>OIWO01001057.1_pt1 | contig 25240 bp, 25 predicted proteins | sample 1587641 | NCBI WGS metagenome assembly OIWO01 (sample SAMEA3888924, study PRJEB22519) | human gut metagenome | biome: human gut; feature: human-associated habitat; material: faeces | place: Denmark | collected 2010
CAGCTGACCATGTGTTTTGCGGGGCGCCGGGCCTGCGCCTCCTACGGTTTATGCTGTTTCAAAATCAATTTGCAAAAATTGATTTTCATCGGCTGTTGACAGCTGACGACTGACCGCTGACAGAACGAGGGTGTTGCACCGTCGGTGCAACACCCTCGTTCTTTATTCGTTGGCTATTTTCACCAAACTCAGCATTACCGGCACTTCTGTCAGCACACCTACCGTGGTGGCCAGGGCGGCGGGACTGGTGACTCCGAACAGGGCGATGGCTACGGCTACGGCCAGTTCGAAGAAGTTGGAGGATCCGATCATCCCGGCCGGGGCTGCGATGTTGTGGGGCAGATGGAGCAGGTTGCTGGCCTCGTAGGCGATGGCAAAGATCAGATAGGTCTGGAGCACCAGGGGAATGGCGATCAGCAGGATATGGAAGGGATTGGACAGGATTACCTGGGCCTGGGAGCTGAAGATGATCACCAGGGTCAGCAGCAGCCCCCAGGTGGTCGCCTGGTCGAATTTGTGGATGAACACCTGATTGAAATACGCTTCGCCTTTCTGCCGGATCACTGACATCCGGGTCAGGATCCCGCCTGCCAGGGGAATCACCACAAACAGGAAAATGCTCAGGAACAGGACGCTGTAGGGGACGGTTACGTGGGATACACCCAGGAGAAATTTTACAATGGGGACAAAGGCCGCCAGGATAATCAGATCATTGGTGGCCACCTGGACCACCGTATAGGCAGGATCCCCTTTGGTCAGGGTACTCCACACAAAGACCATGGCGGTGCAGGGGGCAGCGCCCAGGAGAACGGCTCCTGCCAGGTACTGGGTGGCCAGATCCTGAGGAATGAAGGCCTGGAAAACATGGAAAAAGAAGAAGGCCGCCAGGGCGTACATGGTGAAGGGTTTGATCAGCCAGTTGGTGATCCAGGTGACAAAGAGCCCTTTCGGGTGTCGGCCCACTTCCCGGATGCTCTGGAAATCCACCTTCATCATCATGGGATAGATCATGATCCAGATCAGGATGGCAATGGGGATGGAGATCCCGTCAATCTGGAGCCGGTCCAGGAAACGGGGAACAGCGGGCAGGAAATGGCCTACCAGCACACCGGCCACCATACAGAGAAAGACCCAAAGAGAAAGATACCGCTGGAACGGGCTGATGCCCGAGTTTTTTTCTGATGACATAGAATCGACTCCTTATAACTTGTTAAATTTATAGATTTAAATTCATCAATATATCAAGGTAAAAATAATCACCGGCAGCGGGAGCAATGGCAGTCATCAGGCTCTGCGGCAGTCTTTTCCTGGAACAGCTCCTGGAGCAGGGCCTCCAGTTCTCCGGCAGCCTGATGGTTCAGGGTATAGTAGACCCATTTGCCTTCTTTCCGGCCGGTGACAAAGCCTGCGTCGCACAGGATTTTCATATGGTGGGAAAGGGTGGGCTGGGACAGATGGAGGTTTTCCAGCAGCACGCAGGCGCACCGTTCTCCTCCCTGGAGAAGTTCCAGGATATGCAGTCGGTTTTCGTCGCCCAGGGCCTTGAACTGTCGGGCTGTATGGGATAAAGATTCCATGGGATGCTCTCCTTTCATATTGATAAATATAAATCTATTAGCTGCAGTATAAGACGATTCCTGGAGATTGTCAAGAAGACCTGCCCGGCATATTTCCTCCGTTTTATCTGACCGTGGCAGCAACTTTTTTCATATAGTGGAGCAATGCTTCCGTGAAATCCTCCAGGTATCTGGGCCGTACCTGGGCTTTCAGGCGCAAAATGCTGGAACGCATGGTGTGGGTCTCATTGGCAATGTAAAAAGCCAGCAGGGGATCTTCCTGGCTTTTTTCCACTTCCCGGATCAGTGGGAAAGCCAGGATATCGTTGCAGAAGGTGGCCGTATGCCCCAGACGGCACATCTGGACCTGGGTACCGATGTCACTGATGGAAATGGGCTGGGGACAATTCAGATGATTTTCCCGGAGACAGCTTTGGACCAGTTACAGGAGGGTACTGTGCTCCCGGTTGCCAATCAGGGGAAAGGGCGTGAATTCTTCAAGGGCCAGGGTATCTCCCGTTTTCCAGCTGGAAAGGTCCTTGTTTTTGCGGCTGTAGCGGCTGAAAAAGGAACGGGTACCCACCACCATCAGTTTTTCCCTTCCAATCAGCAGTTCTTCCAGGAAAGGATCTGGAGGAGCGTCCAATCCCAGTACCAGATCCAGCTTCTGGGTCTTCAACAGCTGCAGATGATGGACGGTATCGCCCAGGGTAATGGAAATGTGGACCTGGGGATAGGCCGCATGGTATCGTTCCAGAAAACGGGGCAGCAGGAGCCGGGCTCGGGTGGTACTGATCCCAAGACGGATTTCACCGATTTCTCCGGCCTCGATTTCCTGGATCCTCTGCTGCAGATTTTCCTCCAGATGCTGGATCTGGTGCAGGGTGCTGACCAGGGCTTTCCCTGTATCTGTCAGCTGCAGACGGCCTCCCCTTTGAAACAGTTTCGTCCCCAGTTGTTTTTCCAGCTTCTGGATATGTTCGCTGAGACATTGCTGGGTAACGAAGGCCCTTCTGGCTGCTTTGGTGAAATTCATCTCTTCTGCCGCCAACAGGAACATTTTTTGTGCCAGTTCTATGGAATCCCCTCCTTTTGATTGGTATTATAGCACAGGGAAAAGCTTGTTATACTATATAAAACTACTTGTTTTTATTTGTTAGCAATATGGGGTATACTGAAGTCACAAAGAAAAAACAACCAATCCGCAAGGAACAGGAAAAAAGGGAAGGGGAGATCCGTATGAAAATGCAAGGCGTTACCATGTGGGAAATGAATCTGGGCTTCCGTCCCAAAGATTTTCAGAGTGTATGGGGTGCCATCATCCAAAAGAACAGCCCTCTGGCTGCACAGAAATCTGCGAATCACAGTGACTCCAGGACACCGGTGAGCCACCGTGCGGGAAACTTGGGGATAGGAAGTTACAGTTTTTGACCTGAGAGAATGAAACGGGGTTGTGAAGAAATGGATTTTCATTTCTTCACAACCCCGTTTGTCATATACTCACTGCCCACCAGTCATTGCAAAGCGGGCTGATATTTTTTTCACAGCTTTCTTTTTCATATGATCTTGTTTCCATTGGCCGTCATCTTGAACCGCAGCCCCAATACTTCCGCGGCTCTTTTGCACATGAGCATCCGGTCCAGGAAGATCTCAAAATAGTCGATCATGGAACAGATATTCTCATCCAGTTCGATTTCCAGGGTGATGACTTTTTTGTGGGAATCGATATGAAGCTTATTGGTGAGGGCTGCATAGTTTACGGTATCGTGTTTGTCAAAGGTCTCCGGTATGGTATTACGTACCCGGTTCCGGCGCACATCGGTCTTATCAGCCAGGATGATGGCGGCGGAGATGGGATCTACCGCAGTTCCGCTGGCTTCGTCATGCTGGCCGATGGCGGTGATAATCCTTGCAATATCTTCCGGGGGTGCACCCCATTCCCGCAGCAGTTGAAAGGCCATAAGGGCTCCTGTATGGGCATGGTCCACCCGATTGATGCTGTTTCCGATATCATGCATGTAGCCGGCGATCCGGGTCAGTTCGATGGTATGGTCATCATACTCCAGCTTCTTCAGAATATAACCGGCGGTGATGGCCACCTTGGCCGTATGTTTCCGGGAATGGTCGGTGTAACCCAGAGCGCCCAGTACCTGGTTTCCCTGTTCCAGATAGATATTGATTTCTTTGGCATGGGATATGGTTTCGTAAGTCAGTTTTTTCATAAAAGGGCAGGTTCGAGGCCTGCCGGTTTCATCTCCTTATGATTGATTTCAAGTTACAGTCTGCGAATGGCTTCCAGAGCCAGCTGGGAACGCTCACATTCCTCCGGCAGCATGGTGAACTGGCAGCACAGGGGGCTTCCCTTCATCTTTTCGGAAGCATAGCTGAGGCCATTGGTCCGTTCGTCCAGAAAGGGTTTGTCGATCTGCTTGGGGTCACCCGATTCCTGTGGTTTTCAGGCGACTTTCTGTTTTCAAGACCAGTATATCAGGACTCTGTAGAATTTGAGTTGGATTTTTGTAAAATTTTCGTATAACCGACCATACGGAAAAAATATTGGCACCACCGACTATTCCATTTTATAATAACCATAATACGTTTGACGATTGTGATACCATGAATTTGGAAAGGAAACCACCATGAAAATGAATCAAAAGCAGGGAGCGGCCCTGGCCTTTTTTTTGGCAGTCCTGGCAGTCATTGGGGCCTGGCGTTTTTTGCCCGGGTATGTGACCCGTCCGGTAGAAGATGTCTTTGCCTGGGGAAAACACCAGGCCATCCATTATGAATTGATCGCTGGGACGGAAATCCGGAACATCCGCCAGGTGATGACGAAGGACCCTTCCACCAGCCGGACCCTTATGTGGCAGTCGGATTTTGCAGAGGAAAAGCCCCGGGTGGAATTCCGGGTGAAGGGACAGGAGGATATCCAGACTGTCCAGGCCAGCGAGGAGGCTTTCCAGGATGGAAAGGCGAGGACGTTTATCCATACGGCCCATCTGGAAGGGTTGCAGCCTGGCACTCAGTATGAATACCGGCTGTGCTACAGCAAGAAGGCCACGGACTGGATGCCCCTCACCACGTTCCAGGGTAACAGTTTCAAGGCCCTGATCTTCCCGGATTCCCAGAGTGCGGATTACAGCGTGTGGAAAGCCACGGCCATGCCGGCCTGGCAGCGGAACCAAGATGCCCAGTTCTTTGTGAACATGGGGGATCAGGTGGATAACGGCCAGGATGCGAGCCAGTGGAATGCCTGGTTCGATGTGGTGGAACCCATGGCTGAGAAGATCCCCATGGCCACGACGGTAGGCAACCATGAGACCTATGACCTGAACTGGAAGGTCCGCCGCCCGGAAGCCTATATGAAACTGTTCAATCTGCCGCAAAACGGCTATGCCCAGTATCCCAACCGGTTCTATTCCTTTACGGTGGGGGATGTGCATTTCGTTGTGCTGGATACGGTGTTTTCCGAAATGAAGGACCTGGAGCCCAACCTGGAACAGGACGAAATCCAGTGGTTCCGGAAGGACATGGAACAGAACCGGCAGAAATGGAATATTGTGGTGATGCACAAGGATCCTCTCCGGTATGCCTTCAATCCGGCTACGGGCCGTACAGGTCGTGATGAGGGCATCGAACAGGAAGGGAAGGTCTGGATGCCGCTCTTTGATGAATACGGCATCGACCTGGTGCTGAGCGCCCATCTCCACACCTACCGGAACCGGGGCCATATCCGGGATTTCCGCCACAATCCCGACGGGCCTCTGTACATCCTCACCGGGGTGGCCGGCGATGTGCGCTATCCCGGCCTGTGGAAGCAGCATCCTCTGGATGAATACGTGGCGCCCCAGCCGGAAACAGACAACTATCTGGTCATGACTAAGACGGATGATGAGCTGCAGCTCCAGGCCTTCCTGCCCGATGGAACCCTGCTGGACACGGCCACCATGGAAAAAAAGGCCCAGTGAACGAAACGTGTGAAAGGAGAAATCCGGATGAACCATTTTGACGGGAAAACCTATGACTGTCCTTTTGATTGTTTCCTTGCCGTCCTGAAAGGGAAATGGCGGACGGATCTGCTGCTGGCTCTTTCTGCCCATCCCTGCCATTTCCGGGAACTCCAGCGGACCCTTCCCGGAATCAGCGCCAAGGTCCTGACGGAGAACCTGCGGATTCTGGAGCGGAACCATCTGATGGAGCGGAGAGAACAGGATGTTCCTTCCGGAATGGTGGAATACCGTCTTTCGCCAGAAGGAAAACAGCTTGTCCAGGTCATGGAGCAGATCAATCAGTGGGTGGAACGCTGTTTGGGATGAAAAGAGGGGGCTGTTGCATGAGCAACAGCCCCTCTTTTTTAAAACATGGTATTGTTGTTTTCTGCTTTTTCCGGGATATCCTGGATCACATCCCAGTGTTCCACGATTTTGCCCTTTTTGATCCGGAAAATGTCCACGGCCGCCTGGCCACGGTCCTGGGCGTTCAGTTTGATATGGTTGTGGATGAATACCAGGTCCCCATCTGCACCCATGTGCTTGATTTCTGCGGTGCTTTCCGGGAATTCCTTCAGGAATCCGGTGATCCCGTCCTTAAAGGCCTGTTTCCCGTCGTTGAAACCAGGGTTGTGCTGGATATAGTGATCGTCCGTCAGTTGGTCAATGACTTCCGGATGATGTTCATTGAAGATCTGGTTCCAGAAACAGGCAGCCAGTTCTTTGTTGTTCTTGAAATGGGGAGCCGCGCCAGCAACGCCCGGCAGCATCCCGCACAGCAGCAGTCCCAGGGACAGGATGAGTAATTTTTTCTTCATCATAGTCATACAGCCTCCTTTGTTTTGGTTAGCTTACCATAACTTCTGCAAAAATAAAAGAAGGCACTTTCAGGTAACTCCCTACCCGTGCAGGCCGGGGGCTTTCATGATATAATGGAGATTCAATAGAAGATAAGGGGGAAAACTCCATGAAAATGAAATTCACCAAAATGCATGGCTGCGGCAACGATTACGTCTATGTGGACTGTATGGACCGGATGCTGCCCAATCCGGGAAAGATCTCTGAATTCGTCAGCCGCCGTCGTTTTGGCATCGGGTCTGACGGACTCATCTGCATCTGCCCGTCGGACAAGGCGGACTTCCGGATGCGGATGTTCAATGCGGATGCTTCGGAAGGGAAAATGTGCGGGAACGGATCCCGGTGCATTGCCAAATATGTCTATGACAAGGGACTTACCCGGAAGGACACCATCACCCTGGAAACCCTGGGGGGCATCAAGACCATCCATATGACAGTGGAACAGGGAAAAGTGGTGCTGGCGGAAGTGGACATGGGACAGGCGGTTGTCCGGACAGCGGATGTACCCATGGACTGGCCGGAAGAAACCTGTGTGGACCAGCCGGTGACTTTTGCCGGACCGGACGGGAAAGGATTCACGGTCCGGGGGACGGCGGTCTCCATGGGCAATCCCCACTTTGTCACCTTTGTGGAAGACGTGGACACGGCGCCGGTGGAAGCTGTGGGCCGGATCATTGAAACTTCTCCGGTATTTCCGGAACGGACCAATGTGGAATTTGTCCAGATCGTGGATGAAAACCATGTAAAGTTCCGGGTCTGGGAGCGGGGCAGCGGAGAAACCTGGGCCTGCGGCACCGGGGCCTGCGCTGTGGGGTATACCTGCGTGACCCTGGGAAAAGCCGGGAAACGGGGGGGATTCCTGAAGGTGGAAGCCAAGGGCGGCATGCTCCAGGTCCGTACGGGAGACGGGGATGCCATGACCCTGAAGGGACCGGCCACCACGGTTTATGAAGGGGAAATCGAACTTCCGGAAGAACTTTTGGAAGAAAGTTTGAAATAATTGACATTCCTTCAGGGCTACTTTACAATAAATAAAGGTTCCCCATCGGAATACATTGATTTGCATTAAAGGAGAGTACAATATGGCCTTAGTGAATGGAAATTTTGCCAAATTAAAGGAAAGCTATCTGTTTTCGGATATTGCTGCACGGGTCAAGGCTTTTACGGAAGCCCATCCGGACAAAAAACTGATCAAAATGGGTATCGGGGATGTGACGCTGCCCCTTGCTCCTTCCGTTGTGGAAGCCATGACCAAGGCGGTACAGGAAATGGGCCACAAGGAAACCTTCCGGGGTTACGGTCCGGAACAGGGATATGAATTCCTTCACGAAGCCATTGCCAAATACTATGCCCGCCATGGGGTGGAACTGGAAACCAAGGAAATCTTCGTCAGCGACGGGGCCAAAAGCGACTGCGGGAACATTACCGACCTGTTCGATGACAGCAATGTGATCCTGGTTCCGGATCCGGTTTACCCGGTGTATGTGGACACCAATGTGATGCGGGACCGGAAGATCCTGTACATGAACGGGACCCCGGAAAACGATTTCCTGCCCATGCCGGATCCTGCGGTGAAGGCGGACATCATCTATCTGTGTTCCCCCAACAACCCCACCGGGGCAGCCTACAATAAGGAACAGCTGAAGGCCTGGGTGGACTATGCCCTGAAAAATGACGCCATCATCCTGTATGATGCCGCTTACGAAGCCTTCATCACCAATCCGGAAATGCCCCGGAGCATCTATACCATTCCCGGCGCCAAGGACTGCGCCATCGAATTCTGCTCCTTCTCCAAGACCGCAGGATTCACCGGTACCCGCTGCGGCTATACTGTGGTGCCTCTCCAGCTGACCCGGAAATCTCCGGAAGGCAACGAAATGAGCCTGAACAAAATGTGGCTCCGCCGGCAGACCACCAAGTTCAACGGGGTGAACTACATTGTCCAGAGAGGGGCGGAAGCCGCCATGTCTCCCGTGGGCGAAAAGGAATGCGGCGACATGCTGGCCTACTATCGGGAAAATGCCCGGATGATGATGGAAACCTTCGACAAGAAGGGCTACAAATACTACGGCGGTGTGTATTCTCCCTATGTGTGGGTGAAATGCCCCAACGGCATGGGCAGCTGGGAATACTTTGACCATCTGCTGAACGACCTGGCCATTGTGGGGACCCCCGGGGCCGGTTTCGGTACCATGGGCGAAGGGTACCTGCGGCTCAGCGCGTTCGGGACCCATGAAGGCACCAAAGAAGCCATGGAACGGATCGAGAAAGACAATATCTGATATACGGAAAGGATGGATTAGATATGAAAAAAATCATCATGATGCTGACGGCCGTCCTGTCTCTGGGCATGGCCAGCCTGGGCTTTGCCAGCCCGGCCAGTGACCTGCTGGCCCAGGAAGAAACCACCACCACCAAGGTAATCAGCCTGATCCAGGGCAAAGGCCAGCTGGCGGAAGTGTCCACCGGTTTCTCTCCGGCCCTCCAGAAGAACTTCAACGCAGCGGCTCTGGCCAACATGAAAAAAGGCGTTACGGAACAGCTGGGCGGCATCAGCAACCTGAAGCTGGTCCGTCTGGACAAATTCGCGGATGCGGACCGTCTGATCTACATCGGGGATGCCAAAAAGGCCCCCAATGTGCAGATGACCTTCGTATTCAGCGTCAAAGGCAAAAAAGCCGAACTCCAGGGTCTGAACCTGATCCCCGTGGAAGTGAAACAGGTAAAGAACAACCAGGCAAAATAAAAACCAAGGGGCTGTTGCGTATGCAGCAGCCCCCTCTTTTTTTACCGTATCGTCTTCAGTTCCGTCCAGTACTTGTCGTACAGGGTAATGCCGTCGCCGATGTCCCGGAGCCATTCTCCCTCTTTCAGATGGGTGATGGCGGTGTTCAGCATGGGGTCTTCCAGATATTCTTTGGAATGGTATTTCCGTGCATTGCTGTTGGGATCATTGTAGCCGATGGCTTCGTAGTTTTTGGCACTGACTTCCGGATCAAACAGGAAGTTGATGAATTTCTCCGCCAGGGCCTTGTGTTTGGCGCCCTTGGGAATGGCCAGGGTATCCGCCCACACCAGGGTTCCCTCTTTGGGGATCACGAAGCCCAGGTTGGGGTTTTCCCGGTAGCTGAAGGAGGCGTCTCCGGACCACATGGTGCCGATCCAGCCTTCTTCCGCAATGAATTTCTGCTTCAGGCTGTCCGTATCGTAGGCCAGCACGCTGGGAGCCAGTTCTTTCAGGTCCTGGAAGGCTTTGGCCAGCTGGTCCGGATCCGTGGAGTTGTTGGACCAGCCGTTTTTCTTCAGGGCCATGCCGAACACTTCCCGGCTGTCGTTCAGGAGGATCACCCGGCCCTTGTAGGCCGGGTTCCACAGATCGTTCCAGGAGGTGGGCGGTGTTTTTACATATTTCTTGTTGTAGATGATCCCGGTCATGCCCCAGGTGTAGACCACGGAATATTCTCCCCGGGGATCGAACTGGGGGTGCTGGAGGGTATCCATCATGTGCCGGGTGTTGGGGAGGGCATCCTTGTCCAGCTTTTCCAGCATGCCCAGCTTGATCATGGTGGACACCATGTAATCGGAAGGCTGGATCAGATCGTACTGGGCGCCTCCCGCCTGGATCTTGGCCAGCAGTTCCTCGTTGTTGGCGAACACATCGTAGTTGACTCTGCAGTTGTACTTCTTTTCAAAGGCTTTGATCATCTCCGGGTCGAAATTGTCCGCCCAGCTGAAGATATTCAGTACCTGTTTCCCGTCTTCGGCCGGTTTCTTTTCACTGCCGCAGCCGGTGAGGACCAGGAGCAGGGAAACCAGGCAGAGGGCCAGGAGCCAGAAACGCTTTTTCACACAGCATCAGTCCTTTCGGGAAGAATGGTAGCCCTTTTTCTGCAGCAGCTGGGAAATCACCACCAGGGAGACGGTGACCAGCATCATGCAGGTGGACAGGGCGTTGATCTGGGGAGAGATCCCTCGTTTGACCATGGCGTAGATGTACAGAGGCAGGGTGGTGGAATTGGGACCGGCCACAAAGAAGCTGATCACAAAATCATCGATGGACAGGGTGAAAGCCATCAGGGCTCCGGCCACCACCCCGGGCAGGATCATGGGGAAGGTCACATACCGGAAGGCCTGCCAGGGGGTGGCGTACAGATCGCTGGCGGCTTCTTCCAGATCCTGCCGGCAGCCTTCCAGCCGGGCACCTACGGTGATGATCACAAAGGAAATACAGAAGGTGATGTGGGCGATGATCAGGGTGGTCTTTCCCAGGGGAACGCCGGTCTGGGAGAACAGCACCAGCAGGGACAGGCCCATGACGATTTCCGGGATCAGGATGGGCAGGTACAGCAGGCTGTTGATGAGAATTTTGCATTTGTACTGGTACCGGTGGAGGGCCAGAGCCGCCAGGGTCCCCATGACGATGGTGACCGCCGTGGTGATGGAGGCGATGAGCAGGCTGTTTTCCAGGGCTTCCAGCACCCGGTCGTTCTGGAGCAGGGATACATACCATTTCAGGGTGAACCCGGTCCAGACCGCATTGATCCGGGAATCGTTGAAGGAATACAGGGACAGGATCAGCAGAGGCAGGTACAAAAAGGCCAGGATGGCCAGGGAATAGGCCAGGAGGGTGGCGTTACGCCAGCTTTTCTGCATGGGATTTCCCTCCTTTCTGGGCTTCCAGGGCTTTGTAGTACAGGACGATCATCACCAGGGACAGCAGCGCCAGGATGATGGACAGGGCGGAACCGAAGGGCCAGTCCCGGGCAGCCAGGAACTGGTTCTGGATCACGTTCCCCATAAGGGCGCTTTTGGCACCGCCCATGATGTCCGGTACCACGAACATTCCCAGGGAGGAGATGAACACCAGGATGGAGCCGGCGGCCACTCCCGGCAGGGTAAGGGGAAGGGTAATCTTCCGGAAAGCGGTGAAGGGAGCGGCCCCCAGGTCGCTGGCCGCTTCCAGCAGCCGTTTGTCCATCTGTTCCAGGGAAACGTAGATGGGCAGCACCATAAAGGGCAGCAGGGCATACACCATTCCCAGCATTACCGCATAATTGTTGTAGAGAAGGCTCATGGGCACCTGGATCACTCCCAGGTGGAGGAGGAAGGTGTTCACCAGCCCCTGGGCCCGGAGAATGATCACCCAGGAATAGGACCGGATCAGGAAATTGATCCAGAAGGGGATCATCACCAGAATGATCCCGGCCTGCTGCCATTTCTTGGGAAGCACCATGGCAATGGTGTAGGCCACCGGATATCCCATGGCAAAGGTGAACAGGGTGGTGATCAGGGCCGTGGCCAGGGTGGACACGAAAATGGTCAGGTACAGGGGTTCCAGGAACCGGGCATAATTTTCCAGGGTCCACTGGAACACCACCTGGCCGTAGGCGGTGCGGGAGGCAAAGGAGACGCCCACCACGATCAGGAGCGGCAGGGCAAAGAACAGCCCCAGCCACACCATGGACGGCAGCACCAGCATCTTCCCCCGCTTCATTTCGTCACCTGGACGCCGTCTTTGGCATCCCAGCTGATGGCCACCCGGTCATCCACTTCCCACTTTCGGTATTCATCATAATATTGGTAGGCTGTGATGGTTTCCCGGGTGGCGTCCAGCCGGATGAACAGTTTGTCCAGGGTGCCGCAGAACTGGATCTGTTCGATGGTTCCGGTATGGACGGGCCGGCTTTCTTCCGCCGGAACTTCGTCCAGGGAACGGACATTGATGAACTGGGGCCGCACGGCCATCAGCCGGCTGTCATCCCCGGGGATGGGGAAGAAATTGTTTTCCCCGATGAACCCGGCGGCAAAGCGGCTCCGGGGATACTGGTAGATCCGGGCCGGGGGATCGTCCTGCTCGATGCGGCCGCCGTTGACGATGATGACCCGGTCGCTCATGGTCAGGGCTTCTTCCTGGTCGTGGGTCACGTAGATGAAGGTAATGCCCAGCCGCTGCTGGAGGTTCTTCAGTTCCAGCTGCATGGTCTTCCGCAGTTTATAATCCAGGGCTCCCAGAGGTTCGTCCAGCAGCAGGACCTTGGGATTGTTCACCAGGGCCCGGGCTATGGCCACCCGCTGCTGCTGCCCGCCGCTCATCTGCTGGGGTTTCCGGTACCGGAGCTCTTCCAGCTGGGTCAGCTGGAGCACTTCGGCCACCCGTTTCTGCTGTTCCTTCCGGGGCACTTTTTTCATCATCAGGCCGAAGCGGATATTCTCTTCCACAGTCATGTGGGGGAAGAGGGCATAGTGCTGGAACACCATGTTCACATTCCGCTTATAGGGGGCCAGATGGGTCACGTCTTCATTATCCAAAAAAATATGGCCCGCCGTAGGCGTTTCCAGACCGGCGATCATGCGCAGCATGGTGGTTTTCCCACAGCCGGAAGGGCCTAAGAGGGTCACGAATTCCCCGTCATAGATTGTCAGGTTCAGGGTAGGGATGATCAGGTTGTCTTCGAATTCCTTGGTGATTCCAACCAGACGGATCATTTCTTTCATCTTTGATTCTCACGACCTTTCTGCAGTTTGCAATTTAATTATTATAGCATGTTTCCCCGTTGAGGAATACAGAAAAAACAGCGAATTGTCCAGAGAAAAACTCATGAAAGAAAGGAAAAAACTTGCTTTTTTCCGTTTTTCGTAGTATACTAGCAAGGCTGAATGTGAATTTGGCACTACCGCCCGGAGAGGTTTCCCAAAAACTCCGGAAGGAGTTACCGTATTCGGCGAGTCTTGAAATGAGGGAGGTGCAGAATATGTACGCTATTATCCGTACAGGTGGCAAACAGTACCGCGTCAGCGAAGGCGATGTACTGAACGTTGAAAAACTGAACGTTGAAGAAGGCCAGGAAGTCGTTTTTGACGAAGTTCTGACTGTTGTCAACGATGGCGATGTGAAAGTAGGGGCTCCTACCGTAGCCGGCGCTAAGGTAACCGCCAAGGTTGCCAAACAGGGCAAAGCCGATAAGATCTTTGTTTTCAAATACAGAGCAAAATCCAACTATCGGAAACGCCAGGGTCATCGTCAGCCGTTCACCCAGGTTGAAATCACTTCTATCGAAGCCTAAGCCATGATTGCCGTAGATATCTACTACAACAGACATGGCAGAATCAGACGGTACAGAGTGTCGGGGCATGCAGAGTACAATCCGGAAGGGTTCGACGAAGTGTGCTACGCTGTATCGCTGAATACCCAGGTGGCCGCCAATGGCCTCAATGAAGTTCTTCACCGGAAGGTGGACTACTCCATTGACCAGGAAGACGGCAGCCTGGCAGTAAGACTGGTGGATGAGCCTGATGCAAAGACGGATGCAGTGCTGAAGACCATGGTCTGCGGCCTGCGCCATCTGCAGAAGACCTATTCCCAGGATTATCTCATGATCAAGGAACACAGGAGGTGAACATCGTGTTCGAATTAATCCTTCAATTACACGCTCATAAGAAAGGGTCCGGTTCTACCCACAACGGCCGTGATTCCAACGCACAGCGCATGGGGACCAAAGCCCATGACGGTCAGCTGGTAACCGCAGGTTCCATCATCGTCCGTCAGCGCGGCACCCGTTTCCATATGGGCCAGAACGTTGGCATGGGCAAGGACTACACCATCTATGCGAAAGTGGCCGGCAAGGTTGCTTTTGAAAGATGGGGCAAGGACCGCCGTACCATCAGCGTTTATCCGGTGGAAGCCGAAGCTTAAAGACCAGAAGGGCTGTCGCTTTGCGGCAGCTCTTTTTTTTCTGTCCAACAGGAGGGAAAGATGGAGGAAGCCATGCGGGAACAGGTGCGGGCCTTTGCCGCCCGGGGCCTGGAAAGCCTGGAACAGGAAGATCTGCCGGACGCCCGGGGGAACCTGGTGCTCACCTGTGAGGCCCTTCGGGACCGGAAGGGAGCGGAGACCTGCTGCAGCCGGGAGGAAATGGAAGCACTGGACCGGGTGCTCCGGGAACTGGAAGCCTTCCCCAAACTGGCGGCCAATGCGGGGGATTCCCTGCTGGATCTGGAAGGGGTCCGGTGCTATGGAGCCGGCCGGTTCCTGATCTTCTACCGGTACAATTCCAATTACGGTCTGGTCACGGTGATCCGGCTGGCCCTGGACCATCCGGAATGGAACGGGCTGATCCGGGACGGGAAAAAATTCCATTAAAAGTTTCACGGAAAATTCACATATACAATTGGCGAAAAATCGCATTATATGATATAATTATCGTCCATGAAGTTTGCAAAAGCAGGATTATATAGGTTTCGCGAGTGCTCAGTGGTTGGACATCGCGTTCCCGCTCAAGTGAGGAGAGGAGCACGAAATGCTGACTGAGAGACATTGCAGGATACAAGGCTGATCAATCTTGATTGTGTTGACTGCCTTGTTTTTTTTGTGTAATAGATTTCTTGGTACTTTCTTCGAATACCTGCCTAGAGAAAAGGAGTGAGAGACCACATGTTTAAGCCGGTACATAATGGCGACCGCATCCGGTACAGTTATGCTCGGATCAAAGAAGTCCTGAAGATGCCTCATTTGATCGACCTGCAGAGAAAATCTTATGAGTGGTTCATAAGAGAAGGACTGCACGACGTTTTCAAAGACGTTTCTCCCATCAAGGATTTTACGGACAACCTGGAACTGAGTTTTGAAAACTTCACCATCGGGGATCCCAAATACGATATCGAGACCTGCAAGGAAAAGGACGCCACCTATGCGGCTCCTTTGAATGTGGACGTCCGTCTGCTGTACAAAGATACGGGCGAAATCAAGGAATCCACCGTATTCATGGGGGACTTCCCCCTGATGACCGATACCGGTACCTTCGTGATCAACGGGGCGGAACGGGTCATCGTCAGCCAGCTGGTCCGTTCTCCCGGTGTGTATTATGCCAAAGACATGGATCCCATGGGGAAATTTCTCTACGGGACCACGGTCATCCCCAACCGGGGTGCCTGGATCGAATATGAAACCGATCTGAACGACATCATCTATGCCCGTGTGGACCGGACCCGGAAACTGCCGGCAACGGCATTGCTCCGTGTCATGGGGCTGCCCACCAACGATGACATCATCCAGACCTTCGGGGAACATCCTTTCCTGATGGCTACCCTGGCCAAGGATACCACCAAGAACGAAGAAGATGCCCTGCTGGAAATCTACCGGAAACTCCGTCCGGGCGAACCGGCCAACCTGGAAAACGCCGCCCAGCTGATCAAGAACATCTTCTCCGACAACCGGCGGTATGACCTGGCCAATGTGGGCCGGTACAAGATCAACAAGAAACTGGGCTGGCGCCAGCGCCTGCTGGGCAAAGAACTGACTTCTCCCATTGCCTTCGAAAATCCCGACGGCACCCGGGGCGAAGTGGTCCTGCCGGCCGGCACCATCATCGGTGATGAAGAAATCGACAAAATTGAACAAAGCGGCATCTACAGCCAGCCCGGCTATGCGGAAGTCTGGGTGAAATATCAGGAAAAACCGGAACAGATGATCGTGACCAAGGACATCGATTCTTCCGTCCGGGTGATCACCCCTGCTGACGTAATCGCTTCCTTTGCTTACCTGCTGAACGTAATCGACGGCATGGAAGGCAAGGACGATATCGACCACCTGGGCAACCGGCGTGTCCGCTGCGTAGGGGAACTGCTCCAGAACCAGTTCCGGATCGGTCTGAGCCGTATGGAACGGGTGATCCGGGAACGGATGACCCTCCAGGATGCCGATGTGATCACGCCCCAGGCTCTGATCAACATCCGTCCGGTGGTGGCCGCCGTGAAGGAATTCTTCGGCAGCAGCCAGCTGTCCCAGTTCATGGACCAGAACAACCCTCTGGCTGAACTGACCCACAAACGCCGTCTGTCCGCTCTGGGCCCCGGCGGTCTGTCCCGGGAAAGAGCCGGTTACGAAGTCCGTGACGTGCACGTTTCCCACTACGGCCGTATGTGTCCTATTGAAACCCCTGAAGGTCCGAACATCGGTCTGATCGGGTCTCTGGCCGCCTACGGGGTGGTGAACCGGTACGGCTTCATCGAAACTCCTTACCGGAAAGTGGACAAGAAGACCGGCAAGGTCACCAACGAAATCGTCTACATGACTGCGGACGAAGAAGACAACTACATCGTGGCACAGGCCAATGAACCCCTGAACGATGACGGGACCTTCGTGAACTCCCACGTAACCTGCCGGGAACGGAACGACGTACTGTCCATTCCTCCCAGCCGGGTGGACTTCATGGACGTATCCCCGAAACAGGTTATGTCCATCGCCGCCGCTCTGATTCCTTTCCTGGAAAACGACGACGCCAACCGGGCTCTGATGGGTGCCAACATGCAACGGCAGGCAGTGCCTCTGCTGAACCCCAAGGCTCCTGTGGTGGGGACCGGGATGGAATACAAGGTGGCTGTGGACTCCGGTGTCTGCATCCTGGCCAAACACGCCGGGACGGTGAAATACGTCAGCGGCGACAAGATCATCGTGACCCGTGCCGACGGTGCCGGTATTGATGAATACAACGTACTGAAATTCAAACGCTCCAACCAGAGCACCTGCGTGAACCAGCGTCCCATCGTCTTCAAGGGCGACAAGGTGGAAGAAGGCCAGGTACTGGCTGACGGTCCTGCCACAGATCACGGCGAACTGGCCCTGGGCCGCAATGCCATTGCCGCCTACATGCCCTGGGAAGGCTACAACTATGAAGACGCCGTACTGCTCAGTGAAGACCTGGTGAAGGAAGACGTTTTCACTTCCATCCATATTGAAGAATACAACTGCGACGCCCGGGATACCAAACTGGGGCCTGAAGAAATCACCCGGGATATCCCCAACGTTTCGGAAGAAGCCCTGAAGGACCTGGATGAAGACGGGATCATCCGCATCGGTGCGGAAGTCCGTCCCGGGGACATCCTGGTAGGGAAAGTCACCCCCAAAGGGGAAACGGAACTGAGCGCGGAAGAACGGCTGATCCGGGCCATCTTTGCCGAAAAGGCACGGGAAGTCCGGGACAGCTCCCTGCGGGTACCCCATGGGGAATCCGGGATCATCGTCAGCGTACAGATCTTCACCCGTGAAAACGGCGACGAACTGCCCCCTGGCGTAAGCAAACAGGTCCGTGTCCACATTGTCCAGAAACGGAAGATCAGCGAAGGGGACAAGATGGCAGGCCGTCACGGGAACAAGGGTGTCGTTTCCCGGATCATGCCCCGGGAAGACATGCCTTTCCTGCCCAACGGCGAACCGGTCCAGATCGTACTGAACCCTCTGGGCGTACCTTCCCGTATGAACATCGGGCAGATCCTGGAAGCCCATCTGGGCTGGGCTGCCTGTGCACTGGGCATGCGGATCGAATCCGGAGACCCGAAACTGGCCGGCGAACTGAAGGAAGCCGGTTACGATGTGGATAAATACGGCATGCCGGAAACCGTTGATCATGCGGTTCCTGTGGCTGTGCCCGTGTTCGATTCCGCGCGGGAAGACGATATGGAAAAGACCCTGCAGCTGGCCGGTGTGGATCCCAGCGGGAAGACCACCCTGTACGACGGCCGTACCGGGGAACCCTTCGACAACCCGGTTACCGTAGGCTGCATCTACTACCTGAAGCTCCACCATCTGGTTGCTGATAAGATCCATGCCCGTTCCACCGGTCCGTACTCCCTGGTTACCCAGCAGCCTCTGGGTGGTAAAGCCCAGTTCGGCGGACAGAGATTCGGGGAAATGGAAGTGTGGGCCCTGGAAGCATACGGGGCTGCCTACACCCTGCAGGAAATCCTCACCGTGAAGTCCGATGACGTGGTGGGCCGTGTGAAGGCTTATGAAGCCATCGTGAAGGGCGAAAACATCCCTGAACCGGGTGTGCCTGAATCCTTCAAGGTGCTGGTGAAAGAAATGCAGAGCATCGGTCTGGACATCCAGGTGCTGGATGAAGACGATGATGAAATCGATCTGGACGATGAAGACGAAGATATCGGAATGGGCGACATCGCCAGAGAGCTGGATATGGACATGGCCAACAAGGCTCCCCATACCGCAGCCAATGTGGGCGAAGAACACCCGGAACAAAACAGCGGTGAAGAACTGAGCCCGGATGAAGACCAGCCGGAAGGCAGCGACTTCGACGTGATTGCCGATATCGGGAACATGAGTCTGGATGATTCCCATGATGATGGCGATGACAACGGGTCTGATGCAGAGTAGGAAGGAGTGAGCGCTCTTGTTGGACGTAAATAAATTTCATTCTATGAGAATCGGTCTGGCCTCCCCGGAGAAGATCAGAGCCTGGTCCCACGGGGAAGTGACCAAACCGGAAACCATCAACTATAGAACCCTGAAACCGGAACGGGACGGTCTGTTCTGCGAACGGATCTTTGGGCCCACCAAGGACTGGGAATGCCACTGCGGCAAGTACAAACGCATCCGTTACAAGGGCGTTGTCTGCGACAAATGCGGCGTGGAAGTCACCCGCTCCAAGGTCCGCCGTGACCGTATGGGCTCCATCGAACTGGCTGCTCCCGTATCCCACATCTGGTATTTCAAGGGGATTCCCTGCCGGATGGGGGCCATCCTGGACATCGGCCAGAGAGCCCTGGAAAAAGTCCTGTACTTTGCCAGCTACATCGTCCTGGATCCCGGTGACACCAACCTGACCAAGAAACAGCTGCTCACCGAAGCGGAATACCAGGAAAAACTGGATGAATACGGTCCCACCTTCCGGGTTGGCATGGGTGCAGAAGCCATCAAGGAACTGCTCCATGAAATCAACGTGGAAGAACTGACCAAAGAACTGCGGGCTGCCCTGAAGACCGAAACCAGCCTCCAGAAGAGACGGAACATTGTCCGCCGTCTGGATGTGTGCGAAGCCTTCCTGAAGAGCGGCAACAAGCCGGAATGGATGATCATGGACGTGATCCCGGTCATCCCTCCCGACCTGCGCCCCATGGTCCAGCTGGACGGCGGCCGTTTCGCCACCAGTGACCTGAACGACCTGTACCGCCGGGTCATCAACCGGAACAACCGTCTGAAACGGCTCCAGGAACTCCAGGCTCCGGACATCATCGTCCGGAACGAAAAACGGATGCTCCAGGAAGCCGTAGATGCCCTGATCGACAACGGCCGCCGCGGCCGTGCCGTAACGGGTCCCGGCACCCGTCCTCTGAAATCCCTGTCCGATATGCTGAAAGGGAAGCAGGGCCGTTTCCGTCAGAACCTGCTGGGGAAACGGGTTGACTACTCCGGCCGTAGCGTAATCGTGGTAGGGCCTGAAATGAAGATGCACCAGTGCGGCCTGCCGAAAGAAATGGCACTGGAACTGTTCAAGCCCTTTGTGATGAAGCGCCTGGTGGAAACCGGCGCCGCCACCAACATCAAGAGCGCCAAACGGATGGTGGAACGGGCCACCAATGCCGTATGGGATGTACTGGAAGATGTCATCAAAGAACATCCTGTACTGCTGAACCGTGCTCCGACCCTGCACAGACTGGGCATCCAGGCCTTCGAACCGATCCTGTCCGAAGGCCGGGCCATCAAGCTGCATCCTCTGGTCTGCACCCCCTACAACGCCGACTTCGACGGGGACCAGATGGCTGTCCATCTGCCCCTGTCCGCTGAAGCCCAGGCCGAAGCCCGGGTGCTGATGATGTCCGTCAACAACATCCTGGCACCCAAGGACGGGAAACCCATTACCGTTCCTACCCAGGATATGGTTCTGGGGGCCTACTACCTGACCATCTTCAAGGATGGAGCCAAAGGGGAAGGCCGCCGGTTCATCAGCTTCGACGAAGCCCGTCTGGCTTATTTCAACCATGTGATCGACCTCCAGGCCCGGATCAAGGTGAAGGTTCCCAATGCAGAAATCTTCCCGGAACCCTCCGACCAGGGCGAAAGCCTGGTGACCACCTCCATGGGCAACATCATCTACAACTGCGAACTGCCTGTGGAAATGCGGTATTATTCCAAGCAGGAAGACGGCACCTGGCTGCTGGGCAAACTGATCGACAAGAAGGAACTGGGCCGCCTGGTTGCCAAAGCCCACAAGCTGTACGGCAACTTCGGTACTGCCCGGGTCCTGGATATCGTCAAGAAGCTGGGCTATGACAACGCCTGCAAATCCGGTCTGTCCATCGCCGCTTCCGATATCAAGATCCCGAAAGAAAAGGCTTCCATCCTGGCCGCCGCTGAAAAGCAGGTCGACAAAGTGGAAACCATCTTCAACCGCGGTCTCATGAGTGATGACGAACGGTACCGCAAGGTCATCGCCATCTGGGACAAAGCCACCGAAGACGTGGCCAACGCCCTGATGAAACACACCATGGACCCCTTCAACCCTGTATACATGATGGCCAACTCTGGTGCCCGTGGTAACGTGCAGCAGATCCGTCAGCTGGCCGGTATGCGTGGTCTGATGGCTGACCCTTCCGGCCGGATCATCGACCGACCCATCAAATCCAACTTCCGTGAAGGCCTGACCATTCTGGAATACTTCATTTCTTCCCACGGTGCCCGGAAAGGTCTGACCGATACCGCACTGCGTACCGCTGACTCCGGTTACCTGACTCGCCGTCTGGTAGACGTGGCTCAGGACGTTATCGTCCGGGAAGACGACTGCGACGTGACCGGCATGAATCTGGTCCGGGAACGGGCACGGTTCTGCAAAGCCGTCCTGGGTTCCAGCCAGCATAAACTGAAGGACTATGCCATTGGCCGTACCCTGGCTGCCAGCGTGATGGATCCGGAAGGGGATTCCATCCTGGCCGAAGCCGATACGGTGGTGACGGAAGAAGTGTACGACCGTCTCATGGCCGCCCATATCCTGGAAATCAGCCTGTATCCGGCTGACGAGGAAAGCGGCGAAGAACCGGAAACTCTGGCCATCAACGTGCCGGAAGACAAAGTCAAGGCTGCCTTCCGGGAACACATGACCCATCACTTCCTGGACAAACAGGTGGAAGAAGACATTGTCAACGAAAAGGATGAAGTCCTGGCCAAAGCCGGCGACAAGTTCACCGCTGACGTGATCGAAAAGATCCTGGAAGACGGGACTGTGAAGGAACTGAAAATCCGGAACAACGAAGTGGATGGTGTCTATGTGGAAGCCATCACCTCCGGCAAAAACAAGAGCACGGTGCTGGAATCTCTCCGTGACCGTCTGGTGGGCCGTACCCTGGCTGAAGACATTGCTGACAAAGACGGCAAGGTCATCTACCATATCAACGACTACATCACCGAAGACATGGCCGATGTGATCGCTGACCTGCGGGAAAAAGTGAAGATCCGTTCCGTACTGACCTGCAAATCCCACTTTGGGGTCTGCCGTGCCTGCTACGGCCGCAACCTGGCCACCGCCAAGAAGGTGGAAGTGGGCGAAGCCGTCGGCACCATCGCTGCCCAGGCCATCGGCGAACCGGGTACCCAGCTGACCATGAGAACCTTCCACACCGGCGGTGTTGCCGGTGCTGACGATATCACCCAGGGTCTTCCCCGTGTCGAAGAACTGTTCGAAGCACGGAAACCGAAACATCCTGGCATCCTGACCGAAGTGGCCGGGACCGTGGATATCCAGGAAAAGGACGAAGGCCGTTTTGTGGTCATCCGCAAGGAAGATGGTACGGAAGAATCCTACCATATTCCGTATGGTGCCAAGATCCATGTGGCAGAAGGGGACAAAGTGGAAGTGGGCGACCGGCTCACCGAAGGTTCCCTGAACCCCCACGACATCCTGCGGATTTCCGGTCCTGCCGCCACCCGGCATTATCTGGTGCAGCAGGTTCTGGGCGTTTACAAATCCCAGGGCGTGGAAATCAACGACAAACACGTGGAAGTCATGGTCCGTCAGATGATGCGGAAGTACAAGATCGACGAAGCCGGCGACACCAACATGCTGCCGAGCTCCGTAGTGGATATCGCCCAGTTTGAAGACGAAAATGATGAAGTCCTGGCCGAAGGGAAACAGCCGGCTACCGGCCATCCCATCCTGCTGGGGATCACCAAGGCTTCTCTGGCCACCGATTCCTTCCTGTCCGCCGCTTCCTTCCAGGAAACCACCCGGAACCTTACCGATGCCGCCATCAAGGGCAAGGTGGATCCGCTGCTGGGCCTGAAAGAAAACGTTATCATCGGGAAACTGATCCCGGCTGGTACGGGCATGCCCAAGTACCGGAACATCCAGCTGAAGATCCATCGTCCGGCAGAAGCCGCCGAGGAAGCTCCCGCTGTGACATCCGAAGCCCCTGCCGCAGAATCTCCTGCTGCAGAAGCACCGGTGGAAGAATAAACAATACAAAAGAAGAGAGTGTTGCACGAAACGTGCAACACTCTCTTCTTTTGTCAACTGTCAACAGTCAGCGGCCAAAGACAGCCAGGATTTCCTGGCGTTTTTTTTCGGTGATGGGATCCAGGTTCCGCTGGCGGATCCATTTTTTCAGTTCCGGCAGGCTCAAGGCGTGGGACCGGGCTCCTTCGTCCAGCTGGAACACCGGTTCTGCATAATTATCCGCTCCGATGACGAAGGTATGGATGGGCAGCTGGGGACTGTGGGCGGCTTCCAGCGATTTTTCCAGCTTTTCCCGCTCTTTCTCCAAAAGCTGCAGGGGATTGGGTACGGAAATGATTCCAGAATTGTCTTTCAACTTCCATTGTTCACTCCGTTCCGAACCTTGTATCCTGTATCCATGATACACTACCCGTAACAGCAGGATGTCATGGGGAAGGAGAATACAGAGGGAATCCGGAGAAAAATCGAATGTATAGGAAGAAACATCGGTGAAATCCTTCCGGGATCCCGATTTTACCGCATCCAATGTCCTTTTTCTGCCGCCTTCCCATGTCCGGTTCTTTTTCATCCGGCGGATCCAGAACCGGAACACCAGGAATCCGCCCAGGAGCATCAGAAAGAAAACCAGGTATTCCTTCAGGGAATGTAGCTTCCACACGGTCATATTGGGGAAAATCTGTATCACAACTTCTTCCATTTTTGTGTTCCGCCCTTTCCTGTTACAAATTTATAAGTGAAAACTTGTACAGATTATAACATATTGAAAGTATACACGTCCAGAGGAAAGAATCACTGGACAAGGAAAGGAAAACAGTGCTATTATATAAACGATTCAAGGACTATGAATAAAAATGTTTGATATTCTGGTTGCGATGCAGTTTTTGATATACTGCATTCAGCATACAAATATTTTATTTAAGGGGGTTGTCATTCAATGGTTGCAAAAAACGCAGCAAAGCAAACGTGGGTGGACCGTTTCCTGAATACCATCGAAACGGTATGCAACAAACTGCCGCCGCCCGCCATCCTTTTCGTGGTCTTATTCCTCATTACTGCTGTGATTGGTGCCGGATTGACCAGTACGGGCTTCAGCCTGACAAACCCGGCAACGGGGAAAGCCGTTGTCTCTCAGAATCTGTTCTCCAAAGCGGGGGTCCAGTGGCTTTTGACCAACCTGGTCAAGAACTTTACCGGATTCGCTCCTCTGGGTCTGGTAATCACCATGACCATGGCCATCGGGTTCTGTGAAGAATCCGGTCTGCTGGTGGCCATGCTGAGACGGTCTCTGAAAAATGTGCCGCCCGGTGTGGTTCCGTATCTGATCGCTTTTCTGGGAACCTGCGGGAACATCGCATCCGATACGGCCATGATCGTCATTCCTCCTCTGGCAGCCATTGTGTACATCGGGGTCAAGAAACACCCGGTAGTGGGCATGATGGTGGGGTATGCCGGGGCACAGGCCGGGTTCACCGCCAACCTGATGGTGGCCGGTACTGACTCCCTGCTCCAGGGCCTGACCAACCAGGCCATCGATGCGTTCCTGGGAGCGCCCGGGCTGTTTGCTGTGGACGTTACCTGCAACTGGTACTTCCTGTTTGTATCCACCTTCCTCTGCGGTGCTGTCATCGGCTGGGTTTCCATCCACATCATCGAACCCCGGTTCCCGAAATATGAAGGATCCGAAGAAGAATCCCTGATGGAAGAAGTGACTCCCCTGGAAATCAAGGGGCTGCACAATGCCGGCCTGGCCTGCCTGGTCTACATTGCCATCGTTATCGTGGGCTTCAAGACCCAGGTCCTGTCCAAGGACGGTGTGACCGTGGTGGGATCCCTGATGCTGAAAGGCCTGATCCCGCTGCTGTTCTTCCTGTTCAGTATCGCGGGTATTGTATATGGGAAGACCACCGGAAAGTTCACCAATGTGAAGAGCATCAACTCCGCCATGGTGAAACAGATGAGCGGAATGGGTGCCTATGTGGTGTTCTGCTTCTTCTGCGGCCAGTTCCAGGGTCTGTTCAACTGGACCAAACTGGGCACCCTGCTGGCCATCAGCGGGGCAAACTTCCTGAAGGGTGTGGGCTTCACCGGGATTCCCATGTGTATCGCCTTCATCCTGATCTCCGCCATCGTGAACATCTTCGTGTCTTCCGGTTCTGCCAAGTGGGCCATTTTCGCCCCCATCTTCGTTCCCATGTTCATGCTGCTGGGTTACCATCCTGGCTTTACCCAGCTGCTGTATCGGTTGGGTGACTCTCCGGGCAACTGCTTCACGCCCATGAGCCCCTACATCTGGATGATCCTCAGTGTGGCTCAGGAAAAATACATGCCGGACTGCGCCATCGGGACCCTGATTTCCAACATGATCCCCATTGCCGTTGTCCTGCAGATCGCCTGGATCATCTTCCTGGTGATCTGGATGATGCTGGGTCTGCCTTTCGGACCGGGCGTGGGCATTGCTCTGCCGGCCGGAGTGCTGTAAGTTTTGTGTGCCGCCAGGCGGCACACGGTCTCGGGTCTCGGGCCATGAGTCTCGAGCCGATGGATAGGGGCTGTGAAGAAATGAGGATTCATTTCTTCACAGCTCCTTTTTTGTTGTCTC
>OIWO01001075.1_pt1 | contig 24952 bp, 27 predicted proteins | sample 1587641 | NCBI WGS metagenome assembly OIWO01 (sample SAMEA3888924, study PRJEB22519) | human gut metagenome | biome: human gut; feature: human-associated habitat; material: faeces | place: Denmark | collected 2010
CCGGCTCCGGCCGCCGCGCCGCAGCCGCAGGCACAGCCTGCCGCGGCGGCGATGCCGCAGCAGCCTCCCGTGGCGGCGCCCACGCCAGAGGGGATGCCAGCAGGCGGCTATATGGGGTATCCACCGCCCATGTATTATCCCAATTACCCCTATCCCTACGGCTATCCGCCACAGGGGATGCCTACGCCGCCTGAGCCGAAGGTCATCAATACCAAGCCCGTGTCGCTGGAGGAGATGGACCCTGTCAATGCTCTGGGTAAGGAGCAGGCACAGAACCTCGAACTTATTTTGGGCGTGCCGCTGCAGGTGACGGTCGAGATTGGCCGCACGCAGCGCAAGGTACAGGAGATCCTTGAGTTCTCCAAGGGTTCGCTGCTGGTGCTGGACAAGCTGGCAGGTGATCAGGTGGATCTGTTCGTCAACGGCAAGTGCATTGCCAAGGGCGATGTGGTGGTCATCGACGATAACTTCGGTGTCCGCATTACCGAGATCGTGCAAAAGCCTGGTCTGGAAGAACAGATCGGCGAGTGATCCACAGGCTCTCCGAGGGAGAGACGGATCAATAAATGAAAAAACTGCAATCATCAATAACAGTATGAAAAGGATGGAAAACGATTATGGCTAAGAAGATTTTACTGGTTGACGACGCCGCGTTCATGCGAAAGATGCTCAAGGATACCCTGAGCAAAAACGGCTACACCGATCTTTATGAGGCGGTGGACGGTGCCGATGCCGTAGAGAAGTACGACGAGCTGAAGCCCGATCTGGTCATCATGGACATCACCATGCCCAACATGGACGGGCTGGAGGCCCTCAAGGCCATCCGCGGCAAGGACGGCAGCGCCAATGTGGTCATGTGCTCCGCCATGGGTCAGGAGAGCATGGTCATGGACGCGGTGCGCTCCGGCGCCAAGGACTTCATCGTCAAGCCCTTTAAGCCCGACCGCGTGCTCAAGACCGTCACCGCGATCCTCGGCGGTTAAGCAAGGATGCCGGGAGAAGAGATCCTCTCCGTGCTGTGGGTGCTGGTGTGCACCGTGGCGGTGCTGGCGCTGTGCTACTATGTGACGCGGCGGCTCAACCGTCTGCCGGCGTTCAGCCGCTATGCCGGGGGGATTCCCCGTGAGGGGCGGCTTGAGGTGCTATCCCGCGTCCCGCTGGGCAAGGACCAATCCTTAGTGATGGCCGCGGTGGGAAAGCGCTGCTTTCTTCTCGGCTGCGCGGCGGGGAGCGTTTCCCTGCTGACGGAGCTGACGGAGAAGGAAGCGGCAGCGTGGATGACACGCCGGGAGGAGAAGAACTCCACAGAGCAAAGGCCCTTTCGGGACGCTATGAGCGAGCTTTTAAAGCAGAAGGTACAGAGGGGAGAGCATCGTGACTGAAAGTCTGATCAATGTCAACGGCGAAAATGTGCAGGCGCTGGAGATCTTATTCCTCACCACCATGATCACCCTCCTGCCCTCGCTGCTGGTGATGATGACCTCCTTTACCCGCTACATCATCTCCTTTTCCTTTCTCCGCTCCGCCATCGGCACCCAGCAGACCCCGCCCAACATGGTTTTGGTGGGCATGGCGCTGTTTCTGACGCTGTTTACCATGGCACCTGTGGTGACACAGATCCAAACGGAGGCCTACGAGCCGTATAAGCAGGAGGAGATCTCGCAGGAGGAATTTCTGGACCGGGCGCAGGTTCCCCTCAAGGAATTCATGCTCCGCAACACGAAAACCAGTACGCTGAATATGTTCTGCGATCTGGCGAAGGTGGAGCTGCCGGAGAATGTGAACATGGAGGAGGCCGTGAAGCTGCCCTTGCGGGTGGTGGTGCCCTCGTTTATGACCTGCGAGCTGCAGCGGGCCTTTGAGATCGGTCTGCTGCTCTACATTCCCTTCATGCTGATCGACATTGTGGTATCCTCCACGCTGATGTCGATGGGTATGATCATGCTGCCGCCGTCGATGATCTCCATGCCATTCAAGCTGCTGCTGTTCGTCACGGTAAACGGCTGGGAACTGCTGTTTTCCAGCCTTGTGCAGAGCTTCAAGTGACAGGGGGGCTGTGAGAAATGGACACAACGACTGTGATCGACGTTCTGCGGGAGGCGGTAAGCGTTGCGCTGAAGCTGGGCGGCCCCATGCTGATCTTAAGTATGCTGGTGGGCGTGGTGATCGCCATTTTTCAGGCGGTCACCCAGATCCACGAGCAGACGATCTCCTTTATGCTCAAGCTGATCGTGGTCATCCTGGTCCTGCTCATCGGCGGGTCGTGGATGCTGACGACCTTGCAGGATTACACAAAAGAGATCTTCGCGCTGATCGCGGCGTAACGGAGAGCGGCTATGATCGATTGGCAGGCTTTGACGCTTTTCCTCTATATCACGGCCCGCATGAGCGGTTTCGTGCTGTTCAACCCTATTTTCGGCCGGCGCAGCATCCCGGGCATCTTCCGGGCGGGTCTGGCGCTGGTGCTGGCGGTTTTTGTCTTTGAAATGAGCGGACAGCGCGCCCCTGTCCCGGTGGGGACGGCGGAGCTGGCCGTGCGGCTGCTGCTGGAGCTGTCGGTGGGGTTCCTGCTGGGCATGGCGGTGAGCTGCTTTCTCTACATCCCGCAGCTGGCGGGCCTTGTGGTGGATACCCAGATGGGTATGACCATGAACCAGATCTACGACGCGGGGGCCCAGGCCAACCTGTCGGTGACTGCATCAGTGCTGAACGTGCTGCTGCTGCTGCTCTTTTTCGCGGGAAATGGCCACCATACGCTGCTGCGGATCGTGATGACCTCCGGCGAGGTGGTTCCCTTCGGGGAGGCCGCGTTGAGCAGCGCCGCGGCCAACGCCATGCTGTCCCTGTTCGTGGAATGTACGGTACTGGGGATCAAGCTGTGTATGCCGATTCTTGCCGCCGAGCTGCTGGGGCAGGTGGGCATGGGCGTTTTGATGAAGGCTATCCCGCAGATCAACGTTTTTTCCATCAACATCGAATTGAAGGTGCTGATCGGACTGATTTTACTGCTGTTGCTGATCTCCCCGTTCAGCGAGTTTCTGCTGCAAGCGGAGCTGACCATGTTTGACCGCCTGCGGGAGCTTCTAGCGCTGACCGTGTAATACGCCGCGCCTCGCGGCTGCCAAAAGGGGGGATGAAGCGTGGCGGACGGATCGAAAACCGAAAAAGCAACCCCAAAAAAGCGACGGGACGAGCGAAAGAAGGGTAACGTTTTCCTCAGTCAGGACGCTGTTTCCGTAGCGACGCTGCTGACCTCCGCCTGTTTGCTCATCGCCATGGCGGACGGCATCGCGGCGCGGCTTGGGGAGTTCATCGTATTTTGCGTCCGCTCCTGCGCGCGTCCAGTCGGCACAGCCGCCGACGCGTGGATGGAGATCGGACGGCAGGCCGGCGTTGTGCTGGTGAAAACAGCCCTTCCGCTGCTGGCGGTGACGGCGCTGTGCGCCATCGCCGTGACCTTTGCCCAGACAAGGCTCCTTGTCAGCGGTGAGCTGCTCAAGCCGAAATTCAGCCGCATCAACCCCCTTCAGGGCGTCAAGCGGCTCTTTTCCCTCAAGAGCGTGGTGGACGCGTTCAAGGGGATTCTCAAGATCACGCTGCTGATGATCATTATCTTCAGCTGTCTGTGTGATCGGTTTCTGGAAAGCTCCAAGTATCTCTACACAGACCTTGATATGGCCAGCCGCCACATTTTCGAGAGCGGAAAGAACATGGTGCTGTGTATCGTGCTGGCCTTCGCCGTGGTGGCCGCGCTGGACTACTTCTACCAGTGGTGGGACTACGAGCGTCAGCTGCGCATGAGCAAGCAGGAGATCAAGGAGGAATACAAGCAGACTGAGGGCGACCCTCAGATCAAGGGCAAGATCAAGGAGAACCAGCGGAAGATGGCACAGCGGCGCATGATGCAGCAGGTGCCCAAGGCCGACGTGGTCATCCGAAACCCGACCCACTTCGCCGTAGCCCTGCGCTACGACCCCGACCGCGACAACGCGCCCATCGTTCTGGCCAAGGGGCAGGACGAGCTGGCGCTGCGGATCGTCCGGGTGGCGGAGGAAAACAAGGTGGAGGTCGTGGAGAACGTGCCGCTGGCCCGGGCGCTCTACGCCCAGGCGGAACTGGATCGGGAGATTCCGCCGGAGCTGTACGGCGCGGTGGCGGAGGTTCTCGTCTACATTTTCAAATTGTCAAAAAAGCAGCTTTGAGCCGTCTGTGACGGCGGCCCGGAGCGTTCAGGATACAGAGCGGAGAAGGAGAAACAGGCGTGAAGAAGGTTTTCGGCAAGGCCATCGACAATGCAATATCGCTGGGCGTTGTGATCATCGTCCTCTTTCTCATTATCCCCATCAGGACGGAACTGCTGGACTTCCTGCTCATCATCAACATCGGCCTTTCCATCATGATCCTGATGATCACGATGAACATTTCCGAAACGCTGGAGTTTTCCGTTTTCCCATCGCTTTTGTTAGTCACGACGTTGTTCCGACTGGGTCTGAACGTATCGAGTACCCGGGCGATCCTCTACAAGGGCTACGCCGGTGAGGTCATTCAGAATTTCGGCAACCTCATTACCGGAGGCAACATCGTCGTCGGCGTGGTGATCTTCCTCATCATCGTGCTGGTGCAGTTCATCGTCATCACCAAGGGTGCCGAGCGCGTGGCCGAGGTGGCCGCCCGCTTTACGCTGGACGCCATGCCCGGCAAGCAGATGGCCATTGACGCGGATCTCTCCTCAGGACTGATCGACGAGCAGACGGCCCGCCTCCGCCGGGGCAAGATCCAGAAAGAGGCCGACTTCTACGGCGCTATGGACGGTGCCACCAAGATCGTCAAGGGCGACGCGGTGATGTCCCTGCTCATTACGCTCATCAACTTCCTGGGCGGCGTCATCATCGGCATGGTCATGGGCGGGGGAGACTTCTCCACTGTGCTTCAGAAGTATTCCATCGTCACCATCGGTGACGGCCTTGTTTCCCAGCTCCCCGCGCTGATGATCTCCACCGCTACGGGCATGATCGTCACCCGCTCCGTCTCCGAGGGGAGCCTCAATAAGGATGTGGTGGCCCAGTTCAAGGCCCAGCCGAGAGCGATCCTGACCACCGGTATCATCCTCATTTTCCTCGCGCTGATCCCCAACACGCCGCATCTTGCGCTCCTTATGGGCGGTAGCGTGCTCATCGGCGGCGGCTATCTTATTGAGCGCCGCATGAAAAGCGAGGCTGCGGCGGCCGCCGTGGCGGAGGAGCAAAAGCCTGCCGAGGAGACCGCGCCGAACGAAAGCGATTACTACAAGGACATCAACAATGTGTACTCTCTCCTGACGGTCGAACCGATCGAAATGGAGTTTGGATACAGCCTCATTCCGCTGGTGGACGAGAACCGCGGCGGCAAGCTGATCAATCGCATCGTCATTTTCCGCCGCCAGTACGCGCAGGATATGGGCTTCGTCATCCCGTCCATCCGCCTGCACGATGCGTCCTCTCTGGGGACAAATCAGTATGTGATCCGCATTCGCGGAGAGGAGGTCGCCCGCGGCGAGATCCTTGTGGACTATTACCTTGCGCTGGAGCCCAGCAATCCGCTGGGTGAGATCGACGGCATCGAGACCGTGGAGCCGGCCTATGGCATCCCCTCCCGCTGGATTTTGCCGGAAAACAAGGAAATGGCGGAGATCTACGGCTACAATGTCATCGACCCTCTGTCGGTGATGCTGACGCATCTCTCCGAAACCGTCAAGCGCTACGCTTACGAGCTGCTCAACCGCGCCGAGACCATGCGGCTGGTGGAGAACCTCAAGCGCACCTCCCCTGAACTGGTGGAGGAGGTGGTGCCAAACGTGGTCAGCTACGCCACGCTGGAAAAGGTGCTGCGAAGCCTTCTGAAGGAGGGAGTCCCCATTCGGGACCTTGGCATCATCCTCGAAACGCTGGCCGACGCGCTTGGCCAGAACCGGGACATCGACGCCGCCACCGAGCAGGTGCGCGGGGCGCTGGCCCGAACCATCACCCGTCGTTTCTGCGAGGACGGACAGCTTCGTGTCGTCACGCTGGACGCGGAGGTGGAGCGGAAGATCATCTCGTCCCTCACCCGCAGCGAGCAGGGCGTGTATCTGGCCCTTGGCTCAGACCTGATGCAGCAGATCATCACCCAGGTCGCGGACTACGTCCGTAAGTTCAACGAGCTTTCCCAGCCCCCCATTCTTCTGGTCAGTCAGGTCATCCGCGGCTATTTCAGCCGCATGATCACGCAGTTCTATCCCAATGTGTATGTGCTCTCCTTCAATGAGGTTACAAGCTCCGTGCAGATTCAGGCCATCGGCAACATTACGCAGGAGGCACCCGTGCGAAAGGCGGTAGGGACATGAGCACAGCGGCAGAGCTAAGCGACCTCGGCTTGGGAGAGGACATTCAGAGCCTCAGCACACAGGAGCTTTTGGAGCGTTATAAAAAAGATGGGGACGAGGCGCTCAAGTGGGCAATCGTCCTGCGTTACGAGGGACTGATCAAAAGTGTGGCACTGCAGGTCCGCGGCGTTTACAGCGGCTTTGCTCAAGTGGATGACATCGTCAACGAGGGCATTTTGACGCTGCTCAAGGCCATCGACCGCTTTGATCCTGATAAGGGCGTAAAGTTCGATACATATATTTCCAAGCGTATCCGCGGCATGGTGGTCGATCTGGCGCGCAAGCAGGACTGGATCCCCCGCAATCTCCGCCAGCGCGCGAAGGAGATCGACAATACGGTGGTCGAACTGTCCACCGATCTCGGGCGCTACCCGACGGATGACGAGGTCATTGAGCGCATGGGCGTGAGCAGGGAGCGGTATCAAAAGGATATGGCGAGCATCGCGCTGGGCGACCTGCTCTCGCTGGATATGCTCATGGATGTGCGGGAATCGGACGATTGCCGCATCGAGGTGCCGTCGAGCGACATGAGCACACAGCCGGAGGCCACGCTGGAGCGGCAGGAGCTACAAAAAACGCTGGCGGACGGGATCGCCTCGCTGCAAAAAAACGAGCAGATCGTTCTCTCGCTCTACTATGAGAAGAATTTGCACATGAAGGAGATCGCACAGGTCATGAACCTCAGCGGCCCGCGCATCTCGCAGATCCACGCGCGCGCGATCCAAAAGCTGAAAAACCATATGGAGCAGTATTATCGGGGGGATATCCCCCCTGCCAATAGAAAGAAGGGGTGAGGAGTCATGTTCAAGGGCTTTTACAATCTGACGTCTGCTATGCTGACGCACCAGCAGAATCTGAATGTTATAGCGAACAATATGATAAATGTTTCCACAGCGGGCTACAAGCAGGATCGATATACGGCCAGCACCTTCGACGAGGTGATGTACAGCCGCGTGGGCAACAAATACAACAGCGGCGAGGAGATCGGCCGCCAGAGCTACATCCGGGCCGCCAGCGACATTGATACGGATTACACCCAGGGAACGCTTGAGCCGACGGGACTTCCGCTGGATTTCGCCATCAACGGCGACGGCTTCTTTGCCGTGCAGCTTGCAGACGGAACCACTGGCTATACCCGCGAGGGCAATTTCTCCCTCGACGACGAGGGATACCTCTGTCTGCCCGGCTTCGGACAGGTGCTCGACAGCCAAAACCGGCCCATTCAGCTTGGCACGGACAAGATCACCGGCGATGAGGCGGGTATCCTCTATTACGGCGGCACGCCCTTGGCCCGACTGGGCGTCTTCTCCTTTGCGGATCTGGAGGCGTTGGAGCGGAACGACCGCGGCCTGTTTACAGGCGGTCAGCCTACGCTGATGGATACGCCCAAGGTGCTCAACGGCTATGTGGAGCGCTCCAACACGGATGTTATCAAGCAAATGACGGAAATGATCACCTATCAGCGGGCGCTGCAAAGCGCCGCCCAGACCTCAAAGATGTACGATCAGCTGATGACCAAGGCCACCACGGACATCGGCAGGATGTAAGGGGGAGGGAGAAACAGGATGAACCAATCCTTTTTTATCGGCGCGGTTGGCGCGCACCAGCAGATGAAGAACCTGAACGTGCAGGGCAACAACATCGCCAATGTCAACACCTACGGCTTCAAGGCCGAGCGTGGGCGCTTTGCATCCCTGATGCATACGGACATCCGCGCCATCGGTGATCGGCAGCTCCCCGTGGGCACGGGGGCGGCCATGTGGACGACGGATACGGATTTCGCCTCCGCTGCCACGGCGCAGACGGGTCGGGTGCAGGACTACGCCATCTCGGGCGAGGGCTTTTTCGCGCTGGCCGATCTGAAGACCGGAGAGATCTCCCTCACCCGCAACGGCGCGTTTCAGGTTTCTGAATTGCAGCGGCCCACGGAGGAAGTGGACGAGAACGGCCAGCCCATCATGGAGACGGTGATGTACCTGTCGGACGGTCAGGGCCGTTTCGTGCTGAGCACCACCGGCGGCATGATCGAGGTCACAGACCGCAATGTACAGCAGCCTGTGGGCGTATTCGACCACATCAGCTATAACGGCATGGAGCATGTGGAAGGCACCCGCTTTCTCGCCGTGGAGAAAAACGGAGATCTTCGTCTGGGCACAGGCACCGCGATGAGCGGTATGCTGGAAATGTCCAATGTGGACCTGGCGGAGGAAATGACCAAGGTGATCGAGTCTCAGCGGGCCTACGGCATGGCGCTTAAAATGGTGCAGACTTCAGATGAGATCGAGACCACCATCAATAATCTGAGAGGATGAACGGGAGGATAGCGGGCAATGAGGATCAAGAATTATAACGAACTGAACTCCCTGGAACTGGACACGCTTCGGGAGGTTGGCAGCATCGGCACCGGCAACGCAGCCACAGCGCTCTCCGCTTTGATCGGGGAGGAGGTGCGCATCGAGCTGCCGGAGGTCCGCATCATGGAATATAACGAGGCAATCGAGTGGATCGGCGGCCCGGAGGAGATCACGGCCGGCGTGCTGGTGAAGATGAGCGGTCAGATCGACGGCATCATGCTCTCCGTGCAGCAGCTCGAGTTTGTGAATCTTATTCTCAATAGTATGCTTGGCAAAACGGTCGAGGACTATATGGGGCTGCACGAGATGGAGTGCTCCGCCCTCATCGAGGTCGGCAACATTATGATCTCCACCTTCATCAACGCCCTCAGCGGCCTAGCGGACATCAAGATCGACTTGACGGTCCCTGCCTTCACCGTGGATATGCAGGGTGCCATTATGGCGGTGCCGATGGCGGCCTACGGCGGTCAGTCGGACTACATCATGACCATCGGCGGCGACTTTGTCCACGACGGGAAGGCGGTTCCCTGCCGGTTGCTGCTCTCCCCGGACATCCGCTCTTTGAATACGCTGCTGAGAAAGCTGGGTGTCAGCAGTGGAGACTAAACTGATCATCGGCATCGCAGATATGAAAATGGCCAAGGGCAGCGGAATGCTCGTCACCTACGCGCTTGGCTCCTGTATCGGTATCTGCCTGTACGATCCCTTGATCAAGCTGGCAGCAATGATTCACATTATGCTCCCGCTGAATATGGAGGCCGGCCGGCAGAACACCATGAAGTACGCCAACACCGGCATCCATGAGACGCTCAAGCAGATGGAGGCAAAGGGCGCCTCCCGTGCCCGCATTGTGGCGAAGATCGCCGGCGGCGCAAAGATGTTCGAGGTCAATGGCGGCTCGCTCGGCAACATCGGCCAGCGGAACATTGACAGCGTTCACTTGAACTTGAAAAAAGAGGGCATCCGCCTTTTGAAGGAGGATGTGGGCGGCTCGGTGGCTCGCACGCTGCTGTTTGACCCTTCAAACGGGATGGCCTGCGTCCGCTGCTACGGCAGGCCCGAGCTGATTATTTGATAATTTGATTTTGAATGAAGGGAAGGAGACCCTGAGTTATGTTGGAGGAAGATAAGCGCGGGATCTTGCTGGAATCCGGCACAAATGAGATCGAGGTCATGGAATTCACGATCTTCGACAGCCTTTACGGCATCAATGTGGCAAAGGTCAAGGAAATTCTGGTTTCTGAGCCGGTCAAGCCCATGCCCCATGCCCACCCGGCCGTGGAGGGTATTTTCAAGCCCCGTGATACGGTCATCACCGTGGTAGACCTGCCCAAATACCTGTTTGGCCAGTCCGGGGAGAAGGGGCCGAAGGACCTTTTCATCATCACCAGCTTCAATAAAATGAACATCGCCTTCCGTGTTCACACGGTGGTCGGCATCAGCCGCATCTCCTGGGGGGCCATTCAGAAGCCTGACAAGACCGTTTCCAGCGGCGACGAGGGCATTGCCACGGGCATTGCCCAGTGCGGCGACGATCTGGTCACGATTCTTGACTTTGAGAAGATCGTGGCGGAGATCGCCCCCGAGACGTCCATTCAGATGTCCGAGATCGACCGTCTGGGCAAGCGGGAGCGCAACGAGTCGGTCATCGTCGTGGCGGAGGACTCTGTGCTCCTAAGCAAGATGATCGAGGAGGCCCTCCACAAGTCAGGCTATGTGAACACGAAGATGTTCCCCAACGGACAGGAGCTTTGGAACTATCTTTCTGGTCTGCGGGGGAGCGACGACCTGCGCAGCAAGGTGGCGCTGGTCATCACGGATATTGAGATGCCCCAGATGGACGGCCACCGCTTGACCAAGCTCATCAAGGACGATAAGGAACTCAAGCAGCTGCCCGTCATCATCTTCTCGTCCCTCATTACCGAGGAAATGCGCCGCAAGGGCAAGGAGCTGGGCGCAGACGAGCAGATGAGCAAGCCGGAGATCGGCCATCTCGTGAAGGTGATCGACCATCTGCTCGGGCAGGAAAACGGATAAATACGGAACGGAGGAGAGTATGAGCAATAAATATATCGTGCGCCAGCCGATTAAGGATGCGCAGGGAAAAATTTGGGGCCATGAGATCCTCTACCACGGTGAGAATCAGGCCTTCACCGGCGACGTGGCCTCTCAGAACGAATACGCCGCCGCGGACACGATTTACAGCTTCCTGACACAGAACAGCACCAAGGCGCTGCGCGGGTCTTTGAATTTCATGACCTTCACCACGATTTTGTTGATGAAAAAGACGCCCCGCCTGTTTGACCGCTCGGAGCTGGTCATCCAGATCGACGACAGCGTCATCATCCACCCACTTTCCATGCACTTCGTTCAGCAGTATGTGAAGGAGGGCTATCGGATCGCCGTCAATGAGTTCCAGTTCGCCCCCCGCTATCTGGCCCTGCTGGATACCATTGATTACATCAAGCTGAACATCAAGACTACAGCGGATACCGCCATGAAGAATACCATCGAAATTGGTCACAGCATGAATAAAAAGTGCATCATCACCAACATCGACAGCGAGGCGGACTATCAGAAAGCGATATCGCTGGGCGCCGACGCGATGGAGGGAACCTTTGTAGCGGAGCGTCTGATGACGAAGGCCCATTCCGGCGCCTATCTCCAGAGCAACTTCTTCCGCTTGATGGTGGCTGTGACGCAGGACGATCCGGACATCGACGAGATCGAGCGGCTGATCTCCATGGACGCCAGCCTGAGCTACGGTGTGCTGAAAATGGCCAACTCCGTCTATTTTGCCCTGCGCCACCGCGCCACGACGATCCATCAGGCCATCGTGACCCTTGGCCTCGGCCAGCTCAAGCAGTGGATCTACCTGCTCAGCGCCAGCAATGCGGGACAGGAGATGGACGCCAGCACGGAGGAATTCCTCAAGCTTTCCTTCATGCGGGCCAACTTCTGCAGCGAGCTGATGAAGTATGCCAAGGATATGCCCATCTCCAAGTCCGAGGCATACCTGATGGGTATGTTCTCCACGCTGAATCATCTGATCGATGCGCCGCTGGAGGAAATTTTGGAGGAAGTCCCCGTTTCCGACGAGATCAAGGCGGCGCTGCTGCGCAAGGAAGGCCGCTGCGGTCAGCTTTACGAGCTGGTGCTCAGCTACGAGGCGGGCAACTGGAGCGAGATCACCCGTCTGGCGGAGGAGCTGGGGATTCCCAACCAGATCCTCACCAGCGTGTACTTCATCTGTATGGAGAATGTCAATGTGCTCTGGGAGCAGTTGACCAACGCTTACGGCGAACAGGAGGCATCTGCCCCCGCTCCCGCGGAGAATGGCGAAGCCAGCGAGGAAAGCAAATAAATGTATAAAAAGCAGAAAGCATGGCATAAAACGCCATGCTTTCTGTGCAAAACGGGATCAAAACGGGATCAAAGCGGAAACAGCTTGTGACGGGGCTCCGCTAAAACCACCTTACACGCCCGCAGGATCTGGGCGGTGACGGCGGTATTCATCCTGCCTTCATAAAGGGAGAGACGCAGCGGCAGCTCATTTTTTGCCATGACGACATATTTGGCGGGAAGCTCCGTCAGGGCGAGGGCCTGCACATCCATCTTGCAGCGGTCGCAGCAGCACAGGCCGAAGAGCTCCATGTAGGTCTCGGCCTTGCGCTCCACAAGGATCTCCATGATGTTGGCGCAGATGACCTCCTCCTCGTCGGGCTTCTCAGCGGCGGAGTCCACCGCGACAGGGGCGGTTCCACCACGGGTTCCGGCTGGGGAACTTCCTCAATCACCGGTGCGGCGGGTTCTTCCGCCACGGACTTGGGCTGGGGAACTTCCTCAATAACCGGTGCGGCGGGTTCTTCCGCCACGGACTTGGGTTGGGGGACTTCCTCGACCACGGGTGCGGGGGGCGTTTCCACCACTGGCTTTGGCTGGGGGACTTCCTCAACGACTGGGGCGGGGGGCGTTTCCGCTACCGGTTCCGATTCCGCAAGCTCCTCCAAAGAGGACGCCAGAGCGTCCTTGATCTGGGAGGAAATGGCGTGGTCGCTGCTGAGAGAGGCGATGATCGGCGAGGTGGGCGGCGTGGACTGGGGAGCGCTCTCTGCCGGCGCGGGCACCGGGGCGGGAGCAGCCGCTGTCGGTGTCGGCGGAACGGCAGTCTCCGCCGGTTGGACAGCTTTTTCCTGCGCCGCCGCTTCCGCCGCCGGGTTGGCGCGGGTCCGGCTGAGCAGGTTCATTACATGGGCAGTTTTACTGGAATTGGACTCTTTGGATGCGGACATAAAAAATCTCCTTAACTGTCTTGAACAAGGCGCTGCGCCTTATGCTTGCTTGGGGAGGGGAAAGCGGTCGCCTGCCACGATGCTGACAATGTCTTGAAGATCGAGCGCGGGCTTGGAGGACGGACTGTATGTCAGCACACTCTGCCCGTGGGCCGGGGCCATGGCCACACTGACGCTGCGGCGGATCTTGGTGGGGAAAACATGACTGTTAAGCTGCTCGGCGATCTGTTCGGCAAGATCCAGAATATCTTTTGAGAGGGTCAAACGAGGATTAAACTTGTTGAGCAGGATGCCGAGAACCTTCAGCTCCGCGTTGAACGAATTGCGCACGGTGTCGATCGTATCCTGAATTTGGGAAATGCCGACGAGACTGAGCACTTCCGCCTCCATCGGGATGATCAGGCCCGTTGAGGCGACGTAGGCGTTGATGGTCAGCAGGTTGAGAGAGGGCGGCGTGTCGATGATGATGAAATCATAGCGGTCGCCCAGAAAGCTCAGCTGGTGGGCCAGCATGAATTCCCGCTGAGGGGCGGTAAATTCCACATCAGCGATAGAGAGCATAATGTCCGACGGCAGCACGTCCCCGTATTCCGTAGGAACAATGGCCGACTCGATGGAGCATGCGCCCTTGAGCACATCATAAACGGTGTGGCCGCTGCCAATGTCAAGACCCAGTGTAAAGCCGAGGTTGCCTTGGGGGTCAATGTCCACACCAAGCACGCGGGCACCGCGCCGGTGCAGCCCGCAGACCAGAGCGGCGGCTACCGTGGTTTTTCCAACACCGCCCTTTTGATTTGTGACGGTAATGATCTGTGACAAAAAAATTCCTCCTCCGGCAAAAATGAGAAAGTGACCTCTTATTTTTATTATACTATATGTCGATAAAAAAAGATAGAGGAATGAACATTTTTTCTACGGAATTTGACGCCCCGACAGGTTTTGCCCGTCGGAAGAGCAATTACCTGTGAAAGGAGTAATCAATTATGGCATCTGTCAGCAGTGTGAGGAGCAGCTCCAGCAGCATTTACGGCAATAGGAATGTGATCAGCGGTCTTGCCAGCGGCATGGACACCGAGTCCATGATTGAAAACGCGGTATCCGGCTACAAGACCAAGATCTCCACGCTTCAGCAAAAGCGCACCAAGGTGGAGTGGCAGCAGGAGGTCTACCGTAGCATCATCGGCAAAATGTCGTCCTTTTCGGACAAATATACCTCCTACGCATCCTCCACGAACCTGCTCTCCAGCGGCTTTTTTAATCAGGCCGTGAAGGTCACCGCCACGGGCAAGTACGCCGATATGGTCAGCGCCAGCGGCAAGACCAGCAGCAGCGTGCAGATCCTCGGTGTCAAGCAGCTGGCGAGGGCGGCCACCTACACCGTCTCCGGCATCGGCGGCAGCAAATCTGCGGACAAGCCGGAATTTACCGGCAGCACGGTGGATCTGACCGAGAAGAAGGAGCTGAGCAACGTCTCCGGCTCCCTGACCATCAAATACGGCGGCGACCGATCCTTTACGCTCGACTTTGGCGAGTTGGATATTTATCAGAATGCCGAGAAGATGGCCGAGGCCATCCGAAGCAAGCTGGGCGAGCAGACCATGACCCTCAGCGACGGCACCTCCGTCAAGGCCAGCGAAAAGATCAAGGTGGAGGTGAACGATAAAAACATCGTATTTTCCGACAACTCCAGCGCCGGCAACGCCGTGACCATCAGCGGCGCCACCGGGAAGATCAAGGAAACCCTCGGCATCGACCCTTCTAAAAATGAGTCTACACTCAACACAAAGGATGCCGTATTGAGCAACAAGGACGCCAAGCTGGGCGACTACCTCGCCGGCAAGGAGCTTACGCTGACCCTTGACGGTGTGACCAAGAAGATCACACTGCCGAAGCCGGAGTACAAAAAAGACGACGGCGCCTTGAATGATAGTAAGTATATAACGGACCTCCAGACCGAGATCAACAAGGCCTTCGGCGACAAGGTCAAGCTGGAAAAGGGCAACGCTACCAATGAAAAGGGTTTCTCCCTGAAGTTCTCCACCACCCAGGCCGGTTCCACCCTGTCCGTCTCCGGCGACGCCGCCAAGGCGCTGGGCCTGGATAAGGCGGCCACCTATGTGAACACCTCCAAGACCCTGGGCGAGCTGCTGGGGGATAAAGCGGTTGATTGGAGCAAATTCGAGAAGGTGGCGGCAGAGGGCGATGTCAAGCCTGTGAACAAGAAAGACGGCAGCGGCGTTGACTATTACACCGACTCCAAGGGCAACCGAGTGAAATCGGAAGACGGTGGCAAGACGTATTACCGGGTGGATGACAAGGGCGAGTTTCTGCGTGAGTTCAAGATCAACGGTAAGCTCGTGGGCGCTTTCAATAAGGATACCGCTCTGGAGACCGTGCTGACCTCCATCAACGGCAACGCCGACGCGGGCGTGAAGGTGAGCTACTCCAAGACCACCAACCAGTTCCAGTTCACCGCCAAGGAGAGTGGCGCGTCCAGCCGGATCGATATGGGCGACGGCCTTGCCAATGCCCTGTTCGGCGGCGGCAAAAAAGATGAGGGACAGGACGCCATCTTCTCCATGATGGTCAACGGACAGGAGCTGGACGGCATTTCTCGCAGCAGCAACACCTTTGACGTGGACGGCATGAGCGTCAGCCTGAAGGGCACCTTCGGAGCATACGGTAGCAGCAATACACTCGGAAAAGACAACATAGAGGCCGCGAAGGCCGATGCCGTCAGCTTTACCTCCAGCTCCGACGCGGACAAGATCGTAGACACCATCAAGTCCATGGTGGAGGATTACAACGCCATGGTCACGGAGATCAAGAACGCCTACTCCACCATGCCTCAGCAGAAGTCCAACGGCAATTACTACGAGCCGCTGACTGAGGAGGACAAGGCGGATATGTCCGAGAGCAGCATCAAGGCCTACGAGGAAAAGGCCAAGCAGGGCCTCCTGTTCGCGGACCGGGACCTCTCGGCCCTTTACACCCAGCTCACCAGCGCCATTTCCATGAGCGGAAAGGACGGTGCGGATCTCAAGTCCATCGGCATCACCAGCAATTACAGCAACGGCCTGACCACCCTGAGCCTGAACGAGGAAAAGCTCCGCGCCGCGCTGGAAACCGACCCGGACAAGGTGCGGGACGTGTTTTCCAAGAGCATGGCCAGCGGTTCCTCTTCCAACGGACTGATGCAGGCCCTCAAGAGCCCGCTGGATATGTACAGCAAGACGCAGGGCACCAAGGGTATTCTGGTGCAGAAGGCCGGTTCGACCCTGGCTCCCAGCACGCTTTACAAAAATACTTTGCAAAATAAGCTAGATGATATTGACACACAGATCGAAAAGTGGCAGGATAAGATGGCGGATCAGGTCGACCGCTATACCTCTAAGTTCACGGCACTGGAAAAGCTGATCTCGCAGATGAACTCTCAGAGCTCTGCCCTTGCCAGCTTCTTAGGCTCCAACGGCTAAAAGGCGGTGACGGAAAACAATGGATATGCGCGGCTTTCAGCAGTATAAGGAGCAAAGCATTAACACCATGACCCAAGGGGAATTGCTGCTGTTGCTTTACGATGAGCTCGTCAAGCGTCTCACGCAGGCGGAGCTGGCGCTGAATAAGCAAAGCTACGAGTTGTTTGAAGACTCCGTTCAGCGGGGCATCGACATCACGCAGTACCTCAGCGACACCCTTGACCCGCAATACGAGATCAGTCACGAGCTTGACCGGCTCTATGAGTACATGATCTACGAGCTTGGCCGGGCGAAGATCGGACGGCATCTGGAGCCGCTGGCCCATGTTAAGACCATGGCCGGCGAGCTGCGGGAATCCTTCCGTGAGGCGCAGAAAACCAGCGGCGCGGGAAAGCAGGCGGCCGAATGACCGGGGCGCAGCTTTTGGATGCGCAGGTGCAGGAAAAACGGCGCTACGCGCTGCTCAGCGAGCTGTTTGACCTCACAAAGCAGTTAGCCGAGGCTGTGGATCGGAACGACGAGGTCACGATACAAATGCTGCTCTCCATGCGGGAGGGCCCGCTGGCCCAAATGCGGCAGGTGGAGGAAAACCTGACCCGGCAGCGCTCGTCCCTCTCTGAGGAGGATGGCCGGCGGCTGGCGGAGCTGCTCTCCGGTGCGCAGGCCCAGCGGCAGGAGGAAAACGCTCTGAGCGGGCAGGTGGGGACCAACCGCCGCTTACTCGGTCAGCTTGTGGAGCTGGACAAGCGCGTCAACAAAAAGGTGACACGCGAGAAGTCGGTTTACCAATAAGGAACATGGGTGCGCCCCTTGCGGAGCGCACCCATGCAAAGCCCTTTATTGTTCCGCCGGCGGCGAGATCACCCATAGGGGTGCGCCGTTATTGCGGCTGGCGGACAGCTCGTCAAGGATGAGCTGAGGGTCCCATTCCATGAGACTGCGCTCATCACTGACGGGGTCGGCGACGAGGAGCTTGCCCGTCAGCGTGACCCCTCGGAGCACGATGAAGTGTCCGCCGTCGGTGAAGTGACCGGGACCGACAAGCGCTACGAGCATATTGCCCGTGAGCAGCGCGTCATAGACTGCATCGACCGTCAGCGCACCGATCGCCTTGGACTCAAGGCCGTAAGTGCGCGCGATGCCGTTGACGATGGAGAGATACGAGCCGTGCCCCTTGGCGCAGTAGCCCTGCTTGGCGGCGAGGGCCGCCATCTCGGAGGGGGTGACGGGCTCGTCGCACAGACTGGAGACGACCATTGCCATGGCAGTCGGCCCGCAGCCGTAGCGGCCGATGGGGTCGCTGCCGTAGGGCTTATCCGCCCATTCGGGGTCGCTTTGGTTGAAGTAAACGAGCGGGATCGTGCCGCCAGTGAGGATCTCCTCGCCGTTGACCGACCGGAGCTCTGTGAGTGAGGGGTCGATGAGCATATCGCTGTCAGAGAGCATCGGCTCGCCGGCTGTCTGCTCGTCTGCGCCGGAAAGCTCCTCCGCCTTGGCGGTCAGTGCCGACCATTGCTCGGCAGTGCGGTCAAACCAGTCCGCGGCCGCCCTTGCCCCGCTGCGAAGCGGGGCTGTGACACGAGCGAACAGCTCGGGCGCGAGAAAATAGCTGGCAGTGAGCTCGGTACCGCCGATGCAAAGAACCGCGAGCATGGAAAACAGAAAAACCATGCGCCCCCTATGAGTAGAGATTTTTTGCTTTTTCACCATTTCACCTCTTGTAAAAACGCAGAAATGAGATATGATTATTATAGCATATCCTGTCGGCATTGCAAGCGGTGGGAAAGTGAGAGGAACAGGAACGCAGCCTATGTCCACGATCACATTGGAAAATGTATCAAAATACTACAAAAACAAACGGCGCAGAGGCACCGGAAATCGTTATGAGGTCGGTGTTGAGAATGTAAATCTCACCATCGGGCAGGGCGAGTTCGTTTTCATCACCGGCAGCAGCGGAGCGGGGAAGAGCACCCTGCTCGGTCTGATATCGGGGCGGCTCAAGCCCGACCGCGGCAGAGTGCTGCTCGACGGCGTAAACACGGCGCGTATTTTGCCGTGGCACCGTGAGCGCATCGCGCCGCTGTTCGGAAATGTGGCGCAGGAGCACACGCTGATCCGAAAGATGACGGTGGAGGAAAACCTGCTGTTGGCGGCTCGCGTGGGGCGCAGGCGCTTTGAGAGCGAGAAGGAGATGAAGGAGCGCCTGAAAAAGGTGCTCGGCCTTGTGGGCTTTTCCGGCATGGAAAGGCGCTACCCCGTGGAAATGTCCGTCGGGGAATACCGCTGCGTCGAGCTGGCGCGGGCGTTGATCAACAGCCCGCCGATCCTTGTGCTTGACGAGATCACCGCCAACCTGGATGACGACAGTATATGGGACATTTTTCACCTGCTGACCGAGATCAACCGGAGGGGGTCCACCGTTATCATGGCAACGCATGCAAGCCGATATGTCAACATCATGCGCCGCCGCGTTGTGACGCTCGTGGATGGGCAGATTCTCGGCGACGTGCAGAAGGGAAAGTACGGAGATGTGATATAGTAAAACACATCGCCGATAAAGATAGATAGAAAATCCATTCATTACATACCACAAGGAGAGAATATCAGATGAAAGACATGAAGATCAAGAAAAGACTGATCAGCGGATTTCTGTTCGTCATCGTTATTTCTGTGGCGGTCATCATTGCAGCACTGATGCAAATGAACGCGCAGAGAGCAGCCTACAATGACATTCTGAAGTATCAGGTCGGCGCGAACGACCTCATCTCGGAAATTCGTCTGGACGCCGCCATCGCCGCCCGGAACGTCCGCGATATGGCTCTGAAACCCGGCGACAGCAGCAATTCCGAGCTGGAGAGCAAGGTCAACGAGCTCCTTTCGGATATGGATGCCCAGCTCAAGGAGCTGGAGGATATCTATCCTCTGGATAAGGCCCAGCTGCAGGACTATATCACCACTGTCAACAAGTGGGGCGATGAGCTGCCCGCCATTCTTAACGCCATCGACCGCGGCGACGGCGAGACCGCGGTCAGCCTGATCAAGAATAGCTGCACCCCCCAGCTCAATGATATGGCGACCAAGGCAAAGGCGATCAACGATCTGCTGACCAAGGCACAGGACGATGCGGCGGACGCTCAGGAGCGCAGCAGCCTGATCTCCCTCGGCGTGATCATCGCGGTGATGGTCGTGGCTACCATCCTGATTCTGAGCACCGCCTTCAAGCTGGTCAAGGGCATCATGGAGCCTACCGAGGAGGTCCGCAAGGCCCTCATGGGCTTCAGCAAGGGCGAGCTGGACATCCCCGTGAATTACGAGAGCAAGAACGAGCTGGGCGATATGTGCAACGCGCTGCGCAGCAGTCAGGATACGCTCTCCGCTGTGATTGAAGACATCTGCTACCTGTTGGGCGAGATGGCCAACGGCAACTTCGATGTCCGCAGCCGCGCTACCGACAAGTATGTGGGCGCTCTGAGCGCTGTTCTGGAGTCCATCCGCAAGATCAACAGCAACCTGAGCGACACGCTGGCTCAGATCGACATGAGCGCCGAGCAGGTGTCCTCCGGCTCCGAGCAGGTGTCCACCGGCGCGCAGGCGTTGGCACAGGGCGCCACCGAGCAGGCCAGCGCCGTGCAGGAGCTGTCCGCCACCATCACCGAGATCGCCAACAATGCCAAGAAGAATGCCGAAAACGGCGAGATGGCCATGCACCAGTCTCAGGAGTCCGGCAATCTGGTTCTCGAAAGCTCCAAGTACATGGAGGAAATGGTGGAGGCCATGGGCAACATTTCCCAGTCCTCTCAGGAGATCGGCCGCATCATTTCCACCATCGAGAACATCGCCTTCCAGACCAACATTCTGGCGCTGAACGCAGCCGTCGAGGCCGCACGCGCCGGCAGCGCCGGCAAGGGCTTTGCCGTGGTCGCCGACGAGGTGCGCAACCTTGCCACCAAGTCCGATCAGGCTGCCAAGGCCACCAAGGAGCTGATCGACCGCTCCATCGAGTCCGTTCAGGGCGGTAACGAGATCGTCAAGAAGGTCTCCGATGCTCTTTCCAAGACCGTGGAGGCCTCCAACCTCGCCATGGGCTCCCTGCAGGAGATCACCAAGGCTGTGGAGACCGAGGCCGAGTCCATCGCTCAGGTGACCGAGGGCATCGACCAGATCTCCTCCGTCGTCCAGACCAACTCCGCCACGAGCGAGGAGTCTGCCGCTGCCAGCGAGGAGCTGTCCAGCCAGGCGAGCTTGATGAAGAATCTGATGATGAAGTTCACGCTCCGCAGCGACAAGGGCTACGGCACCACGAGCTCTCATGCCGATGCTCCCGCCGATGCTTCGACCGAGAGCTATGCTGCGGACAGCGCTTCGGCGCACCACGCTGCTGCCAATTCGTTCAGCAAGTATTAAGGTCGTGGAGGGGCGCAATCGACCGCCCCAACCCAAAGGGGATCTTAGGGCATAGCGCTTTCCGCTCTGAGGCGGAGCGCTATGCCCCCCTGCGATATAGCAATGGGCTGTCTAAAACTGGTAAATTTTTCTTTTTGCGTGCCAGAGGGCGGCTGAATATCCGCCCTCTGGCACGCTTTTTTTAGGCTTTGCGGAGAGTGGAGCGATACAGGCGGTAACCCGCTTGGGAGAGCAGCGGGTTTGGAGGGATAGCACATGGCGAAAAAATGGAAGGTAGGCGAGCTGATCAAGAACCTGATCATGGAGGAAGGCTCGGCTCCGCGGGGCGAAGCGGATGCTCCGGGGGAAGCGGACCCTGCGCCCTCGCCCGCCGTCGCGGAGGAGAAGCCCGCGCCGGAGCTGACGCAAACGCAGTACCTTGAGATGCATGGCTCGCTGCTGGAGCTTTGGAAGGAGTTCAGCGACGGTGAGTTGACGCCGCCGCGTGTGCGGCTGCTGGACGAGGAAAAGACAGAGATGCTTCATCTGACAGGAAAGAAGCTGGAGTTTGAGCGAGTCCGCCTTACCGCGCAGCTTGAGAAGGACGCGAAGAAGCGGCTCGAAGAGCTTCGCCGCGCACGGGAGGGCGAGAACGGAGAGAGACCGCTCGACGCGGTCTGCCATGTCTACGTGTCTAAGGATAAGCTCGTGGCATGGTGCTTTGCCTTTCCGCCCTATGCAGGCGGCGAGGAGATGAGCAGCGCGATGCTTGCCTGCGCGCTGGAGAAGGCGGGCGTCAAGACGGGGATCGATCCACAGAGCATGGTGGAGATTTTTCGGCAGGTGCGTTATCTGCGCTTGATCCCCGTGGCATTCGGCCAGCCGGAGACCGAGGGCAAGGACGGCTATGTGACCGAGAAGTATCCGCGCGAGCTGTCGCGCGAGGTCGTGATCGACGAGCACGGCGTCGCGGACTATCGGGCGATGAACTATGTGCAGCTCATCAAGAAGGACAGCGTGATCTGTGAGATCACGCCGCCTGTCAAGGGAACGCCGGGAATGCGGTTGGACGGAAAGCCCATCATGCCGCGCACTGTGCAGGCGGCAAAGGCGCCGTGCGGTCTGAACACCACGCTGACGGAGGATGGCCTCCGGCTCATCGCCACGATGGACGGACACCTTGAGTATTCCAACGGTACGTTTTGTGTGCGGCCGGTGCTGGAGATCCGCGGCGATGTGGACTACTCCACGGGAAATATAGATTTCATCGGCGACGTGCAGATCACCGGCGATGTGCGCGAGAACTTCTCCGTGCGCGCGACCGGATCGATCGCCGTGGACGGGATCGTGGAGGCGGCGAGCATGGAATCGGGCGGCGATATGACCATCACGCGCGGCGTGGTGGGTGACAATCGAGCCGTGCTCAAGTGCGGCGGCGTTTTCCGCGTGAAATATTTGGAGAATAGCCGGGTCTATGCCGGTGGCAGCGTCTATGCCGACTGCATTATGGCCTCGGAGGTATATAGCGACCAATCCATTGAGGTCGTTGAGGGGCGAGGGAGCATCATCGGCGGAACGCTTACAGCCGGAGAGCTGATCCGCGCCAATATGATCGGCGCACAGTCCGGCCGCAAGACGGAGCTGACGCTCGGCGTTCTGCCCTACACGGAACATGAGCGTGAAATGCTCCGCAAGAGCGTCAATGAGATAGAACGGGAAATCGAGATGATCGAGGGAGAGCGCAGACACATGGAGATCATGGGAGACAAGGCGAAGGCGGAGGAGAGGCGTGCGCGTCTGCCGCTGCTGCAGCTCAAGGCGAGCCGTCTTGCGAAAAAGGCCGAGGACCTAAAGGAGCAGGTCGATCCTGCGAAATGCCGGCTTGAATGTACCACGGTATATCCCGTGACAGTCGTGCAGCTCGGCTCTCTCAAGTGGGTCGCGGATCAGGTCCACAGACAGTGCAAGCTCATATACGACGCACAGAGCAGAACGCTGCGTGAGCTTTCCCTGAGAGAATAAGAGGAAAGAGGGAAATGCGTTTGGAGAAGGAATGTCTGATGGACTGGGTAGAGCAAATGGCGGAGTCGCTGGTCTACGAGATCGTGGAGCAGATGTCCGGCATTGTGCTGCGGCGGAGCGAGCCGTGGGAGCGGCTGAGCGAGGGCATGGAGATCGACATGATCACAGGGCATGTTTCCGGTGACTTTCAGATCGAGCTGCATTTTTTTGCACAGCGGGCGCTGTTCATGCGCCTGACGAAGAACATGGTGGGCTACGAGCCGGACGAGGAGGAGGCGCAGGAGTACGCCATGGAGTTTTTCAACATCCTTTGCGGCCGCTTCATTTCTGAGCTGTATAAGGCGTCCAAGACCTCGGCGCGCTTTTTCCCCACGGAGTACGACCGCACACCGGAGCGAGGGATGCCGAGGCAGAATGCGGAGGACAAAACGGTTTATCTGATCAGTGAACAACAGGAGCTGGCGGCGTTTTCATGGACGGCGGCACCGGTGGACACGATTTTGAGGAGGAATACTGATGACTAAGCGTATTATGGTAGTGGATGATTCCCGCGTGATTCGCGCGGAGATGGAGAAAATGCTGGAAGGCAGCGATATGGAGATCTGCGAATTCTGCCGCAGCGGCGAGGAGGCCCTTGAAAAATTTGGGGAGGCCAAGCCGGACCTTGTCACGATGGACATTGTGATGCCGGGAATGGATGGAATGGAGACCTGCGAAAAGCTCCGCCAGCGCTATCCTGAGGCGAATGTGTACATGGTTTCCTCCATGGCCTACGACGATATGATCGACAGGGCGGTGGAGCTGGGCGCAAAGGGCTTTTTGTTCAAGCCCTTTACCAAGGATGCACTGCTTGAGGGGCTTCAGGGAGCCTTTAAGGCCATCGAGAACGAAAGAGAGAAAGCGTAAAGAGGAGCGGGGATCGCATGAGTGAATACAAAGCACAGGAAAACGATCTGATCTATGCGCTTGACATTGGCACTCGCAGCGTGATCGGTATGGTCGGACAGACCGACGGTGACCGCTTCAAGGTACTCGACGTGGAGGCGGCGGAGCACAAAAAGCGCGCCATGATAGACGGTCAGATCGATAATATCCGCCAAGTAGCGGAGGTGGTGCGGCAGGTGACGCAGCGGCTGGAGGAGCGGCTCAATGTTTCGCTGGAGCGCGTGTGCGTTGCGGCGGCGGGACGCGCGCTGCAAACGAAAGCGGGCACCTTTTCACTTTCCCTGCCGGAGAATAACGTGATCACGGTCGAGCAGGTCAGCCAGCTCGAAACGGGAGCGGTGTCGGCGGCGGAGGAGACGCTGCAGACGGAGGACGATGAGCGCCGCCGGCTTTTTCTGGTGGGCTACACGGTCACGCAGTACCGCCTTGACCATTACCCCATGGTGACGCTGCTCGATCATAGCGGCGTCGAGGTCGAGGCTGATGTGGTGGCGACCTTTTTGCCCGGTGAGGTGGTCGAGAGCCTGTATGCCGTGATGCGCACGGCGGGGCTTCAGGTTTCCAGCATGACGCTGGAGCCCATTGCGGCGATGAATGCCGCCATTCCGGCGGAGCTGCGGCTTTTGAACCTCGCGCTGGTGGACATTGGCGCAGGCACCACGGATATTGCCGTCTGCCGCGACGGCAGCATTACAGGCTATACCATGGCGACAATCGCGGGCGACGAGATCACCGAGGCGCTGATGCGCGCGTTTCTGATCGACTTCCAGACAGCGGAGGAGGTCAAGCGCACGCTGCGTGAGGGAGAGTCCGTTCGCTACACCGACATCATGGGACTGGAAAATGAGGTCTCCTATGAATCGGCGATGGCGGTGATCGACGAGCCCGAGAACAGTACATCGCCGTCGGACAGGCCACCATGCACCGGACAAGTGGCGAACGACCACAGGCCGTCCGTTTCAAGAACGTCGGACCAGCTCGTCGTGATTTCCTGCGGCACATGGCCAGCCTGACGCAAACGCTTGATCCATGCGGTCAGCTGCGCGCGAATCTGCCCCGTGGAGAACACCGGATAGCCGG
>OIWO01001076.1_pt1 | contig 24901 bp, 19 predicted proteins | sample 1587641 | NCBI WGS metagenome assembly OIWO01 (sample SAMEA3888924, study PRJEB22519) | human gut metagenome | biome: human gut; feature: human-associated habitat; material: faeces | place: Denmark | collected 2010
CGTTCAGGAAGATCCTGTCCAGGAGGAGCCCGTTCAGGAAGATCCTGTCCAGGAGGAGCCCGTTCAGGAAGATCCTGTCCAGGAGGAGCCCGTTCAGGAAGATCCTGTCCAGGAGGAGCCCGTTCAGGAAGATCCTGTCCAGGAGGAGCCCGTTCAGGAAGATCCTGTCCAGGAGGAGCCCGTTCAGGAAGATCCTGTCCAGGAGAAGCCTGTTCAGGAAATCGACTATTATGACGGTGTTCGCTTTACCGCACCGAGTCCCACTAATGGAGTTGCTTTGATGGATGTTCCCGTTAATGAAGGCAGCATCATCAAGAACTTCATGTTTTGGGATGGCAGCGTTGTCGACAAGGACGGCGAACCGTATCCCGTGGAGTGGGAAGATGGTGCTTGCTATGTCATTGTGTTGCAGCCCAAGCATGAGCGGACTGCCATCTTCAACACGTTCCTGTCTTTCCAAATCAATGCGACGGCAAACCCGGATGATTTGCTCCTGAATCCCTGGGAGTATCCAGGTTTGTATTTCGTGTATCCGGGTGATCCTGTTAACTTGCTGAGCGGTAGCTTCAGCTGGAACTATACGGATTTTTCTCTCTTTGGCAGAATGGATATGCCCTTTACGCGGTATTATGAATCTACCGCTTACGAGGAGAGCCATCACTTTGGCCGAGGCTGGAGCACTAACTTCACGTTTGGCCTGTCTGTGGACCTTCTTTATGCTGATTTCCTGATGCCGCAGGATCGCCATGTCTATTTCTCCATGCAGCCTGATGGCACATATCTGTCGAAAGCTGGGTCTGTATTTAGCTTAGATGTCACAGACTCTGCTTATATTGTTCGGAACAAAGACGGAACCACCTACCTGTTTTCACGTGATGACAGCGAGGTGGAGCAGAACATCCAGAAGATTACCTACTTGGATGGTTCGGAGATTAACTATTCTTATTCCGGTGGCTTGGTGACCCAGGTTTCCAGCGACATCGGTTCCTTCACCTTCTCTTATTCCGGAGACCTGGTTACTACTGTGACAGACAGTACTGGCAGAAGTATCTCCCTCTCCTATGATGGGGACTATCTGGCTGCGGTGGAGAACCCGGATCGGGACAGCCTGCGTTATCAATACACAGGGGGCTTGCTGGAAAACATTGAAAACTTTGAAGGCGATGTCTACCTGACAAACTGGTATGACAGTAAAGGCCGTGTCACGGAACAGTATGTCGCAGAGCAAGGTACTTTCCAGTTCACTTATGATGAAGAAGCCCGCTGCAATACCTGTATTGGAGAAAATGGGTACTTCCTCTCTATTGTCTATGATGAGGACGGGCGTATTATTGAGAGCATCGACAACAACAGTACCAAATACATTGAGTACAACGAGCTGAACCAACGAATCAGCGAGACAGACCGTGAGGGTAATCGAACGGAGTATGAGTACAACGAGGATGGTAACATCTCTGCTATTTACTATCCGGATGGCTCTCAAGAGGAATACGAGTATACCACCGGTCAACTTGTTACTTGGATGCGAGATGGCAATGGCAACGAAATCTCCTATTCTTATGACAGCTATGGCCATCTGCTCACTACCACTGATGGCCGTGGCAATACGACTTATTATGATTACGACGATGCTGGCAACATGACCGCTGTCGTCGATGCACTGGGCAATCAGACCACCTACACTTACGATAGTATGGGCAACTGCACCTCCATGAGTGATCCTCTGGGCAACACCACTCAATACGCCTATGACGGTCAGGGGCGCATGATTTCTGCAACTGATGCAGAAGGTAATGTAACTGCTTATGAGTATTCTGACGCTGGAAAGTTGGTAAAGACCACTGATGCAGCAGGCAATGTTCAGACCTTTACTGTGGACGGAAATGGCTTTAACTCCACAGAATCTGACTGGATGGGTAATGTTACTTCTTACACCCGTGATACTCAGAGCAACATCACATCTATCACGGACCCATTAGGCAATCAAATTAGCTATGCTTATGATACAAGTGGTAACCTGACGACATCTACCGATGCCCGTGGCAACACTACGGCCTACACCTACGACGCATATGGCCGTATGATTTCCATGATGGATGCTGCCGGCAATACCTGGACTTATGAATATGATAACGAGGGCCGGCAGACTGCAATCAACGATCCTGCCGGTGGTCGCAGCGTCACCGGGTATGACTCGATGGGGCGCACTTCGTATGCTCGGGATGCGGAGAGCAATACCACCTATTATGACTACGACGCCGTCGGCAACAATACCAAAATCACCGATGCCCTCTCTCATGCAACTGTATATGAGTACGACGAAAACAGCAACCTGATCTCCGCAACGGATCGCAATGGTGAGACCACCACTTACGTCTATGATGCAGACAACCGTCTCACCAGTATGACTGATGCCGAAGGAAATACCACCTCTTACACCTATGATGCTAACGGGCAGATGACCAAGACCACATCTGCCATGGGAGCGGAGACAAGCACCAGTTATGACGCTATTGGCCAGCAGACCAGCGTCACCAATGCGCTTGGCTACGTCACAGCTTATGAGTATGATGTCCTTGGTCGAGTCACCAAGACCACCTACGCCGATGGCTCTACGGTTTCTTATACCTATGATGCTAATGGTCAGGTGCTGTCCTCCACTGACCAGCTGGGCAATACGACCACTTATACCTACGACGCCAATGGCCAGATGCTGACTATGACCGATCCTATGGGCGGTGTCACCAGCTACTCCTATGATCCCTGCGGAAGTGTGGCCAGCATCTCCACGCCTCTGAATCTCACCACCACATATACTTACAACAGCCTCAATCTGGTTGAAAGTGTCACCGACTCCGGTGGGCATATTACGTCCTATTCTTATAACTCCGTGGGCGATGTTGCCACTATCACCGATCCTATGGGCGGAACGACCCAGTATGCCTATGATCTCAACGGCAATGTGACGTCTATCACCAATGCAGAGGGGCATTCGACTTCCTACACCTACGATGCGCTCAATCGTCTGTCCTCCGTCACGGACGCTCGCGGCGGCAAGACAGTCTACGAGTATGACAACGAGGGCCGCCAGACCGGCGAGACGGACGCCCTGAGCTACACCGCCAGCAAGACCTACGACGGCGTGGGCAATCTGATCTCCGAGACCGACAAGAACGGCAATACCTGGACCTACACCTATGATGACGATTACCGCCTTGTCGCCTCCCGCGATCCCTTGGGCCACACCACGACTTACACCTACGATGCCCTGGGACAGATGACCTCCAGCAGCACCCCGCTGGGCAATACCACCACCTACACCTATGACAGCGTGGGGAACCAGACCTCCGAGACCGATCCGCTACTCCATACCACTACCTACCTGTACGACGCTGCGGGCCAGGTGATCGGCGTTGTCAACAAAGACGGCACGGAGACCAGCGTCACCTATGACGCCAACGGCCGCCTGATCAAGACGGTGGACGAGGAAGGCTACGAGGTGGAGTTCACCTACGATGCCGATGGGCGGCAGACTGCCATGAAGAATGCCCGCGGCTACTCCACCAGCTACACCTATGATGCCTGCGGTAATCTGACGGTCATCACCGACGCACTGGGCGGGACCACCACCAGCGTCTATGACGCCAACGGCAACCTGACCTCTGTCACCGACGCCGAGGGCTACACCACCAGCTATACCTATGACAAACTGGGCCAGGTCACCTCCATGACCGATGCCGAGGGCTATACCACTTACGTCACCTACGATGCCAACGGCAACATCAGCAAACTGACCCAGGCCGACGGCCATGAGATCACCTATTCTTACAATGCCCGCAACGAACTGGTGAGCTATGTGGATGCCGAGGGCTACACCCACAGCTTCACCTACGACGGCAACGGCAATGTGACCTCTGAGACCGACGGCAACGGCAATACGACTGTTTACACCTATGATGGCCTCAACCGGGTGATCGGGGCAAAGAACGCCGAGAACGGTGTCTCCAGCGTGGAATATGATGCCGACGGACGGCAGACGAAGGTCACCGATGAAGAGGGCGGCGTGACCTCTTACACCTATGACCGGGATGGCCGGATTACCGCCATCACCGACGCAGAGGGATATTCCACCACCTTCACCTATGATGCCATGGACCGGGTTGTGACCATTACCGATGCCCGTGACGGCGTTACCAGCTACACCTACACGGACCGCGGCGAAGTGGCTACCAAGACGGATGCTGAGGGCTATATCACCTCTTACGAGTACGACGGCAACGGCAACTGCGTCAAAATGACCACTGTGGATGGCGACACCCTCTATGAGTACGATCCACTGGACCGGCTCATTAAGACCACCACGCCCGACGGCGAGAGCACGTCCCTCACCTATGACGGCGTGGGCAATGTCACCAGCTCCACCGACCCCAACGGCAATACCACGCAGTATCTCTACGACGGTCTGGGCCAAGTGGTGGAGACCATTGATGCTCTGGGCACCTCTGCGCTCTTTGAGTACGACTCTATGGGCAACCTGGTGAAGACCAGTCTGCACCGCGTGGATACGCAGGACGGCGTGGATGAGTGGGAAGTCACTCTCTATGAGTTCGATGGCCGCGGCCTGACCACCAAGCAGGTGGATGCGCTCGGCAATGTCACCACCTACGCTTACGACGGTAACGGCAATCTCAAGTCCAAGACCGACGCGGATGGCTACACCACGGAATATACCTATAACTGCCTTGATTTGGTCACTTCCATCAACTATAATGATGGCAAGCAGGTGAGCTATCGCTACAACAAAACCGGCGATCTGATCGCCATGGAGGACTGGCTGGGCGAGACCACCTTCGAGGTGGACCTGCTGCACCAGCTGACTGCCGCCACGGACCACAAGGGCAACCGTGTGGAGTACACCTATGACGGTGTGGGCAACCAGACGGAGATCCTGTATCCCGACGATACCAAGGCCACCTATGAATATGATCTGGTCCACAACCAGACCAAGGTGACGGAGACCGACGGCAGCGAGACCACTTATACCTATGACGGCATGGCCCGCGTGACGGAGATGCACTACCCCAACGGCTGGGTGGAATATTATACCTATGATAACATGGGCCATCTGCTGGCTGTGGATGACACGCACCCCAGTGAGAAGCCTGCCAAGACCCAGAAGCACACCTACCAGTATGATGCCAACGGCAATATTCTTCGTGAGTATATGCGCGGCAACGGTACCGGGCAGGCCAAGAATGACACCTCCTATACCTACGATGCGCTGAACCGGCTCGTTACGGCCCACGACAACTACGGTAATTCCACCAGGACCTATACCTATGACACCCTGGGGAACCTGACCTATGAGACGGGCAACGGCAGCCACAACACCGATTACCGCTACAACAATCTCAATCAGGAAGTGGACCGCTCCGTGGACGGCTGGAAGTCTCACACGGCCAGCACCTACGACGACCGCGGCAACCTGATTCTGGAGACCTACTACAAGAACAACAAGTCTGAAATCGCCGGCGAGTACACCTTCGACGAGACCAACAAGATGGTGGAAGGCGTCAATGCCAACGGCGAGCAGAGCATTTACAGCTACAATGGCCTAGGCGCTCTGATGGAGAATACCTGGGTCATCGCCAAGAACGGCTATGGCTATCACAATGTTTCCGCTACCGCTGTGGTGGAAGGCGAGGTAGTTGTGGATGCGGAGACCGGCGCGCGCCAGGAGAAAGTCCGCCTCACTCCCGAGGAACTGGAAGCTGCAAACGCTGCGGAAGATGCGGCGCTTGCTGAGGCTGCGGCAGCTGCCGAGGAAGCTGCGGAGATCCCCGAGACTGCGGAGATCCCCGAGACTGCGCAGATCGACGAGACTCCTGAGAGCGGCAGCATCCAGGTCGAAGAGGATGCTGATACCGGTATGCTGACCGGCTCCCTGGTTCTGTCCGCTACTGCCGGTGGCAACGGCAACAACGGCAACCAGAGCAACGGCAACGGCACGCAGGACAAGCCTACCGGCAGCGATGTGAACAAGACCTCCACCGTGGTGAAGCAGTTCGTGGTGGATTTCTCCCGCGAGGACTACAAGCCCTTGATGGAGCAGGAGGTCAACGGCCTTACCTATCGCTATGTCAACAGCGACAAGGCCAGACTGAGCGTGGTGGTGCAGGGCATTGAGAATGGCTCTTCTTCTCTGCTGGACGCGAACGGTGAGCTGCCCGCCTACTACCACACCGACTACCTGGGGACCACCGATTACCTGACCAGCGCGGTCAACAGCAAGGTCATCTCCTGGACCAGCTACAACGAGTGGGGCGAGATCACGCACAACGCTGTACTCAAGTGCGGCCAGCGGGAGCTGGATCTGGTGAAGGAGTACGCCACTCACGACTACGACGCCGTGCTGGATCTGTACTACGCCAAGGCCCGGTTCTACGACGCCTACAACCGCACGTTCACGGCCCAGGACCCGATCCTCGACCCCAGCCAGTATGACCTGCGGGAATACGTCAAGGAGCCTATGGCCCTCGTGCAGTATCTGTATGTCAGGGATAATGCAGTCAATTGGATTGATCCGAGCGGTGAGGCTTGGTTCGATGCACAGGGGAATTGGCATTACGACAATTGGGAGTTTGTCCCAGATTCCAACTATGAGCGTCCTGCAAATCCCAGAAACTCTACCCTTATGGAAGGGCACTCTGGTTATGCTGTTCAGCAGTTGCAAATTCTGCTTCGTGATAAGGGTTATCTCTCAAACAGTGAGTGTGATGGGATTTTTGGACCGAAGACCAGAGATGCTGTCGAGAAATTCCAGGAAGTTCACGGACTTACGGTTGATGGTATTGTCGGGCCGAAAACTTGGGCTGCGTTTTTTGATGCTTCCCCCGTTATTCAGCCTTCCGCAGAGAAGAACGAACCTTTAGAAAAAGTCGAGATTAGTGGGCCTGCAATTGACAACTGGGCGGCTACAATATACAATAATGTCGTTGACAGAATAAATGCTCTCCCAAGTCGGGACAATCTTACTGAGTCCGAAGTTCAAAAAATGGTTTATGAGGAAGCTGAACGTATGCGTCCTCAGTTCAACGCCATTTATGCTGTCAATCACACGTATAACAGGAATAATCCTGATTTCAAAAAGATTGTTGATCTGTTTGAAAGTCCGCTATATAACGATCCTACCGCACATCCTGACCCTCCTCTTTTTGACGGCGACAATTTTTATGATAATTTTGTTCAAGGAGCATTGGTTGGTGCCGTAAATACAGGCTACTATCTAAACGCTTACTGTAGCAGTGCAACTTCAAATGCGTACTCTATTGATCCGTATCAAATTCGCTATAGTCAGAACAAGATCAATAGTCCCCAATATTATATTGACCTGTTCAGCAAAGAAGGATGGACGTGTGATCCAATTGATATAGTTGTTATGCGGGACGGGAAGCTTACCTCTTTGGATAACAGACGCTTGTTTGCGGCCAAATACACCAATACAGATGTGCAGGCAAATGTCCACGCTTTTGATTCTGCACTATCTGCAGCAGAAACTAGCAGGTTTACTGTTGGAAAGAACGTGCCAAAAACTTGGGGGGAAGCAGCTCTCTTCAGAATTCAAAATCAGTCTGGTAAATATTCTACGTATAACCCTAATGGAGCATATATTATTGGATGGGATGGAAAATAGAAAATGAAGGAAATTGAATTAGACCATGTTGAACTGATGAATCAGGATGATCTTCCGAAAGGTTTTCAGTATCCAATTGAATTGAGGAAAATTATGCAACTGGGACTGGTCAATATGGGCGTATGGATCATGATGGATAAAGACTTGGCAAAAGTCCGTATGCTGGAAATGAAGAGGCGGTATAACAGAGACCTTGTTCCATTTGCGCAGAGGATTGATGGTGACGATCTTGCTTGTTATGAAGTTGGAAGTGAATGTGTTCACCATATTCAAGACTATGAGTGCCCTGGAGCTGAGGAAATTACGGTATTTCCTAATACATGGGAGTGGTTACGTTCGGCAATCAACGATATGATCGAATACGAAGAAATTGAATGTGATTGTGAAAAAGAGAACGGCCAACTATAATTCCTGATACAAGTTTATGGAGCGGAGAGGGAACAGTTTTTGACTGTTCCCCCTCCGCTTTTTTTCTAAGTAGCTGTGGCCTAAGAGCCCTTTTGTTCATGGGCAGGCTATTGATAATCGGCAATGGTTAGTGTCAACAGTTTTTCGCACTTTGGTTTGCAGGCCCTGGAGTGAATGAAGTCAGCCAGCAATGGAGGTGTCCTCAAGGGTCCCTCCAGATGCTTCATGTTCATGTACTTTTTGTTGCCCCACTGGGTGCCGGCCGCATGGCGCAGCCGGGCACAGGCCAGCATGAGAGCAGAGTTACCGTCCGGGAAACCGCCCACCACACGAGTGCGGCGGCGGATCTCCTGGTTCAGCCGTTCAATGACATTATTGGTGCGGATACGAGTCCAGTGTTCACTCAGGAAATCGCAATAGGTGAGGGTCTCCTCGATCTCATTCTCCACCTTCTTAGCGGCCTCTTGCAGCTTCATGGAACGGAGTCCTTCCGCCACAGCTTTAGCCTTTTCCCAGGCAGCTTTTTTGCTCTCCTGAGCGTTGATCGCCTTGAGCATCTTGGCCACCAGCTTCACTTTGGAGCGAGGCGTAACTCAGAACACATTGCGGTAGAAGTGGACGATACACCGCTGGTATTTGGCCTCAGGAAACACCTCTCCCACAGCTTCCAGCATACCAAGACACTTATATACGCCTGTGGAAACCAGACGGTCATTACGGATGCTCTGGGCGGTAAGACCACCAGTGTTTATGATGCCAATGGAAACCTGACTTCCGTCACCGACGCAGCAGGCAACACAACCCGCTATACGTACGACAAACTGGGCCAAGTCACCTCCACTACGGATGCCGAGGGGCATACAACCTATGTCTCTTATGATCCCAACGGCAACATCAATAAGCTGACCCAAGCTGACGGACATGAGATCACCTATACCTACAATGCCCGCAACGAACTGACCAGTTATGTGGATGCCGAAGGCTACACCCATAGCTTCACCTATGATGGTAACGGCAACGTGACCTCTGAGACCGACGGAAACGGCAATACCACGGTGTCTATACGTACGATGCCCTGAACCGGATTATCGGCGCCAAGAATGCAGAAAACGGCGTTTCCAGCGTAGAGTATGACGCCGACGGCCACAAGATTAAAGTCACGGATGAAGAGGGCGGAATCACCAGCTATACCTATAATCAGGATGGCCGAGTGATTGCAATCACAGATGCTTTGGAAAATATCACTTCCTTCACGTATGACTCTATGGATCGCGTGACCGCCATCACGGATGCAAAGGGTGGCGTTACCACTTATACCTACACCAAGCGTGGAGAAGTTGCCTCCAAGAAGGCTGCGGAATGCTATGTCACCTCTTATGAGTATGATGGCAGAGGAACTACTTGCCGAAATGCGGATTTGAGCTTCTTCTATGCTATGTAGTTGTTATCCTCTGAATATAATCGTACCTTCTACTGGGCCTTCTGGGTGGGCCATGATGACCCGGCCCCCGGTCCAGCTAAAAAGCGCAATCCCCCCTTGGCGGAGGATTGCGCTTTTTTCACAGCAGCCGATAGAGGTTGGACGTGCAACCACCGTTTTTCCGATACCGTGGTTTTTTCTCTACGCGCCCCTGGCGAACTAGGTCGCCAAGGGCGCGCTTCACTGTGGAGCGGGAGAGGCCGAGATCTGACGCGATGGTATTGATGGCATACCAGCTCTCCCCTTCCCTGTTGGCGCGGTCATGGAGATACATACAGACCGTCTTAGCGCGGGGAGACAGTTCATGGTCCATATAGACCGCATCAAAATAGCTCATATCATCCCCTCCCGCTTGGTGTTATAGAATCCGCGGCCTGGCCTGCTTGCCATGATGCTGTTGACCAGATCCTCTTTATTCGCATAGGCAATTTTACGGTTCGCTCTCTCCGGCATTTGGTAGGGCTCATCGAATGTGATGCCCCAGTCCAGGAAGAGCGGCAGTCTTGTCTGCATAGGATGGGTGCCGGTTTTCATCACAATGAAATGCCCCTTCGGAATGGACTTCAATTCATCCGGTGACATCAGCGGACGCTCCATCATCTGCAGCGACTGGCTGGGATCATTTTTTCCTCTGGAAACACTGCCAGAGAGGACCGTGCGGTTTCCCAGGGCACGAGACACCGACTCCGCCGTTTCGCTTTGAGGGGTAAAGCCGCCGGCAACCGTCAGCTGGCAGTTATCAATCAGTATTTCGCTGCCCGTTTTCTTATAGTTGTCCTCCAGTTGTGCGACACTCTGGATGATGGGCACCATCGTCAGCTTCCGGGACCGGCCAGCTGAGAATAGTGCCATAACATCGAATGGCGGCATGGTACCGAACTCGTCACAGAAAAACACGACGCGGTTCTTCAGCTTTCCTTCATTCCTATCCGCAATGGCAAAGAGTTCGTTGGATAGGTTCTGGATCATGAGTGTCGCCATGAAGTTTTTCGTTCGATCTTCTTCCGGCAGGATCAAAAAAATCGCACATCTTTCTGAGGCAAAGGTCTCCGCATCAATGGAGTTATCAAAACAGAGTATCTGCTCCATCTCGGTATCCAGGAACGCATTGAGACGGGACAGGATCGTGGACATGACGGACGCCATGGTCTGGTCCGAGGCGTTAAGGGCAGAGCCCGCCAGCCATCTTGCCTTGTGCGTCGGTGGGAGCAGATCCATGAGCGCCTGGAATCCATTTTTCTCCTGGTTAAATTGGCTGGGCGCCAGAAGATCCTGTGTCAGCTTAAATACCGAGATGATGTGCCGCACATCGGCCTCGCCCTTTTTAGGGGGGAGGAATTCCGACAGGAGCAGCGTCATGGCAGCAAGAGCGCCTTCTGCGGCATCGTAGAAATATGCGTTCTCACCAAATTGCCCAGATTCACCGCCTTGATTGATGATCGTCTTTGCAAGGATCTTCGCATACTTTTCCGCCTTGGCCTTATATCCTAAATTGTCCGGCTCCGCCCGTGCCTTGTCTGAGTATCGGTTGATCAGCGTCAGGAGGCTGTCTCCATCCGATCGCGTCGGATTCCGCAGGTCAATGATGGAGATCTTGTAGCCGTAATACTTTTTTGCGATGGTTGCGTAGTTCCGAGCCAAGTCTCCCTTGCTGTCCAGCGCCAGGAAGCTCATTCCCGTGGCACAGGTGTATTCCAGATTAGGATACAAAAAATAAGCTGTCTTACCGGCACCACTGGCGCCGATCATCAGACAATGGATGTCGTCTCCATCCACAATCGCTTTCATGCATTTGTTCCTCTGGAAAGGAAGCCGCTCCACATGAATGCAGATTTTCTTCTTTCTGACCTTGAACTCGATGGGAGTCGGGTTCCTCCCCACGCTGCCAGCGATGATGCCCTGTACCTTTGGCAGGTCTTTTCCTCTGCGCCAAGCCTGTGGGTCATAGCGCACCAAGTGATAGGTACGATGGATTTCCTGCTTGGTCGCCCATCGCGCGGTCCCGTGCTGCCCATCACCCACGGTGCGGCTCTTGATGTTCAAGGTGTAGTGCTGGGAGATCATAGACAGCCCAGCGATCACAATCACCATAACAGCAGCAAAGCCAATCAGGGTCCATGCGTTTTCGTTCACCTGTCCATCGCCTCCATCGTCATTCCAGGAACGAGTTCCCGCCTCATCGCACAGAGATCGTCGTTCCAGTCCTTATGAGTTGAAGTCTCCCGTTGGATGATGAGAGAATATTTTTCGGTGAGCTGCTCCTCCATCCGGCGGCTGGCTTTATGGCCAGCCTCATCATTGTCCAGGCACAGCACCACCTCCTCCGGCCGCGCTATCCGATCCAGGCATGTGATCACCGGAGTGGCGGATGTACCACAGCAGGCCACATAACTATGATCCTGCCAATGGTCTGGGTGCAGTGAGATGTACGACAATAAATCAATGGGCGCCTCAAACACATAGAGACGCCCATCCTTACCGTCATAGTGAAAGCTGTATCTGGGATCACACCCCTCCACGTTCAGGCGGAAGGGATCGCCCCAGCTATTGGTGCTGCGCATGTGCGCGTGCTTTGCAGTGCCATTTTCGTCCCTGCCCACGAATACGGCGTTGTGATGATCTGCATCCTCATAGAGCAGCCTGGCTCTCACAAACTCGATCAGCACAGCCCGGTCAATATGGCGCCGCCGGAGCAGATATGCAAAAGTTCGCCGCATATTTGCGTTTTCCGGAGGCAAGGCAAACGGCTTCGACTGCACATCTTTCTTCTTCGCCGTCGGAAGCTCCTGTCCGAAATTCCCGCCTATCAGTTCCCGCATCGCCTCCGGAAAGGACATGTTGTAGTGGATGCGGAGAAAGTCAATCGGATGCCCACCGGCCTGTGCCTCATGGTCGAACCACTCGTTGCCGCGAATCGTGATGCTACGATCTGACGCCAGGCGTTTTTCCCGTCCAGAGGGGAGCAGCTTCTCTCCCCTCCGGAGCAGGTACGCCTCCAGATCCACATCATTTGCCTGTCGTTTCTGTTCCTCTGTGAAATAAACAAAGGTCCCCATATGGAGATTCCTCCTCTCTTAGAAATTCATGCGGGGCTCCTCATGATCATCCGGCATGTGGCCCATAGCGATCCGCAGTTCCTGCAGCTCCCGCCACCGCTTCCGGTCGATCTGGAGTCCCTGAAAGACCTGATCCTGTTTGCAGTTGTGCTCGAAGATCCGGCTCATGTGGTGGAGCATCCTGGTGACTGCCATCGCCGCTGGCAGGAAGGACACCCGTTCCGGCTCCTTCGCCAGTGCTTCGGCGCGGCTGTCCCCCTGTGCGGCGGCCCGGCCCAGCAGCTCCATGGCAAGATCCCGGTCCTGCGGGACGCCGGTCCCCAGCAGATGCAGTCTGCCCAGGGCATACTGCGCCGCTGGATTTCCTTGCTTTGCCGCGCGCTCCAGCCAGTGCGCAGCCTCCTCCGGCTTTCCCTGCTTGAGCAGCAGAGCGGCCAGGGCATTCTGCGCGAATGGATTCTCCTTTTCGGCAGCCAGCCGGAACCAGTGTTCCGCCTCCGCATCATCTGCCTCCACACCGAGGCCGTTGGCATACAGCCTTGCGATCCGATACTCTGTCTGGCTGCTGGGCACCGCCTGCTCCTTTTCCCGGAAGACTGCCAGCGCCTTTGCATACCACTCCCGCGCCTTTTCCGGGTCGGGATCACTGTCCGGCAGGAGGCCCTCACGGTAGATATGGCCCAGGTCACACATGGCCTGGGCGTTTCCATCCTTGGCCTCCAGCAGAAGAAGACGGTACGCGCGCTCGTAATCCGGCGGTGTGGTGTCACTGCCGCGGAGGTATTTTTTGGCTGTCCAATACCGCCGTTCCCTGCTGAACAGGGACGGCGCTTCGCTGTCATCTTTCTTCGGCTTCTCCGTCCCCGTGACATCTGGCTCGATCTCACCTGCGATCTCATCTGACTCTGACTGGACCAGCTCCTGCGACATCCGCAGTGTCTCCCGAATGACCATATTCCGCACACTCTTGAATTCCTTCTGTGCGGATAGGGGGAGGCGCGGCGGGAGTTCCTTCGAATATGTGCTGAGGACTTTCTCCCGCAACTGCTGCCAGAGCTCATAGGCATGGGAGACATGCGGATCCTGGGCCAGCTCCTCAACGATCTGATCCACCGTGAGCTTCACATCGGGCGGCAGGTAGCCATAGACCTTTTTCCCTTTGACATCACGGAGCTGATCGTCCAACTTCAGCGTCAGCTTTTCCATCCGACTGTTCCGGATGGTGCCGCTTGCCATCTGCCGGATGGATTCCACCATGGCATTGGCCGCTTCCTTTCCAAGCTGATCCCGCCACATCGTCTGCTCCTCATAGACACTGATGAGCTCCTGACGGTAGATCTGCCGGGCGAATACTGACTTAAGCTGCCGGATGCCCTGCTTTGTGAGATACCCCTCTTGGGGATCAGTGGAGAATACCACCATGTGGATATGGACGCTTTTCTCCTTCTGGTGAAAGGCCGCATACCACCGGAGGTGGTCCGGGTGGATTTTGAAGGCGTGGGCAATGTCACAGATGCTGGCATTAACCAACGCCTGCCAGTTGGCGGCGTTATCATAACTCAATCGCTCCGCGTCTTCCCGGCGCAGTGCGATCACCGGCGTCCACACATTACCGGGATGCTCCGCCACCTCCCGGACTGCAGCCGCGAGATTATGCACCTTCCCACGCGCGTCCCACAGGCCGTGTTCACCCGACAGCTGGACGCCGGGTCGATGAGCAATGTAGTCCAGGAAGTTTTCCCGCTGATCCAGGGACTCCACGAAGCTCTCCCGCACTTGACGGATGAACTCATTGGCTCGTTCTCTCGTTGGCTGATCCCGGTAGTCGTCATACTCCAACAGTTCCGCCGCCTCCGGGAAGGTGCGGATGAGCCGCCGGATGTACGCCTGCTGTTTTTTCGTGGCAGGGAGATCTCCGTGCTGATCTGTCAGCAGCTCCACTCCTTCTCTTGTGGCGACGTATCGCATTCGGTGAGCGAGATGCGCCGCATCCCTACCACCCTTGAGATAGGGCGCGATCAATACGATCCGTGCCATGTGCCGTCATCTTCCAACCGGCGCTGCTGATCCAGCGCATCGTCGAAGCTGATCTGACCATTGGTGCGCATCACTTCGTCCACGGCATAGCCGCGCAGCTCGCGGCGGTTGATGGGGTCCGTATGGAAGTGCGCGGCGATGGTATGTCCCATCATATTCATTTCCACACACCACTTGAAAATCAGACTGCGGAGACGGTTGGCGTTGTCGGCCACGATCCCGCGAAGTGTGTCCACCAGAGCGCGGGACAAAAACTCGGAGGTATCCTCCGATGCCAGATACCCCATATAGAACCGGAGAGCCTTCTCCGTGAACTCCCCCCTACTCTTGCAGTTGTCCGATTCCAACCAGCCATCCATACGGCTGACAAGGCCCGGTTTCAGCCAAACTGTGATTTTGATTCGTTTTTCTTCTTCCATAGCATCTCCTTTTACCACGGCGGTGAAAAAGGCAGTCAAAGCCTTGAAACACCGGCATTTTTGAAATCCACCACCGCTGTAAAAATCGGAAAGCCCGAAAACCGACGGCGGTGTCCAAATCGCTGAAAGCCCCGCACTGCGGGGCTTTGTGGCCGGACCGCCGTGTTTACCACGGCGGTCCTTTATCTAGTACTTTTTTCGGCCGCCTCTCAGGGCGCCAAATCCCTCCGAAAACCGCCCCAAACAGGGCCTCCGGGCCCGGCGGGTCTCCCTGCCCCACCCCAGGGCTTTTGCGGCCACACAGGGCCTGACGGTGCTAACCCGAGGGCAAAGCCAGACGTTCCTCGTCTTGCAGTCTTCAAGCCTGCTGTATCACAGCCCCTTCATCTGCAGCTCCGGCCCCTGGGCCTTGGGAGACGACGGCATCTGTTTCATCTCCTCCTGCCACTGTTTTCGGACATCCGCCAGCGGCATCTCCATCGCCTGCTGACAGTACGCATCCATCTTCTGCAGCAGCCAGCCCCGCTCATCTTCGTTGAGGGGATAGGTATAGTCGTCGTTGGAACCGTCGCCGCGGCACAGCGTCACCTGCAATGCAGGGCATACCTCACCAGTCCGCAGATCGTATTCCGCATAGACGTTCACATAGTCGTCGTTCTCTTCGCTCGTCACGCTCGTCCCGAACACGGCATCCGGGTCGAACACCACCGGCATGTAGAAATTCAGGAAGTGACCGTACTCACTGATTTCCCCGTCAAACGAGATCTCGAAGGGCTTGAGCCGCCTGCTTCCGCACAGCACCTGCGGCTCTTCCGGCTTACACTGCTCCATTTCACACCGGAGTTCTTTGCCGTCCAGCCGGTCCAGGAAGATCCGCCAGCGGTCTTTGTCCACCAGCTCTTGTTTGCGGAATGCGAAGTAGGCGGCGCTGCACACATCCTTGGCAGCGAATGTCTGCCAGCCTTTGTCGATGTGGACAGCAGAGAAGGTCCCCTGATCCAGATCGATGTCGAACGCTCCTGTCACCCGGCCAGAGTTGGAGAGCCGCTCATCCACGTAAGCATCGAACTCAGCAGGGGTCAGATCCACGCGCTCCCGGAACCAATATGCAAAGCCCTTGCCTTGACCGGGCCGGTCCTGCATGGACCGGACATAGTTTCGCAGGAGTCTGCCGGCATCCAGGAACTCAATATCCTGGTTTGTGAGGAAACGGAACTCCTCGCCATGCTCTTTGATGTGGAAGATAGCGAAGCGCCGGGATGCCTCCTGCTCGGCAAGCTGCGCCGCCTGTTCCTCTCCAATCCTGTGCGCTACCCGTGCCCGAACATCAGAGGGAACCATCTCCTCGTAGGCCTTGTTCACCTGCTGCTGCAGATACTCCCTGACGGTCATACCCCGTTGTTTGAGAGCGTCGCGCAATGCTGCTTCCTCGTATTCGTGCAGCCAGAGATCAAGTTCCACAGATCCGCTCATCGCTTCATTCCTCCCTCCATGCCGCCCATCCGGGGGCCAGACAACTTTTGCCGCTCCAGCCAGAGTGGATTGTAGTCCACAATCGCTTCCCGCTGGTCCGTGTCGAAGGTGATCTTCGCTGCCACCGCCGGGCACTGTGCAAAGGCCTTTTCCATCGCTCTGATCAAGCTCGGCCTGCGCCGGTTCAGGATTTTCCTTCCCGATGGCGCGTCAACATCCACCCGCAAATCCGCCGTGAGGTTCTTCAGTGCATAGGCCGTGGTGGTGTTGTGCTGTCCTGCATACTCCACCGCGCGGTGGAGTGCATCGCCGGGAGAGAAGGAACCGAAGTACGTGGTGCAGAATTTCTCCTCCCTGCCATGATCTCGAATCGAGCAGACCGCCAGTGGGCTGAGTGCTCCATTGTCAACCCTGCGCGCATTAAAAAATCCCATGAGCCATCCCTCATAGGCCATCTGCTGTACCTGATCCACCGGAACGCCGCTCTGCACGCAGATTGCGGCGGCCGCCATTTCATCAGGCAGGATCATATTTTGTTCGTCGATCATCTTCGGAATACTCGCCAGGGTATCCTGCCCGAAATTTTTCGCAACGAACCGCAGGCTCGCAAGATATTCCTCATAGAAAACGACCTTGTACTCTGTCTCAGAGAAATAGATCTTGTTCTCCTCCGCAAAGTCAATCAGCCTTTTCGCCAGTCGCGGATCAGGCGACGGGAGCACTGCATCAAGCTCCCGCCGAAATTCATATTGATCCATGGATACCTCCATTCTTATCATTCACATACTGAAAAATTTGAAGCCGAATGCATTCTGCACATCCTTCTGCGTGAGTGTCTCAGGCTGTGCAAACTGCTGCTGGAAGTGGGCAAGGTCTTCCTGACTCAAAGAGCACAGGTTACCCTCCAGATCATGGTTTGCCAGGAAGAACGTTCCCGCGATCACGTCCTGGCCGACCCTTCGATTCGGCTCCAGTCCCAGCAGTTTACCCTCCTCATTACAAACGAGGCATGCCCCCTGATAGTCAACCACCTCAATGTGACCGCCCACCAGCTCCTGCATGGCTCTCAGCGTGTTGGGAATGGTGATCTGCTCAGGTGCCTTGCCCGGCTCCACCTTCAATACGGTGATCTCATTTTCATTCATGATGCTGTTCCGCTCCCGGTTCAATGGGAGCTTCCTCCTTTCTAGTCTGTTTTTGAGGACGCGGACGCCTGGGCCGGGAAGCAGGCGCGTTCTTCCGATCCAGGTATTCCCGCACTGCCTCCGGCACCTTCTCCTCATAGAGCTGCTGGAGTGCATCTGCCATTCTCTTTTTCACGGTAGTCCGCTCTTTTTCCAGGCAGTACTCCAGCGCCTCCAGTTTTTCCGCGTCGAAGGACAGTTCGACATTGACCTTTTCCATATCTGTTATCCGCTCCTTTCTTCAGTCATAGCTGATATATGGGATCTCCAGCCAGGCCGTCCAGCTGCGCTGACTGAGCTGCGTCTTGACCACACCGTACTTGGTACCCATGGCCTCGATGACCTGACCGTTGCCGATGTAGACGCCGATGTGCCCGCTGTGCCAGACAGCGAGGCCCGGAACCTCCGGGATGGTGTCGATGCTGCCCTTCACCTTTGCGTTGCGGTACATGGCATCCGCACCGATGTCCGGCATCCCGTTGGTTCCATATCGGATGGTGAGCGTATCCGCATCCAGCCATCCATACCCTTTGATCAGGCCCACGCAGTCAGCAGTCCGGCCTCCCAGCCAGTTGGAACGAATGAAGTCTGCGTAGTTGCCCACACCTTCCGGGTACTGCCGGAGCTTGGATTCAAAGAGGGATTCCGTCAGCGTCTGACCGAATGTCCCCCAGACATACCCCCAGCCGGATTCCCACGCATGGGTCACATAGGCGACCAGATCCTCGGCATTTTTGGTGTTCGGGTCCGTGAACTGTGAGACGTCCAGCTCTGTCATACTGGCGCCGCCGTATTCGATCTCGCCGGTGTAATCTCCGTCGGCGCCGTAGGCGATCCGGTCATAGACAGCCCTGGCATTGGCCTCCAGATCCTCTGTCACCGGATATCCGGCAGCTTTGAGATTTTCATAGGCGGTGTCCAGATCCACGGCTATCGCCACGGTGTATGTTTCCTCTGTGTATATTGTCTCTCCAGTGTTCGGGTCCGAGCCGGAAGCCACCGTGCGCGTCCTTGTCTCATACCGGACAAAGCAATCTGCAAATGCGCGGGCTTCCTCTCCAGACAGGTGCGGATTCTCGCCGCCGAAGCACAGAGAGAAAAAAGTGGCTTTCACCATGGCGCCGTCCAGCGTGCCGGACTCCATCTGGCTGTTGACTTCCGCCACTGCACTGTCCAGTGCTGCCAGGCAGTCCTGCATGGCATACACCTGGGCGGTATACTCTGCGCTCATGGTCGTGGGCACAGGGCCGCCATTGAACACCAGATCCACAACGGCGTTGTTATGCTGCGTGGTGCCGGAGAGCAGGGACAGCAAAAATGCCACCACCAGGACCAGCGGGACAAAGACTGCGGCAACAGCGTATCCGATCCGTTTCCTGGTCTGTTCGTTGCTTAAGAGCAGTGCTGCTTTTGCGGCAAGGAGAGCGGGGCCAGGCATCCAGAATCACCTCCTTCCATTCCACAGGAACAGGGCCGCTCCTCCGGGACAAAGGCATCCGGCAGCGCCAGCTGGACCTGATCAAACTCGATGAAGTCCCGCCATGCGAAATCCCGGCCCAGTCCTTTCACTGTGATGAGGCTTGGCCTGGCATTGTCCTCCATCGTCAAGGCTCGCTCCAGCAAGTCCGGGTACTGATGGTAGAGAGTCCGGATCTCCCGCTTCTTCATGGAGGGGCAGAAAAAGCAAGAGGACTTCCCCGGTAAGGGAAGCCCTGCATCCTGGATGGCCTGTACACAGTCCTCTCTGTGCCAGCCCCACTCCATCAAGGGATATTCCTTTTGATACTTCATGTCAGCCAGGTCGTGTTTTCTGGCCCCCTCCAGCCGGCGGACCTCCCCCGCGTCATAACCGATCATCTTCACCACACGTTCTCCTCGTTCCCACACTTCCCGGCAAGGCGGGTAGTGATTGCAGAACCTGTCCTGGGGCGCGATCTTGTACTTTTGTGAGCACTTCTTGTGCCCATATGCGATGGAGGGAAGCGACCTTGACCGTAGGCACTCCTGCTCCAGCGTCTGCCGCCGGCCAAGAAAGTCCCGATACCATACACGGGTGATGGGCGGCATTCCATGGGCACGGAGCCAATGATCCATAACCCGGAGATACCAATAGGTATGAGGCTGTTCTCCGCCGGGGTCCGAAAAGAGGATCAGATCCACAGGAATGTGCCGCTGCCACAGGCCTATCAGCATCGCCGTGCTGTCCGTGCCTCCGCCATATCCTACGACGATCATTTGGGCACCTCCTCTCCCTGCGGATTCTGGGACAGGTTCTGTCCCGTATCCAGCCTTTTGAACAGTCTCGACTTGTACTCCGGCGCCACCACCTTCAGAATGTGGCGGTCTGTGCCGCAGCGGTACAGGCACTCTCCTCTCTTGGCTTCTTTGATGATCTCATATTCAAAGGGCTGCAGCTGGAGATTCCGCATGTAGAACTGCTGATCCACTACACCCGCATTGAAGTAAAACTGGTGCGTGGGGATAGCGAACAGCGGGCGTGTCATCTCCCGAATCCCAGGCTGATCGAAGTCCTCCAGATTCTGTGTTGCGAGGATCAGGGCGGAGTTCCGTTTTCTCACCCGCTTCAGCGCATTGCGGATATAGGTGATAGCCGTGGGGTTATTGAGCCAGAGATACAGCTCGTCAATGGTCGCCACGGAGTTGCCCGCAGTCAGGAGCTGCCCGGACATATAGGAGAGGATGCTGAACAGCATGGTGTCCCGCAGGTTTTGGGCCACGTCGTCCAGGGCTTTTACACCAAACACCAGGAAGCGGGCGGACTGGATATTGGTATGGCCGTTAAAAAACCGGGAGTCTGCCCCCTTGCACATGGAGTGCAGGCCCAGCAGCAGATCCCGGAGGATCTCCGGCGTATAGAGCTGATGGGAACCGTTGTCATCGTAGTTGTTGTATGCATCCTCCAGAAGCTGATACAGATCCGAGAGGATCGGATAGTCCGTGGGCCGCAGCTGGGAGAAATCCGTGTCATCTGAGATCCCCCACTTCCGGTAAAGCCGCTCCACCATGATCTCCAGCGTATCGATATGAGGGGTGTCGAAATCCTTGTAGACCCGGAAAATGTCACGGAGGAACGAGGTATGCTGGGACAGAAGCGTTCCACGGAATGCCGGCGGAGCCTCCGGGTCCTCCTCTCCCGTCCCATCGTCCCAGCGGCGGGGCTCCAGCAGATTGATCCGGTACTGGCCGCTCAGAAGGTCCAGATAGCTTCCGCCCAGATTCATGCAGAAATCTTCCAGCTCGTGTTCGGAGTCCAGACAGATTACTCTCTTCCCCGCCTCCAGCACATTGCAAAGCAGGAGCTGGAGCAGGTAGGTCTTGCCCTGACCGGAGTTACCCAGGATGGTGGCACTGCCGCTGGTCTTGTCTCCCTCCTTTTGATCCAGATCCACGAACACGTTGGAACCATATTTCTCATGACCGATGTAAAATCCATGCGGGTCCGACTTGCCGGAATAACTGATGGGATAGAGATTGGCGATGCTGGTGGCGGGAAGGACTCTCTCCACATACGCCCCCAGCACATTCCGGCCTGCGGGATTGGCAGACTGGAAGCCCTTGAGCTGACAGAGGAACAAGGGGTCTGCCTGCAGCCTGCTCCGGCTGAGCATGGAGGAGACCGTCCCCTTTAGGGATTGCAGCTCATCCATGCTCTTTGCGATCAGTTCCACGAATACGGTGCAATATAAGAGCTCTTCCCGGTCCGCGCGCTGTTTGAGCAGCATCCCCCGCACATCCTCCAGTGTGGCCTCTGCCACCACGCTCTGCTTCATCTTGGTGGCCCCCAGTTCCATCCGGTTCTTGTTGCTGCTGGCCTGGATGATAGCATCCTCCTCTCCGTCCGCCAGCTTTCGGACTGTCAGGCGGATATTGACGCCGCTCATCTCACTGAGGCGATACAGGAGGGCCAGTTCCTCCGTTGTGGGCGGGTAACCCTTCACTGCAAGGGTGCTTCGATAGGTGCTGCCAAACACATAGTTCTCGGTATTGAACTTGACTGCTGCGGGGGCGATCATATCCAGATATTCCTTTGGCCGCGGAGCCGGGCTTTTCACTGCTGTCTTTCTTTTTTTCTTCTGTTTTTTCTTAGCCAATCCTCTTCACCTCCTGTTCCCCATCCACATCTTCCACCGTTGTCACAGCCGCATCGTTCAGGTAATACACGGACAGCAGCCGCTTGACATCCGACCGCTCTGCCAAATGAACTGGAATATTTTCGTTGGCAATGCTCTTTTCCATTTGATGCAGGACTACCGGGTCATTGCTCTCCTTCTCTGTCACACGCAGGGCGATCACAAACTCCCGCTTGGAGGCAGAGGAGGTCTGGAGCTCGTCCAACTGCTCCAGATCCAGCTGCAGCAGCTGGCGGATTGCCGGTTCTGTCTCCTCCTCCAACCGGGCCTGATAGAACAGCTTGTTATGCTGAAAAGAAGCACGGGAATCCAGTGCCATGATCGTCACCTCGTCCCGGTTGCTGAGGAGGTTTGCAAGATTCCCTACCCGCTGCCGGATGGCATCTTCCGAGAGGACGGAGAGATTGTCCGGGCGGATCAGGAAAAAAACATAATCACCGTAAGGGGTGGATACCCCGTGTTCGGTGATTCGGTTGATCCCCATGAGCTGCCGGGTGGACTGGTGCCGCTGGACTTCTTTTCTCTTGTCCAGCCACGCGAAGATTCCTTTCATTGGTCCAGCCTCCATTCAAAGTATTGCTGCTGCAAAAACAGGAAGCACGCCGCTTTCCGCAGAAAGTCCATAATGCTGGCGTCTTCCACCTGAATGGCCAGAAAGGCATAGAGGAACGTCAGTACCAGCGGCGCCATCCCGATCCCCTGCGCCAGTGCCAGGGCGGAGAGGATCAGGCAGATGCCGATGATGGAGATGTCCCGCAGCTGCCAGAGCCAAAGCTTCGGCTTGGCCTTCAGATTTTCAGGGTAAATAAACATGGAATCACTCCCCTCAAAAAATCAGCGCCGCCAGTATCCTGCTGGCGGCGCTGACTCCTGTTTCTCATTATTCTTCTTCAGCTTTTTCGGGCTGCGCGTCATCTGCAATGGCCCGCTGGATACAATCCAGGAAGAAAGCATTTTGTTTGAGGTTGTGCTTCTTCAGGTATGCCTTGAACTGCTCGAACATGTCTGCGGGCACCTGAAAGGCCACCGTTTTCTTGTCATCCATCATGTGAGTTCCTCCTTGTTCGTTTTCATAGAATTGAGTGATCAGCCAGGTCATGTACTGGCCAAGGTTTTTGCCGGAAGCCTCCTGCTGCTCGCGCACCTTTGCATGGAGGTCAACCGGGATCATCGCGCAGAGGTTTTTCATTTCTTCTGCCATTTCCAGTCCTCCCTTCCTCTGTTTGCAAGCAAACAATACTGAAATAAGAGTAAAAAAGCTATTGACAATAACGACCAATGAATTATTTCATTTTTAAGCAAATTAGCTGTCTCTTTTCTCCAACTTGATCGTCATTGTAATCCCCCGCAGGATGAACTCCACGCAGGGAATGGCAACAGAGTTGCCCAGAGCCTTATATCGATGGGAGTCAGATGCGCCTGGTACACCCGTCCACCCGTCCGGAAAGCCTTGGAGCCTTTCACACTCCAGCGGGGTCAGCCGGCGGATCAGCAGAGGGCGGTTCTCTTTTTCGGGTTGAAGCACCAAATCAGTAGCATCTTTATGCTGTCGGGCACTTTCCGTTGAGGCCACACTGTCGGGTTCGAATTTGTCAACTCTCTTTCGGGAAAAGACCGCATGATGATCAGTGGCTGTCAGTGTATAGGAGATGTTCTCCTGGTAACCGATCCCATTACCACCATTATGAGGCTGCCGGTCGATAGCTGGTCCCATGATACAGATGGCTTCCGGCATCTCCTGACTGACGAGTGGGAGGTTGTTTCCGCCGGTTCCGGCGCGGGCAGACAGTGTAGGTGCTATCGGATGCGGTCCGGTGTATCTGGCGTCAATGCCGTGATTCTCATAAACAAGGGGCTGATGCCCATGTTCCTGCGCCCGGAGCGTACCTGTTACATCTTCGGAGCAGCCCATAACTTTGCCACCCTGGTCGTTGAGGCAAAGAACTGATGGCATGCAGTTCCCGCTGGCTGCCCCCTTTAGGGTTGGAGCTACGATTTCAGAATAACCGATGCTCCCGGCGCTGGCTCCGGCTCCAGCGGAAAACCCAGCCGCAAAGGCCTGCTGTTTCACGCTGGGCCGGGCACCGAGAGACCCGGCTATGTGCAGATTGCTCGTAGCCATAAGTGCCCCAGGCACTCCTCGCAGGTCGATTTCTTCATCCCGCTGGTTGATGTGATATGCTTTCGTCTCATGGAATGCCTGGGGAGGCAAGATCATTCCCGACTGGGCCATCAGTGCCAGCTGAAGCTCGGACGGCAGAGGCTTACCGCGTTCCTCGGCACGCCGCAAAATTCCCAGGCAGGCCATCTTGGAAAGATAATGCTTTTCGTCTGGATTTTCCTCAAGAATTTCAGAGAGTAATATCCGGATCGGCTCCCTGGGCGCAGGTCCGGTGTTGAGGGGTGGCTTTCCTTCCCGATAGGGCGAGTGGAGTTCCCAGTAGTGATTTCCAAACAGGTCGACATGGTCAGGTGAAAGGTCTAAATAAAGAAAGGGAATTGCAATCAGATCATCCATAGATTTTGGTTTTGGTCTCTGTTTCAGATGACCAAAGGTGTTTTCGGGGCTTTCCGGACTCAAAAATGTTAATTGTCCGTCCGGTTCACTGTAATAGCTCATATTGAATCATCCCTCCTTTGCGTCATATTTTTTACTGGATCAATGCTCCTCAAGGTCGTCAAACATGAACCTTGGAGCGGAATATCCTGCGAAGTCAACCGCAAGAAAAATCCGCTTTCTCCGCTGGGCTACACCCCAGTATTGTGCGTCCAGACAGCGCCAGGCCATAGAAAAGAAACCTTCCAACTTCAGTTCTCCCACATCGGTCCAAGCGTAGGGAAAGGAGCACGGCAGTTCCTCACCGCAATGATGAATGTGCAGGATCTCCTCCAGAACAATGCGAAAGTCCTCGCCTTTGGGGGCTCCACTGCTGAATGCGCCGGGAAATAGTGATAGGTAATCCTTTGAGGCAATCTCTGGATTTTCCCCCACTCCACACC
>OIWO01001084.1_pt1 | contig 24822 bp, 19 predicted proteins | sample 1587641 | NCBI WGS metagenome assembly OIWO01 (sample SAMEA3888924, study PRJEB22519) | human gut metagenome | biome: human gut; feature: human-associated habitat; material: faeces | place: Denmark | collected 2010
CTGCGTCAGTGTTTTTTCTTTCAAATCCTCTTTTTGATAAATTGGATGTTGCACTGAGACATTACGCAATGGCTCCTTTGTCATCTTCTGCTCTATTTTAACAGGTTCTCCGGTAATCACCTTACCCTCTACCAAACCCTTTGCTTCTACGGTATCGTTGATCCCAATTTGCCCCAGTTGCATATTCTGCCTCCTTTATCTGCTGTAGTATATTTCGGTCTGCTTCCCATAAAACTTGAGTCTTCTTATGGCAACAACAATTTATCCCCCGCACAGATATGATCCCCATTTTCGATTTGATTTTTCGTACAAATGGCATCAACCATATCTTCTGTCCCGTAAACTTTCTTGCTGATATCGGTTAACTTATCCCCATTTTCCACAATATAATAGCCCTGCTGCAAATATGGATTCGTTGTTGCAGCTGCAGCTGCGCTGTTATCTTCTGTCGGCTGTGCAGCTGCCACTTCCGGTGCCTCTGCATTTTCCTGTGATGCATCTGCCCCCTCTGTCTTTGCCAATTCTTCTGCACTTTGACTAATGGTTTCCTGTATCATCTCTGTACTGTCTTCATCTGTACTTTTTCCAAGAGATGCTACTGTTTTTTCCATTTCATTCAACTTCGTGAAATTCTGGAATAGCACACCGGACAGCACAATCATCACAACAACCGCTACCAATACAACCACCTTTGACATCTGACTCCTCTGGTGGCTTTGCGTCTCATGCATATAACTTCGATAACGCGCCAAGGCCTCTCGATCCTGTCTGACTTCTTCATCATATCGTTTTTCGTCGTGTAAAAGAAAGCGCTCCTTCCCACGTTTCCTCTTTTTCTAACAATTCCCGTTTACTATGATAATCACTTAAATATGTGCTCATACTTACATTTTTTTCATAATACACAAAAAAACCGCCGACTTCTTCCATAAGTCCATGCCGATCCATATACAGTTTTTCCCATTCGCCATACGCATCAAACAGAAGGACATTTCCATGATTTCCCGGGAAATGACGACTGCAAATTTTTTGTATATCTTCCATACGCACAGGCTCACCGATACATTGCATCGCCCAGCCTAAAATGCTCCACTGCGGGAAATACTTCCGCGACTGTCTATAAATAGCATCCCAGATGTCTTCCGAAAAAACAGGCATCTCCCCGCCAAAACTAATCTGCTCGAGTTCTAACGCCCCCTTGATATATAACTTTGGATATTCTGTCCCCTCTTTGATCTCACCCAATAAAACAAAAGCATACCGTTTTTTCTCACGACTACTCCCATGTAAAAAACGATAAACATAATCTTCCACGTACACTCTTGCGCCTTTTGGTAAATTACCAATTTGTCTTACATTTCTTGGTTCTTCAACTTTCTCAATTGGTATCGGTTCTTTTACAATTTCTATCATAACGGTCTCCTTTTTTCTCAACGCTACCACACGCGCATGGAGAAAAATGTAGAAATTACAGAACCAATGAAAAAAATCACCGGGAATACACATCCCGGTGATTTCTACTATAACTCTGTTCTGCCTTCTAAAGCACGAAGCAAAGTTACTTCATCAATATATTCCAGATCGCCTCCCACAGGAACACCACTCGCAATACGCGATACTTTAATCCCTGTCGGCTTGATCAATTTGCTGATATACATCGCTGTTGTCTCTCCCTCTAAGCTGGAGTTCGTAGCTATGATAACTTCGTCGACATCTCCTTGCAATCGCTGCATCAGTTCTTTTAACTTGATGTCCGCCGGACCAATTCCCTGCATCGGTGAAATAGCTCCATGTAACACATGATAAACACCTTCGAATTTTCCGGTTTTTTCATATGCTGCCAAATCTTTGGTATCTTCCACAACCATAATCACCTTCTGGTTTCGCTGCGGATTGCTACAGATCGGGCAGATCTCGTCGTCCGTCAAAGTATAACATTGTTTACAATAATGTACCCCTTTTCTGGCACTGACCATAGCATTTGCCAAATCTTCCACTTCTTCCGTCGGCATATCCAAAATATGAAATGCCAGACGCTGCGCTGATTTTGCACCGATTCCCGGCAAAGTAGATAACTCTGCAATCAATTTACTAATCTGCTTACTGTAATAATCCATGTCATTCTGCCTAGAATGGCATTCCGCCACCCATGCCTCCGGTTATTTTTGACATCTGAGACTGTGCTTTTTCATCCATCTGACGAAGTGCTTCGTTTGTCGCTGCCATAATCAAATCTTCGAGTGTCTCGATATCATCTGGATCAACAACTTCTTCTGATAATTTGATTTTTGTAATCTCTTTCTTACCAGAAACCGTAACTTCTACAACACCGCCGCCTGCAGTTGCTGTCAATTCTTCTTCCTCTAACGCTCTTGATGCTTCTTCCATCTGGCGCTGCATCTTCTGCGCCTGTTTCATAAGGTTGTTCATATTACCCATGCCACCGCCGCCTGGGAATCCTCCACCTCTTCTTGCCATTTAAAAGTCCTCCTCTTCAATCTCAATGTTGGCAACCTTTGCAAAATAATCTACTGCATTGGTATACAGCTGACTGCTGGTTGCCCCTGATTTGTTCACTTCCACAACAATCGGCACATGTTTTCCGATTGCCTCTTCCACCATGGCCTCCAGATCAGCCATTGTGTCTTCACTTGCCAGAATAGAGCTATTAATACTTTTTGCTCCATCCGGCTCATCATACACTAACATCAATTGATTCCGCTCATTTACTGTCGGATAAGCGCTAAGTAACGCCTGTCGGAGTAATCCGGTCGAGCCGGAAACAATCTGTTTCCATTCCCGACACAATTTTTCAATTTCCTCCGGCATCGCCTCTGGCAATTCCTTTTTTTTTGGAACTGTCATGCCTGATACACCAGCTTGCGCTGATACTGCCTGCTGTGCCATAACCGGAATTCCTTCTTCCATCTTATGCTCCACAATATCCAGACGATCCACGATTGCTTCATAATCCTGTTCCATCTGTGGCCGGCACAATTTAATCAATGCAATTTCAATCAATACACGTTTCTGTGATGATTGACGGATCTGGTTTGATAATTCGGAGAAAATGCGTACATAGCGCATCAGCACCTCATCCTTTACCATTGCCGCCTCTTCTTTTAATAATGCCATATGTTCACTGGAAACTTCAAGCACATCTTCCATATTTGTGTCGCTTTTTACAAGCATCAGATTACGCATATACCACGTAAATTCGATCACAAACTGATTTAAGTCTCTACCCTGGATGACCATTTCTTCCAGAACACCGATAGCTTCCGTCACATCATGTGCTATAACTGCGCGCAGTAAATGACTAAAGATTTCATTATCTACCGCACCAAGAACCTGGAGAACTTTATCATATGTCAGATTCTCGCCAAGATAAAAAGCAATACACTGATCCAACAGACTGAGTGCATCACGCATAGAACCATCCGCCGCCTTCGCCACATAGCGCAGCGCTTTCTCCTCTACGGAGACCTCTTCTTTAACCATCAATTCCTGCAATCTTCCTGCAATCGTATCAATGGAAATTCTTCGGAAATCATAACGCTGACAACGCGACAAAATTGTGATGGGAATCATATGAACTTCTGTGGTTGCCAGGATGAAAATCACATATGCCGGTGGTTCTTCCAATGTTTTTAACAATGCTGCAAACGCACTTGCAGAAAGCATATGTACCTCATCAATGATGTAAACTTTATATTTTCCTTCTGTCGGTGAATATGCCACTTCCTCAACAATATCACGAATATTAGACACGCTGTTGTTGGAGGCCGCATCAATTTCAAATACATTCATGCTGCTTCCCTCAGCAATGCGCTTACATGTTTCACATTCATTACAAGGGCTGCCATCCACCGGATGTTCACAATTAACTGCTTTTGCCAGGATCTTGGCAACTGTCGTCTTACCTGTTCCTCTCGTGCCGGTAAAAAGATAAGCATGTCCCAGGCGGTTCGCCTTAACCTGATTCTTTAATGCCGTCACGATATGATCCTGCCCTTTTACATCCTCAAAATCCTGAGGTCTGAATTTACGATATAATGCCGTATAAGACATTGTTACACCTCTTCCTAATCACCAAAGCTAATACCGATTCGCTTTGCTTCCTGAATCATCTGGCAGTCAGGATCTACCATCTTTAATTTGCCCGCCACATTCTCAAGCGGAACACGCTTTGTTGTACCATTTTTCATAGCAATCATATAGCCATAATCTTTTTCCAAAATTGCTTCTGCTGCTGCAGATCCCAATCTGGTACAAAGCACTCTGTCATATGGACATGGACTACCTCCACGCTGCGTATGTCCCGGTACTGTAACCCTTGCTTCAGAACCGGTACGTTCCCCAATAATCTTTGCGATTTCATAGGAAACCGATGGATATGGCGAATGTTCTCTCTTTTTCTTCAGCTCTTTCTTAGAAAGTGCTGCATCTTCCTTAGAAATAGCGCCTTCCGCAACTGCAAGGATTGTAAAACCTTTGCCAGCTTCATGACGTTTATCAATCGCTGCGAGAACCTTATCCATATCGTAAGGAATCTCTGGCAAAAGAATAATATCCGCTCCGGATGCGACTCCCGCATACAATGTCAGCCAGCCTACTTTATGTCCCATAACCTCTACAATAAAAACGCGGTTATGTGATGCAGCTGTCGTATGAATACAGTCAATGGCATTACATGCCACATTGATTGCACTTTGGAAACCAAAGGTTACATCTGTTCCATAAATATCGTTATCAATTGTCTTTGGAAGATGAATGATATTTAATCCTTCTTCCCGTAATAGGTTCGCTGTCTTCTGCGTTCCATTTCCACCTAAAATAACAAGGCAGTCCAAATTAAGCTTGTAGTACGTCTCCTTCATCGCTGCCACTTTATCTAAGCCATTTTCATCTGGAACACGCATCATTTTAAAAGGCTGACGGGAAGAACCTAAAATCGTTCCTCCAATCGTGAGAATACCCGAAAAATCTTTACTTGACAAAAGTCTGTAGTTGCCATAAATCAAACCCTTATAACCATCATAAAAGCCATAGACTTCTAAATCTTTGACATTTTCGCTCAGACCTTTTACAACACCTCTCATGGCTGCATTTAATGCCTGACAGTCTCCGCCACTTGTCAACATTCCAATTTTCATTTGTATCCCCGTCCTTTCCGCAATCGCAATCTATTTGTATATTATCTACTTTTCATACTGTCCATATTCACATCCGGCATGTGCAACTGTAATCTCATCTACAAGTTCCCAGTCCCACTTCTTCCTATCACCATCTTTTTTCAGGCGAAGATGTTTGCGATATAACCGGATGGTTCCGCTTCCATTACCGCCATTCCATAGATGATCATGTCGCTTTTCTCCATCGGGTGTCTCATAATTCACAAATAGCATTTCCTCTTTTTTGCAGGAAATCTCTGTACACATCTTGGACATCGGCGTTTCCTGAACGACACGCCAAACTACATGATTCTTTGTTTCTTTGCATTTGAACTTCGTCTTAGTTAATGTCCAGACTTTTGCAAAATTAAATTCAAAAGCCTCGCCCTCATACCACATAGCACCCATCAACTGGTTTTCCAATGTACGTGATCCAACCTTTGGTCTGCCTCCTCCAATAACAAATGCAGAATCTGTCAATTTTTCACCTGTAGATTTATGGGTCAAATCGTTTGATGAAAGCCATACCCACGGATTCGTAAAATCTCTGCCCCAGATTTTATCTGCATATCCATAAGAATCCTCTTTGGAAACAAGGTATTCCTCTCCGTTTAAAACAACTTTACCTTCAAACGCAGTCTTCATGCCTTCACAATGCCAGAACATATCAAACGGTTCTGCGTCGCGCAGTGATTCATTTGCTCCATAGCCAACATTAAATGCAATCTTTTTATCCATTGTCAAATCCCAGTACATTCTTCCCGCATCTGACATATATTCTGGATGCATTTCTGCTTCTTCTTGTGAAACATCCACCATACCAAGAGTTCTTGTCTCTGAACAGAAACAATTATCTGCACTGATCAGATATGGTGCATCCTCCTTTACCGTCACATCATCCCATGCGAAGAAACGATGAAGCTGTAACGGATGCTCACCCCAGCATCCGACTTTTACCATCATATACGATGGTTTTACGTGATTCTTCTGATATTCCTCTGTTTGCCCCCAAACAGGTTCTTCCTTTCCAAGTGCTGGGTTGATCGTATAAAATACAACAAAAAAGGCACGCTCTTCGCCGGTTTTACTGTTATGCCCAGTAAACGAATGCCACCACAGATCGTATCCCTGTTCTGCCAGCTTTCCCTGTAACATAAAACGATCGCGCATAATATCAGAATGGTTAAAATTCAGTTCCGGCAAATCCACTTTTGCCTCTACAGCCTCCACACTCTGACCGATTTTGTCTTCAATATCACCAATGGTCTGCCCCACTTTTTCTTCCAGACCCTTTGCTTTCTGTTTGATTTCATCGAGATTTTCAAAAATTTTCATAGAAACGCACTTCCTTACTTATACTCTTTTAGTTTGTCCTTGGTCATCACAGTGACTGGATACCTCTGCCCGTCTACTTCTACGGACGGTACGGTAGCATCATGTGCAAATGCATGCTCTTCCATATAGGAATATTTATCCGGTGTCTTGCCTGCTTCCAAAGTCTGTATCAGATTTTTTACCTTCGGTCCCTGATCGGGATTACATTCTCCCACATAGGAAATCTTATCTTGGAGAAGATAAGATAAAACTTCTTTATTCACGCCATCAAAAGACATGACCATAATATCACCTGCCGCAATATCCGATCCCACATGATAACCGGCATCCTCGATCGCCTCAATGGCTCCGAATGCTTCATTGTCATTCTCACAATAGACGACATTGATGTCATCATACTGCTTGAGCAGCGTGCTCATGACTTCCTTTCCCTTTGCCTGGGTAAATTCTCCCGGCACCTCCGCCAGAAGATTCCAGCCATAGGTGGCTACCGCATCCTGTAAGCCCTTGGTCCTGCCAATCTGCGCGGATGCACCGATCGTTCCCTGAATATTGACAATGTGCAGACTGTCCTCCGCTATGCCCTTGGCGGTCACATATTGATGCAGCCATGCGGTTGCCTTTTTTGCCTCTAATTCAAAATCAGATCCCACCCAGGAGTTAAAAAGTGTCGGGTCCGACACTGCCACCTGGCGGTCAATGACAATGACCGGGATATTGGCACTGCGCGCCTCCTCTAAAACAGTCTCCCAGCCAGTCTCCGTCACCGGGGCAAGCACGATATAGTCGACATCCTGCTGGATGAACTTGCGGATCGCCATGATCTGATTTGCCTGTTGCTGCTGCCCATCCTCGATCAGTAACTTGTAACCCTGATCTTCGGTAAAAGTCGCCTTCATGGATTCGGTGTTCGCCGATCTCCAATCCGACTCTGCTCCCAGTTGGGAAAACCCGATCACGATCTGCTTGCTGTCCTGACTTTCTGTATCCTGTGATGTCGTTGCCGTCGTCGTATTTCCACATCCTGTTGTCAGCGTAAAGGCTGACAATAAGACGCTAAATACAGCAACCAGCCGACTCGCCATACTGCGTCTGGTCTTTTTGATTCCTTTCATTGTAAAAACACCCCTTCTAATACCACTTCTTATTATCTCCGAATTGCGTCAATTTCGCAACACCCATACCAAAAGAAAATGAAAAATAGAGATGACGCCGGATATGCGTTCATCTCTACTTTTCTCATGTCTTTTCTAAAAAAGAAGGAGGTTATTTATTGAAACTTTGTGCTTTTTTCTTACGTGCCATAACTACACTCTGGATCACTAAGAAGAGACAGAGCATTGCGGCGATCGTAATTCCTGTCCACCAAGCCTGATCCAGACCGGCAGAAGAAACGATATTCTGAATGGTGCTCAAAGAAAGTACACCAAAAAGTGTGCCGATGATATTTCCTACACCACCGGTCAGCATGGTACCACCGATGATAGAAGATGCGATGGCGTTCATTTCCATACCCATGGCATGGGAAGCAGAACCGGATCCAACATGGAGAAAATATACAAATCCGCCAATACCTGCCAACAGACTACAAATCAGATGTGACAAAAACTTTGTTCTTCTGACATTGATACCAAGCATGAGTGCACTCTGCTGGTTGCCACCAACAGCATAGAAACCACGTCCCAACTTAGTCCAACGAAGCATGATAAACATAAGGATGACAACCAGAAGTGCTACAACCACGCCGATCTCTACATATGCATCCACATATCTGCCTAATTTGTTGACAGAACCCAGCCCCGGAACGATCACTCTGGTATCCTTTAATGCAACGAATGCTTTGTTTTGCACATTGAAAGGATTGGTGTTGACAATCGTCGTCATACCTCTGGCAAAGAACATACCCGCCAAAGATACGATAAATGGCTGGATATCCAAGTAGGCTACCAGATAGCCCTGAACGATACCAAAGGCAAGACCGATACCAAGGGAAATCAGCACAGCCCCTAAGATGGAACCATTATGATAATCCAGATATACGGCACTGCACATGCTGACCAGTGCTACCACACCACCAACGGAAATATCGATCCCGCCTGTGATCATGACCAGACTCATACCGCAGGAGGTAATGATCAGTGCTCCGTTTGCGTTTAACATACTAAGGAAGGTCTGCGGCTTCAAAAAGCCCTCTCCCTGGAATATGATTGCTCCAATATACATCAGGAAAAAGATAACGATCGTGATGGTCAGAAGCATATTTGTATCTGTCATATTCTTAATTTTGTATCCAATATTTTTTTGTGCTGTAGAAGTCTTATTAGCCATATTATGCCACCTCCTTTGCACGGAATTTTTTGCCAATACCTGCCAGTTTTTCACGGACAGCCGGTGCACTCAGGACAACCAATAAGATAACGACAACCGCTTTGTATGCCGGAAGTGCATCGGATTGCACATCGAATTTATAAAGGGTCGTTGTCAAGAACTGGATAACATAAGCGCCCAGAATAGATGCAGCCATATTGAACTTACCACCACTTAAGGAGTTACCGCCAAGTGCTACGGCAAGAATGGCATCCATTTCAATATCCTTTGCGATAACGGAATAGTTGATCGTTGAAAGTCGGCTGACCTTAATCAGACCAACAACAGCAACGCAAAGCCCTAAGATAACAAAACTCAAGAACTTGATAAAGGTCGGGTTGATACCGTTTAAGCGGGATGACTTTTCATTGATACCAACAGCCTGTGTGTAAAGTCCCAAATTTGTAAATTTCAATACCAATGCGATAATAATAACGCAGGCAGCCGCGATAAAGAACGGTGTCGGAATCGGAATTCCCGGTAAAAATCCACCATAGTAGCCAAAAGTCGGATCGCTGATCAATGGCAATTCGTTGTTGTTGATCCAGGCCGCAATGGAACGACCTGCGGTGTATAGGATCAGGGTTGCAACCATCGGTTGTATCTTAAAGTAGGCTACCAGGACACCGTTGAATGCTCCAAATAACATAGACACAAGACATGCTACCAAAAATGCCACCAAAACTGAGGTACGAAGTGTCTCCGGTCTGGAATTGGAACCACAAAGTACACGCAGAATCACACTGCCTGCAATGGCTACGGTAGCGCCCACACTGATGTCCTGTCCGCCGGAAGCAGCCGTTACCAGCGTCATGCCAATTGCCAGGATAGCAAGTTCTGAACCATAGTCTAAGATGGTGATCAGATAACCGGATAAAACCGGTGCCCCGGAACTGCTATATCCAAGTGTGATCTTAAAGAATGACGGATCTGCAATCAGATTGAACACTGCCAGAATCACAAGCGCTGCCACCGGGATAAACATCTGCTGTCTCACCAGGTTACTGAAAAATCCAGATCCTTTCGTTTTTTTCACTACTGTATTTTCCATGATTAATTTTCACCTCCAGCGATTGTACTCATAATCTTGTTCTGCGTCAGATCTTCTTCGGAAAGTTCTCCAACCACCTTGCGATCACGCATAACGATCAGGCGGGAGCATGTACGGAGCATTTCATCTGTCTCAGAAGAAATAAAGGTCACGCTCATACCTTCGGAAGCCAATTTCAATACCAGTTTCTGGATATCGATCTTGGTTCCGATATCGATACCACGTGTCGGCTCATCCAGAATCAGATAATCCGGATGGGTCAAAAGCCAGCGTGCTAAGATGCATTTCTGTTGATTACCACCGGAGAGTGATTTGATTGGTGTGTCAGCGGATGCTGTCTTGATATCCAAAAGTTTGATGTATTCTTCCGCATATTTGTTTGCCTCTGCCTTTGAGAGTGGGCGGAAGAAGCCACGCATTACCTGCATTGCAAAGATAATATTTTCCCGAACGGAAAGATCTCCGATAATACCATCGTTCTTACGATCTTCCGGTAAGTATGCGATACCATTTTTCATGGCATCGATCGGCTTTGTGATCTTGATCTCCTTACCGTTCTTCTTTACCTTTCCGCCAAGCACATGATCGGCGCCAAAAATGGCTCTGACACATTCGCTTCGGCCGGAACCCAGAAGTCCGGTAAATCCATTGACTTCACCCTTTTTGATGTTGAAATCAAATGGCTTGATACCTGCATTACTGTATAGTCCTTCTGCCTCAAATACAATCTGGTCTGCATCCTTGCCACTGTATGACTCCTGTTCGCCGCGGATATCGGACATATCATCCAATTCCTTACCAAGCATCTTGGCAACCAGTTCCACACGCGGCAGGTCTTTGATCTCATACTGACCTACCAGTTTGCCGTCACGCAGTACCGTGATCTTGTCACAGACCTCATATACCTGATCTAAAAAGTGGGTTACAAAGATAATGCCTACGCCTCTGGACCGCAGATCTCGCATCAGGGTAAAGAGTTTTTCTACTTCCTGCTCATCCAAAGAGGATGTCGGCTCATCTAAGATCAGCACCTTGCAGTCCATATCTACCGCACGAGCAATGGCAACCATCTGCTGAACGGCGATAGAACAAGAGGCAAGTTGTTGCGTTGCCTTTGCCGGAATGTCGAGAGACCGCAATAATTTGTCAGCATCCGCATTCATTTTCTTCCAGTCCTGATAGATATTCTCTGTTCTACCTATGTACATGTTTTCAGCCACTGATAAATTAGGACAAAGTGTAATCTCCTGGTACACCGTACTAATTCCCAGTCTCTGTGCATCCTGTGGTGATCGGATGGATACTTCTTTGTCATTTCCCTCTACGAAAATCTGACCATCGTCCTTTTCATAAACGCCTGTCAAAACCTTGATCAGTGTCGATTTTCCAGCTCCGTTTTCGCCCATCAGAGCATGAATTTCACCGCCACATAATGTAAAATCTACGTCCTGTAAAGCGCGAACTCCAGGAAATGATTTATTGATATGTTTCATTTCCAAAATGGTTTTATTACTCACCTGCGTTTCACTCCTTTTCTTTAAAAAATGCGTGATGCCATGCGTAGAATCTTCGTACGCCGCACCACGCATTTTCAAAATTTTTAAATTGTCAGGAAGGATTAGATTCCGTACTTATCAATATCTTCCTGTGTGATTGTTGTAGCATCAAATCCCTTTTCTTCCATGATGACTACCTTGTCTTCTAACTCCTCGCCAGCCTCTAACTTCTTGATGATGCCATCGATGGTAGATGCCTGATAAGGGTTGCACTGTCCATCATAGTTCCAGTTCTGGTTCAGGAGTTCTTCCAATGCCCATGAGTTGCAATCAAATCCCATAACGATAACGTCTTTGCCAACGCCGTGAGAGATATTTGCCTTGTCAAGAGCTGCTACAGCACCCTTAGCCATGTCGTCGTTCTCAGCATAGATAACATTGAACTTTGTTCCCTTGTCGATTTCTGACTGAACGATCTGCTGTGCTTTCTCTGCGTTCCACTCTGCTGTCTGCTGTGTAACGATGTTCCAGTTGTCATCTGACTTAGCCTTGTCATCCAAAGCGCCGGTACGTCCCTGCTGTGCTGCAGAACCCATAACACCCTGAATATGGATGATGTTGTATTCATCTAAGCCCTGATCTGCTAACCAATTAACTGCTGTCTCGCCTTCTTTGTCCATATCAGATACGATAGATGCTTCATATAAACTGTCATCAGCGTCGATTGTACGGTCGAATAAGATAACTCTGATGCCTGCATCCTGTGCATCCTTTAATACGGAATCCCATCCTGCTGTATCAGCAGCAGAAAGAAGAAGATAATCCACACCGTCCTGAATGAACTTCTGTGCTGCTGTGATCTGCTCATCGTTCTTCAAACTGTAAGCAAAGGAAGCATCATATCCATTCTCCTTTGTGAACATTTCTTTCATGTCCTTATCGTTTGCTGTACGATAACCAGACTCATTAGGATCATTGTTAATGATACCTACCTTGATCAGATCTCCTGATCCTGAATCAGATGCCCCCCCATCTGATGATGCGCCCTTAGAACCACAAGCGGCTAAACCAAATACCATTGTGAGTGCCAAGATGGCTGCAAGAACTTTCCTCTTCATATAATTGTACCTCCCAAATTATAAATTTTAAGGACCATCCCTTGATGTATTACATTCTATGAGATGATCCCCTATTTATCCATGCAGAAAAATCTCAGAAAAGTTGAAATTCTTCTGCCTTCCATATTTTGTTTGATTTTTTTATGTTTGGAGTTGATTTTTTTATTTTGCTTCAACGTAAGGGAGAATCACACGTACACTTGTACCCTCTCCGTAGACACTTTCAATAAAAATGCCATATTCTTCACCGAAATTCAGACGGATCCTTTCGCAGACATTGTAAAGCCCGTAAAAGTCCTTGCCGGTCAGAACCTTATTTTGTATGCCGGACTGCACCTGCATAAGGCGCGTCTCGTCAATACCGATACCGTCATCTGTGACGGTGATCGTAAAATCCTTTTCCCCCGCCTGCCCACGGATACTGATATGCCCCATGCCGCGTTTGTTCTTGATGCCGTGATAAAGGGCATTTTCTACCAGCGGCTGGATTGTGATCTTGGGAATACTGTAAATGTAAAGGGACTCCGGCACTTCAATATCATAACTTAAGATATCCTGATACCGGACATGCTGAATCTCCAGATAACTCTTTACATGGAGCATTTCTTCCTTAATGGAATTGATGTCCTTTCCCCGATTTAAGGAAGTACGGAAGAAATCCGAAAGATTTCGCACCATACCGACGACCCGCTTCTGTTCGCCTGCTTCTGCCAGCCAGATGATGGCATCCAGCGTATTATAGAGAAAATGCGGATTGATCTGTGCCTGCAAAAGTTCAAATTCTGCCTTGCGCAGACGAATCTGCTCTGTTGTGACCTGTTCCAAAAGTTCGTTGATTTTATCGATCATTGTGTTCATGGAATTACTGAGTGCTGTCGCTTCCGCACCGGTATTGACATTGGCACGGACAGACAAATTTCCCTTAGCGATCTCATCCGTCACCTGACTCAGTTCTTTAAAAGGCCGCGTGATGCTCAAAGGAATCAGATAAGACATGATACCGACTGCGACCACAACGCCCGCCAGTGCAATCAGACAAAAACGGAGCATCCATGTGTAGAATTTCTGGTAGTCATCCCTTGACTTCTGGATCCCCTGGATCTCATAGTAGGTGTATTGCGAGATCTCGTCCCGCACCAGAGTTGTAACGATCTGGACATCATTTTCCCAGATCTCCATGTTCTCCTCGTACAGGTTGCCCTCTGCCATGTTTTCATCAATACGCGCCACATAGACCTGCAGACTATCCAGATATTTGCGGATATCCTGCAAACGGGCCCGATTATCCTGCGATTCTGTGATATTTTCCAGACCTTTGACAACACTTTTTGCATGACGCAGCATGGTGTCTACATCCGACTCCTTGAGCGTCTTATTGCCAACAATCACCAGATAGATCTCATAGTCAAAATCTTTCTTGAAATCCAGACTGAATTCACTCGCCACCAGCGTCGAGTTGATCATATCCTCATAACGCTGGTTGCAGGACCAGAGATTGTAAATACTGAAAAAGAGGATGGAAAAAATTGGCACTAAAAGGACAAGATACGAAAATCGGATCTTGGTTGCTAATGTGGATCGATTGTAAAGTTCTATCCATCGTTTTCTCATACCGCCTTGGCTCCATTTCGATACTGAATCGGTGTCATTCCCTGGGTCTTTTTAAAGAGATAGGAAAAATAATGTGCATCCTTGTATCCCACCAAAAGACTGATGGCACTGCTTTTTTCGGCGGTGCAGCGCAAAAGTTCCTTCGCTTTTCCCATGCGGTAATCTGTCAGATATTTGATAAAGGTCTGACCGGTCTGCTGGCTGAAAATGGTACTCAGATGGTTTGGTGAAAAATTGACATAGGAAGCAACCGTGTTTAAAGACAGATCTTCCTCTGCATAGTTCTCGTCTATATAATGCATGACCTGCTCTACCACATCACGGTAGCGGTCAGTCGCCCGCTGTTCTCGTAGGTTGACTGCCTTTTGTAAAATGTCCTGCACATAGTCCATGGCTTTTTTTTCATCGCCCACGATACCGGAATTTAAGTCCGGTGCAGCCACCTGCTCTTTTCCTACATGAATACTCTCCAGGAAATCGCCGACGCAGAAGTAGGCATCCATGACGATATACTGGCGGAAAACGCCGGATTTTAAGGCATTGGTACCGGCTCCGCGGAAAAATTCTTCTACAAAATATACCACTTCATCCGAACCGCCCACCTTTAAGAATTCCGTGATCTTATCACGGTTGACTTCCTTGGTATTGACACTCTCGATAGAAAATGCCTCCTCAGCCTCCGTCTTTTCACTGTCCTGACTGCGAACGACCATATTCTCCTTTTGCAGGTAACGATGTGCAAACGCACGCCTTGCCTGTTCAAACGACTCCGGCAGCTCCCGCAGACGGTTGACCGGCTCTCCCACGCCAACATAGTAGACCAGATGATGATAGGCTCCGATCGTTTTCTGTAAGATCTCTAAGAAAAGTTTTTCCTTTTCCTCGATCTCTTCCCTACTGTCTCCCTTGAACAAAAGTGCCTTTCCTTCCAGACTACGCTCGAATACCAGTACATCGCTCTCGGACTCATAGGACTTTAAGGTTTCCTCTGCCTCTACAATGCTGCTGGAGAACTCATCTCTGGCGTGTCTGGTCGATTGTATCTGTACCAGGACGATATTGTACCAGATGGCGGAAATATCCAGTTCCAGATGGTCTGCCATTTCCAGCAATTCGACCGGTGTCTTGCTTCCGATCACCAGATACTTAAAGAACTCTTTACGGTTCTTCTGGACATTTTCTTCCATTTCCCGCTGATACTGCTCGCGAACTTCCTGTTCTCTCTTTTTCTCCCGGATCTTTTCTGCTAACTGATCCAACTCCTGCAAGAGTTCGTCCCCACTGATCGGTTTGGAAAGATACTGTGCCACACCAAGTTTGATGGCTTCTTTGGCATAAGCGAACTCCTCAAATCCTGTCAGGATGATGATCTCGATCCATGGCATCTCCTTCTTGATCAGTTTGCTCAATTCCAGACCATCCATAAAAGGCATACGGATATCCGTAATGACAATATCCGGTTTACATTTCTGGATCATAGGATAAGCAACTTCCCCATCACCTGCTTCCCCGCAAAATTCATAACCATGGGACGCCCAATCAATATTATTCTTGATGCCTTCCCGCATAACGAATTCATCTTCGACTAAAAATACCTTCAACATATCTAATCTTCCTCTGTTTCCTCCACCAGATAAAGCGGACGCTTTTTTGTTTCCAGATAGGTCTTTGCCATGTATTGCCCCAAAATACCCATGCAAAGCAATTGCACACCTGCAATAAAAATGATGATACAAACCATAGACGGCCAGCCGGAAGTCGGATCACCAAAGATCATGGTTCTTACTATGATAAAGATGATCGCGATAAATGCTACCAGACAAAAGATCATTCCCATAACCGATGCCATCACAAGTGGTGCCGTTGAAAATGCAACAATACCATCCAATGCATATAAAAACAATTTCCAGAAGGACCATTTGGTTTCTCCGGCAGAACGTTCAATATTTTCATATTCTAACCATTTCTTCCGGAATCCGACCCAGCCAAAAATCCCCTTTGAAAAACGATTGTACTCGCCCATACTAAGGATGGCATTTACCACTTTTCGGTTCATCAACTGGAAATCTCGCGCACCATCAACAATATCTGCACTTGAAATCTTATTCATGATGCGATAGAACATACGGGCAAAGAAAGAACGGATTGGTGGTTCTCCTTTTCTTGTTACACGGCGTGAACCAACGCAGTCATAACCTTCCTTTTCAATTGCCTGTAACATTTTCGGCAAAAGCGATGGTGGATCCTGCAAGTCAGCATCTAAAATCGCTACATAATCTCCTGTTGCATTCTGCAAGCCCGCATAAATAGCTGCCTCCTTGCCAAAATTACGAGAGAATGAGACGTAACGCACACGTGCATCTTTTTTATGTAAGCTACGCAAAACCTCAAGTGTTTTGTCCGAAGATCCGTCATCAATAAACAGATATTCTATTTCCACACCAGATATTTCCTCTTCCACCCGATGTGCTTCTTCATAAAAGATTGGCAATGCTTCCTCTTCGTTATACGCCGGAACCACCACGGTTAGTTTCTTTTTACTCATTGTTATTTCTTTCCCCTACATAAATTTACTATTTATTTCTGTTCAAACAATGCCATCATTGCCTTCTGTAAGCTGTCTAGCTTCGCTTCTGCATCCGAAAGGCTTGTCCCCTTCACACCAAAATAGAATTTAATCTTTGGTTCTGTTCCCGAAGGTCGCACACAGCACCAGCTATGATCTTCCAATTCATAATACAGTACATTGGATGTTGGAAGTCCTGTTGCACTCTTACTGCCGTCTGTCATATCATATCTTACGTCTGTCTTATAATCACGTACTGCCAGTACCTTGGCATCACCGATCTGCTGTGGCAAATGTTCTCTTGCTTCTGCCATCATCTGCTGGATCTGCTGTGCACCATCCATACCCTTTAACGTAATGGTCTCAAGGCCTTCCTTAAAGTAACCGTATTTTTCATACATGGCAAGCATGGCATCCCACAACGTCTTGCCTTGCTTTTTATACCAGGAAGCCACTTCGCAAAGCATCATTACTGCCACACAGGCATCTTTATCTCTGGCATAAGTTCCCGCCAGACAACCATAGCTTTCTTCCAAACCAAATACGTAATTGTATGTGTGGTTTTCCTCAAACAGGCGAATCTGTTCTCCTATATACTTAAATCCTGTTAAAACTTCAATCAAGTGCACACCGTATGCCTGCGCAATCACTTTTGCCATATCGGTTGTAACTATGGTTTCTACAAGCGTCGGATTTTCTGGCATGGTACCCGTTGCTGTACGTTCCTTCAAAATGTATTCTGCAATCAGCATTCCTGACATATTTCCTGTGAAAGAAACATAATTTCCGCTCTTTGTATCCTTACAATATACGCCAAGACGATCTGCATCCGGATCCGTTGCCAACACGATATCTGCGTCTACTTCTTTTGCAAGCGCAAGGGCTAGTTCAAAAGCTTTTGGCGATTCCGGATTCGGATATGCTACGGTTGGAAAAGTACCATCTGGTTTTTCCTGTTCTGGCACAACATATACCTTTTCAAATCCCAATTCTTTTAAAACACGACGCACCGGAAGATTTCCCGTTCCATGCAGTGGTGTATAAACAATCGTAAAATCCTTTGCCATCTCAGAAATCACTTCCGGATGAATGGACTGTTTCTTCAATTCTTCCATATAGGCTTCATCAATCTCAGTATCGATTTCCTGATAAAGTCCTGCTGCTACAGCATCCGCCTTCTCCATTGTCTTTACAAGATCAAACGATGTTACTTTTGCTACTTCTGCCAGAATATTTTTATCATGTGGCGGTGTAATCTGGGCTCCATCTTCCCAATACACTTTATAGCCATTATATTCTCTCGGATTATGACTTGCCGTCACCACAATACCGGCAATACAGCCTAATTTTCTTACGGCAAAAGAAAGTTCCGGTGTTGGGCGAAGGCTTGTAAAACGATAGGTCTTTATTCCATTGGCATTGAGACAAAGCGCTGCTTCTGTGGCAAATTCCGGTGACATGATACGGGAATCATACGCAATCGCCACGCCTTTTTCTTGTCCATTTTGCGAAATGATGTAATTGGCAAGTCCCTGTGTTGCCTGACGTACCGTGTAGATATTCATACGGTTTGTTCCTGCTCCAATAACACCACGGAGTCCGCCCGTACCAAATTCCAGTTGACGATAAAAGCGGTCTTCGATCTCCTTTTCATCATCTGCGATAGCGCGCAGTTCTTCTTTTGTTGCTTCATCAAAATATGGATTCTGTAACCAATCGTTGTATGTATCTTTGTAGTTCATACCTGCCTCCTAATTATATAATGATACGTTCATATCAGAGTCATGCATTGCAGACACGTTCGCACTCTTGGCTCCACGCAGCGGTACTAAATTCGTGCAAAGCACTCATTAAGTGCCGGCGCGGACTCCAAAGGTCTGCAATCGCATAACTCTGATATTTCACTTGCATACTTACAAATATTGTGTTTCGCCGCGTTCTTTCAGCTCATCCACAATCTTCTTCACATCCTGGGCACGGTTTTTATCACACACAAGAATAGCATCGTCGGTCTCTACTACAATCAGATTATCTACACCAATGGTGGTAATCAGACGTTTTTTTCCGTAGATGATACTATTTGTTGTATCAATACCAATGTGATCCGCTGCAACTACATTACCATTTTTATCTTCGTCATAAAGAACACCTAAATTGTCCCAGCTTCCAACATCATTCCATCCAAATTCTGCAGAAATCACAAGCACATCTGCACTCTTTTCCATAATTCCATAATCAATGGAAATACTTGGGATCGTTGGATATACGCGGGCAATGGTTTCTTCCTCTGCATCCGTTCCCATAGCTTCTCCAATTTCATGCAAACAGGCTGCCACATCTGGAAGTAACGCATCAAATGCTCGCAAAATGGTGGATGCCCGCCAAATGAACATACCACTGTTCCATGCATATTCGCCGCTCTCTACATATGCCTTTGCTGTTTCTTCATCCGGTTTTTCTTTGAATTCTACAACCTTTTTTGCATATCCTTCATCTGCTGCATCAAACTTGATGTAGCCATATCCCGTCGATGGAAACGTCGGTGTAATACCAAGTGTAATGAGCTTGTCCTGCTCTTCTGCAATCTGAATTGCCTCTTTTAATACACGTGTAAACTCCGGCTCATTTTTAATGAAATGATCCGATGGGAAAATACACATAATACCATCGCCATATTTTTTTACAATCTCAAGTGCGGCATAACCTATGCATGCTGACGTATTTCTTGCAGAAGGTTCTGCCAAAATATGATTCGGTGCGATTCTTCCCTCCGTTGCTGTGTGCATCTTCGACACCTGTGTTTCATTTGTCACAATGAAAATGTCCTGCTGATCGGTAAAAGTAGCAATACGGTCAATGGTCTCATTCACCATCAAATCTTTTCCGCTCAGATTTAACAACTGTTTTGGTTCTTCTGCTCTCGAAAGTGGCCAAAATCTAGTGCCACCACCACCTGCCATAATTACGCCATATGTCTTCATTTTCTATACCTCACTTTTTTAACGCACCCAATAGCCAGCCTTCCCTATGGCTTTCCACTTCTTATGACTGGTACCATCAGATTCTCGTTGTAATCAATTCGCATGTTCCCTCTACATGAACTGCCTTGCGTCCAGCAGCGATAAAAATACTATCGCCTGCATGGAAAGAAATTTTTTCCTCTCCACTTGTTATTATGCCATTTCCGTCCAAAATCACAAGTGAAACAAACGAGGATTCATCTACATACAATGTCTGTTGTTCCTGTATCTGATACTTTTCACACTGAAAATATTTACACAAACTCAATTGTTGTACAACATTTCCATCTTTCTCCTGTGGTTCCAGTAAACCAAATGCGCGTTGTTCATATGGCTCAAAACACATAACATCCAATGCTTTATCCACATGCAATGGTCGCTTGTGCCCCTCTTTATCCACACGATCATAATCATATACACGATATGTACTGTTTGAATTTTGCTGAATTTCACAAATTAATATCCCAGCGCCAATCGCATGAATGGTTCCTGCCGGAATAAAGATAACATCACCTTTTTTAACAGACACTTTATTGAGTACTTCCGTGATGGTGTTATTTGCCAGACGCTCCCGCACTTCCTGCTCTGTCACTGGTCTTTTAAATCCACAGTATAAATAAGCGCCTTCTTCCGCATCCATTACATACCACATTTCATTTTTCCCAAACTCTTTTTCGTTGGAAAAAGCATACTCATCATCTGGATGAATCTGTACGGAAAGTGGCTTAGCGGCATCTATAAACTTGATCAAAATCGGAAAACGGTCAAAGGTACGGCTCTTCCATCCACAGACCTTTGCGCCATATTCTCTGATAAAATCACCAAACAATTTGCCATTAAATGGTCCACCTACAATGTGGCTCTGCCCATCTTTATGTGCAGACAGCTCCCATGATTCTGCCGTAATATCATAAGGACTTTTTTTATCAAACTGTGTCACAAGACGCGTTCCACCCCACAGATAATCCTTATATGCCGGAGATAAAAGATACATTTCTGGCAATGACCCTGCATCCGTCGCAAGCTCGTCCAGATGAATCATATCGCGTTCATCAATTTCCTGACCGGTGTCCACTTCGATCACAATGACATTTTGATCTCCATCATTAAACAATCGATGCATCTGATTTGGCATGATATTGACGCTTTCATGTTCTCGGATATGCAATAATCTGCCGTCTATTTCTATCGCCAGTTGACCTTGTATCACAGCATAATTCTCATTTCGCTTCTCATGGGAATGTGCTGACAAAGTCGCCTCTGGATACATCAGAATACGCCGCACACGATATCCCGGAGCCTGTGCGATAATTTCACGTACGCCCCAGTTACGATAAACTTTTGGACTATAATTAAAATACGCCTCATAACAATCCGGTGCTTGAGCAATAATACTTTTGATATCCTGCTCCGATTCCTTTTTTGTGATATAAATGGCATCTTCCGTATTGACCACAAACAAGTCATCCAAATCATTACCAACAATCAACTGCCGATCAGTCTCATTGATGACGGTCGTATTCTTACAGTCTCGCAATATGGTATTTTTATACTCTTTTCCAACAGACACATTTTCATAAGAATGAAAATTGCTGACATCCTGCCACTGCATGAGAAGTGGCACCACAGATAGATGATCCGAGGTTTCAAGAAGAGCTTTTTCTATGTGAATGCGACCAGCCTTATATATACCCGACAGGCTACCCTGCTCTTTTTCATATTTTTTCTGTCGAACTCGTAAGATGTTCTCCAGTTCCTCCTGCAACATACCGTTATTGCAAAGAATCATTCCGCTGTTCCACAGAATATCATCCTGATAAAAAATCTTCTCTGCCATCTCTTTTGATGGTTTTTCTATAAAACGGCTGACATGATTTCCCTGATAACGAATATATCCATAAGACGTTTTTGGTGCATCTGCACGCACTCCAAAAAGAACATATTGCCCCTGGTCTGCTAAAAGCTTTGCTGCATGAAGCGCATCGGAATATCCTTGTCCGTTAAGAACTAAATCCGCCGGCATAATCAAGACTTTCTCTTCTTTTGCAATGACAGAGCTCGCTTTTAAAACAGCCGGTGCTGTGCCTAACGCTTCAGTTTCTGTCAGGATTTGATACGCAACACCCTGAAACTGTTTCATCTGTCCTTCAACAATTTCCTGATATTCCTGATTCGTAACAATAACGAATTCATCACAAAATGGAATGTTACGGATGATTGTTTCCTGAAACAGGGAATTGTCCTTATTTAAATTTAAAAATTGCTTCGGTGCATTTCGTCGTGAGAGGGGCCATAAGCGGTCTCCCACACCTCCTGCTAATATGATTGCTTTCAATTCTTATCGTCTCCTGTTTTGCAAGTTATTACAAATCCTTGTCTCATTGATTACCTCCTGTATATCCTGATAAGGTACATTCAAAAACAACTCTCGTAATTCATCGGCCACATCTAATGCCATTGCTATTTTTGTCAGTGAAAGCAAGGAAATCTGACCTGTCGTCTCAAATCGTTTGATAGAACCATAACTCACACCACTCATATCTGCTAGTTTCTGCTGTGAAATTTTTCTCCGTTTACGAATCTGGCATAATCGTTTTGCAAGTTTTTGATCTAATTCCTCTGCTGTTTCCCATATCAGTGCTTCCATATAATCTCCATTACCAGATAAAATATTATCTATTTATCGTTTATTTTCCAACTTATGTATAATATATTATCTATATTATCACATCAATATATGCATAATAATTTATAAGTTTATAAGTAAATCGTCCCGTATGGTTCCCTTCGTGATTCCACCAATGGCTTTCAAATCAACTTCCTAACGACTGGTATACGTCTTAATATTGCTACAATACTGTATGCCACTATAAATATACAAATCACCCACACAATGCACGCTGGGAAGCGACCAATTACAGGAGATAGTCCATCATATATAAAAGATGAACGTTCTCTTATTGGCTGCTCTATTAGATAAATACCAAAAGCACACTCTCCCATAGAATGTAACATTTGATTGTATTTTGTCGAATGTTGTTTTTTCAAGTCAAAATATTTGACGAAATAATAAATTCCTACATCCAATAACATCGTAAAGGAACAGGTATATAACCCCTTATCATACGTTGTAAATTCTTCATAAGGTAAACCACGCCATTGCGTCATTGCTATAAAAAATAATATGACGACAGCCATGCAAAGCCCCACTATAATATTTGTTTTTTTATTGTAGTAGGACTCTTTCATATACTGTTCCAAATAATACCCCAAAAGGGGGTAAATAATAATTTGGTTTAAAAATGGTATCGAAAAAAAATAGTTGGTTCCACCAATGCCTGCCAAATTCAGTACCATCGGAAGAAATCCTTCAACTAATAGCATCAACGCAAATAAGTATATGTAATCCTGCTTTGACATAACCTCTGCCACTTTACGTAATATTGGGAGTATAAGAAGATAAGCAATATAAGCATATAAAAACCAATATGATGGTATCATTCCGTCCTGCAATATTGCTTGTGCTACGACTTTTCCCGAAAGTGCTGCACGTCCTTCTAGCAAAAGCAAAACATATTGTATACCCGAGAACACCAACAACACTAACCCCATTCTTAAAATTCGTTTTTGAAACAATTCTTTTAGCGATTCCTTCTTTGGCAAAAGCAATGCACCAGATATCATAAAAAAGATTGGCACAGCTGTTGCCGCAAGTGTTGCAATGCCAATATAGAAATCCTGACAGATTCGCGCGCCCGAAATTGCATATAAACAGTAACCACGTCTATTGGTATGATTATACAAAACACCCAAAATAGCCACTATTCTTAACGCATCTATATATGTTTTTCTTTGTTGCATGATGCTTTCCATTTCTAATATCGTTTCATCTTGATTCTTTACAATTTCTCTCTTATAAACTCTTCTATTTGTATCCTATATCTCTCCATGTCATAGTTAAAACAAATGGCAACGAAAGCAATATGTAAAAACTATAGCGGTAGATCATAGACGCAGGACTTGCAACCATCATACATCCCCAACACAAATACAGTGGCAGAAACGTTAACATTAATTTATATCGCTTATTTTTCCACACAATACATGTGCACAAATTTAAAAGTAAAAACATAATTCCCGGCGTAAGCCACAGGTTCCACTCGCATGCATCTTCATAAAATCCTTGAAGCAATTCCGTCATATCATTCGGCAATAAAGAATAATTTTTTAAGGATATACTTGCTAAGTATTCGCCCCATATACTAGTATCCCCTGTATTATTATTAAGTTTTAGAAAAATCGATTGCGTCTTATCAACCGCGTTCGTATTGTATGCAGCCAAACTCCAATTTCCATACGTATGATACAGATATGCCTTCACATAGATTGTAAGATTCTTTTTTAACATACTTGCCCATGTTTGCAAAAATTCTTTTTTGTGCGCGGCTAGATAAAGGGTATCAAAATGCTCGTCAAACTTTATTGGATCCACAAACGCAAAAGCATAATTTTGTCTCCACTTTTCTTCTGGCAATACCGCATACAGCACTTCTTCCTCTTCTTCTGATATGTTTCCATTCCACACAACAGTTGCAGCCATTTGGACTAATGGTACACTCATAGATTCTCTAAACGACTCATCATATCCTCCAAATCGAACATTCTTTGCATAATTCAAGCCACTATTCAATACTACTAATGAGATTAGAAGTATCGCCAAATGTTTTCTTTGCCTTTTTAAAAAAATAAACAATACTACCATAATCGGCACTAACACCAATTTACCATTAGAACGAGAAAACCAAACAAAGAAAACTGCCACAACAATCTGCCACCAGCATGTTTTTTCTCCGTGTATCAAATCGTAAATGTTCGGTAACAACAGAAAAAGCGCATATGTAAACCATGTATCCTTTAATAAAGCAATCGTATAATTCCCTATCAATGGCATAGCCATAATATATATCATATTCAAGATAAGCAACCACTTGGCTATGCCTTTCCTCGCAATCCACCGCAAATAGTTGGCAACAACATAGGATGCTGCAAAAATCTGCAAAATGACAATGATAGCATATGCTATG
>OIWO01001126.1_pt1 | contig 24012 bp, 17 predicted proteins | sample 1587641 | NCBI WGS metagenome assembly OIWO01 (sample SAMEA3888924, study PRJEB22519) | human gut metagenome | biome: human gut; feature: human-associated habitat; material: faeces | place: Denmark | collected 2010
CTGGGGCTTTTGGGCCTCGCCATCATTATCGGCGTTGCTTGGGTGATTGCTTCCCACAAGCGTTAATGGCTTCTTAGCCAACGGAAACGGGGTCTCCGAAAGTTCCGTTTGAGGCATTGCTCCAGAGTCTCTGGCACAATATCGGAAGCAAGGATTGCATGCGAACGCCATTCTGAAATCCGCCCCACCTCTCCAGTCAGGCTCACGAAATTTTCGATGACGAGCCTTCGGCGTCGGAAGGGGTGTAGAAACGACAAAGCCCAGTGCTGGAACACCGGGCTGAGTCTATTTACAAGGAAAGTAGGATGGTAGGAACATTCTTTTCCTTGCTAGGAAGTTTAGCACAAGCGCAAATCGTTTGGAATGGCGAAATTAACGTTGTCATGTCTGACGGCAGCGTTGACTGGTTGGGGCTTTGCGGCCTCGCCGTCATTGTCTGTATTACTTGGGTGGCTTCCCGCAAGCGTTAAACGACTTTTGTCGAACGGAAACGGGGTCTCCGATAGGGGACCCCGCTTGCGCATGAGGCATCGCCTCATCCTCTCTGGCACAAAATCGTCAGAAGGCGTATCTTACGCCATTTTTTCTGTCGCCTAAGGGAAAGACCTTAGATCGGGCGGTATGGATCCTTGACCCAAGGACAGATTTGCCGTTCTGAAGCGTCCGAGGCCCCCACAAACGGCTGTTTGTTTGCGATAATCACGCCAACATTTGCGGACGACCCCGTTCAGGCGAATCTCACGACGCCATGCGTCCGCGACTCAGATCTTCAACTTCCATACAAGAGCACAGCAAAAATGGGCGGCTTCTTCGGCGCTGTATCCAAGCGCGACATCGTTCTCGACACCTTCTTCGGCGTCGACTACCACTCCCACCTCGGCACCAAGTTCGGCGGCATGACGATCTACCACCCTGAGAAGGGCTTCCAGCGTCAGATCCACAACATCACGAACACGCCGTTCCGCACCCGCTTCGAGCCGGACATTGCGGACATGAAGGGCAACTGCGGCATCGGCTGCATTTCGGACGACGATCCGCAGCCTCTGCTCCTGAGGTCTCATCTCGGCCTCTTTGCGATCACGACGGTGGGCATCATCAACAATGCCGACGAGCTGATCGAGCGCTACTTCAGCAACAACAACTCCCAGTTCCTCGCGATGGGCTCCGGCAAGGTGAACTCCACCGAACTCGTCGGCGCGCTCATCAACCGCAAGCAGTCTATCGTCGAGGGCATTCGCTACGCCCAGGACATTATTCAGGGCTCCGAAACGATCATGCTCCTGCAGCCCGACGGCATCATCGTCGCCCGCGACAAGCTCGGTCGTCTGCCCGTTCTCATCGGCAAGGATGAAAACGGCTACTGCGTCTCGTTCGAGAGCTTCGTCTACCACAAGCTCGGCTACGAGGACCACTATGAGCTCGGACCTCAGGAAATCGTCAAGATCACGCCCGAGGGCATCGAGGTTCTCTCGCCCGCTGCCGAGAAGATGCGTTTGTGCGCCTTCCTCTGGACGTACTACGGTTATCCTAACTCCAACTACGAAGGCAAGAACGTCGAGGTGATGCGCTACCGCAACGGCGAGATCATGGCCCGCAACGCCATGGCCGACGGCACGGCTCCCGACGTCGACTACGTGGCGGGTGTTCCCGACTCCGGCCTTCCGCACGGCATCGGCTACGCCAATGAAAGCGGCAAGAAGTTCGCCCGTCCCTTCATCAAGTACACGCCGACCTGGTCCCGCTCCTTCATGCCCGCGAGCCAGCAGATCCGCAATCAGGTCGCCAAGATGAAGCAGATTCCGGTCCCCGAACTCATCAAGGACAAGAAGCTTCTTCTCATCGACGACTCCATCGTGCGCGGCACGCAGCTTCGTGAAACGGTCGACTTCCTCTACAAGTCCGGCGCGAAGGAAGTGCACATGCGCTCCGCCTGCCCGCCGATCATGTACAGCTGCAAGTACCTGAACTTCTCCCGCGGCAACTCCGACATGGAGCTCCTCGCCCGTCGCGTCATTCAGGAGCTTGAAGGCGACGAGGGTCACAAGCACCTCGCCGAGTACGCCGACGCCAAGACCGAGCGCGGCCAGTGCATGCTCAAGTCCATCTGCGACAAGATGGGCTTCGACTCGCTCGGCTTCCAGTCCGTCGAAGGCCTCATCGAAGCCATCGGCCTTGACCCCGAGAAGCTCTGCACGTACTGCTGGACCGGGAAGGAATAATCCGCTGATCCTGCATCCGGTGCATCCGCATTGAGAGGGGCCTGCCCGCGGCAACCGCCGTCGGCAGGCCCTTTCGCATTGGCGGAAAACAATCGGTAGAACTACGGCGTGAGGCGACCTCAATCCGCCCGCAGGAGAGGGGAGAAGAGGGTGCGCAGGGGTTCTCGGCCTTCAAACGGCTGCAGTTGAGGGAAAATACCACAGGCTGTTTGTAAAAAATCATGACACGGCGCATGGAATTTCGGAGAACCCTCTCTCGGACTGAATTCGAGACATTTTAAAGCTCGGTGACTAAGGTACCTTTCGGGTACTGTTGCTCAGCAAACACTACAAACGCCTGTGCCACGCGCATTTTCAAAATGATCAGCCTCCTGTGAACGTCAGCAATGTTAAATCGAAACCGATTTGAGGCCGCACCGCCGGGAATCATGTGAAATGCAGGGGATTTCCTGGGACTGACGGGCCGTTCAGGAATGGAGGCCCAGACGAGAAGCATTTGCAGGCGAGTCGTTTTGGAAAACATTACAATTCGTCTGGGTGACACCCCCAAGCATATTTCCCCGCAGGTACAATTGGGATGTCACCTTAACGTGACAGGCGGACCACAACACAGACGTTCCACAGGACCGGAACGGAAAGCGTCGCCGAAAGAGGGTGCCCGGACGGGCAGCCCGTCCCCAAGAATAAAGAGAAGGACTACCGCAATGAACAAGAAGGAAATCGCGCAGGCTGTCGCAGAACGCCTCGTGCTCTCGCCCTCCCTCGTAGAGGGCATCGTTGATGCCGTGCATGAAGAGATCGTCGAGGCCATGGCCCGCGGCGAACGCGTCACGTTCTGGAACTTCGGCCGCTGGGAATTGAAGACTACCGCCGCTCGCGTCGGTCGTGAATTCAAGACCGGCAAGTCCGTCGTGATTCCGGAACGCAACAAGGTCTGCTTCACCGCCAGCCCGAACCTCGTCGCGGCCGTCGAAGACGCCATGAAGACGCTCTGACGCTCAGGCACCAGAGAGACAAAAGGGGACGCCGTCCGAAATGGATGCCGTCCCTTTTTTGCGCACGCAGGCTTCGCTCCGGAGCGGCGTCCGCCCGTCTAGTCAAAACACCTTATGTTTATTTTTCGAAATGTGTGCTTATAATACGAAAGTTTGCACAGACGATTCGTCCTTAGGAGGAACCCTTACGACTCTTTGAGCGCGAGGCGTTTTGTCCGGAAAGCCGAAGGACGAGGCGCCTGTGCGTGTAGATTCAACGTGTTTGAGGAGTAAGGAAAAATGGGTTATTTCCCGCAGTGGAAGCTCAAGGAAAAGGGCGTGGTGGCCCCTGACGAGCGTCTTCCCACCGGCCAGACGGTAGCGATGGGCGTTCAGCACGTGGTGGCCATGTTCGGCTCCACCATTCTCGCCCCGATTCTCATGGGCTTTGACCCCAACATGGCGGTTTTGATGAGCGGCATCGGCACGCTCATTTTTTTCGCCATCGTGGGCGGCAGGGTGCCGAGCTATCTGGGTTCATCCTTTGCGTTCATCGGCGTGGTGATCGCAGCGACGGGCTACGTTGCGGGCTCGGGCCTCAACGGCAACATTCCCGTTGCGCTGGGCGGCATCGTGGTCTGCGGTCTCGTCTACTGTGTCGTGGGCCTCATCGTGATGCTTACGGGCGTTAAGTGGATTGAAAAGCTGATGCCTCCCGTCGTGACGGGGGCGGTCGTCGCCGTGATCGGCCTCAACCTCGCCCCGACGGCCTGCCGTTCGGTGGGTCCGACGGACTTCGACGCCTGGATGGCCGTCGTCACCTTCATGTGCGTGGGCGGCGTTGCCGTGTGGACGCGCGGCTTCATCCAGAAGCTCCTCATCCTCATCGGCCTTGTGATCGCGTACTTCATCTACGCGGTGCTCGCCAACGGCTTCGGCATGGGCAAGCCGATCGACTTCTCGATCATCTCCAACGCCCCCTGGTTCGGCGTTCCGACGATTCACACGCCGGTCTTCGAGATGCACGCCATCGCGCTCATCGTTCCGGTCGTGATCATTCTCGTTGCCGAGAACCTCGGCCACGTGAAGGCCGTGACCGCCATGACGGGCCGCAACCTTGACCCGTACATGGGCCGTGCGTTCCTCGGCGACGGCATCGCGACGATGCTCTCGGGCTCCTTCGGCGGCACGGGCGTGACGACCTACGGTGAAAACATCGGCGTGATGGCCGCCACGCGCGTCTACTCCACGCTGCTCTTCCCGGTCGCCGCGATCTTCGCGATCATCCTCGGCTTCTCCCCGAAGTTCGGCGCTGTGATCCAGACGATTCCGCAGCCCGTCCTCGGCGGCACCTCGATCGTGGTCTTCGGCCTCATCGCCGTGGCCGGCGCTCGCGTCTGGGTCGTCAACAAAGTCGACTTCGGCAACAGCCGCAACCTGATCGTGGCTGCCGTCACGCTGATTCTCGGCGGCGGCGACTTTACCCTCAACCTCGGCTTCTTCAGCCTCGGCGGCATCGGTACCGCGACCTTCGGCGCGATCATCCTCAACGCCGTCATGTCGCTCGGCGAACCCAAGGAGGAAAAGGCCTCGGGCGAGCCCATCGAGCTTGACCGCAAGGCCTGACGCCTGATCTGACTTCAAGTCCCGAACGGGGCTGCTTCTCAAGGGAGCGGCCCCGTTTTTCGTTAATGGCAAAGGAGAGCAGGTTGGGAAGGGAGGCGGCAAAGTCGGGCCGTCTGAAACCTGCAAGTCGTCAAAAGATCACTCAAGGCCCAGAAACGATGGACGATCGCGTGCGCAGGCTGCTTTATCTGGGCCTCACCAGGGCGTCCGCACGCATCGAGCTTGTCGTGAGCGCTCAGGCGATGGCCGCGCTTAACGCAGCGGCAGGCTGACCGCCGGAAGTCCGCAGGTCGCCTGAGGCCCGACGAATGATGGAAAAGAGAAGGGGACCCGTTGTTGATGGATCCCCTTTGTGTTCTCAGGTCCCTTGCGACAAGGGACTCAAATCGAAAGATCAGCGGTGGTTGCGGCCGTGCCTGGCCTTGGGCTGGGCAGCGGGAGCGGCCTCAGCGGCAGGCTCTTCAGCCTTTTCGGACTCTTCGCACTTGCAGTCGGCGTCGTCCTCGCACTTGCAGTCGCAGTCACACTTGCATTCGACTTCGCAATCACATTCGCATTCCGCGGGTTCTTCTTCCTCGAAGTCCTCGGCGGTGGCTTCCTCGACGTCTTCGTCCTTGCCGTCGTGCGTGTCGAGGCTTTCGACGAGGGCGAGAAGAGCCTGAGCCTCTTCCTCGGTGAGATGAATGTCGGCTTCGATGTTGGAGCCGAGGGAGCGGTTTTCAATTTCAGCCGTGACGTGCAGGGCTGCGTTGATCACCGCCTGGGCCGCGAAGGACTTCACGGACGTACCGGTGAGAGTGGCGGCAAGTTTCACGATGTCGTAGGAGACGGCGGGCAGCTTGATCTTGATGCGGTTCTTATCGTTGTCGGACATGACCTTTACCTCCGGAGGCCAACACTTTGAAAAATGCTGAACGGGGCGTGAGAACCACGCCGACGTTCATGACAACTATAATAACTCGATTTAATGAAATTTGCGCGGCAAAAGTGTGAACGTTGGTCAGGAACTTCCCCTGAACCACGCTCGTTTTGGGCTGTCGGCCCCCTTGAGGCTGCCTCTGCGCGAAGCGAGGGGTGTTCAATGGGACCCGAGCGAGTTCAAAATGAATTTCATCGCACCGGGCACGCACAGGACTGAACGAGCGCTACAAAAGGAGAAGACCTTGCCGGAAGGAACTACAAGGGGCCCGCGGACCGTCGCTGGCCGCGTCCGCACTCTGCTGCTTCTGGCAGCCTGCGCCTCGATGCTCGGCGGCTGTGCCGTCGGAAGCGGCGAGGTGCGTGACCTCTCGACCGAGAAGGCCGCGAGGCTCATCATCGACGGCCGGACCACCATGGCGCAGATCGATGCGGAGCTCGGCGAACCCGACTATGAAATCCACATGGGCCACGAGATCGTTCGCCACTACAGCTGGATGAGGGGACGCCCCTCTGCCAAGAACTTCATACCTTTCAACCCGATCTCGGAATTTCCTATCACGCAGAAGAACCTGCGCATCTGGTTCGACAAGACGGGCGTCGTGAAGCGGCATGAATTCACGGGCGTCTTCTACATCTACCGCGCGCCACTTGTCGGCACGGACGCGCCACACAGCTTCAGGCCGCTCACGCCCGCCGAGCTCGATCATTTTTCGGAGTAGCAAGGATGACGATTGACTTCAACCGCAGAACGCTCGGAAAGGCCGCGGCCATTCTCAGCGCCTCTCTCGGAGCTCCGATGCTCGCAGGCTGCAGCGGTCCCCAACAACACGCCGACAACCGCATGATGCCGGGCACTGTCTTCACCCCGGAGGCGCTCAAGGCAACGGCCAAAGGGAAGACCTACGTGCGCGACTTCGTCGCCGTCTACGGCCGGCCCCTTCGCCGCATGAACGATCACGTGCGCCATCCCGACCAGAAGGGCTACGTGTGGGAATGGGTGGCGACGAGGCCGTCGTTTTGCAGCAATCTCAATGACCGCCCCTACATGACGCCCACCGTCAAGAAGGAAATCCACGTCTGGCGACGCAACAGCGATGCTGTCGTCACCGACGTAGAGGTGGTCGGGACCTTCTACGTCCAAGTGAAGCACAAGATGCTTCCACTCGTCATCACCGACATCCGACCGCTCACCCGAGACGAACTCACCGCTTCGCGCGTGCCCGCGGGGCCGGGCGAGCATCCGCGCGAAATAGAGCTCTGGTACCAGAGCCAAGGCCGATAAGCTCACTTGAATAGAATTCCCTTTGGGGAACTCTATTCAAAAAAACAGGACAAATTGAAAGGGTGAAAGGGGAGGCGCTTTATCCCAGACGTCGAAGGTCGAAGTCCGAAGAACGCACTGTCTCGCTTTTGCAACACGTGCCTTGCGGCTCCATCACTGCGGGACGGGCGCTTAGAGTAGAACGCTTGTTCAGGACAAGGCATCATCCGCCATGAAAAGAGGGCCTGCCCTCGGAATGGAGAGACAGGCCCTTCGAAAGCGCTCAGGAAGTTCCCCAAAGGAGAAGAAGAACGCGCGTCAACCGATGGTAAGGACCATGCGGGGCGTGCCGTCGGGGCTTCCGAGTTCGGCGGGATCACGATCCTCGGGCGCGAAGACGAGCTCGCAGATGCCGCCCGGGAGCCTCACGGCGAGGATGTCGAGGCCTTCATCTTCATTGACCACGCGCGTGAGGTCAAGGTCGAGCGCGAGGATGCAGGCGGCGCAAAGCCCGCCGATGTCGAGGTCGGCATCCTGGTCCTCGATGCAGTCAAGCATTTCGCAGAGGGCATCCATGGCCTCGTTGGGCTCGCCCGACCACATGGCTCGCATGAGTTCGCGCGTGGGCGTCATCCAGTCGGCTCCTTCGCTCATCACGAACCTGAGCGCCAGGACGGCCAGCAGGCGAACGCCCCAGACGGAGGCGTAATCGTAGAGCCTCACATCGTCAGGCTGCTCGTCCGCAGCCCCGGCGGGAAGCGGCGTCCAGAAGCCGAGCGTCACCATCGCCTCGGCAAGAAGGTCGAGCCTATCCTTGCCGAAAACAGCGGGGATTTCCTGAAAGAGCGCCATGCGCTTCAGATCCATCAGGCCTGCGTTTTGGAGTCGCTCGAGGAAGCGGGGCGTGAGCGCGCCGGACACGGGCGGGAGGATCCCGGCCTTCCCCTGGCGAACCCATTGAAGAATGTACGGTTCGACGTAGCGTGCGCCGAGTGCAGCATGGCGGTCCAGCTCCATCATGACGAGGTCGGGAACCATTGTCCTTTCCTCGGAGATGCGGGCAAGGTCCGCGCCGTAGAGAAGGCCGACCTGCTCATGGGAGATCGTGAAGAGCTCCTCGGTCTCGTGAGGCGCAAGAGGCTCGGCGTTCTCAAACGCTTCGCGGCAGATGTCCATTGTGAGGCTCGTGAGGCCCGTCACGATGAAATGATGTCCATGTGTCGCGGCGATGCGTGCAAGCCCGCGCACGATGATCCCGCGCATTGCCTCTCGCTCCTCCTCGTCGTCCCAGGCCGCAAGGACGGGAACGTCGATGTCGGAAAGGAAGAGGCAGGGCGCTTCCGGATTGGCAAACTCATCAAAAAAGGCTTCGAGTTCGGCCGTATCCCCAATTTCACTCAGCTTGACGTGCCTGAGATTGAGCCCGATCTCGGCCGCGCAGTGCTGCGGATCGATGGGGAGCCAGTCGGCGCAGCCGATGCCCCAGCGGATGCCGCCTTTTTCCAGGATGCGGATGAGGGGCTTCATGAGCGTACGCTCGTTGTCTGTGGGCGTCAGAGGCGCGCCGGGAACGGGAAATCGGAGCATGCGATGGATCCTTGATGGGGGAACGGTGCCCGTAGTTTATCTGAAAGAGAATCGGACCACGCAGACGGTCTGCTGCAGGGATCGCCTGAAGGAGGCGGAGAGGTCCTCGAATAAGGTGAAGAGAGGCGCAAAAGCCCGAAAGCCCGAAAGCCGGAAAAGAGAAGGCCCCGCGCTTCGGGGAAAAGTGCGGGGCCCTTTGGGTTTTCTCAGTGAGTCCTGACCGGGGGCTTCACTTGAGAGTCAGGTTGTCAGGCCGGCTTGCAGCAGGCCTTGCAGGGGACGGCGGCCTTGTAGGCGAGGCCGAGGACGTAGCCGGTGACGGCGAACGGGACCCAGGCGAGGCCGTACTGGGCGAACGGGACGTAGGCCTTGATGGCTTCGGAGATCGCGCCGAGGTTCACGCCGGCGGTTTCGAGACCGGAGACCGCGGCCATCACGAACGTGAAGGCGGTGGTGAAGGCGTAGACGCACTGGCGGCCGTCGAAGAGCTTGTCCGTGAAGAGCAGCACGATCAGGATCACGCAGAGCGGGTAGACGAACATCAGGACCGGGATCGTGGAGACGATGATGGTCTTGAGGCCGAACATGCCGATCAGGAACGAGACGATCGTGAAGAGCAGGCAGTACTGCTTGTACGTCAGGCGGCCGACGATGCGCATGAAGTAGGCGGCGCAGCAGGTGATGAGGCCGATGGACGTCGTCAGGCAGGCGAGCAGCACGATGACCGAGAGAAGGATGGCGCCGAAGTTGCCGAAGAGGATCTTGGCGGTTTCAGCGAGCACCGGAGCACCCGTGTCCTGCATGCCGATGGCGGTGACGGACTCAGCGCCGATCTTCGCGATGAAGAAGTAGATCACGGCGAGGAGCGACACGGCGAGGATGCCGGACTTGTAGACCTGGGAGGTGACTTCCTTCGCGGTCTTGGCACCGCCTTCACGGACGAAGTTCGTGACGAGCGTGGCGAAGACGAACGCGGCGATGGCGTCGAGCGTGTTGTAACCGTCAAGGATGCCCGCAACCGTGGCGGTGAGGACGCCCGCATAGTTCGGCTGGGCGGCCTGCGGAACGCCGAGCGGATCTACGACGGACTTGACGATCAGAGCACCGAGCGTGAGCACGAGGGCCGGCGTCAGGATCTTGCCGACTCGGTCGACGAGCTTCTGCGGCGTGGCGGCAAGCCAGTAGGAAACCACGAAGAAGAGGACGAGGAAGATCCACAGGCCCATTTCAACCTGACCTTCGGTGAGGAAGGGACGCAGGCCGATTTCAAAAGCCACCGTGCCCGTACGCGGAATGGCGAAGCAGGGGCCGATGGACATGTAGACCACGACCGTATAGAACAGACCATAAAGGGGATGTGCGCGGCCGGCAGCTTCCTGCAGGTCATTGCATCCCGCATAAGCCATCGCCATGATGGCGAGAAGGGGAAGGCCTACACCCGTAATGCAGAAGCCAATGAAAGCCCAAACGAAGTGATCGCCGGAAGCCTGGCCCATGGAGGCGGGGAAGATGAGATTGCCTGCGCCGAACAGGATCGCGAACAGCATCAGGCCGATCGCGACAAAGCGCTTGTTGTCTGTGTTTTGCATAGCTTTTCTAATGCGGGAGGTGTTGTAGGACTCTTGTGTAGGGCGCCTTCGGGACCGTCCGTCGTTTTCAGCAGAGACGGTGCGGGCCTTGTGACCGATGCCCTTGAATAGGATTATATGGACATGTAGCTTATGGCTACATAGGGCAAACAGCTTACATGAGGCGGATTTCTGCAAGGTTCCGTCACTTTGAACCCGTTGCGGGACATGGATTCCGCCCAAAAAAGGCTCTGCTGTTTCGCAAAAGTTGCAGGAATCAACGCCTGAAATCGCACCTTCTGCCGACGGCAGCCGGGCCTTCAGAGGCGCAAAGCGCATAATTTTATATGTGGGGCGCGCGCTTTGGGGGCATCGTTCCCGATCGGGTGCCAAACGCCCGATTCAGTTCGCATGACGTGCGGCAGTGGCCGAAAGCCCACGGTCAGCGATAATAGGAGGGTGAAAAATCAAAGGGCCCGAAGATGTCGTATCTGCGGGCCCTCGAAACAACGGTTTCAGGTCGATCAGCTGTTGCCGATCTCGTTGTTAATGTCAAAGCGCAGCGGATCACCGTTAGAGGCGAAGAGGCTGCCAGCGCGACCGACGATGAGCGGGTCGATGTTGCCCACCTTCTTCATGTCGCGGTTGTCGTACGGAATCGATTGCAGCAGCACGCGGATGGCGTTGAGACGACCGCGGCGTTTGTCTTCGTTGCGGATCACCGTCCAGGGCGTTTCGGCCGTGTCGGTCATCTGGAACATGCGGCGAATGGCCTTCGAATAGTCGTCCCAGCGGTCCATGGACGCGATGTCGACGGGAGAGAGCTTCCAGCGCTTCAACGGGTTCTCGCGGCGTTCGCGGAAGCGGCGGCGCTGTTCGTCCTGGCTCACGGCGAGCCAGAACTTGATGATGTGCGTGCCGCCCCTGATGAGTGACTGCTCGAAGCCCGTCACTTCGTTGAGGAAGATTTCGGTCTGCTCGGGCGTGCAGAATCCCATCACGGGTTCGACCACGGCGCGGTTGTACCAGGAGCGGTCGAAGAAGCAGATCTCGCCAGGATTGGGCAGGTGCGCGCAATAGCGCTGGAAGTACCACTGGCCCGCTTCATTCTCGGTCGGCTTCGAAAGGGCCACCGTGCGCGCGCCGCGAGGATTGAGGTTCTCGGTGAAGCGGCGGATCGTGCCGCCCTTGCCGGCCGCGTCACGGCCTTCAAAGAGCACGATGATCTTCGAGTTCGTGCGCTTGACCCAGTCCTGAAGCTTCAGAAGCTCGACCTGCAGGTCATAGAGTTCCTTCTCATAGAGCTTGTTCGGGTAGCGGTTCTTGTACGGATAGGCGCCTTCGCGGAGCTTGTCCGAAAGAGCGTTCATGTCGATGGGCTTCTTCGGGAAGAGGCCCGCCTGATGCGCCTCCTTGACGAGCAGCAGCTTGAAGAGCGCGTCACGTTCCGTCTGCGTCAGGTCGCGGTTGAGCATCTTGAACACTTCGGCGGCCGACTCTTCGGGGGAGACGAGCGGCGTGTCGCGAAGCTTGTCGCGAAGATAGGTGACGACCTGCGTCATCGAGTCGAACGAATGAGGTTCGACATGCTTGGGTTCAAGGGGAGCCACAGGATAGGAGGGCTTCCTTTCAAGGTCTGCGACTTCAAGGGTGCAGCCGCCGGTGGGTTCGACGGCAGACTTGTGAGAATGATCCTTGGCCATGTGCGTCCTCCTTCCTGATTTTTACTGTCACGCATAAGCACGTGGGATAAGTGTACAACCGCCTGTAACGAAATGTTATGAGCAATGTCCCGTAACCGTCACGACGCGACGGCCCAGACTCAGGGAATCGTCGCAGGCGTTGTGTGAGGGAGAATGGCTCCCGTTTCCGTCAATCATAATCCACGACGGCGTGCATAAGAATTTCCGCACCTGAGAGGAAATCCGAAATTCGCATCGCCTCATGCGGGTTGTGAGACCCATTCTGGTTGGCGACGAAGAGCATGCACGTGGGCACGCCCGCGCTCGTCATAACCGCGGCGTCGTGGCCCGCTCCGCTCGCCATCTGAAGATGAGGTATGCCGTGATCCGTCGCGGCCTTGACGAGCCGATTGAAAAGGATTGCGTCGGGACGTGCCGCCTCGCCTACGATGACGTCGTCGAAACTGAACTTCACGCCGCGCTTTTCTTCGATGGCGGTCGCCTCTTGAAGAAGGAGGTCGTGGAAGGCGCGGATCGTCTCCATGGAAAGGCTTCTCATGTCGAGCCCGAAGCAGACGTCGCCCGAGATGATCGAGATGTCGGCCGTCGAAGGCGTGTTGATGACGCCGCAGGTGAAGACCAGATCCTTGCCGTCATGGAGCCAGGCCTCCCAGTGCCTGTTCATCACGTAAAGCAGGTCCGTCAGGGCCGCGACGGCGTCGTGCCTGAATTCATGATCGACTGCGCCCGAATGCGCGGTCTCGCCCTCGACGCGGCAACGCTTGTGCCTCAGATACCCGCGAATGCCGGTAACCACCGCCGCACGGTTGACGGGCTCCTTGTCAAGCCTCGGTCCCTGCTCGATGTGAAGCTCGACAAAGGCCGCAATCTTCGAGAGATCCATGAGCGGCTCTCCCGACGCGATGCGCTCGACGTCGACCCCGCGCTCAAGAAGAACGTCCTTCAGAAGTCTCCCCGAATCCCTGCGAGGGAGTTCGAGCTCAAAGGGCTTGAGCTGGCCCGTCAGCGCCAGACTGCCCGCATAGGCACGTCCGAATTCCGGGCACTCCTCCATGCGGAATGCAACGATACAGAAGTCCCGTTCGGGTACCCTATTCGTATCCTTCAGATATTTGGCCACGGCGAGCGGCGCGACGATGCCGGCAAGCCCATCGTAATTGCCGCCCTGCGGAACGGAGTCGGAGTGCGATCCCGAGACGAAGGCTGGCAAATCCCTGTTGCGACCTGGCAAAGTCATCCAGAGGTTGAGCGCAGCGTCAGCATGGACTTCAAGACCGATCTCGCGCGCGGCCTCGGCGAGTCTCTCGTGCACCTTGTCTTCTTCGGGCGTATACCCCTCGCGCGTGACGCCGCAGGTGTCGGCGGTGAGCTTGCGGATGTCTTCAAAGAGACGAGTGCAGAAGTCTTCAACGTGGGCGGCGAATTCGGTCATGAGGCGGGTCCTCTTCCTGTTGGGTTCGGCTGGAGTGAGTGGAATATGGATTGATTGGGTGCGGTCGATCATTCAAGTGTACAGCTCGAAGGACCTGAGGCGGGAAGGGGTTCTGCGGAGCGCGAAGCGAAGCGGCTCCCGGTGACGAATCCTGCGGGGAGTCGAAGTGCAAATTGCATGGTACAAAAAACCTCCGGCAACCTGAGGGATGCCGGAGGCGGGGATCCCCGCCGCCCCGGATGGAGAGAGGGAGAAGGCGGCGGAGAGGGAGACGATCAGTATCAGAAGAGATACTTCACGTTGAGCTGGCCATAGAACTCGCGATGGTCGTTGTCGCCGAAGGCACCACCGATCTGGCCGCCGAAGGAGAGGGCGTCCTTGCGGGCTTCAAGACCGAAGCCCACGCGGCCGACGTTCTCGCTCCAGACGTCGAGGTTGGTGTTGATGGCGGCAGCGCCGAACTTCGTCGTGGCTTCGACGTCCGTGTCACCGAACGTGTGGACATAGGCCACGTCAACCGTCGGACGGAGCGTCCAGCCGGAGGCGAGGTCCATGTTGCCCGAGAAGGCCACGCCGATCGGCATGCTCACGAGGTTCTGGTCCATGTCATCCACGGAGAGGCCCTTGGCGGTGTTGTAGCCGTCAGTGGCGACGCGCAGGTAATTGAGACCAACATACGGAACAGCCTGGCAGGACTTGCTGAGCTGGAAGGCCATTTCGCCGCGGGCGCCGATCGTGAAGATCGTGGCATCGATGTCGGCGGAGTCGCCGTCAGCGGACGTGACGTCGTTCTTCGTCGTCATGAGGCCCATCTGGCCGACGAGGTTGAACTGGCCCATGCGCTTGGCAGCGTAGCCCTGAACGCCGTAGTAGTCCACGTCGTTCTTGACGCCGTCGTTGTCGCCTTCGCCTTCAACGTCGCCGGTGCCGAAGTTGCCCATGACGCCGAACGTCATGTCGCCCATCGTGTACTCACCGCCGACCGTGATGCCGCCGAGCTCGGTCTTCGTTTCGAGAGCGCCGGAGTCGCCGCCCATCTTGAGGGAGGTGCCCGTCACTTCAGCGAAGCCCGTCCAGCCGTCCTTGAAGACGTTGGTGAGCGCAGCACGCTTCGTGGCCTGGTCGATGCCCATCGTGGCGGCTTCAATGCCGGCCGTCTGGACGCCGCCCGCAGCAGCGAGGTTGAGGGCGCCGTTGAGGCGAGCCTCGCGCTGGCTTCCGGACGTGATGGCGGTGTTGGCCTGGTCAAGGAGCGAACCGATCACTTCGTTGTCGGCCATGCCGTCAAGGGCAGCGCCGTCAAAGTGTTCAAGGCCCGTACCGGCGAGTTCGGAACCCGTGGCGATCTTGAACGTGTACTGGTTGTCCTCGTTTTCAACCTTGACAACCTTGTAGAGGAGGTTGTCGACCGTAACGGTCGTGAAGCCTTCATGTTCAACCTTAACGACACCCTTGTCGGCCACGTGCACGTAATGAATCGTGGAACCCTTTTCGCCGCTAATCTTGCCGGTCACTTCGGTGGAAAGCTTGCCTTCATCACCGTCATCAACAGAGGCATCAACAATCAGCGTACCGTTGGAACCAATGTTCACACCGTTCTTGGCTTCGGTCTCGCCAACGTTGATGCTGGCGTTGGTGTTGGCGTTGGTGAGATTGACCTCGCCGCTCAGATAGAGGCCGGCCTTTTCGTTGTACCTGCCGAGACCTTCGCGGGCATCAGCCGTCTTGGCAGTCGTGCCGAGAGCCAGGACGCCTTCTTCAACCACAAACTTGTTGGCAGGAGCAGCTGCGGACTGGACGGCGAGGGCGCCGCCTTCCTTGACGGTCATCATCTTCGTGTCGGCAGCATTGAGGATTTCGCCAAACTCGTAATTGCCCGTAACTACGACATTGGACTTGCCGCCCATATCGTAGTTCGCGCCGGTAACGAGATCGCCGGAGTCGAGCTTGTCGAAGCTTCGGATAATGATCTTCTTCTGGGCGGTCTGGTCGGCGTCCAGAAGGGCGACTTCAGCAGCAGCAACCTTGGAGAAGTCGTAGCCGTTCACGAAGTTGAGCGTGGCATTTTCAGCGCCGGAACCGTCGATGACGGCATCAGCCTTCAGGAACTTGAAGTCGGAGCCAATTTCCACGACCGCGGTGTCGACAGTCGACTTCGAAGAAGTGGATTTTTCGATGTTGAGGCCGCCGGCATAGACGTTGCCGTTGAGAGAGCCTTTGACGAGGCTGATGGTAGTCTCCTTCACGTTGGAAGAAGCCTTCTTGTAATCAGCGTCGAATGCTTCGTTCTGATAGCTGCCGGCCACGCCGCCACCATAGATATTGCCTGTGACTTCGGCGCCATTGACCTGAACAAGAGCCTTTTCAACGGTGGCCTTGCCACCAAGAGTTGCCAGACCACCGGCGAAGACGTTGTCGTTGACCTTGCCGCCGTTAAGAAGGAGCTTCACATTCTGGATCGTGGATTCAGCGCCTGCACCGGAAGCAACGCCGCCGCCAAGGATGGCTACATTGGCACCATCCTTACCCAGAGTCTTAGCGACCTGATGAACGTGGCTGCCGCGGCTAGGAACACCCGCATGTTCGCCTTGGATAGGCTTGGTGATGGGATCGACGTTTGCAGCGTTGATTTCACCGCCGGTGACCTCAATGGTCACGGATTCCGTATTGGCAACGGCATTGGTAGCCTTGCCATTCACATTGTCAAAGGCGATGCCGCCGCCGAGAAGGCCGTCAATGGTCCCACCGCTCACAAGCACTTCGGCGGATCCAACATTGGCAGTGGCCTTGGCAAGAGATGCACCGTCGCGTTTCTCAGCCGTAGAGTAGGCGAGACCGCCAGCTGTGAAGAGAATGTTTTCCCCGCCGGTGATGATAAGGTTCACCTTGTCGACATTGGCAGTCGCATTCGTCTGATTGGCAGCCTTGGAAGCATCAGCTTTATCATGGGCAACAGCAAGACCACCAGCCGCAGTAGCGACGTTGTAGCCACCATTGAAGGTCATCGAGACGCTGTCGACCTTGCTGTTGGCCGTCGCGGTACCCGTTGCCTCATCATCAACAAAATAACCGCGCGCAATGGCGCTACCTCCACCGAGATTAGCAACATGAACGCCCGGAATGTCGACCTGATCGGCAAAGCCCGTGAAGTCGGCTACCAATTGAGAGAAATTCTGGCTCTTAATGTCTTCCCTAAACTTGGGCAGATAGGTCGTAGCAGCCTTGTGAAGCTTGGCCTTGTCATTTTCATTCAATCGGATTGAGTCGTAGCACTACCGGATCCAGAACCGAGCAAAAAGCCCAGCGTGCCACCCATATCAAAGGAAACGGCAGCACCACCACCGACAATGCCCATAACTTCGCCATTGTGAATATTGACAATAGTTTGTCCGTTGGTAGTTGCCTTCGCTTCGGACTTACCAGTAGCCACAACGACGTTTCCGGCTACGCCACCGACGACCAGACCATCAAGGGGATCAAGACCTTCATCATTGAACTTGATGTTCACAGTCGTTCCGTTCTTGACTTCGGAATCGATCTTGGAACCATTGGTAGCGATACCAGCGTGACCGGCAACAAAGCCTCCGACATTGGCTTTCCCGCCAATATTCAAAGCCGTACTCTCAATGGAAGTGAAAAGTTGCGTCCTGGTAGCTTCTTCCGCACCCGTTCCTTCACCGTTAAATGAGATGTCATGAGGAGACAGAACTGTCAGAGAGCCGCCGACAACGCCGGCTACGTTACCACTGTTGATGGTGACTGTTGAGCCGGCGTTCTGAACGATGTTCGCGTTGTTCTTCGAGACACTCAGGTAATTACTGCCACCGACGACGCCGAGAACGATAGGAGAGGATGTCCCATCGACATCGCCGATAATGACGCTGGTCTCGCGGTCAGAAGTGAAGGAATTAGTCTGATCGAGATAACCGCCCGTCAAATTCAAGGGATCATCAACTTTGTATCCGGTCTGTGAGGCAAATTTCTTCACCACCTCAGCGTCTCGAGTTGCTATGAGGAGGCCAATAGCCGCTATCTTGGCAGTCGTTTCATCCATCAAGTTCCAACCACCGGTAACGCCAACCATTACGGAATGGTTCTTTTCCTTGTCATAACCGAAAGCTTTACGAAGAGCAGCTACTTTGGCTTCTTCCTGGGCATCCTTAACTGCCTTAAGGTCTTCAATCAGCTGACTGACGTTACCATTGGTCTGGATGGTAACAGTCTGCCCCATGCCGGAGGTCAGTTTGGTCGTACCGACTTCATTCAAATTCTCGTTTGTGATGACGCCATCGCTCGGGAGGGCAGCCATCGCCCCGCCTGCCATCAGAGCCGTCACAGCGGCCGCGATCACGGTCTTCGTACCCTTCGCCTGGACGGAGGAGGTGGCTTCATTCACAACCATCAGGGCGCCGCGCGCCTTGTTGAAAACAACTTTGAATGTCGAATTCATTTTTTCTCTTCCTCTAAAAGGAGTGAACACGCGTTCACTCGCACGCGGCAGATTTTAGTGAACGCATGTTCAGTATTTTTTGAGGATTAACCCTCAGATCCTGGAAGACTGAAAAGTCAACAACCGCGTTTTGAACGCTTGTTCCCGTTTGATGGCTGTGCCACTAGCGTTATCATTAAACAAACAGTCATCAACAAAAAGGCAAATACTACCTTCAAAGGATCAATTACTGATCCGGCCAATGATTACTTAACCTTGCAAAGGCAGGAAGACATCTATCAGGTTAAGTTTTTGTCCAAATGAGCAAAACGGCAGAGGCAGGGTCGATCGCCCCCACAGCCGTTCCTGAAAACTAGGAATTCTCCAGAGAATGCGCGGCAGCCGACTGAAACTAAAACTTCGCGCAACTGGCGGTTTTCGAATGAAACATGGGCTAAAGATGTATGTTACATATAGCTTTCGATTTTCTTTGATCTCGATCAAATTCAAGCCCTCAAAAAGGCAAAATTCCCGAACGGGAGCAGATTTTTCGGCTTGCGATGTATCCTAAACGCAACAGGATCTCGGTCGTGACTTGCGAAATCTGTTCCGAGACCCTGACGGCGCTGGGGCGAGCATGAGCGAGGTCGTGATGGACGAAATGGGGACCCCAGCCCTGTCGTCACCGACGGATGGAGGTGGAAGAAGAGGGCTGCCAAGAAAAAAGCCGCCGGATTTTGGATCCAGCGGCCTTCCATAAATAGGCAAGCGAGCGGCTACTTGAGGTACCTCGGCACCCTGCGCTTCGTAAAGAGGGTGGCGATGAAGAGGGTAACGGTGTAAAGAAGGGGCCAGAGGACGCCGCCCAGGACGGCGATGATGTTCAACGAGGTTTCTTCAACGATGATGCTCTGCATGCCGAACCAGCCGGTCATCATGGCGACGAGCGGGCCGCCGTAGTACTGGTCGACGGCCGAGATGAAGACCCAGACGAGGAGGGCGACGGTTGTGGCGATGAGAGAGGCGCCCGCAGCACGGGTGATCGTCCTGCAACGCATCAAGGCAAGGCCGAAGAAAAGAATGTAGAGAAGGATCGAGGCGGGGTAGACGAAGGATGAGGACATCCATCCTGTGTAAAAGAGAATGCGCTCCCAACCAACTGCGGTGACCGCGACGGAAAAGGCTGTCGCGATGAGGGAGAGCACGATGACGATGAAGGATCCGATTCGCATGTAGGGCCTGTCTTCTTGACTTGTTGGGGCAGGCTTCTGCCGTGAGGCGGGCTCCTGAAACGCCCTCAACGCACGGCATGCCATCGATAATACATTTTACCTGAAGCGGTGCCGGGCGGCCAAAACGAGACGTTGCAAAACGTATTGCGGCTGCCCTCAGGCCAGCCCCGTGAAACGTCTCTACCGCAGAGGCTCCGATCTGCACAAAATGCTCACGATTAGAGCATAAAGGAATCGGCATCCTGAGTGCTTTGTTATAATACCGGATCCGCCTCGACGATCGGGGCGACCCTCTGAATCCACGACGGCAATCAAAAACGGAGACATCGAATGACGGGAAGTCGGATATCCAGGAACTCCCCCAGCAGGACGTTTGACCGGCAGGAAGCCCTGAAGATCATTCAAGGGGAGAAGCCCTACAGCGACCTGACCGCTCGATTCGAGCAGACCGACACCGAGGACGTGATGTTTGAGGCTCTCGACGTCATCATTCCCTGGATCGCTTCCGCCTCCATGGAACTCAGCCTCACGGAGCACTGCGCCGACGTCTACTACTTCAACCGGATCTGTCTGCACATCCTTGAATGCGGCGGCGAGTGCGGTCTGGTGCATCTTCTCTGTGCGGAATCGTACCTGCTCAGGAACGAGGTCGACAACGCTGCCGCACACCTCAAGGCAGCCGTGAGCTTGGCGAAGGTCGAAGGCAACTCATACGGATATGATCTTCGCAGCCTAGTGAAGGCTCGCAAGCACACCCTTCAGATCATCCGAGCCTTGTATGAACACAAGGAAGACAAGGCCGAAAAGCTCTTCAACAAGCTCACTTTCGAAGAGCAGATGGAAGACCCGTTCGTTCTTCGTCACATGGCCGAGACATGGGCCTTCCAGGGCTTCTTCAAGGAGGAAGAGGATCATGAACTCTTCGAGAAGAACCTCAGCAAGGCCCTCGAGACTTTCGGTCTCTACTTCGTGGCAGGAGGGTCTGCGCCCAGGGCCTACCAGGTTACGGCCGTCATTTTGAGCAGGCTGGGCAACAAGGCCGAGATGATCGAAACGCTTGAGGACGGTCTCGACTCGGTGGTCGACTTTGAGGACAGCGACGGCGTGCTGACTCTCTCGGTTATGTGCCGTGCCGCAGTCACCGGAGGCGACCGGCTCTGCGACGAAACGCCGAGGGACTACGCACTCGACTTGACGAAGGCCGAGCGCATCGAGTGGATGCGCAGCCAGTATGAGCGCGGTGACGAGGGCAAGCGCGCGATTCTCGAAGTGACGTCGCCGATTCCTCTCGACAACTTCAGCCGCGTCGAGCTTGATTTCATCGCGCGTGCCGCACTTGACATGCAGGACCCGCAGAAGCTTGAGGCAGTTCTGGATGTTTCCGGCAACAACAAGGACGGCAACCTCATCAGGCTCTCGCTCGTCTGCGGTCTGCTCCAGCTGAAGGGTAACTGGAAGGAGGCGCGCCATACCGCATCCTTGGCTGCGCGCTTGCTCTTTGACGGGAACATTGAGCAGCATTTTGCCGTCGACTCGGGGCTGCTGCTCTTCACGTACGTCGTCGAAGGTTTCAAGCAGGATGGTGACATGTCGGTGATTGACACTTTCGTCAATAACATCAAGCCTGAGTGGGGCATGCTTCGCCAACTCGTCTCCATGGCGGCCGCAGGTGAGATCCTCGAGAGTAGCTTCGGCAGCAAGGAAGACCGCGTGAAAAAGGCCAGGGGCCTTCTTGAAGCCCTGCCCGAAGAGGACAGGGATGCCGACTGGTTCTTCCTGATGCTCAGGTGCCTGGTTCTTGCCGAAGACTACGACGAGGCGAAAAAGGTCGCAGCCAAGACGAGGAAGTTCCTCGACGAATACGCCAGGAACCTGATCGAGCAGGCCGAGGCGCAGGGGTATTACGGCACCCAGTCCGAGCTGAACATGCTTCGTCGGAACCTCGCGATTATTGAAACCATTCTCAAGGATCACGACTCCATCAAGGATTTCTTCAACAAGAGCACCGTCGCTGAGCTCGACAAGTCGAACCTCAAGGTCGAACGCATGATCCCGAACCCGAACGGCCCCGCCATCATGGTCTGCTCTCATCCTGTGGACAAGCACATCGTGCGCATCGTCGCCGTGGCCGACCTGGCGATGAAGCATGTAATTAATGCCGCTCAGGCCGAAGTCACCGGATCGGTCACGAACGAAGACGCCGAAGCGGTCAAGCTGCCCGTGCTCACGATTGCCGCCCCTGCAGAAGAGGTGAAGAAAATCAACGCAAGCGACTGGAGAGTGCTTCTTCTTGACGCCATCGCACGTCAGATGAACAAAGAAGGCAAGATGCCCGAGCCCGGCTACATGGTCACGTGCACCAGTTCGCCCACGTTCCCCAACACGCCGTTTGCCGGCATGTGCCTTTGCGAAGCCTGGGACGCCGTCTCGGCCTCGCTCAACTCGATCACCATTTATGAGCTCGTGCCGCTCTACGCCAACGAGTGCGATTTTGCCGCGCTCTACGGCCATGAGAAGCTTCTTGAGCGCCTGCAGAAGACGAACTTCTGGCCCGTGTCGATCGATCGACAAGACTGCTGCGCCACGTCCGAATGGCGCCCGCTCATCCCCAAGAGCCAGATCCGCCCGATGATCGAGGGCCCGATGGCCACGGCCTATGCCTGGGTGACGCCGGGCGTTCTTCAGAAGGGCGAGGACATCGGCATTTTCTACCGCAGGAAGCCCGACGGGGCATTCTCGGGCTGGGTGTTCCTCGGCACAAGCGAACGCATGGACGAGAACTTCACGTCCTCGAAACTCCTTCAGATCGACCTCAACACGCTCGCCAACTACGCCCCCTACATCGTGGGCTTCCTTGATGCGGAGGAGAAAAGCGCCTTCAGGCACGACGGTTGCGGCTCGGTCTCGAAGATCGAGTATGCCACCATGAAGTACGCAGGCATTCCTGATGCCGGCGGCAGGCGCCTGAGCTGATCCCTCAAACCTGCAGACAAACGACAACTTTTCCAAAACCGGCATTCTTGAACAGCCGTACCGACCAGTCCGATGACGAAGCGCGTTCCCGCCCTCAAGGAAATCAAGCGCTACGTCCAGCAAGCCCAGCAGCTCGAGCCCATGCTCGAATACTGATAACGATTGACGGCGTCCGTCAGGGGCGCCGAGCCCAAAAGGGATGAATGCAGCATCCCGGGCAAAGAACAAGGCCCTGTCTCCATGCGGGAGGCGGGGCCTTCATGATTCTTGGGCGGCCGAATCAGGCGGACGGAAAGACCATGTCGCGTCGCCAGGATTCGACGAGCCAGCGTGCGAATCGTTCGACTTCAGGAACGGGGATGTCGATCTTCTGGCGCACGAGTCGGAACTTGAGGGACGGGCCGGTGAGTTCGGGAAGGACGCTGACCATGCGGCCCTTGACGATGTCGGTCGCGACCGTGTAGGCGGGAAGGGAGGCGCCGACGCCCGTGTCTTCGAGTACCGCGTCGCGAAGTCCCTGCACGCTGTTGAAGTTGACCGCCATTCTGAGATCCCGTCGAACGGGAAGCAGAGGATCAACGGCGGGGGCGATGAGGAAGGGCGCAACCCAGTGAGAGCAGCCCAGAAGCGGAACCTTGTCCAGATCTTCGACGGTCCTCACGGAATGGCGCTCGAGGAAGGAGGGCGTGGCGCAGAGCCAGCTCGGCACGACGCCGAGGTCCTCGAATGTGAAGTGAGGGGACGTACCCGAACTCGCTCAGATGCCGAGGTCGGCGTCCATGACGCTGCCGACGGGCGGGGTGTGCACGGCGGAGACTTCAAACTTGTACTCGGGATGATTGTCGCGGAAGGGCTTGATCGCTCGCACGACGAAGGGAAGAAGCCCTGATGCGCAGCGAACCTTGAGGACGACGTCGCCGGACGTGGCCTTGACGGCGCGGGACGCCATCTCGAGTCTGCGCTCAAGGTCCACGACGTAGGGCAAAATGCGGTCAAGAAGGGCATGCGCTTCGTGCGTCGGCATGCAGAGGCGCGTGGTTCGCTCGAAGAGCTTCGAGGCCACCGACTTTTCTAGCGCCGCAATGCGTCGGCTCACGAACGAGGTCTCGTAGCCCGTTTCCTTCGCCACGCGGCTCATGCTGCCGAGCCTCATCAGTGAAACGAAGATGTTGCAACAGTAGTCGTGCAACTTAAGTAGAATAATCCAGAAGCCTGCCAGCCTTGCGCCCGTCATGCGCAAACCTCCTCCTTCCGGCGGGTTTCTCTTCTTGAGAAGACTGCATCTTCTCGCAGAAGTCTTTTGGCGTGTCTGGATCTGCATCAGGCACGCTTTTTTTATCTAACGGGCCGTAAAACCTCTCCATTCATGGGGAGGATATAAGGCCCAAATGGGCATTTGGTCGTAAAGCACGCATTCTTGAAGGAAGTGTGCCATGATGTTCATATGAAGATCACCTGCGCCTTTCAAAACGAACTCTATGTTGACGAGACCCGACGTGCGGCCTTGAGCCGAAACGCCGGTTGCCGCAGGTTTGTCTTCAACAAGGCGTTGGGGATCCAAAACGAGCGCAAGTCTAAAGGTGAAAAGCTTCTCACCTACAAGGAGCTCGCCCACGAGTTGGTGCTTTGGAAAAAACAACCCGAGACCGCCTTCCTTCGAGAGGCCATGGCCCAACCGCTCCAGCAAGCCCTGCTCGATCTCGATCGCGCCATCAGCGACAGCTTCCGTCCCAAGAGCGATCCGGCACACAAAGGATGGCCGAAGTTCAAGGCGAAAGATATCGGAGACGGCTTTCGGGTTCCGCAGTTTGCTCCAGAACACATCGACGATGCCAACGGGCGAGTCAAGCTCCCGAAGATCGGCTGGATTCGATACCGTAGAACGCGTGCCATCGCGTTTGAGTGTGCAAACGGGACGCTCGTTCCCGGTGTCGTGAAACAAATTCACGTCAAGAAGGACTGCGGCCGCTGGTTCGTGATCTTCACGGTTGAGTTCGAAGTCCAGGCCCCCGACATGAAGGCGCTCGATGTCGGAATCGACGTCGGCGTCGTGCATGCCGTCGCGACGAGCGACGGACGATTCTACG
>OIWO01001128.1_pt1 | contig 23966 bp, 37 predicted proteins | sample 1587641 | NCBI WGS metagenome assembly OIWO01 (sample SAMEA3888924, study PRJEB22519) | human gut metagenome | biome: human gut; feature: human-associated habitat; material: faeces | place: Denmark | collected 2010
ATATCATAAGGAAAAAATGAAGTGGGTAAGTTGCCAACGATTACTTGACACAAACTATCAGATCCTTCATATTGTTTTTTACAGATGAGTATGTTATACTATAGTTAAGAGAAGGGCTTTCGCCCCTCTCCGCTACTCAAGTAGCTTTGCAACTATCGCAGCGGTTACCGCTACGATCAAGTCCTTTAGCAATTCAGCCAGCCAAGCTTTGATTTTGCTATTGGACTTTTTCTTTTTCCGGCTTTCGCCTCTTATTTCTCTGGCAAGTAAATGGAGCTGCTAACCTATACCATAAGAAAGGAACTCTTGGTCCTCTCCGCTACTCATATAGCTTTGAGAAAATATGGAGATTACAACCTCAATTAATATCTATATCCTCCCCTCCTAATTTCTTAGTTCATCATAAAAAATATCAAGCAAATTTCTAATTTACTCAAAAACTCTTCTAGAATGCCCGAATTATGACAGCATTCCTTATTCTTCCATTCTGTTTTCATTCTCTAACTTCTGTTCTTGCAAACTCTTAGTCGCATTCTGTTTGTAAAAGTTTTCTCGTTCCTCTCCTGTATCTGAAAACATCAACTTCAAAATAATCGAAATGCAGCGATATGTACTCAATAAAAACGTGATCAAAGAATACAGCCATGTATACATTACATATATCTTTAAATCACCCAAACGACTATCAAAGTATAAAATAAATGTTGTGCTAATCAGTGTAAATCCTAATATTACTGTGGCACGAACATATTTAGTAAATAAATGACTTTTATCTTTTAGAAATACCTCTCTTACATACTTTGATTCACTTTTCATTGCTATAATTATTGGTAAAACTGCGCCTATAAATCCAATAATTAGTGATGCTACCGTAAGTGCTGAACTCAATATTTCTTGTAGACCTGCTTGATCCTTATCTATAAATTCCCGCCGGTATGAAAAAACACACACTATAAAAGAAAATATATATGGATAAGATCTCTCAAAGATATACTTACCTCTTTCCTTCACTTACATCACTCCGCCCTATATTGAATAGCCGCATACAGCTCACTCTTTTTCTTTGAAAAGCAATATTCCATTTCAGCAACAACCGTGTTAAAATCCAATGCCTCTTTGCTCATAATCGTAAAAGGAACGATATCTTGAAAAATATTATCAAATAGGTTTATTATTTCCACATCATTACTATCATCACCGGTCCCATCATTTTTCTGCCATTTAACTTTTGCACTTCTAACATACTCTCTATTTTCTTGTAAATCTTTTATAAACTCCACTGATTCATCTCGGCAAAGTGTATCTTCTTTGCTATGTCCTAAGCTAATTGATACTTTTCCGATATAACCATCAAATTTCTTTACCAGATCCATGAAACTATTAAAAGAACAAGCTTTGCTTTTTTCCGGTTTCCATTTTTGAATATTAGCAAAAGTTATTTCAAATGTTTTATAATTATTTTTGTTGGAATATTTTTTGTCCTTTGTATCAGCGATTGGAACGATACTTATAAAAATATCATTTTCCCCATAAGTTTTCCATAAAAGCTCCTCAATTTTTGAGATACCAAGCGAAAAACGGTTACATTGAATCATAGCGATTCCACTCTTCTTTTCGTAAATCATAGTTATATCTTCACCAAAATATTCACCATCATCTAATTCAATGACCTCTGCTTCGTGATTATCTTTTACTTTTGACGGTACATTCGTATCTCTTAATCGCATGAACCTAATCGCCCAAGTGTCTGTACCTTTATCATACTTACAGCAATCTATTCTTGCTTTTGCACTGCCAATATCCAAGGATTTTTGTTCTAATCCGTCCCTTTTTATTTTATCGATCCAGTCTACCAAATTAAATAATTCACTTTTTCCACTCTTCTTTCCTTCAGGCGAAATTTTATTTACCCAAATTTGAAAATACTCAAAACGAACGTTTCTTTTGTATTCCATCTCTAGTCCCCCCTAATTTAATATTTTTATTTATCATACATCAGATTCTGGGGGTTTACCATATTTTTTGTTGAAGTTTGTGTATTATTTCTGTCATGTTTCTAAATTTTCTATACTATCATTATTTGTAATACTCCTTGTTTTTATTATAGAACATTTGTTCGTCTTTTGCAAGTTGCAATATTTCACAAGTTTAGTGCCTAATTTTCTACACGAAAAAGACACCCTCTTTCGAGGATGTCTCCATGTGGACAGGGGTTCGATTCCCCTCAGGTTTTTAGTTCCCCAGGCGGCACGATGACCACCCAGGATATATTGAATAGGAGGTTGTGATAACATCGGAACATCAGGGCTCGAACCTGCGGCTCGGTTTTACGGCTCACGCTTCCTCCCGTCCGGGAAGATGTTCCGTCAATGCCCGCCTGGGATGGACGGGCTTACGGGGATAAGTACTTGGATGAGGACGATGGGGCCGGCAGCTCTCCGCCTCCGGCTCCCAGTCTATAGACTACCACGTTTTTACCGAACATTGGCGAACATTTTTAAAATTTTTCAAAAAATCTTTTCGCCCGCATCCGGCAGCTGTCCGCAGTATAAGAAATCCTCTTTTTCGGAAATGCCCGATTCATCTGCCTGGCCACCTGCTCCCAGGTAAGCCCGTCGATGTAATACAGCCGGAACATGATCCGGATCTCTGCCTTCGGGATCGACTCTATGTACTCTTCTGCCTTGCAGGTCAGCTCCAGGAGCTCTGCCTCCTTCTCTTCCAGCATCTCCCTGTACCGTTCCCGGATCTTTTCCTTCCGGCTGTACTCCGGTACCGGGATCCCCGTGATCTTGATCGGACCGATGGTCCCGTCCTTCCTGGTTCCCCGGACTGTATCCGAAACCACCGGCGGATCCGATAAAAACCGGTCCAGCTTCCGGATCCTCTCCCTTAAATCCCTGATCTCCTCCATAACCTCGCTGTATTGGACTAAGACGCTCTGGTCCAACGGTCTCACCTCACTTCAAATCTCACTCCGTATTTCTCATATACTTCCTCACCGATTGCCCGGATGTCCGCATTGTCGTTTTCAAATGTCCGGTTGACCTCTTTCACCACAGCTTCGGAAAACTGTAAAAGCCGTGACCTCCGGTCATTCTCATCCTCAATCGGTTTCCAACGGAATTTTTCACAGAGGACCTTGGCTGGCACCGCCAGGAGAAGGCACAGGACCTTTAGGATCTGCTCCTCGTCTGTTTCTCCTGTCAGCGCCGCCTCGCGCGCAGCCCACTCCTTCTGGATCCGCTCGTCGATCTCTCTGGATATGCTGGCCTTAAGTTCCTCCTTGCGCTCCAGGACCGCCTGCTTCCTGATCTCATTGATCTGGGTCTGGGTCAGCGTGTAGACCGGCTCCTTCCTGGCCCCTGCCTTTTCCAGACGCCTCCTCTCCGCTCTCGTCATCACCACCGCCGTCCTTTCTCATCCACGATCGTCACCTTGCCCAGGATCCGAAGGTGGAAGATCGTACACATTGACTTGATCATCCGCCGGAACATGACCACGTTCTCCGGCGGCCGGTCGGCCTCCCGGACCGCTCTGCCCGCGGTCGGATCCGGGTAACCCTCTTTATTTTTCATCGCTCTTCCTCCTCTGCCCGCTTGAGATAGTTATATACGCTCCCTTCGCTGATCCGCATCTCATCCGCGATCTTCGCGTAGCTCCATCCGGCCTCCCGCAGGGCCTTCATCTTCCCGATGTCCACATCCAGCTTCCCTTTTTGCGGTCTGGCCTGTTTCAATTCCTTCGTGAGATCCGACAGGGACTTTTCTGCTGGCGGCTCTGGCTCCTCTCTGGAAACTACTGGAAGGATCTCCTTCTCCAGGGCCGGTTCCTGCCGAAAGAATATTACTCCCTCAAGCATGTGCTGGAGAGTATCCGGGACCAAGTTCTCCCAGCCGTCTTCCTGGCCGATCGGGGCCAGGACCTTGATCTCCATCCCCTTCGCCGCCAGTTCCAGGGCTTTTGCCATATCAATCTGTTTCACAAACATATTTCTTCCCTCCTGTACCTATTCCCTGGCATTGATCAGATCCATCCACATCACGCTCTCACATACTCCGCTCTCCAACTGCACATGGACAAAATACTCATAAATGCCAACAACCGCTTGTCTCGGGATCCCGGTCTTAACTGCCCCAAATGAGTCTTTGGCGCATGCCTTCTGGGTCGTTATCATAACCTTTGACCCAATCTTAATCTTCTTTTTTGCTTCTGCAATACTCCGGATTTTCAATAGCTCCCCTCCTACTCATCCTCTTCCTTCTCCTTCCTCCGGCTTTACAAACACAGTTTTTGTCTTATCTCCTTCATCCATCTTGATACCAGGGACTGGCTGCACCCAATCCTTTCCCCGTATTCCTTCTGTGCCAGTCCCGGGTTCCGGAGGAGCTCCTGGTACAGCCGGAGCTTCTTTCCGGACAGCTCCCTCCCGGTCCTTTTAACCGCATCCTGGAAATCCAGGAGCTCTTCCAGATCCCGGAAGGAATTCCCCGGATCCGGCACCAGATCGGCCAGTGTTCCTCCATCGTCCTTTCCTACTGGCTGCTCAAGGGATATCGCACCAAAGTGTTTCTTCTCCCGTCTGAGTCCCTGTAAGATCTTATTCTGCATGACCGGGACTGCAAAGGTCGCAAACCGAATCCCCCGGTCCGGGTCAAAACTCCCTGCCGCCAGCACCAGTCCCAGATAGCACAGGGATATCTTTTCATCCTGTTCCAGCGGAACGCTGCTCATCCGGGCCGTATAACAGGCCAGTCCCATATTATCTTCCACCAGTCTTCTCTGTCTTTCATCCAGCATAATCCATTCGCCGGGTGGCCACCCTTTTACCGCGGATCAGCTTCCTCCTCTTATTTTTCAGAATTCTCCTGCGCCGGTCTTCCCGTCCTCATGCATTCATAGTGGATATGCCTTTCTTTTTCCCCGCGGCTCCGGATCTCCACATGATCTCCTGTGATCTCCTTTCCGCAGATGCTGCACAGCCATATCCTGGCTCCGTTTTTATTTTTCATTCCCCACGCTCCTTCTGCCTGCTCCCAGGATCCTGAATCCGTTCTGCCCGATCAGAACGGCAGCCCGTCATCCTCAACACCGTCTGGTATATTCATAAACCCGTCATCCTGCGCGGGCTCCGGCCGGCGGCCGCTTCCTCCGTCCCTTCGGCTGTCTGCAAACTCCTGTTCCAGGATGACCACATCCGTCGTATAGATCTTCTGGCCATCCCGGTTCACATAGCTTCCGGTCTGGATCCTGCCCCGGACCAGCACCCTCTGGCCCTGACGGAAGTATTTCTCCGCAAACTCCCCAGCCCGGTCAAAGGCTACACAGCTTATAAAATCTGTGTTCTGTCCTCCAGAATCCGTGGCCCTCCTCCGGTCAACCGCCAGTGTATATCTGGCCACAGCCATGGACTTCTCTCCCTGGGTATAACGGACCTCCGGATCCCTTGTAAGCCTTCCCATCAGTATCACTGTATTCATCCTCTTCTCCTTCCTGGTGACAGCTTTATGACTGGAGGGTGACAGGTCCCTTTAAAAACCTGTCATCCATTTTCCCTTGTATTTCCTAGCTTTTTTTCTCTTTTTTCTTTATAGTGACAGAAATGACAGGTAAATATAAATTAGAGATACACGCACGCACGTGAAAAGAGTTTGGAAAAACCTGTCATTTCTGTCACCTTTTTCTCCGGATATCCCTCCAGCCCGCATAAATACTGGCTTTTCTGACCATCCCCATTTTCTTAAACCTGTCATAAAACCTGTCACTTTCCTGTCACCTACCTGTCACCCTATGCTTAGTCCACCGATACAAATCCATCGTCCCTCAGGGCAATGTCCTTAAAAAAGCGCCCATCCTTCCCCCGTCCCTCTGCATATCCCTTTTCTGCCAGGGACCGGTAGAAGATCATAGGGCTGTGCGGTTTACGCCCATAGCTGTCGCAGTACTCCTTATAGCTGTCATAGATCATCGTGCGGGCCATCCTTTTCCCCGGCGCTGGCTCAAGACATTCGTCTGCGAACGCTTTGACCGTATCTGCTGCCCGGTACAGATCTTCAACCTGTGACCGGCACCCGGCGCTTTCCACAAATTTCCCGTCCTTATACAGCTTTTTCAAGGCCCCAACAGCCATCCAGACCGAATACCCCAGTTCTGCATGCAGCTTGTCCGACAGTTCCAGATCCTTCTCCTCCTCTGATGGCTTATGCTCCATGGACAGGATCAGAAGGCGCCGGTAAAACGCATTGGATTTTTCATCCAGATTCAGCGGGATCTTATTGGCCGAAAACAGTAATTTGGCGTAACTCCGGAATGGAGTCGGATCCTTATTCTTTTTCTCGCAGATCATGATATCCTCTCCAGTGGCCTTTTTGATATTATCCACCTGCATCATGGCCTCAGAACTGATATCCGCGCATGCATTGACCAGCTTCCCATACAGCATGGACGGGAAAAAACGCTCATTAAGATCCTGGAGGCTGACCCCGCTGCAGTTATCCGCACCCACGATCTCCTCCACCATATGGATCACCTTGGATTTTCCTGTACCCCCGTCTCCGCGGAGGATCAGAAACTTCTGAAACCCCGTATCCCTGGTCATACAGTATCCGATATACTCCCACAGCATGACCTGGTCCTCCGGATCCGGCAGGGCTGCGGAAAGAAACTTTCTCGTTGCGGTACCTGCTGCCTCCATATTTTCCCGGACTTTCATGTCCAGCTCATGCGGGATCTGGTTAATGGAGTAATACTCCGGCCGGTGCCGGTGCAGCTTCCCCGCCTTCACATCGAACATACCATTCCGGAAATTGATCCACCATGCGGGATAACAGTTCAGCTCCTCCATGGTCTTCTGGATCGGCTGCTGCTCCAGGAGCAGACTGTATATCGAGGACAGGTTCCGGTATGTAATATACCGATCCGGGATCAGCCCAGAGATCACCTGTTTGATCCGGACACCATCCCGGTCCAGGACATAGCATCCATTCTGGTATATGTACAGCTCCTTCCCCGACACAAACATACAGTATGTTTCCATCAGATATCTTACGATGGCGATATCAATGATCCCCTGGACAGCTCCACTGTCCGAATACCGGCAGAACTGCCCCTTGTCCACCAGGATCTCATCGCTGCCCTCAAACCTCCGTACATACGCTCTCAGCGCCTCCTCCAGCTCTCCCTGGCGGTCATACTTCGCCAGATACTCCTTGTCCTTAAACAGGGTATAGGCCCCGGACTTATACTGGAGCAGATTATTCTTCAGAACAGCCTCCAGGCTGTCATTGGTACGCTTCCGGAAGCAGGCCAGCACAAACGTATAGTTCTCAATCTCAGAGCCCGTATTGACCGTATCACGGATAAAATCACACAGGGTCTCCAGTGTAAAAAAGCTGCTGCCTTCCCTGGACACATACAGGGACGTAAATCCGACCGTGATCACTGCTTCACAGATCGCCCTGTTATCATTTACGAATATATAACTGCTCTCCAGACTGGCCGGAGCCTTCCTGACCAGTTTATTTATGATGGCTCTGTTCATTGTCCACCTCCGTCCGGTCCCGCCTTATCCCGTACACATGGTACGAATCCGCAAACCGGTCCCATCCCATCTGGTGTGATATCGTATGGTGCATCCGGCACAGGGCGGCAATCTCATGGCTGGAATCATCCACCTGCTGCCGGTTCCTTCCCATGCCGATCGCATCCACATGGTGGATATCCGCCGGCTTCCCGCAGATACAGCACCGCCGGTACCGGATGCACTGGATCAGATAGCAGTCTATGTCATCTGTCCGCATCAGTCCCGACTCTGTGAGGATGATCCCCTCCTTCAGTGCGTACTCCATCAGCGTATTGATAAACTCCCTGGCGTCTGTCATGGTACAGTCCGACAGGCTGATCACCTTCTGGTCCCCGACACGCAGCATGTGCTCGATCTTCATGATCTGCTTGATCTCTTCCGGGGCATAACCCGTATGGTCCCCGATGTCCCGGAGAGTCGCATACGCTTTCCGTCTCTGGGCCGGGGAGATCGTCCGGCCGTCATCGATCCCCACCTGCACCTCCCTGCACCGCTGGCGGCGGAGGTCCTCCAGGTTATCATCAACGATCAGATGCAGTTCTGAAGAGTCCTGCCGGATCCGGACCGCTTCCACTTTTCCTTTATAGTATATCATGTCACACCTTGTCCCGGAGTTTGTACAGATCCGGCGTCGTGGCGATCCAGACGGATACCCTGATAAGGCGTTCCAGACGCTTTTCCTGGGCTTCTGACAGGCTGGAATAATAGGGCTCCATCTGGTATACCCTGGCGGCCCTGGCCTGGTACACCCCCGGCTCCGTCTCCTGGAATCCCTCAACCCGGTACACAGCTATGCTGGCCGGATCATGCATGTCCCGGCTTACGGATACGGCAATATAGCATCCCGGATAGACTACGGCCAGGGAATGGCGGCCATTCCTCTCCGCCACATACCGGATCTGCCGCAGCTTCTCCCCGTCCATTCCGGCCGCTGCCACCGATCTGCCAATCCCATGCCTGCTGTCATACCCGCCGCTGTTCCAGATCCCGAATCCTTCCTGGATCCGCTCCACCGGGAAGAAGCAGCACCGTGCTTCTGCTGCCCCCTCTGCCATCTCCAGTCTCCGGATCCGGAGGAATCCATCGATCAGCCCCTTCCGGATCCCGGCCTCCCATGCCTCTCCCTGGTCTCCCTGGGCAGCACAGAAGGCCGCCACCATGATATCGATCTTCCTCTCATACGTCATGCTCCGTCACCTCTTCCTCTTTTCTGCTGCCATGCCCTGATCCCTCCTGTATATCCGGGGCCTCCTTATCCTCTTCTGCTTCCATGCAGTCTTCACAGAGCCTTTTCTCCCCCGGGTCTATGTAGATGACCCTCCCACACCGTTTACAGCGGTAATGTCTCCACATTTTCTATTTCTCCCTTGATATCCTCCTGTTTTTGCCCTACAATAAGGGCGTAGTGTTTTTCATTTGAGTCCCCTGGAAGTTGCCGCTTCCGGGGATTCTTTTTCTTCCAGGCCATCGAAGTACTCATAGAGCGCAAAGTGGATGGCATGTGCCATGGTGTAATCCTCCGGACGTCCCAGGGACCGCAGACACCGATTATTTGCATCCACCCGGGCTTTCAGCCGTTCTGCCTGCCAGTCCTCCAGGTAAATGGTCGCTCCTGCGAAGTCACTTTCCGGGAAACTAATTTTTACCGCTAGGTATTTGTCCTTCATCCTGTATCCCCCTCTCTAAAAGAAAACTGTCACTGCTGCCAGCCCGACTCCGAATCCGGCCCCGGCCAGGATCCCTGTGACGATCAGCTCGCCTCCGGCCATCAGCAGCCGGACCAGATCTCTCATGGTCCGGTGCCAGGTCCTTCTCCGGCGGCGTACCCGGCCCACCGGCATATACTGGATCTCTTTGTCCATCGTCCTTACCTCCTTAAATCTCGATTCGCCTGGTCTTACCGTTTCCCCGATGCACCAGGCACATCTGGCTTCCGGATTCCCACAGGACCAGCCAGTCCCTGGTCATCAGCCCAGCCTTTGCGATCAGCATCGCCTGCTCATCGGTCGGCCGCTTTGGTCTCCTTTTCACTATCCTCACCTCCCTGTGCTTGTCCATCCGGCCCGCCGTTAAGCGGGAGGACGTACTCTGACATCACCAAACTGTTCCAGCGGCTTACGGCGCATCATGTTGGAGATCCTTTTCCTCTCTTCTGCCGGAAGGGCCGAAAACTTTACTTCTCCACCTTCTGTTTTGATGATATTGGTGTATGTAATGGTCAAATCGCCTCACCTCCTGGTTGATACTATGTATGGATGGTTGTACTTGTTGCCATATTCTATCTCCTGTCTTGAGTCCTCCTTTATTCTGCCTTATACTGTACTCACAGGCGTTGCAGCGCCGAGTCCAGAAAAGAAAGACGTGAATCAATGAAAGCATCCTATTACAGCCCTTATCTCTGTTACTGTTCAAAAGAAAAACATCTCATTGGAATCTGCATCCACTGGGATAATGAAGCTGTCTCCGGATATGATTGCTCTTATCCATACTGTGCACAGGACTGCCAGCTTATGGATGAACGTCCGGTTGGCTTTAGGCTTGACTATCCGAAACAGACGACTTAAGCACATAACACAGATTCCACGGCTCTGGCAATTCCGGAATCACCCCAGTTTCAATATCCAGTTCGCTCTGGATATTAAGCCGGAGAACCGGAATCTGTGTTTTAGTCCGGTCATGGATAACTTCATACCCTATAACTCCATTTACTTTTACACCGTCCAGAAATACCACTGCGTTTCCACCTTCCGAAATAATCTTGACCTTAGCTGTCGGTACATTTTCGTTTATTATTTTCTTGGGTGTCATCATTCTCACCTCCCTGCTTCATCAACTCCCCGATGGTTACGCCCAGATAAGCTATGACCTTCTGGAAAACCTGGTGTTTCCGTGGTATACTCCCCTTATCAGCACTGCCATGCTGAAATATATGTAATGGGGATTTATAACACATGACAAAAGAATGCAAATACATATTGAGCCATCTCAAAAAATTATCAAATAATAGTGATGAACTTCTATGCTTCGTCAATGGTACTTCACATATTTATAAATTTGACGATGATTCAACTTTTTTTGATTACTCCAAATATGAATCAGAAATCGACTCAATCATTCGATCTCTTATTAATGATGGCTATCTTGTTGAAGGCTTTAATCAATATCATTTTCATCTCACGCAAAAAGCCCTACATCCCCTCCAATACAACATCGAAGATTTAAAAAAATTTTTGATACACTCCATCTTTGTTCCAATCGCAGTCTCTGCTATAACGGCTCTTATTACGGTCTATATAACATTATGGCTAGAACGCTAACTGTTACGGACGTAATAACTGATACTACGATTCTCACGATAATTTCCTGTTTCGGAGTTAATTTTCTCACCTTTCTCTCCTTTCTGGCTGCACTCTGAGAACAACGGCAGATTTGGATAGTAATTGAGGAATCTCCCCATCCGATTTTAGTTGAAGGTGCGCTAGGCAAGTTCTCTGATCTCATTAAAAAGCATACGGACCTTCTCACAGCTGTCGGCAGTTGGGCTGTTCAACTGCTGATAGGACAAAAATGATAATCCATTTGCATGGGCCACACTTTTACAAAACTCATAATTTAATTCTGTTTTCAAACGAACAAGTTTCCAGTCCTGACTATCTTTTTCTAGGCTGGAAATTTGTTTTTCCAGATCATTCATTCTCTGGACCAGGGTCTTCAATTTTTTTCTTGGAATCCACATGATTTTCACCTCCCCACTTCATCAGCTCCCCGCTGGTCATACCCAGATAATCTGCGACCTTCTCTGGAAAATCAGATCTTCCCGTGGTATACTCCCCTTATCAGCACTGCCATGCTAAAATATAAAAGAAGGGAGATGTACACAATGGAACACTACATAGATCCGGAAACTGCTGCCCACAATATAGCCAGTGCTTTTTGCAGCCGCGAGATTCAAAATTTACCTGACAGCGCATTCATACCTGGTGATATTGAGCATGTACTAATTTAGAAAGTCTAAAATACTTTGGGGGATACTTATGAATATTTCTGATTCTGCTATTACTATTATTGCTTGTTCCATTACTGCGATTTCAGCTATCATTGCACCAGCTGTATCTGCTTATATCCAAGTTCGCTACCAATACAAGATAAAAACCATTGATCTCTTTTTTAATGCAAAATTAAAGGCTTATCATGATTTTATGGAAGCTACCATTGACCTTCCTTCCTCGGATTCCCAGGTTTTAAAAAACTTTGATCATATGTCAGCTGCTGCCCTTCTTCTTTCTACCCCAGAAACACAGGCAGCAATCGCTCTCTACGGTCAAGCACTGATTGAAAACGTACCTTCCGAAATCATCGGAAATGTTCAAGCCAATGCAATACTTGCCATGCAAAAAGACTTATACGAATTTGATAACTATCGAAACAAGGACAAAAACACCTAGCATCTGCCCCAGTATCTGCATAACCAGTCCAATCCACGGGCGTGGATGGGAAAAATCCAGGACTATCGCACTCCCTTTGAGTGACAGTATCAATGCAATAACAGAAACAATAAGAAGTTTGTTACCGTTCATTGGTTCACCTCCAGTCTCCCCCTTGCCACAGGCCTTATTTCCGTGCTATTACTATTCACCACTTCATCTTCTTGGTATTGTCTTATTCTCTTACCCGTTATATACTCTTTTTACAGGTCCTGCCAGGCCGAGTACAAATGAGGAGATTAAAATGAATCAAAAAGATGCCAATGCTATTCGTCAAGCTGCTGAATGGCTTTCTTACCAGTCAGTATCCTCCAGCGGCGATTCGCAAGCCTCCATTACCAAAGCGGATTTGGATAATTTCAAAGCCAAAATTGTTCAAACCCTTTTAATGATTGCCGAAAATGATGAATAACTTTGTACTAATCGCAGTGCTGTTCTGCAGAACTGCGATTAGCTAATTTTTCATAAGCACCATATAACTCCGATGCGCACATTTTTATTTCATCACAGTATTTCTGTAAGCATTCCAGGTCTACATCGATTACAAAAACAACTCCCAGATTGCCTTCGTGCCATTCCGCTTGACCTATTCTTGTTTCTATTTCATGCAAAGAACTGCGTATTTTATTTTGTAACTCTATGATGTGTTTTAACACTGCATCATTCTCTATGCATTTTCTTTTAATAAAAATAGCCTCGTTCACCCGGCTCCCTCCTCTCTTTTAATACAATACTTGCTATGCAAAAAGCCCTATACGAATAGGTTAACACTGCTGCTCAAATCTACGCCAATACCTACGATTCTGTACATAATTACATTTTGCGTGACAACGAAAGCCTTAATCAGTAACAGAATTTGTAAACTTAGAAATCTCAGAATCCAGACTACGCATTTCTATTTGATCCAATGCGTAGTCTAATTCTTTTGCGAGAAGCCTACTCTCTCGCATTGTAAAATTTTCCGCTACACATTCGTCTATAATTTTTTGGACTTTGTGTTTTACTTTTTCCAGGTCCATTCCAACTCTTTCAAACTGCATTTGCCTTCTTCTACTAACCATTTCCCTCACCTCCCTACTCCGCAGCTCCCCGATGGTTACGCTCTCTTCTCATCCGGAACACTTTCCATCAGATACTCCCGTATCCCATCACATCTCTGTTCGTTATCTACATTTTGTAGACTCATTCTTAAAAAAAATTGTATCTACACTTTCACCTAAAGCCTTTGCAATAATCTTTGCATTACCTACCGAAATATCATCTGGATTCTCTTCCCATGCGGCATATGTATTTCTATGTACTCCGCACTTCATTGCCATTTCTGTCTGTGATATCCCTTTTGCCAGCCTCCACTGCTTCACTGAAAGACCCATTGCTTTCACCTCCTACGTTTTGTAGATTATCTGTAGTATACTCCACGTTTTGTAGTGTGTCAATAGTTTTTTCTACATTTTGCATATTTTATTTGACATCGTCCTACAAAACGCATATAATGATAATCAGAAAGGCGGTGTACTTATGAGTATCGGAGAGAATATCAAAAAATGGCGAGAATATAGGAATCTAAAACAGACAGAATTGGCCGAAATGCTCGGTGTAAGTGATAAAACAGTATCGTCATGGGAAATAAATAGGACTGAACCTAAAATGGGGATGGTAGAAAAGATAAGTTCTGCCCTTCGATGCAAAAAAACTGATATTATCGGGAGTGATGATTCAACGACAGTAGAAGATTCGTATCAGCTCAGCAGTGAAGTCCGCGTAATCGCGCAGGAACTCAACGAAAACCCGAAGCTTTGTGCTATCTTTCGTATTTCCGGTCGAAAACTGATAGACAACTATGGACAACTTTCTGATATAAATAAGAAAAAGGTCATTAATTACTCCGATAATCTCCTTGCCATCCAGCGGATGGAAGAAGAACAGTCTCATTTGATACCCGAGGCCGCCCATGACCGTACCGACATCGATGTTACCCCGGATCTGGTAAAGAAAGATGATGACATTATGGATAATGATGATGAATGGAAATAAAAGGAGGCAATCATGCCAGAAATTTCAAGATTTTTCAGTATAAGAATCACCATGTACTATGACGAACACAGACCGCCTCATTTTCACGCAGAATATAATGGCCAGAAGGCGGAAATTGATATCCGCTCCGCCAAAGTTATAAAAGGAGCTCTCCCCAATCGTCAGCTGAAGCTCGTAACAGCCTGGGCCATTATCCACCAGGAAGAGCTTCTGGAAAACTGGAATGAAATAGAAAAAGGAACCGGAAACGTCAGAGCGATTGATCCATTAAGGTAATAGAAAGGAGGCATTTTTATGCTGCCAGAAGTAATCCAGGTTATTCCTACCGATGATTACAAGGTGTATGTCTATATGGACGACAATACCGTGCGGCTCTATGATGCCGCTCCGCTGATTGCGAAAGGCGGGATCTTCAGCCGGATCCAGGATATAGAGATATTTAAAAGCACATGCACGATTTTAAATGATACCCTGGCATGGGACCTGTCCGGGTGCATGGATGGCATCAACTGCATCGATATCTGCCCGGACACGCTCCGCGACTGCCCGGAGGTCCTGGACATCGAACAGGTCGAGGCCCGTTTATTTGCATAAAATACGCTATGTCTGTAATAGAGGTGTAACGTAGAATGACGTATGAAGAACTTTTGATCGAGGCGGATTCCGAGGGCCTCATCGTCCGAGAAAAACCGCTGGCCGGCTCCGACGGCCGCATTAAAGGAAAGCGGATCGCGATCCGGAAAAATATCCCTACACTTGCGAAGAAAGCAGACGTCCTGGCCGAAGAAATGGGCCATTACCACACGGGTGTCGGCCGGATCATTGATTCCAATAACACGCACTCCCGAAAGCAGGAGCATTCCGCCCGCCTGTGGTCTTATAATAAGCGGATCGGGCTGATCGGTATCATACAGGCTTACCACCATGGCTGCAGGAACCGGTTTGAAGTGGCTGATTTCTTAAACGTGTCTGAAGACACCCTGACTGAAGCCCTGGAATATTACCGCCAGATATACGGGACGTATGCGGCCATAGATAATTATGTGATTATGTTTGAACCGTATCTGGCTGTGTATGAAAAAATGGAATAAGAAAACGCAAAAGGAGATTTAACATGACTTGTTTTATGTGTAAAGGAATGCTTGAAAAGTCCACAACAACCTATATGACTGAATGCAACGGGTGTTATATCATCATCAAAAATGTGCCCTGTAAAAAGTGTACCCAGTGTGGAGAGGAATACCTCAACGGAGCCACATTAAAGAAAATTGAAACCATCACTGCTAATCTGAAAAGCCTTTTAACTGAAGTTGCTATTGTTGATTATACCAAAGCTGCTTGATTTTTCTAAACTCGTCGAATTCGATAGATTCGAGAAAACGCCCCTGCCCCACCGCAGGGGCACCACCTTGACAATATAATATACTTACCCGGGGAACCGAAGGGGCGATACTCCAGCTTCCGGACTTTTCAGAAAGGAGCTGGTGTGTATGGTTACATACAGTGATCTGTTCGCGTTCGTGAGCATGATCTGTTCCATCGTTACTCTTGTTGTTACTCTCAGCAGACACAAAAAGTAGCGCCCCTGTCCTGGTAAGATAAGGCGCTACTTTTAGCAAATTACTCTCGCCGGCGGCTGGACTTCACCCAGCTTTTGGTTCTCTTGTTAAGTATATTATACAAGGTCGGAAATAATTTGTCAAATGAGAAAACGCCCCTGCCACACCGCAGGGGCCACACCCTGACAATATAATATACTTACCCGGGCAGCCGGGGGACGTGCTCCCATCCCGTTCCGAGTCTTGCGGAAAGGGGTGGTGCCTTATGAGTACATATGAGGAATTCCAGATCATCCTGGGCGTTGCCATGCTGATCGTAGCCATTCTGAACTATACCCATAAAAAATAGCCGTCCTGCCCTGGAAAGCTGACGACTATTTTTTAATCTGATGTTCACCGGGACGGGTGAGGTGCATTCACCCACCGGCTGTCTTGTTAAGTATATTATATGTCACCTGGACCTTTTTGTCAAACCAAACAGGAAAACCGCCCGGTGTTACCAGCACCAGACGGCTTCCATAGATTTCTCTTGCCAGGTCGCACCCGGAAAGATATATCAGATTAACCACCTGGATTATATCATCTCCGGAACGCTCTGGCAAGGGGCGTATTTTTTATACCCAGAACCCATACAATCTATACGAGGAGATGATGTAATGACAAGCACTACTGCCCTTAAAGTCGGCGCCGCCTATATCCGGGTCAGCACTGACGGCCAGATGGACCTGAGCCCGGAGTCACAGCTGGAGTCCATTGTCCAGTATGCCAAGAGCAGCCGGATCGTGATCCCGAAAGAATACATCTTCATGGAATCCGAGGGACGGAGCGGGAAGAAGGCCGACAACCGGCCGGAATTCCAGCGGATGATCGCCACTGCCAAGACTACCCCAAAGCCCTTTGACTGTATCCTGGTCTGGAAATTTTCCAGATTTGCCAGGAATCAGGATGAAAGCACCTTCTACAAGGGAATGCTGCGGAAAAAGCTGGGCATCGATGTGATCAGCATCTCGGAACCGGTCCTGGATGGTATGTACGGCCGTCTGATTGAAATGATCATCGAATGGCAGGATGAGTTTTACTCTTACAATCTGGCCCAGGACGTTACCCGCGGCATGAAGACCAAGGCCCAGAATGGAGGGTACCAGTGCCGTCCGCCCCTGGGATACCGGATCCCGTACCACAATGCGACCCCGGAAATTGTTCCTGGGGAGGCAGAAATTGTCCGGATGATCTTTGACCGGTATGTAAACCACAAGATGAGCATCTTTGCCCTGACCCGGTATCTGAATAGCCTCGGCCTTAAAACCAGCCAGGGAAAGCCCTTTGAAAAAAGGTCCCTGGAATATATCCTCCAGAATCCTGCCTATGCCGGAATCGTCCGGTGGAACAGGACCTGCAACGAGACCAATGAGATCCGGGACCGGTCTGAGTGGATCGTGACCAAGGGGACCCACCCGGCGATCATATCCGAGGAGCTGTATAACCAGGCGATGCTCCGGTTCGAGTCCGAGTACCGGCCGAAAAACGCAAAACCGGCCGAAGTGACAAAGCACTGGCTCTCCGGTATGCTCAAATGCTCTGCCTGCGGCCGTACTCTCTCCTCCTGTGTACGTCACACGAAGTCCGGAGACCATTATTCTTTCCAGTGCTATGGCTATCTGAAAGGCAAATGCCGGGCCAGCCACTATGTCACTGAAAAAGATATCGCCGCGGCGGTATTGAACGCCCTACAGGAGGTCCTGGAGGCCGGAACAGTCGATTATGAGGTTAAGTCCGTGGTAAAAGCTGAGGACAGCCATGAAATGGAACTGCTGAAAAATATGGTAGACCGACTAGAACTGAAGGAGAAGCGGGCGAAGGCAGCCTATATGGACGGGATCGACTCCCTGGAGGAGTACAAGCAGAATAAACTCCTGATCCAGAAGGAGCGGGAGACCCTGACCGAATCCTTAAAGCAGCTGGAAGCGGCCGGGCCGGAAGAGAACGCAGACAGCGGCAGCCAGGAACGGCAGATGCTGGATCACATCCGGTCCGTTACCGACATACTGCGGTCTGATCGCTTTTCTGCTCTCCAGAAAAATGTCGCTCTCCGCAGCATCGTAGACCGGATCGTTTTCCACAAAGATACCATGCACATCGATGTTTTCTATTATTTAAAAGAACAGAGCCGGGAGCAGGATCCCCGCAAACCCGCATAAAACCTAGCTTTTTTGATGTGTATACGCAAAAGCAAAAAGGTCATCCACCCCGGACACGTCACCTGTCTCCCATCGCAGTACTGGGTCAGGATCGGCTGCTTCACCTCCGGCCTGGACAGATAATTGTCAAAAATATCATCCACCACAACAGAAATGGATTCATAGATGTTGCGGCCATAGATCCATTTATGGTCATAGGCGGTGGACGAGGTAATGGTAAAATCGTATCCCTGGTTCCTGTACCATTCCGTGTATACACGATTCAGGGTAAAGGACATGATGGCCAGCACATTGGCTGTTATGGATGATTTTGGCCAGGTGGCATAGATCTCACTGGACGCTACATTTTTAATATAATCCCTGTATGGAACGTAATAGTCGGGGGCCGATGCGTTGGTGGGGACACCGTCATGGACGATCACCGTCTGGGGGACCACTACCCGGGAAAGGACGATCTCACCGCTTCCGGTCACAGGCTTGATCTCACTCTCTGCGATCTTAGGCGGATAATTTCCGTATAAAGTGTGATCGGGGATCGTAATATCCTCTTCTCCTCCAAGATCCGCCGCCGGGATCATCCTGGCCGGCTGGATCGCTGTGGCGTCTGCCAGGATCTCTGTTCCGGAGATCACCAGAGGTTCGTATCCCGGCGCTGTGATGCGGATCGTATATTCTGCGTAAGGCCTCTCCCCGGACGGAGCCAGGCTAAGCTCCGCCGGAGGGGCTTCCAGAGCCACATTTTCTGTCTGGCCAGAGCTGTCTGTCCTCACTTCCTCCAGAATCTCCTCCGGCGTCTCTGTCTTTGATATGGAGATGCTGGCATCTGTGATCGGAAAATTATTTGTATCTGAAACCACATCTACCTGCAGATAACCTTGTGCCATGTCTGCCTCATAATAAAGAATGTTAGGATAGCATATGCGCCAGGACGGATGGAGTTTCCCTGTCAAATAGAAAGAATCATTCAAAAAAACAAAAAAATTTCAAAAAAGGGCTTGTGTAAATGATCCTTTTGTGGTAGTATATAAGCACTGGGGCATTAGCGCAGTTGGGAGCGCGTTTGAATGGCATTCAAAAGGTCGTGGGTTCGAATCCCATATGCTCCACTTTTTCTTTTTTGCAGATATGGTTCATCGGTAGAACGCTAGCTTCCCAAGCTGGAAAGGCGGGTTCGACTCCCGTTATCTGCTGTATCAGACCTCTTATAGTTGTTGAAAGATCCAATAACTATAAGGGGTTTTTTCATCTGTTCTTCCCAGCCCGTCTCCCATCCTGGGTTTCTCTGTAACTTCCAGCCCATAAAAAGGCCTCCCGCTGCACCATACAGCGAAAGGCCTTTTTTCATATCGGGGGTGATTTCCAGTCTTATTTTTTGAATTTTGTCAGGGATACTACGAGGGCTGTACAGCCAACGAGACCGATGACGTTGGGAAGAACCATGAGCTGGTTGAACATATCGGACAGAGCCCATACCAGATCAGAAGAGGTGGTGGTTCCCAGGAAGATGAAGATCAGAGAAATGATCGTATAAACGGTCACGCCCTTCTTGCCAAACAGGTACTCCGTATTTACCTTACCGAACATATTCCATCCGAGGATCGTGGAGAACGCAAAGAAGAACAGGGCGACTGCCACGAATTTCGCTCCCAGATCTGCGCCAAACACAACGCCGAAGGCGGTCTGGGCCAGGTTCGTGTTGTTAAGCACATTTACGATCTCTCCGGTGTAGCCTGCTGCTAAGGGGCCGTCAGGAGTGTAAAGCGTGCAGATAACAACCAGGGAGTTTAAAGTCAGAACTACGAAGGTATCAATGAAAACACCGATCATAGCCACACAGCCCTGCTCGTGAGGCTCTTTTACATTTGCAAGAGCATGAGCGTGGGGTGTGGAGCCCATACCAGCCTCATTGGAGAACAGGCCGCGCTTTGCACCCTGGCTGATGGCTGCCTTTAATGCAGTACCAAAAGCACCGCCGACGATGGCCTGGGGCTGGAAGGCATATTTGAAGATCATCCCAAAAGTTGCCGGAACATACTGGATCCTTGCGATCAGGACAACAACGCCGCCCAGAAGGAATACAGCTGCCATGATGGGAACCAGCTTCTCCGTAACGGAAGCAAGACGCTGAACGCCGCCAACGAAAATAAATCCACATACTGCTACTAAAATGATACCAACGATCCAGGACGGAACACCAAAGGCTGTGCTGAAAGTAGAGCCGATGGAGTTGGACTGTACCATACAGCCGGTAAAGCCCAGAGCCAGGATGATGGCAATGGCGAAGAAGGCTGCCAGGAATTTTCCAAGGCTGCCCTGGAAAGCAGTGCGGATGTAGTAAACAGGTCCGCCAAGATACTGTCCGTCTTCATTTTTCACACGTGTCTTCTGGGCTAAAACTGCCTCGGCATAAATGGTCGCCATGCCGAAGAACGCAATGATCCACATCCAGAAAATAGCTCCAGGACCGCCGGTCAGGATCGCACCAGAGGCGCCGACGATATTACCGGTACCAACCTGGGCAGCGATGGCTGTGGCCAGCGCCTGGAAGGAGCTCATTCCGCTCTCATGCTTCTTGCCGCTTAAGGTCAGGTTTCCGAATACCCGCTTCATACCTTCTCCAAAGCAGCGTACCTGAACGAATTTCGTCTTGAAGCTGAAGTACAGGCCGGCTCCCATAAGAAGGAATACCAGGATATAGTCAGACAGATATCCATTAATGGTATTCACGATGGGCAGTAAGGTGTCAGTTAATGCTTGCATAGTATTTCCTCCTATTATTGTATAATGTGATCCCGGCAGGAGCCGGAATCCTTACAGCTTTGCTGGTCTGGAGTTCCAGACCATAGGGGACATATGTATACAATAAAATCTTAAAATCTCCCCCTGCGGAATGCATATTCCGGCATCTGGATCACCAGGCAGCCTTCCGTATCCTACCCCTCGGATACCTTTTTTCTATGTATCTGCATTTCCGTATAGATTTTATCGATTACATATTTAATATACCATGTTGCACAAATGATGTCAATTTATTACCATCTGTTTTTATTGGTTTTTCTTTATTATTTTTACTTCATCTTTAGTTTTTTTATATTTTTTTAACATATTTGACTGCAAAATTCACGGATGCCATGGCATCTTTGCAATACGCGTCGGCGCCGATGGAATTGGCATACTCCTCTGTGAGTACCGCGCCGCCCACCATGATTTTAGCCCAGGGTGCCTTTTCCCTTAAAAGCCGGATGGTCCTCTCCATGGCAGGGACCGTGGTTGTCATAAGGGCGCTCAGCCCCACCACAGGGACATGGCCCTCCACAGCGGCGGCGGCAATGATCTCCGGCGACACGTCTCTCCCCAGATCCATCACCTGGAACCCATAATTTTCCAGCAGGACCTTTACGATGTTTTTTCCGATATCGTGGATATCTCCCTTGACTGTGGCCAGGATCACCGCACCCCGATTCTCCCGCTCCACTCCGTCTTTTGTCATCTTTTCCTTCATGATACCAAAGGCAGCCCGGGCAGCTTCAGCGCTCATTAAAAGCTGCGGAAGGAACACAGTTCCGGCCTCAAAGCCCTTTCCCACCTCGTCCAGGGCCGGGATCATCTCCCGGTTTATTACGGTCAGGGCATCTGCTGAAAGGAGGGCATTCCGGGCTGCCGTTTCAGCCGCCTGGATCATCCCCTTCTTTATGCTGCGCTTTAAAGGAGTCTCTGCCGGATCTCCTTCCAGCGCTGCCGGACCATAGGGACCTCCGGAACTTTCAGTTTCCCCAGTTCCCTGGGATCCGTTTTTCCGGATTCCAGCCGCCGCTTCCTTCCGGGCCTCCTGTTCTGCCTTCCTGGCCGCCTCCTCCTGCCCGTATTTTTCCACGTAGCCAGAGCAGTTCTCATCCATCCCATGGAGGACCAGAAAGCTCTTATAAGCGGCCGCCATGGCCGGGAGGCCAGGATTGATGATCGCCGCAGACAGGCCGTTTTCCAGCGCCAGCAGAAAGAACGCAGAATTGATATGCTCTCTCATGGGAAGGCCAAAGGATATGTTGGACACGCCCAGCACGGTTTTTCCTCCCAGCTCCTCCTTGACCCGTTTTACAGTCTCCAGGGTGGTCATGGCCCCGTTCTTATCCGAGCTCACAGCCATGCACAAGGCATCCACCAGGATATCCTTCTTCTCAATACCGTAGGAGGCCGCCGTCTCGTAAATCTTTTTCGCCACTGCAAGCCTTCCGGCCGCCGTTTCCGGGATCCCGTTTTCATCCAGGCACAGGGCCACCACCACGCCTCCGTACTTCCGCACCAGCGGGAACACCGCCTCCATGACCTCCTTCTTTCCGTTGACAGAGTTGACCATAGGCTTTCCGTTATAGATCCGCATGGCCTGTTCCATGGCCTTTACGTCTGAGGTATCGATCTGCAGCGGCAGATCTGTTACGCTCTGGAGCTCTCTTACGGTCTCTGTCATCACTGCCGTCTCATCGAGGCCGGGAAGTCCCACGTTCACGTCCAGGATATCCGCCCCATTCTCCTCCTGGGAGGCGGCCATGTTCAGGATATACGCCATATCCCGGTCCTTCAGGGCCTGCTTAAGCCTGGGTTTTCCCGTGGGGTTGATCCGCTCTCCGATGATCACAGGCCTTTCGCCCAGGATCACCGCCTGCCCGTAAGAGGAGACCACCGTCCGGTCCTTTTTTTCCACCGGAAGCAGAGGAAGCGGACCGCAGGCCTCCCTAAGTCTCCGGATATGCTCCGGCGTGGTCCCGCAGCAGCCGCCAAGGACCGAAACTCCGCATTCCGCCATGGCCTTCATGGCCTGGGCAAAGCCGCAGGCATCGATGTCATACACGGTCCGCCCGTTCTCGCTCCTGGGAAGGCCGGCATTGGGATTTACCATCAAAGGAAGGGATGAGACGCTCCTTAAATGCTTCATGAACGGCAGCAGCTGGACCGGACCCAGACCACAGTTCAGGCCTATGACGTCCGCTCCCAGCCCCTCCAGGAGGGCGGCCGCCGTTTCCACCGTTCCTCCCGTGAGCATTTTCCCCTTTTCGTCCAGAGTCACTGTGGCGAACACCGGAAGGGATGAGACCTCCTTGGCTGCCAGCACCGCTGCCTTTAACTCATAGCTGTCTCCCATGGTCTCAATGACGATCAGGTCGGCTCCTGCCCGGACTCCAGCCTCCACCACCTCTTTATACGCCTTACATGCATCCTCGAAATCCAGATCCCCGCAGGGGGCCAGAAGCCGCCCCGTGGGCCCCAGATCCAGGGCCGCATATCCATGCCCGGCCTCCTTTACAGCCTCCTTTGCCAGGGAAACGCCCGCCGTTACAATGGATCCCAGGCTGTATCCTTCGTCTTTCTTATATTTGAACCCGTTGGCCCCAAAGGTATTGGCTGTCACCACATCGGCCCCGGCCCTTAAGTATTCCAGGTGGATCTCCTTCACGGCCTCCGGATGAGAAAGATTCCATGTCTCCGGCAGCTCTCCCGGCAGAAGTCCCCGCTCCTGGAGCATGCTCCCCATGCCTCCGTCAAAAAAGATCCGCCTCCGCTTCAGTTCATCCCTGATATCCATCTGTCCTTACGTCTCCCTTCCCTGTCCCAGGCTCCTCCTGTACGGACAGTCCTTTTTTTCACATGCCTCGCACCCCTCTGTCCGGCAGAAGCCCTTCACCGGACTGATCCCGATCACCGCCGTCACGGATTTGGACGGCATCATAAGGCCTCCCTCTGTCAGAGTGATCCCCAGGCGCTTCCCGGCCTCCAGCCCTCCCAGAAGGTCCTTCTGGACGCTTAACGGGAAATCTCCGTAGCCCGGAGAAAATCTTGGCCGCAGGTAAAGCCCCTTTTCCTCATATTCCTTTCGCCAGGACTCAAAATTCCTGTCACAGACCTCCTCGATCAGAGCCGCTGCTGCCGCCTGCATGACCACAGCCCTGGCCATAAAAAGCTTCCCGTACTTAAGGAGCAGCCGGTCCACTCCCGTCCCCAGGGTCGCCGCCATCACAAGAACCCGGGCGCAGCCGCCCAGGTTCTTTAAAAGACTTCTGCTGGAGGTCTGGAAACAGCCGCAGTCCAGGCTCCCGTCCCGCACCGTCACCGGAAA
>OIWO01001136.1_pt1 | contig 23858 bp, 22 predicted proteins | sample 1587641 | NCBI WGS metagenome assembly OIWO01 (sample SAMEA3888924, study PRJEB22519) | human gut metagenome | biome: human gut; feature: human-associated habitat; material: faeces | place: Denmark | collected 2010
TTTCTACTTTCTGGGTATGAGTGCTGCACAAACTTTCTATCCGTTTGGCAAACTCAGTGAACCGTTCGCAGACATACGAAAAGGTTCTCTTTTCAATGGTTACTACTTCCATACTTTTAATTTTTAATGGTTTATAAAACGTGTTGATTCTATTTTCATCGGCAAATGAAAGAAGAATCAAGAGACGTTTTAAAAACTGTCTGGAAGTGGTAGGATGTTGTTCTTATTGGCACTATATATGAGATACAAGACATTACGGCATGATTTTTAGTGCCAGATTATTCAATACAGCTATTATTATTCGTATCTTCGCAATTATAAAGTATTTGAAATGAGTAAATTTAATGCGAATGAAGGTGTAGATGTCACAAAGTTAGAAAAACTCTTTCTTGAGAATGGAACACTTAAAACATTTAGGAGAAACGACTATATGGTTCATCAAAACAATAAGACGAATCATATAGGCTATGTTACATCAGGTACATTTCGCCTTACTCGCATAGACACAAACGGGAACGAATGGATTGTTGGTTACAGTTTTGAGAATGATTTCGTATGTGATTATCCCTCTTTAATTAATAGAACAAGTGCAACGGTTAGCATAAAGGCAACAACTGACTGTGAGGTTTATTTGCTCCCATTAAGCGAACTCAACCAATTTTGGGAAACAGATATGGAAACACAACGCTTAGGCAGACGAATTGCCGAAACTATGTTTGCCGAGATATACCAACGATTATTAAGATTCTATTGTGATACTCCCGAACAACGTTATCAGGCACTAATGAAACGATGCCCCGATTTACAAGAACGAATATCCCTAAAAGAAATAGCACTTTTTCTCGGTGTAACTCCTGAAACCCTAAGCAGAATCCGCAAAAAACAACAGCAAAAATAGAGGTCTTGACTTTCGTCAAGGCTTTTTTGCTTTCTACTGCTTAATATTGCCGCCATAATGATAAACAAAATGATTATGGAAACTTACACTCACTTCGGCAAACAACCTGATGTTCTCAAACATCTTGTTCTCTGTGAGGTTCTTCAAATAGAGAAACCGCAGATATATGTAGAAACAAATTCAGCATGTGCTATCTATACAATGGCACATACGCCCGAACAAGAATATGGTATTTATTATTTCTTGAACGAAGCGAACGAAGATGTCATATTGAGAAATTCTCTTTATTATCAATTGGAGAGTGAAAGTATGGCAAATGGAAACTATTTAGGTTCTCCAGCATTAGCCATGAAAGTATTGAATAATGATATTAAGGGGCATTTGTTCTTTGATTTGGAAAAGGGGGCATTGGAGAATATCGAAACATTTGCAAGACGCCAAGCCGTCACACCACCAATTAAAACCTTTAATTGTGATTCGGTTGATGGCGTATTAAAAATATTGCCATCACTTCCCAAAAGTACGTTTTTACATATCGATCCATATGAAATAGACAAACGCAATAACAACGGACATACTTATCTTGATGTATTAACCAGTGCCACCAAATTGGGAATGAAGTGTTTGCTGTGGTATGGATTTATGACGATTAACGAGAAACAGGTACTCAATAAATATGTATCGGAGAAGTTAAGCAAAGCAGGCATTAATGATTATGCGTGTTCTGAATTAATTATGAACGCCATAAAAAAAGACACAGTAGTCTGTAATCCGGGTATATTGGGAAGCGGAATCTTAGCAACCAACTTATCCCCAAAATCCGATGCGATGATTCAGACTTATAGCAAAAAATTAGTTGCAATCTATAAAGATGCTCGATATAAAGAGTTTGACGGGAGCTTATACAATGACATCATTAGTAAGAAACAGAATATCAGAATCAAAAGACATCTTTAATTGTGTGAATTATGAAAGAATTATCAGACCAGAGGTTTTTCCGGCTATTGTCGGAATGCTCACAGAAAGAGTTTGCAGTAAATGATTTTGCGGCAGCATTACAAGAACTTGCCAACCACTTGGCAAACATTGCTATAAATGAGCAGGACTACGCAGTATTATTACGTTATTTCTACTTTGGACTAAACAGGCTCAAATCGTACCGTTCACAATTTGAGATGGGGGAAAAATGCCTTGCTATTGCTTGTTGATGAAGCGATAGAAGTTATAAACACAGAAATTCGCATACTCAATATGCGCATCAAATACCCGATTCAGTTCCAAAATCGGAAAAATAACTTTCCACCATCACCCCTATATCTTACCGATGAAACCTATCTTGTTGAAATCATGGAACTGGTTAGCGGAATTTTCCTATCTAAACGAGTGATTACCCACAACGGGACAGAATCACCACTAACCGAAATCGGACGAGCTTTTGAATACCTTTTCAATATCAAATTGGGTGACATCCACAAAAAGCACGATAATGTAATTTGCCGTAAAGCTAATAAGCGCACCGAGTTTTTGGACATACTTCGTAAAGCTATTACCGAAGAAAGTAAGAAGAAAGGCTATCTATAAATCAGATACTTACCAAGAATTATTAGGGGTGTAGTATATCTACTCCCCTAACTTATTTGCGCTCGTTTGCCGAATTTTGCTTCATCAATCGATTGAAAATAATAATGTTGAACTAAAAAATGAAGCAAAATGTATATAGACAACGAAAACTTCGACAAGTGGATGGAACGGTTATCAAAAAAGCTCTCCGAAATCGGGCAAGACCTAAAATCCCTTATCAATACTGACAATGTACTGGACGAAAATGATAAGATACTCGACAATCAGGATTTGGCTTTCCTGCTAAAAGTATCTTTCCGAACCTTGCAACGGTATCGGGCAAGTGGCAAACTTCCTTATTTTACGATAAGCCACAAGACCTATTATCGTGCAGCCGACATCCGGGCATTTATTCAAGAAAATGCCGATTGCAAGACCTACGAACAGTTCAAAAAGGAAAATCAACTCGATAAGCAAACCGAAGTAAAACAAGGTGGGTAATACTACCGCCTGATGAAGTGCTAACAATCCCCATTTAGCAGAAACCGCCTCGCCCTATGGCTCGGCTCGTTTCGCTAAATGAAGCAAGAGGGAACTGGACAAGTCCTGTTCTTCCCTCTTGCCCTGCGGGGCAAAGCCTTCGGCTTTAAGAGGTTACATTCGTAACCGTTTATAACAGTGATTATAAGTCAGAAATGTATTTCGCTTATAATCAACTGAATGAATCTCATTTTCCTTATAAAAAAGTTATAATCATGGATAAGACCAATAATATATCTACCCTTACCACCATCGGGATAGACCGGCAAACGGGAAAGCTAATAGATAAGCTCTGCAAACGCTATTCACTGAAAAAAGGGGAAATAGTCCGTTTGGCATTTGTCTATATTGATAAAGCGTGTATCAACCCATCGGAAGCACCGGAATCCGTAAAATCGGAACTGGCGAAGATAAACAAACGGCAGGACGATATAATCCGCTTCATCCGTCACTACGAGGAAGAACAACTGAATCCCATGATACGAACCGCTAATTCTATCGCAGTTCGGTTTGATACCATCGGTAAAACATTAGAAACACTTATTCTTTCCCAATTAGAATCCACTCAGGGGAAACAAACAGCCGTATTGCAAAAAGTAAGTGAACAGTTCGGCAAGCACGCCGATGTAATCAACCAGCAAGGGAAACAACTTACCGCCCTATATCAGATACACCAACGAGATTATAAGAAATTGTTTCAACTAATACAACTCTATTCAGAATTATCAACTTGTGGCGTGATGGACGGCAAACGGAAAGAGAACCTAAAAGCGGAAATCATTAATTTGATAAATACAAAATAGAGCCATGCACATAGATTTTGCCCCGCCATCGGGAGGAACATATAATAATGCGGGTAGTTGTCGGCAATTAGCTTCATATATGGAGCATGAAGACTTGGAACGGATGGAAAAGGGCATTTATACCGATGGCTTTTTCAATCTGACGGAGGATAATATCTACAAATCAAAGGTTGTTAAAGATATAGACACCAATATCGGGCAATTGTTGAAAACAGATGCTAAGTTTTTCGCTATCCATGTCAGCCCATCGAAAAGCGAGCTTCGGGCAATGGGGAAGACCGAACAGGAGAAAGCCGAAGCCATGAAACGGTATGTTCGGGAAGTGTTTATTCCTGAATATGCCAAGAACTTCAACAAAGGACTATCCGAAGCGGATATAAAGTTTTACGGGAAGATACATTTTGACCGTAGCCGTTCCGACAACGAACTGAATATGCACTGCCATTTGATTGTCAGCCGTAAAGACCAATCTAACAAAAAGAAGCTATCACCGCTTACCAACCACAAGAACACCAAGAACGGAGTAATAAAAGGTGGTTTTGACCGTGTAAATTTGTTCCAACAAGCGGAACAAGGCTTTGATAAGCTGTTTGGCTACAACCGCCAATTATCCGAATCGTTTGACTATTATAATACCATGAAAAACGGTTCTATCTCCGAACAACTTGAATTACAGAATCAAAATTTTACTGGCGAAAAGAAAAAAGAAGTATTCCAATCCAGTGAAAAAGAAAATAATATTTCTTGCAACCTTGATAACAAAGAAGAAAATAAATACTTTAACAGTCAGCAGCACAATAGTAGGGGTGATTCTCTTTTATCTATTTTCTCAGTGGGTGAGGGTAATAATAATGCTGCACCAGTAGAAGAATTACAGGCACAGAAACGCAAGAAGAAAAAGAAAAGAGGAATAAGACGATGATTGAGTATGAAGAACTAAGAGCCGAAATAGACCGTTACTTAATGGAACGGTTCAGGTATCGTAAATCACTTGTACGGCTGACAGTGGATAACATTGTCACTACCCGGAGAAACAGCCGGGTAGATTTGTATCTGCGCATCAGGAGAAGTGAAAGCCAATTTCCCCCTGATTGCCTGATTATTGCCCGATTGGGTTTCTCAAAAGAACGGATAGGGCACGGAACGCACTTTATCCGATTTCTGACAGTAATAGCCCGAAAGTACGGTTTTAACCATATCAGCATTGAATGTGCCAATATCAAAAGTAGTAGGTTAGCCGAGAAATTAGGCTTTTATTCCATAGATGGCGAAAACTTCGCAATAGCTATAACCAAACTAATATCTTATTTTTCAATGGAATAATCTTAATTAATCCTTTCTTTCTCTGAACACAAAGGTATATTCCAAGAATAAAACGGCAACACCGAGCCGCAAGCGGTTTTTGAAAATTTCTTCCTTTTTCGTTCCTCAAAAGAGTAAATTTTCAAAAAGTGTTGCCTTATTTATTCTTTCCATATAGGATATGTTTATCAGAGAAAAAAAGAAAAAAATATGTTAGTTGGGGTATCCTAAGATACAAAGCTTATGATATGCTTTGCCCTTAATAGTTAATTTGTTATATTTGCAAAATAAAATACAATAGACATGAAGGTATTTATTAGTTGGTCTGGAAACAAAAGCCACAAAGTTGCGCTCGTATTTAGAGATTGGCTTCCATCAGTGATACAATCCATTGAACCATATGTGTCATCAGAAGATATTGATAAGGGTGCAAGGTGGAGTACTGATATAGCAAAAGAATTGGAAGATTCTACTTTTGGTATTTTATGTGTTACAAAAGAAAACTTGGAAGCTCCTTGGTTGTCTTTTGAAGCTGGTGCTTTATCTAAAACAATGGATAAAGCATTTGTAAGTCCATTTCTTTTTGACATTAAGCGTTCAGAAGTAAAAGGTCCAATTTTGCAATTTCAATCAACAATATTTCAAAAGGAAGATATTAAAAAATTATTATGCACGCTGAATAAAGCCTGCGGAGATGGAAATATTACAGAAGTACGATTAGATAAAGCGTTTGAAGTTTGGTTTCCGACTTTAGAGGAAGAATTAAACAAAATAAAAGAGGTAAAGGAAGACCCCGACAGCACTCAAGATAAAAATACTACATTATCCCATTCCGCTGAAATTCTGGAGGAAATCTTAGATTTATCAAGGAATAATCAAAAGTTATTAAGAAATCCTGATACAAAAACATACGAAAGTATTGAAGAGCTAAAGAAACTTGCACAAGAACAAGTCAATAGACTCGAAAGAAATTCCGAAATGGATATGAGAAGAGTCTCTCGCAAGTTTCAACCTATGTTTTTGGATGAGTTGATGCATATAAGCATGAGGGATGGTAAAAAACCATATGGATTTCTTATTGCATTGAGTTTCTTTAGACAAGATTTTCCTTGGCTATATGATGCGGGAAAAGATCTTTTAGATGTTTTGAAATCGAGAGCTGGAAAAGAGACTAAACAAGAAGCTATTTATAATTTCAAAGAAATGATGGAATTTACATTTCAACATCCTATGATGAGGGAAATGTATGGTAACAGAAAAGAATATATGATGTACATGAAGGAAATTCCGTATGTTTTATTACGGTATATTGATGAAATAAGTACTACAATATAATTATAAGCCCATGACTGAAAAAATCATGGGCTTAATTTTTATAAATGCAATACATCTAATTCATATTTCCCTTCAATTTGTTCTGCAAGGTTCGTCATATCCTCATTGATTTTGGTACGGGTTATTTCCGCATATATTTGAGTAGTGGAAATGCTTCGATGTCCCAGTGTTTGGCTAATCGTTTCTATCGGAACACCCATTGAAAGACAGAGGGTTGCATAGCTATGCCTTGCCATGTGATAGGTCAGCCGTTTATCAATATTGGCTGCTTTGGCTATCTTTTTCAACTGAATATCAGCATTTTCTATTGTGCATAGCCTAAAGACCTTTCCATCAATATCGGCAAAAGTCGTATTCCGGTATTTCTCGATAAGACGCAATGGAATATCAAGTAGGGGAATGTAGGAAGTGGTTCCAGTCTTTTGGCGATTTAAGACAATCCACTGTTTGCCATCTTCTTGCCGTACAATATTATCATGCCGTAAGTTCTTTAAATCCACGTAAGCAAGCCCTGTGAATGTCGAAAACAGAAACATATCACGGATAAAATTGGCACTCTCATGTTTCATGTCTGTTTGCATCAACCGTTCTATCTCATCCATTGATAGCCATTTCCGAGTAATGGTTATCCGCTGCGGACGATAACCAAAGAACGGGTCTTGATACATCAAACCTTTGTTTAAGGCTCTCATTACAACCCTGCGCAATGGCTTTATTGTATTGTTGGTTGTGCTTGCGCTTAATTGCAAATTGACTTTTAGATAGTAAACATACGATTCTATAAAATCAAAATCGACTTGGGTAAACGGAATATCCGTTATCCCGTATTTGTACTCCAAAAACTCTTTCAAATGCTGATAAGCACGATAAAGATGCGTATAGGTGGTTTTTACTATCAAAATGCCGACAGACTGCCGTTTTTCTTCAATCAAGGCTGCAAACTCCTGTATTAAGCTATTTTGTTTAATGCCAATTCCTTTGATAGCGTTTTTCAGGATTTCAGCAGTAATGTAGCTTTTGTTTTCCAGTAAAGTTTTATAGTGGCGGACAAGTTCAGCCCGATAGTTTTCTATCTGCTTGTTGATATTTGTTTCTTCTTTTGTTTTACCTATGGCTATTCCCTGTTTGGCATCCCATTTTTCAGGAGATAACTCTAAACCCGTGCTGAAAGCTGAACTTTTACCGTCCACACTGATACGCCCCATGACAGGGCAATTACCTGATTTTTTCTTTTTGCTGGTATTCAGATAAAAGAGTATAGCGAAAGTGCTTCTATTGTTTTGCATAATATCTGTATTTTGGATTGTTAAAAGTTGAATTTAGTGGCAAGACGTGCAGATAGCTGCTGCATATCGTTGCCTATCTTCTCATTGTTAAGACGTGCGTAGCGTTGGGTTGTTTCAATATGCTTGTGTCCTAACATCCGGCTTACACTCTCAATCGGAACGCCTTGTGAAAGGCAGATTTGAGAAGCGAACGTATATCTTGCCATATGGTAGGATAATTTCCGGTTGATACCACAGTTTCTTGCAATTCGTTTTAAACCGACATTCACCTGTCCTAAACTCATGTGGGGAAATACTTTTCCATCGGGAGCAAGCCCCTTGTAATACTCCATGATGTGGATAGGGATATTCAATAGCTTTACATTAAACTCCGTATGCGATTTTTGCCTGTTGGCTGAAATCCATAAACTGCCATCATCTTCGGTAATAATATCTTTCCAAGAGAGTTTATGCACGTCTGCATAAGCCAAGCCGGTAAAGGTCGAAAACAGGAACATATCACGGATAAACCGTTGCGTACCTGATTTAAGGGGAGTTTTCATTAACAAATCCAGTTCGTCATTGGTGAGCGACTTGTTTTTAAGTTCCGTCTTTTCCAATTCAAACCCGTCAAAAGGTGGACGGGTGATAATTCTTCGATGTAACGCCAAACGTATTACTTTATTTAGCAAGACAATCCGAGCCTTAACGGTTCTCGGCTTCATCTTACGTTTTACACAGAAAAAGAAATTCAATGCTTCGATAAAAGGCAAATCTAACTCGGCAAGGGGAATATCCTCTACATGGTATTCTTCCCGAAGAAATTGTTTAAGCTGTTTGTAAAGGACTTCGTATTGCTTGTAGGTGGATTGTGCCCTGTCGATGCCTATTCTTCCTTTGAAATCTTCCATCATTTCACCGAACAGGACAAGCAGTGTTTTTTGTGCTGTGGCAATTCCTTGAAAGGCGTTCTTCACTTCAATAGCGGTTACTTTTCCTGTTCGCTTTAGAATGTCCTTGTAGTGCGTGTGTATGGAGAGATTAATATTATTAATCTCTCTGTTGAGTTCAACGGCAACACGGCTTTTGCCGATTGCCCGACCTGATTTTACACTCCAAAGCCGTTCTTCGATTTTTAGCTTTGAACCGAATTGTGCGATGGTGTTGCCGATGATGATTTTTCCGATAATCGGAAAAACGGCATTTGGGTTTGTTCCTGTCTTCTCCGTGTTACCCTCTCGTTTGAGGTAGAAGGACACCTTTAGTTCGTTGTTCATAACGCTCACATTTTTAGTTCGTAAAATTACTTTCTTCGTGAGTTATCGGAACAATGTAAACCACAGACAAACAACGCTATAATCAGACGTTTAACGTCATTGGATTACCGTGTTTTTCATCTTTCGGAACGGGTAACGGTTTAGAAACGGAAAGTCTGCTTTAATCCGCTTTTTCTTGCTATTTCGCTACCGGACACCATAAGCCACTAAAAGACATACATTTCTATCAGTCAATCAATTACCTTTATTTTCTCTCTTTCTCCTTTTACACTGCTTGTTTTTCGTGGCACACGAAACCGTTTTTCGTGCCTCAAAACGCCTTGCCCCTGTCGGGGATAAAAATTACTCCGAAGTCGTAATTTTTTAAGAAAGAAGTATGGAAACAAAGAAGCAAAACAAGGGCGGTCGTCCCACCCTTGATGACCCGGCGAAGCATCGCCATGTGTTGTACCTGAACGACCGGGAGAATGCCCGGTTTCTCTCCCAGTGGGAGCAGTCCGGCGTGACGAGTAAGTCCCGTTTTATTGCCGCCCGTCTTTTCGGCGAACCGTTCAGGGTGGTGAAAGTGGACAAGTCGGCAGTCGAATATTGCGCCCGGCTGACTGAATTTTACGCCCAGTTCCGGGCGGTGGCTGTCAATTACAACCAAGTGGTAAAGGCATTGCACAGCAATTTTTCCGAGAAAAAGGCACTGGCTTTTCTCTATAAATTGGAGAAAGCGACTACTGAACTGGCAGTGTTGAACCGCCAAGTGATTGAACTTACCAACGAGTGCAAAGAACTATGGTTGCCAAAATAAGCACGGGCAGTTCCATGTTCGGCGCACTTGCGTACAACCAAAACAAGGTGGATAACGAGGATGCCAAAGTGCTTTTTTCCAATCGTATGTTACTGAACGAAGATGGAAATTTCAGTATCGGCGAGTGTATGCACAGCTTTGAAATGCAGATGCCCGTTCAGCTTTCTACCAAGAAACCAATCGTTCATATCTCTATCAACCCGCACCCGGAAGATGTACTTTCCGACCAGCAACTTACAGACATTGCACAAGAGTATATGCAGAAATTGGGTTACGGCAATCAGCCTTATTTGGTGTATAAACATGAAGACATCGACCGCCACCATATACACATCGTAGGCTTACGGGTGGACGAGAACGGCAAACCGCTGAATGACAAATTCGAGCATCGGCGCAGCAAACAAATCACCCGTGAACTGGAAAAGAAATATGACCTGCATCCGGCAGAGCGAAAAGAGCGAACCGAACGCCCCGAACTTAAAAAGGTGGATTATGCAGCCGGGGACGTGAAGCACCAAATCGGTAACGCCGTGAAAGGTGCTTGTTACAGCTACCGTTTCCGGTCGTTCGGGGAATATAAAGCCCTGCTTGCCTGCTATAATGTTTATGCCGAGGAAGTCAAAGGGGAGATAAGCGGAAAGCCTTATCAGGGCATTGTTTATTCCGCCATGAATGACAAGGGCGAAAAGGTCGGTAACCCGGTGAAAGCATCCCGTATCGGTAAATCGGTGGGTTATGAAGCACTGGAAAGGCGTATGCAGAAATCCGGTGAAGTGATAAAGGACAAGAACCTGAAAGAGCGTACCCGCCGCACGGTCGCAGCCGTGATGAAAACTGCCGATAACCGTAAGGAACTGGAACGGCAGCTAAAGCAGCAAGGCATAGACGTTCTGTTCCGGCAGAATGACAGCGGACGTATTTACGGTGTTACGTTTATAGACCATGATAACCGGGTAGTGCTGAACGGTTCACGCTTGGGTAAGGAATTTTCGGCGAACGTGTTTAATGAAACGTATTCCGCCGATACTCATTCGCAAAAACCGGAACTTACCTTGCCGCAGGAACGGCAACCGTTTACCCCCAAAGAGCAACCGACACCCGGTTTTTCCTCTGTCGGTATAGGCGGGCTATTGGGCGGAGCATCCAGCGGGGACGAGCCGCAAGATACCACCAGCCAAAAGAGGAAGAAGAAAAAGAAACGCAACAGACGAATTTACTAATCCTAAAAATTATAATTATGCAACAAGAAGATGATTTGCGGGGACTTGCCCGTGTGATGGACTTTATGCGTGCCATCAGTATTCTGTTTACCGTGATAAATGTTTACTGGTTTTGTTATTCCAGCCTGAAAGACTGGGGTATCACCATCGGTGTGGTCGATAAAATTCTGCTGAACTTCCAGCGGACAACTGGGTTATTCTCTACCATCCTTTGGACGAAACTTTTTGCAGTGGTGTTCCTTGTCCTTTCCTGCATCGGTACAAAGGGAGTGAAAGAGGAAAAAATAACGTGGACGAAGATTTATTGTTTTCTTTCGGTCGGTTTTATCCTGTTCTTCCTGAACTGGTGGTTGCTTGACCTGCCACTGCCACCAGTGGCAAACACAGCTTTTTATATCACCACGCTTGCAGCAGGTTTCCTTTGTTTATTGGTTGCAGGAATATGGATGTCCCGTTTGCTCAAAAGCAACTTGATGGAAGATGTTTTCAATACCGAGAATGAAAGTTTTATGCAGGAAACAAGATTGATAACCAACGAATATTCGGTAAACCTACCGACACGTTTCTATTATAAAAAGAAATGGAATAACGGGTGGATAAACATTGTAAATCCATTCCGAGGTAGAAGAAGAACAAATCGAGCGATTTCTGTTAAACTCATATACTGGCTGAAACTGAATGTAAACAACTTAAAATCAGCGACATGGGTAAAACAAAGGAAAATAACGGAAAACATCCGAAAAGGGATGACTTCGGGATGGTTGGGAACTTCGGTCGGGAACTGCCGATTTTGTTTCCCAGAGTTTCCCACAAATCTACGTACCCCAAACGGATTGAACTCAATAATCCTGTCTCAGTTTGGTATGTGCAAATGAACGCAAACCCACCATGAGGTCTAATTAGAAAGTCTAATCTCTTTGTGAGTAATTAAATAGATTTAATAAAAGACTGAAAGTCAACAATTAACAAGGTTTATCCGTCCGAAAATCCTTACCTTTGCCGACGCATTTCAAGGATAGCCGGACTCCTACAATCGCAATACATATAATAAAAGGAGTACACAATGAAAATCTCAGTTTCACTACATAATGCCCCTAAAAAGGGCGAAGACCAGAACCTACGTCAGGTAATCTTCCGAGTACGAGAGGGCAATAACGATTTGAAGGTACGCACCGACCTCATGGCAGACCCAACGCTTTGGGATGAGTCAGTACCAGGTTACAGACGCACCACCAAGTTGGGCAAAGGTGGCACAAAGGCATTCAATGATAAGTTGCAAGACATCTTCCGACTTATCGAAGCAGACTTCACACCTATGCGTGATGGCAAGTGGCTGAAGGAAACCATCAATGGCTACCTTCACCCAGTTGCAGAACAGCCTAAGCCATTCTCACCTCTGCCTTGCGAGGACAACGAGAAGGACACTTCACTTGAAAACCTTGACAAAGGCACAGTTCCTGATTGGTTCACGAAGTACGTTGAGCATTGTGATGTCAGCCATGGGAGAAAGGCTTGCTACCTTTCCACCATCAAGAAACTACGTCGCTATGAGTTATTCAAGCGAGAGTTTGAAGGTCAGAAAGACTTCAATCTCTATCCCGACACCTTCACAATAGATGATCTCTACGACTTCTATGAGTATGTCGAGAACGAGTACATCTACTATGATGAGCATTATGACTGGTATCGTCAGTTCCACATTGACAAGAAACCACCTATCAAGTACACCAACAACTATATGCAGACCGTCAGAAGTCATTTCCGTGCCTTCATGAACTGGATGACCAAGAACGGCTATAGTTCCAACATGGAGTACAAGAAGCTGACTATCAAGCCAGATGTCTATGCTGACCCTATCTATCTCACTCTTGAAGAGCGTGACAAGGTCTATTATACAGACCTTACCAAGCATCCCGGACTCTCTCTTTACCGAGACATGTTCATGTTCCAGTGTCTGGTTGGTTGCCGAGTGTCAGACCTTTATGCCTTCACTACTCGCAACATCACCGAGGATGGCTTCATCGAGTATCTTCCTCAGAAGACTCGTGAGAATGCAGTCGAAGGAGCACCTTCTTCCTTCTGCCGTGTTCCTCTCAATGATAAGGCAAAGGAGATTATTGAGCGCAATATGGACAAGCGTAGTGGTCGCCTATTCCCATATCGAAACAAGAACATGTATGCTTATGGCATCAAGATGCTGCTTCTTCTCTGTGAGATTGACCGCATGGTGACAGCCAGAGACCCAGACACAAAGGAGTTTACACGATACCCATTGTACATGGTTGCTACAAGCCATACGGCAAGAAAGACCTTCATTGCCAACATCTACAAGAAGGTGAAAGACCCTGAATTGATCTGCTCTATGACAGGTCATATGCCTGGTTCCAAGTCCTTCCGTCGCTATCGCCACATTGATGACGATTGCAAGTGGGATGCACTTGAAGGTATCGAGTAAGCATACTCAACTAACCATCTAAAGACAAGCAAGATGAAAGTAACAGCATTTATCCGTCAGAAGCAGGTTGCCAAGAGCAACACTACTGACAAGAGCACCATATTTTTCCGTATTCGTGATGGCAAACTCGACATCAAGGTTGCCAGTGAACTCTCCATCAATGCCAATCACTGGAGTGATGACCGCCAAGGCTACAAGCTCCGTGTGAACACTGTCTCTGATGCAGTCAAGCGTGAACTCGACCGCAAGGTCAGGGAAATCACCGACCTTATCAATGACAAGTATCACAAAGGTGTTGATGGCAAGTGGTTGAAGCACCTCATTCAGTTGTATCACCATCCCAACATGATTTATTCTGAGGATGGCATCGATACCCGACTAACCAATCAGATTACAGAGTACTATAACCATCGTAAGGTGGCTAACTGTACCATCTATACCTCGCATACCATCATCAAGAAGATTAAGCACTTCGAGCTTTACATGCAGAATGTCAAGCGTCGCAAAGGCTATGTCATGTATGCAGAAGCCATTACCGAGGAAGACCTTTATCTTTTCAAGGAGTACCTTCTTGACGAGTATATCATCTTCCAAGACCATCCTGAGATCTTTGAAGACCTGAAGGAGTGGCAGAAGCCAAGGGCAGAAATGTCTGAGAATGGTGCGTATGACATTCTTCACCGCCTTCGTACTGTCATGAAGTGGGTTGACTTCAACGGCATTCCAACGACAAAGCCGTTCAGCCGCTTCGAGTTGAAGGCTCCGACCTATGGCACTCCATGGTATCTGACTCTTGAAGAAAGAGACAGAATCTGGAACCTTGATTTGTCTGCCGAGAAGAACCAGTTGAAGTTCCATCGTGACATCTTCATCTTCCAGTGCTGTGTTGGTTGCCGTATGGGTGATATTGGCAGATTCACCAAGGATAACATCGTCAATGGTGCTTTGGAATACATCCCACATAAGACTGCAGAGAGCTCAGGCAGACTTGTGAGAGTTCCGCTGAACCAGAAGGCTCGTGAAATCCTTGACAGGTATAGTTGGCGCAAGACCACACTACTCCCTTATTTCGAGGATTGGGAGTACAACGATGACATCAAGAAACTCTGTACTATGGCAGATGTGACTCGCATTGTTTCGGTACTCGACCCTAAGACTCGCACTGAGGTGAAGAGACCACTCAATGAGATTGCAAGCAGCCACATGGCTCGACGCACCTTCATCGGCAACATGTACAAGAAGGTCAAGGATCCAGACCTTATTGGCTCGATGTCAGGTCATGTCGAAGGCTCCAAGGCTTTCGCCAGATACCGCACCATCGATGATGACATGAAGCGTGAGCTCGTTGACATGATCAACTGACACACCTGCTCTGCCACACTTGCTCTGATGTACTAACGTTCTGTCTGGCAGATGTCCCTATACCGCATCTGCCGACAGAACACATGTCAAACCTTTTAATACTGCAAATCAAAGAAGAAGCATATTCAATGAATACCCCCACCTCCTGACCAATGGATTGGTCATCAGGTACCGAGAGAATCAACCGCTTTTATCACTGATATACTTACTATGTCACAGAAGCATTTTACTCATGAGGTCTTCCTCACTCATGTAGTGAGTCTTGACCTACTGGACTACCTCTGTCCAGTTCACAAGAAAGAGGTGTTGAGAGTCGATGCTTTCCGCGACCTTCTCAACAAGACCTGCCAGCAGCCTACAGGTGCAATGACCAAGGAGGGTACTCCACTGGTCGTTACCCCTGGGCAACTGGTAACGTCGGTTTCCGAACTCGCACGAGTGTGGGACTGGCACAGGGATAAGGTTCGTGACTACCTCAATGGACTTGCCAAACGTGATGTTCTCACGATCGACATGCACAAGAAGTTCATGGTTCTTTCATTCCCTTATCTGGCAGACCGTATCTCAGCCTATGCTCCAAAGGCTGATGACAAGGTATCTGCCGAGCCAACACCTTCGCCTGGTGGAGCAAGCGAAGATAAGGGGCAGAAGAAGGAAGGCTCACCTGTCACTCAGAATGTGGCTACTGCAACCGAGGGTGCTTCAACCAAGGAAGCAAAGGCTGGCATTCAGAATGATGGTGAGAAGCGAGAAGAAGGCAATGTTGGTACTGCCAGACGTGGCGGTTACATGCAGGAAGACCTCTTCTCTGGTGTTGATAACGCTGGCACTCAGCAAGTGCCGGTTAATACTAACCAAATGAAGGCTGAATAATGGATTTATACTCAATGATTCAGGCTGGTGGTCGCATGAATTTCACGGTCACTGGCGAGGATCTTGTCCAGTTCGCAGAGACCATTATCGAGAAGACTATCGCTATGCGAGATGCCGAATTGGCAATGGCTCCAAAGGATGAGACTTATTTAACGACTGACGAGGTCATTGCGAAATTCCATGTCTGCAAGACCACCTTGTGGACTTGGGAGAAGAATGGCTATCTGATTCCTTCACGCTGGGGAAAGCGTAAGACGTATGCCTTATCGGAACTCCATGCGCTCATGAAGGACAAGAAGAAGCGTCTGCCGAATCTTGCTGCTCAGGAGAACAAGTTGGCAGATACGCTTGGAAAGGAGGTGCAGGGCTGACAGGTATCTCTGATGATGGGCATGGTCAGCAGTTGTACGCTGTCATAGCCTATCCTCAGAGCCTTGCAGGAGCAACAGAATGGTGATGTCCTTTGGCAGACATACCATGCCTTACCCTTTTCCCTTTTGTCAATGCTGGATTTCTGACCAGTTTCACCTCTTGATCCTCATTCAAGGCACAAGCAGTGAACCAGGCTTTCCGGCATAGACAAACCCAAGGGTGAAGGGATGCCAAAGCGACACATACTATATTATATGTAGTAAGAGTCACCCTGGCATTGATTCGAGACCATCCTTCTACTCGGACATTACGCATCAGACAGAGGTCAGCGAGGTGTCTCTGACCACAATACACAATCATGCGTAAAATCCGTTTCTGAAGGCTTTGTCGAGGTCGTAAGACCATGGCTCTGCCGATGGCTCACCACCTGTCCTGCAGCCTGTCTATTCATCTATTGCAAACATCTTCGATGCCTACGGCTATAACCTTGGTTTTTCCTTCGTTAAGTCTTGTATCTGACACGATCCAGCAGAGCTGAAACGATGTCCGTCAGACGTAACGACCGCTTTGCGGTAAGGGGTTTTACGGGGTTGGGGAGCAAGTGTATGTTTTCTATGCCCAGAAAACAACCATCCCTTCGGTCGGGAGCATCAAGATGCTGGCACATAAATGTGAAGGAGGCTATTATGAATAATACCCAAGAACCCCAACCCCCTAACTCTTCTCGTAAACATAAGGGAGGTCGTCCACCCTTAGCAGAGGAACAGAAGCGTACCGTATGCAAGAAGGCTTACTTCACTATTGAAGAGGCTAAATGCGTCGAACTCGCTGCTGATGAAAACAGAATGTCTGACTCAGAGTACATGAACCAGATGACCATGAACGGCTATGTCAAGGCTCCTATAGATCCTGACTTCGCCAAAGACTTCAGGGCAGCTGCTAACATGGCTGGAAATCTCAACCAGTTGGCATACCAAGCAAACAAGGCTGGCTTCAGCAGTGTGGCAAAGGATATGCTTGATTTGCGTTCAAGGCTTCATGGTGTACTCGACATAATCTACCGCTGGATATGATGCCCAAGATAAGTAACGGTTCTACCTTCGGGGGAATCGTCAATTATGCAAACGACATCAAGGGCAAGGACACAACAATTCTCGCTTCTCGCGGAGTTGATCTTCGGAGCAACTATACCATAGCAAAGTCTTTCAAGATTCAGGCTATGATGAACCAAAGGGTGCAGAATTGTGTCGGACACTTTGCGCTTTCATTTCCTCCAGAAGACGCACATCGTTGCACTGACGGATTCATGCGTAAGTTGGCAATGGAGTATATGAAGAAGATGGGCATCACTGATACCCAGTTTGTCATCTTCCGACACCATGACCACGACCATGACCATGTGCATGTTGTCTATAACCGAGTCAACGATTTCGGCAAGACCATATCTGACGGATGTGATGTAGAAAGGGCAATCGCCATTTGTCAGGCGATGACCCGACACTATGGTCTTCACTGGAGCGATGGCAAGATGAAGGTCAACCGTGACCGACTCAAAGGCAAGGCAGTTGTCAAGTATGCCATCTTTGATGCAGCACAGAAAGCATTGCCTGGCAGTCGTACATGGCAGGATTTCATCGATCGTATGAAGGAGCAAGGCATTCAGGTCAAGGTTGCACCTCGTGAAGGGTGCAAAGGCATGGGAGTTGTCTTCACCAAAGGCAATGTCTCAATGAGTGGTTATCAGGTTGACCGACGCAGTTTGACTTTCTACATGTTGAACCAGCAGTTGTACAACATCAACGCTCTGTTGCCTAAAGACCTGTGGTTGCCTGATGAACCAATGATTCATGAGGTCAAGTTTGACGATATGGATTCCGATGTCCGTCTGCCGAAAGTTTCCTTTGGCAAGGAAGACGAGTATGTAGAAGACAGTAGCGTGAATATCTATGATGATAATAACGATTCTGCCTTTTTCGATACCGATGCGGCTGCCGAACTTGCTTCCAATGTGGCTGCTGCAGCTGTCGAACTTGCCGTTGGTCCGACTGTGGTTCCGACCTCAGGAGGTGGCGGTGGTGGCAGTTCCAGTGGCTGGGGCGATGACTATGATGATGACGAGAAGAAGAAAAGGAATAGACCTAAGTTCCACCGTTAATACATTTAGAATATGCCGAATAATACTACAAAACCCAAGCTTAAACCTGCAAGGATGATAACCAAGGAGAAAGTTCAGGAAGTGAAAGACAAGATGGCTGATATTTCATCCACAGTTGTCTCTTCACAGACTGTGTCTGCACATCCTGCTGAATCTTCTGAGCAGGTCGAGGATGCTGATGTCATTGTGCCTGTCAGTCAGCCAGATTCTGAATCTGATGATGTGACGGAGAATCCGCCCATCGATGGCGAGTTTACTGACAAAATGCTCAAAGATATTGACGTGCATGACTTCTGTTTCATCTTGGAAACGATGTACAACTATACAGCTGATCACAGAGAAGAAGCGAAGCGCAAGGAACGTGAAGAGAGCAGACGTAAGCAGGAAGAATCAGGTATCGATGTCATCACTCCTGAGAATGCTCTTGTAAAGTGTACTGGTTTCATGAACGACATTCTAACCGGATATAATCTCTACAAGAAGCATGAGAGTGCTATTGACAAACAGCAGACAAAGTCCAAGGAGATTGCCGATACTCAGAACGAGACTGTCAAACGTCTTGAAACCGTTATCGGCAGGATTGAGGACATGCAAGGAGTCAAGGCTCCAAAGCGACCTCCATTCCCTTCATTGGCATGTCTGGCTTACTTGTTCTGGCACTGGCCTATGTATGGTTTTGCTTTTCTCTGGCAGTCGAAGTACTTCCGCAGATTCTGCTTCCTCATCGCATTCTTTGTGATGGTACTGGAGTTCTGCATGATTGTACTTCTGTCATACGACAACAAGGATCTGCACCATGACCGTGCCAAGTATGTCACTGTCAGAAACTGGTCACTGGTCGAAGGTGATACGGCTACCATCAACAAGTTTGACTATGTGGATTTTATCTACAGCGATGTCAAATACCGCAAGGACGATATTGACGCTCTGCAAGAGACAATTCGCAAGAAGTACGACATTATGATGGAAAAGAAGCAGAAGCAGCAGAACCAGAAACGTCGCAAGTGATATGCTTGCCACTATTCTCTATTAAAATTGGCGCACCATCCGTAGTGAAGTGATGCGCCTTTTTACATTTTTAACCGCGATAAGGAATTTTGGACAATGTTACATTTACTTTATCCAGATCATATCCCTTCATCTTTAGGAAATGAATCACAGACTGCTTAGCTATGTGTGAAGTATTTGTTGGTCCTATAATAACCTCTCTTAGTGCCGTTTTGGGAATATGGACTTCTACATAAGGAACAACAATTCCATTTTTTACTTTATGCTTGACGTATAGCGGATTATCTGTATATACTACACACCGTCTTTCTTGTTCATTTTCATAGGCTATATTTTTAGAGCCGAGACATGTTGTAATTATTAGGTTGGTCTCTAATTCATCTTGTATCTGTTTCTTATTTGCATCAATTCGCCTCTGCTCTTCTTCATGATTAGGTCCCATATGAACAATATGTCCATTTTTGTTTAAGTTGTAAAAATTCTTAAAACCTTCATCGATTTCCTTTTCACCATATGTGCATTTTATCGATAATCCATAGGCTTTTTGTAGCTGTGAAAAATCAAATCCTAATGCGCACCCAGCACCATTAGCAGCATACATTCCCCACATTTGCAACGTATCGGAGGTCTGACAAAAGGAAGACAGATAGTAGTTGCGAAAAGCGCCAACATCAATCTTCTTTTGAATAACTCGTTCTACAGACTTTACACCTTCCACAATTTCATTGGAGTCATTGAGATATAAACAATTTGTTGCACGTAAAACAATGTCTTCGTTTCTGATAATATTTATAAAGGCATTTAAGTCTGTATAATGATAAACTTTATAATTTTCAAGCCCTTGCATTAAATCTAACATAAATTTTTATTTTATCCCCAATGCCTTGAAAGCGGCATCTACAGGGTCTGAATAAATTTCGAGACTGAACTTTGAAACGAGGTCGGCAGGAACCTTTGAGTACTGCATCATGTCGGCTACAGGCAAGAGAATACGCTTTGCACCAGCATCAGCAGCTATCTGTAATGCACCGGCAAGATCACTTGTCGGAATGATTGTTCCTCCAATGCTCATTGATCCAAGCACACACATCTGAGGTTGCAGAGGTCTGCCTGTCAAACCTGATACAAGCGATACGAACACTGCCAGTTCAAGACCTTGCAATGTTCCTATACCGTTGATGTCTGTTGCCTTCATGTGCATTTCGCTCTCCGAGAACTTTGATGCCTGAGTGATTCGAGACAGATTGCTACGGCAATAGTTCACAGCTTCCTTCAACTCATCGCTGATAGCACTACCAGAGCCAAAACCAGTATGGGTAAACTTGCCATTGCCAGCCATTACTTGCAGATCCAGACGAACCAAACCAATCTGTCCATCGCCAGGTTGGTGTGCTATACCATAGAGCGATCCTGCTTGCATTTCACCTTCAGGAATGAGGGCAGAACCGCCATTTTCAGGCGTGCTGACATATCTTTCTTCGCCATCTTCGAGGTCGATATAACTAAAATGAACATCGAAGAACTCCAGTCCTCCAATCTTCTTCAGCTGCTCCTTGATTCTTCTTCGACCGATAAGGGCATACTCCAAGCACTTGCGGACATCTTCCTTCTGGTATGAACCATCAGGGAAGAGCAATTTCAAAAGACCACTGACTGTACGTTTAACTGCAATGGTATCACGCTGATTCAAGTCCTTCCCAAGACGGAAGTACTTCTGTATTGCATCGCTGAAATTGTGCTTACGCATTTCACGCAGACACTCAGAGAAATAGTCAGATATGAAGCCAAATGCGTCGGTGAAATACTCAGGACGCATCTTTGGAATCTCCCATCCTGGCAGATAGTGATGGAAACGGTCAAAGAATGCCGTATCAATCATATCTTTAGGGAATGGAGAAAGCAAATGACTCACACGTACCAGATTCTCAATGCTACCGTTGATATTGCCAACGAATACCATTGAGGCATTGGCATTGATGCTTTCTTTTCCTCGGCTGAATGAACCATTAGCCATATAGCCCTTCATGATCTGAATGCCATCCTTATCCTTCATGTTGATTCCAGCCACTTCGTCAAAAGCGACAACATCCCATGTGCCGACCAATCCAACCTGATGCTTGCCCATGTTGTAGAAAAGGTTTGCAACCGTTGTTTGACCGCCAGAAATCAGGATTGAGTAAGGTGATAGCTCATCATAGACGTATGACTTACCTGTGCCACGAGGACCGAGCTCACAGATGTTGTAGTTGTTCTCCACGAATGGAATCATACGAGCCACCAAGTGCCAACGGGTGTTCTCATCAAGGTTTGATGGTTCCATACCAACACTACGGCAGATAACCTCAATCCACTCATCGAGAGTGAAGTGCTTGCGACCTTCAATATACTCTTCGAGGTCAGTCGCTGGCATCTGGATAGGTTTCAGCGATGAAATGGTAAATGGACTTCCCTTTGCATTTTCATCATAGAGATATTCCATATCAATGATGCACCATATACCGCCACGAAGCAATCCGTAAAGTACATTCAGCGGTTGGTCGGCACGGAGCACCTCCCACGAACTGCGCAGGTGGTGGATCAGGGAATCCAGCTTTTGCAGGTCTTTTTCTTTTGCTGCATCCCGTACCGCCTGCATTTCCTTTTCTGTTTCAGTTATCAACTTTTCCAGCATGACGGCTTCATTGCCATAGGACAATAAGGCGGAAAAGTCCGGTTTCCCGTCCGGTGTCGCTTTTATGGCACACCTGTCGGAAACCTCCATCAGTTCCGATATGGAGAACGGTTTGAACAGGCATCCGGCAAAGCCTTTTGCCAATAGTTCCCCTTTGTTACAACTGCCCGAAGCGGTTGCCACAACCACCGGGATTGTTGGTGAATTGCCCACGTTGGACGAACGCAACAGTTCCAGCAATTCGAAACCGTTTATATCGGGCATATTCAAGTCTGTCAGCAACAGGCTGTATTCTTTCTGGCGTATCATTTCCATCAGTGCCGCAGCATCGGTGCAAGTGTCGCAGTGTATTCCTTCTTGGGAATACATCTCTTTCAGCATCAGAAGTAATACCTCATCATTGTCAATGGCGACAACATCATGGAATTTATTGTTATGATAAACAGGTGTATTGCTTGTATATCCAAGCTGTTCTTCAGCTTCCTGCATAGAAATTTCAACTGTGAAACGACTGCCTTTCCCTTTCTTGCTGTCTAAACGGATTGTTCCGCCAAGCATCGACACAATATTACGCATTATGGCAAGCCCAAGCCCGAAACCCTCCTTTGCGGCGGCATTTGATAGACGTTCAAACGCACCGAACGCTTGTTTCTGTTCCTCTTCTGTCATGCCTGTACCTGTATCTTCAACGACCAGTGTCAGAACTCCATTATCATATTCAGTAATCAAAGAAACACCGCCTTCTTCTGTGAACTTGACAGCGTTTGACAGCAGGTTATTCCCGATTTGTATTATTCGCTCTTTGTCGGTCAATACAATGGCATCGTGTCCAGTCTTCACGGACAAGGACAGCCCTTTGTTCACGGCAACAGGCATGAACTCCGTTTCAAGTGTGTGCGTGATTGCTGAAATCCGGCAGGGTGACAGACGGGGCTGTTCCTTGCCGTTGTCCAGGCGGAAGAAGTCAAGCAAAGTGTTGAGCATATCCCGCATACGGTCGGAGGATTGCAGTATATTTTGGATATATTGCCCATTATTACCGCTATTGCATTCTTTCCGCAAAAGTTCGGTATAGCCGGTTATTGCCGTCAGTGGTGTACGCAACTCATGGGTAATAGTATATACCGCTTTCTTTCGGGAGGTTATGAGTACCTCATTTTGTTGCACGGACTGTTCCAATTGCTCGATCAAATCCGTTGTCTTGCGTTTGTATCGTTTAATGTTCTTTGCATCACGGTGTATGATGATATAGGAAATGACCAACAGCAAAAGAACAAATCCCATCAAGCCGCCTATCTGCATAAATGATTTTTTACGCATGGCTGTTATCTCGCTTTCTCTATTTTGTAAATCAGATTGCACCTTCTTTTCGATTTGGCAAATCAATCCTTGCAGTTGTCTGTTAAGTTCTGCATTACGGGCAGCAAGACTATCGGCTTGTTCTGACAATCGACGGCTCTGCGCATTCTGTTCGTTGACCATGTTTCTATTGGATGAACGGAGCGTAGTCGTTGTTGTCGTTGGCTTCGTTCCCTCTTTTTTGCCGAAGATGCTCAAGAAACCTTTTCGTTTTGGCTTTTTGGACTGTTCCTGCACACTTTTCTGCACAATAACCGGAATTTGATTGGCTATCTTCTTGTTAATAGATTGTTGTTCATCCATTAACCGGACTATCTGGAACATCTGTCGTTCCTTATCCTCTAAAAGACTGCGCACACTATCGATGCGCTCTGCTGGATAGGTGGCCTTGAAACGGCAGAGCATACTGTCCATTGCCATACGCCGTGCATGGTAATGCTCGATATCTTTATCGTTCCATTCCAGTATTGTTTCACCCAATAGAGAAAATTTTATCATTTGAATATTGATATTGTTTATTTCTTTTCGGAGCTCGTCTATTTTTTTATTGCCAAGTTCTAATGCTTCTATCTCCTGCCATTCATAGAGGCTATTATATGCCATA
>OIWO01001164.1_pt1 | contig 23350 bp, 18 predicted proteins | sample 1587641 | NCBI WGS metagenome assembly OIWO01 (sample SAMEA3888924, study PRJEB22519) | human gut metagenome | biome: human gut; feature: human-associated habitat; material: faeces | place: Denmark | collected 2010
TGGCGGATGGCCAGATGTGCCGGGAGATTCAGTGGAAGTGCCAGTATGAGGACGCCCTGATCCAGCCGCCCAGAGGGGTGCTGGACATCAACATGGGAAACTATGCTTCGGGAGGACGCTGAATGAATGGCGTTGTGCTCCTGGCAGGCGGACTTCTGCTTGTGGCGGTGATCAAGCTGATTATAGATCGAAATTGGATCGGCCTGCTTCTCTGTGCTGTCGCCCTGCTTCTGGTCTTTGGGGCTGGACACCATACAAAATAGGCCATTTTAAGAATCGAGGAGGTGAAGTATGCAGAATTCAACAAATATGCGGATACTGGAATTACTCCGGTTTCTCTATGAGCGGACCGATGAAAACCATCCCGCCACAGTATCTGACATCATTGCCCATCTGAATGGAAAAGGAATTCAGGCAGTGCGGCAGACTGTTTACGCAGATACCAATGCGCTGATCGATGCAGGGATTGATATTGTGGTGGTCAAGAGTACCCAAAACCAATATTTTATGGGAAGCCGACCGTTTGAGTATCCTGAACTGAAAATGCTGACAGACGCAGTAGCATCCTCGAAGATCATTTCTGCCAAGAAATCCGAGGAACTGGTACAGAAATTATGCCGTCTGACCAGCACACATCAGGCAGAACAGCTTCAAAAATTTGCTGCTTTATCCAGCCGTGTCAAACCGCATAATGAAAAGGTTTACTATATCATTGATAATATCCAAACAGCGATTGGAAACCATCAGCAAATTCGGTTCCAATACTATGAATATACTCAAGAAAAAAAGAAAATCTTAAAGCATGATGGATATTATTATGTCGTAAATCCTTATGCGCTTGAATGGAAAAATGACCATTACTATTTGATTGGATTTTCTCTGAAGCATCAGAAAATTGCTCACTTCCGTGTAGATCGGCTAACAAGTGTAGAAAATCTGGAAACTTACTTTATGCCGATAGAGGGATTTGATGTAGCCTCCTATACAAATAAAATGGTTGATATGTTTACATCGGAGTCATCGAAGGAAGTAACCCTTCTATGTGAAAACGAATTGATGAGAGTAATCATAGATCATTATGGAGAAGATGCTGCTGTTGATAGGTATGATGATACACACTTCACAGCCAAAATTGAAGTGAACCCCAGTGGAACTTTTTATGGCTGGATATTCAAATTCAAAGGGAAAATAAAAATTCTCTCTCCCAAAGAGTGCATTACGGAAATGCAGCAAATCGCTCAGGAATTTATATAGCGCAAAAGAGGTGTTATTGATTTTTAACACCTCTTTTCAAATGAAATTTTTATCCTTGAAGTGAACAGATGTTCGATATACAATATAAGCAAGATGTTCGCAGTTCGTCGAACAAATGAGAGGTGAATGCTGTGGGCAATATAACTTTTGGATCATTTATAGCCGAGAAACGCAAGGCGCACAAATTCAATTTACGCGATACAGCCAAGCATTTGAATATTGCTTACGGTTATCTGTGTGATATTGAGCAAAGCCGCCGTCCTGCACCCAATGGAGATTTTGTGGAACGCATCTCTGCCTTTCTGAATTTGGATAAATCAGAACATGAGTTGCTTTTGGATCTGGCTGCAAAATCACGCAATACAGTATCTGCTGATTTGCCAGACTATATCATGGAAAAAGATATTGTTCGGGCAGCCTTGCGTGTGGCAAAAGAAGTAGATGCTACCGATGAAGAATGGCAGACATTTATGAAAATGCTAAAGGAGCGTAAACGATAGGGGGGAGAGCTTTGTCAATTCCACAAATCCGTACAGAAGCAATCGAGGCAGTAGGGCGAAAAATCCTGATGGAATATGATCCCTCTCTGCTATCCGGGCAACCATGTCCTGTGCCAATCGAAACCATTATCGAGACAAAGTTTGATCTAATCCTGGAGTTTCATACACTAAGAAAAAACCCCAAGATATTAGGGGAAACAATTTTCGATGACGGTGCTGTTGTCTTATATGACCAGATACAGAGACAGTATCGAATGATTGCAGTAAGAGCCGGTACAATCTTAATTGATGAACGGCTTTGTGATCCGTCAAAATTAGGGCGGCTCCGTTTTACCTGTGCCCATGAGCTGGCTCATTGGGTACTACATAAGAAGTTGTACTCCGGTACTGGAGATGTTGCTGCTTATAACGGAAATGTTTCTTCCGACGAAAGTCATGGCATAATTGAGCGTCAGGCGGATACTCTGGCTTCTGCTCTGCTGATGCCTTTACCGCAGATCAAAAAATGTTTTTACCGGCTTAAAATAGGCCGGACAGATGAACAGCTCATTGCTGAAATGGCAAATATTTTTGAGGTTTCCAAGCAAGCAATGCAGATTCGTCTAAAATCCAGAAACCTGATATAACCAAATGGGGGAATAGAGAGAGGCACTGCCCTCTCTCACGCTCCTCTGCTATGCTATTTTGTACCTAATATGTTCGCAATATTGCGAACAAGGAGGGATGTTCTATGAGAAAAGAAAGCACAACAATCCAAAAATGTAACAGCAGGCTAACAGCTTTGGGGCTTAACAGCGACGCTGCGTTTCATAGAAGTAAGCTGATTCTAAAGATTTACCGTGATGTAGTCTGGGTTCTGAGTGAACGGGCAGAAGAATTACAAGAAACTGCTTGGATTATGGGAGAACAAGATATAGAGTCTGGCCTCTGCTATCTTGAAAATTTTGCACCAGATATTGAACTGCAAGCCTTTGAAGAAAAAGTTTGCTGCCTTGTTCAAAATCAAATGCTGGTCAATATTATTGACCGTGCACTCCTTCGTCTGAAACGGTATCCGGATCGAGGAGAACTTTACTATGAAATTTTGACTAAGCAATTTATCTATCGGTTCAACAGTACAGAGAAAGAATTGCTGGAAGAACTAAATATAGAGCGCAGTGTCTTTTATGACCGAAAACGAGAAGCCATCTATTTATTTTCTGTTTGCTTGTTTGGATATTCTATTCCAGAAGTCCTGGAGGAGCTGCCCCGACTAAATCCCGACTAAATCCCGACAAATCCCCGACCTAATCCCTACTCCCTTCCGACTTCCGACCTGCTATACTTGTTATAGTGGCAGGAATGCGCTAAATTGAATACTTTTCTACATAAGGCCCGGCATTAACCGGGCTTTTTTCATTCCTGCTGCAATATGGCGGCAGGAACATGGCTGGAGGTGAAAACACTTCCGGCCTTTTTCTTTGCCCGGTATTAGGAGGCCGGTATGCGCTGGGAGGCGTACATAGCAAAATATCCATGACACCGTTCAAATTCGCTGACTACCAAGAATTTGAACGGAGGAAAGGATATGACGAGAGTATTCATTTGGAAAAATAACAGCCCACAGGAATGGGAGGAAATCAGTTTTTCAGCGTTCAGTAAGGCACGCCGCAATGGTTGCTTTACTGGGCGCTTTTTTGTTGAAACAGTCAAAATGTTCCGTGATGAAGATGACCGCATTATCATGGAATGTTCTCGCAAAGATTTTGAAAAATACCAACAGGAGGACCGCCACAGCCGCTATCTCCAGGAACATGAGAAAAGTCGCTCTATATTCCCGGCTTCTCATGTGGGAGATCGTGACGGCACAGAGGAAGGTTATCAGGATACAGATTTGTTTGTGGATGAATCTGTTGATACTGCGGAACAAGCTATTCAGAATTTACTTCTTGAGGATTTACACCAAGCTCTATTGAAACTGAGTCCGGCAGAACGAGATTTTATATTGTCCTATTATGAAATGAAAATACCAAATGCAACTTGTTTAGCCCAACGATATGGTATTACTCGGCAAGCCGCAGATAAGCGATTGAAAAAAATTGAAGAAAAAATAAAAAAGTTGGTTGCGATTTTCTAAAAAAGTGGCAGTAGCAAGTGAGAGGGAAATCCTTTCACTTGCACCTTGACAACCTCATATACGAATCATTAAGTTTGATCCTCTTTGGGCGTAATAGCCGCTACATCAGCGGTATATTTTCTGAGAGCTGCCACTCGCATAACAGGCCAACCCATTTTTGCTGTATAGATGAGTTTTCGGTTTATCAGAAATATATCAGGCTGGAATACATCGGATGGCATCCGGTCATGGCATAACAAGGAGGAAAGCTCTCTTACAGCCATAGTCCGAGCGTGATAATAACCGTCGCAGGCCATGGGTAAGACCAAACGAAGTGGAGGTGAAACTCCTGAGAAGCAGGCCAGCCACCTGCGGCTTAATGATTACCCAAATCCCTGGGGTGTCGTGGACAAGTAAGGGATAAAACAGGCGCTAAATTGAAGGAGACTCTGTAATTTGCAGAGCCTCCTTCTTACATAATCAAATCTCAAAACATAGGAGGATGAACATGAAAGAAGATTGGATTTATAAGCGTGGGGATTTATATTATGCCAATTTGAACCCTTATTTTGGATCAGAGCAAGGCGGCACCCGTCCTGTCCTGGTTCTTCAAAACAATGTGGGGAATTTTTTCTGCCCCACTTTGATCGTAGCTCCACTCACCAGTAAATGGATTAAGAAAAAGGAGCTGCCCACACACTATGCACTGGAGAGCGTTCCAGAGCTTGGACTGAAATCTGTTGTTCTGCTGGAGCAAATTAAAACGATTGATAAAAGGCGTGTTTTATCGTACATTGGGCGCGTATCTCGCGAAGAAATGAGAGCGATTGATGATGCTCTGCAAGTTAGTTTAGATATTCATATTCCGGAGGAAATGGAGGCTCCGTAAGGCCACTTACCGGATAAAGGAGGCGTTTTTATGTTTGAAGCAAGAATTGCGGAATTGAACCGCTTTAATGAACAAAATCCTATCAGCTATGACAAAAGAACCTATACGGTCGATGAGATTCAGGACATTCTGGGTATCAGTCGTCCCACAGCATATAATCTGGTAAAACAGGGTGTATTCCACAGCGTCAGAGTCGGCGGTCATATCCGCATTTCCAAAAAGAGCTTTGATGACTGGCTGGATCACGCAGATGAATGATTTGTCAAGGATGCCGATCTCCAAATCGACATCCTTAACTTTTTTTCTGCTTTCTCTTACAATGAGGCCATAGCAAGAAAAACTTTATAGAGGAGGCAAAAGCCATGCAAAAACAAAGAGTAAAGACCAGTATGTCTGTACCAGAGATGGGCAAAATGCTTGGGCTTGGTAAAGTAGAATCCTACTGGTTGGTTAAAAAGAACTATTTCAAAACAATTCAAGTGGCCGGACGAATGAGAGTTATGCTGGATAGCTTTGAAGATTGGTATGCCGGCCAGTTCCACTATAAAAAAGTGGATGGTACACCGCCCGGAGAGAAATGGAGGCATACTACGATGTCAGTTCCGGAAATGGCGGATCTTTTGGGGCTGAAATCTGGCACAGCTTATGACCTTGTTAAAAGGGGCTATTTTGAGACGACCTTGATTGATCGAAGAATTCGTATCATTACCAGCAGTTTTGAAGCCTGGTATCAAAAGCAAACTCATTATGTGAAAATCTCAGAAAGGAGCAATGAAAATGGCATCTATCGTGAAGCGTAAAAGCAAATATTCTGTGGTGTATGATTACACAGATGAAAACGGAAAACGCAGACAGCGTTGGGAAACCTTCAGCACAAATGCAGAAGCAAAAAAACGAAAAAAGCAAATTGAGTATGAGCAGGACTCTGGAACCTTCTTTATTCCTACGGCAAAGACCCTGAACGATCTGCTCGATGAATATATGTCCATCTATGGTGTAAATACCTGGGCAATGTCAACATATGAAAGCCGCCGTGGTCTGGCGAGAAACTACATAACTCCTATTATCGGAGATATGTTACTATCCGACATCACTCCAAGGATGATGGATAAGTATTACCGTGATCTGCTCTCTGTGAAAACGGTAAGCGTCAACAACCGCAAACCCACAAGCGAATATCTGACCCCGCATACAGTAAGAGAAATTCACAAGCTACTTCGCAGTGCCTTTAATCAGGCGGTGCGTTGGGAACTAATCAGCCGTAACCCTGTCCTGAATGCGACACTTCCCAAAGAAGAACATAAAGAACGGGATATATGGACTGCCGAAACGCTGAGCAAGGCTATGGAAGTCTGTGATGATCCTATCCTCTCCCTTGCCTTAAATCTGGCGTTCTCCTGCTCTTTACGCATTGGTGAAATGCTGGGCCTTACCTGGGACTGCATTGATATTGCACCACAGAGCATAGAAAATGGTTCAGCTTATATATTCGTCAACAAAGAGCTGCAACGGGTTACACGAGGTGCATTGGACGATTTGAGTGACAAAGGTGTTATTAAGAAGTTTCCACCTTGCATAGCCAGTACCCATACTGCTCTGGTCCTGAAAGAGCCTAAAACCAAAACCAGTATTCGCCGCGTGTACCTGCCGAAAACAGTTGCCTATATGCTGGTAGAGAGAAAAAAAGAAATCGACGAGCTGATGGAGCTGTTTGGAGACGAATACATCGACAATAACCTGGTCTTTTGCTCCAGCAATGGCCGTCCGATGGAAAGCCAGGTGATTAACCGTGCTTTCAATAAACTTATCAAAGAAAACGGACTGCCTCATGTTGTATTCCATTCTCTCCGCCACTCCAGCATCACCTACAAGCTGAAACTCAATGGCGGCGATATGAAATCCGTCCAGGGCGACTCTGGTCATGCTCAGGTAAAAATGGTTGCAGATGTCTATTCTCACATCATCGACGAGGATCGCTGCATAAACGCTCAGCGATTGGAGGAAGCATTTTACTCATCCAAGACTCCTGATCCTGTTGAAGATACAGAGCCTAAAACTGCGGATACTGCCGTCACTGAAAGTGATGAAAGTGATGCAGCGAAGATACTGGAACTGCTTAAAAATCCCGAAACTGCCGCACTGCTCAAGCAGCTGGCAAAAGCTTTATAAAGTCCCTCCCTTAGAAGAACGCCTCTCACTTTGTGAGAGGTTTTCTTCGTTTGAACCACTTTGCACAGTTGACCAAACACTTTTTTTGTTAGCAAGGTTCTGAAAGCATTTTTGAGCGATGTTAGCAAATTCGCGATTTTGTTTGCAACTTCCTCTAATTTCTGCTAACAAATGTTTGCAAGTTCCTTTGGTAAAAATCGAACCTCTGACTTACCGCCTTTCTTAGCAAAAGGCCAAATCTCGTTAGCAAATGTTAGCAAACCAAGGTTTTTTGCAAAAAAGCCACAAAAGCCGCAGAAATAAGAAAAGCCGAAAACCCTGATAAATCAAAGGTTTTCGGCGTGTTTGCTGGCGTCCCTGGCGGGATTCGAACCCACGGCCTTTCGCTTAGGAGGCGAACGCTCTATCCTGCTGAGCTACAGAGACTTATATTAAATTGAGACTGGCAACGATCACTTTTCCCCGTAAGGCAGCTGGTAGAGCACAACCTTAGGAGGCGTGTGCTCTATCCAGCTGAGCTACTGAGACATTTATAAGTTTTATGCAATTTTCAAGGCTCAAAGGAATCGAACCATCTGCCGCTTAGGAGGCGGACGCTCTATCCAACTGAGCTACTGGCGCATATTTCATTTTAAGGGCGACCGTCCCTCTGGCGGGGAACGCTCTTGGTTCTCTTAGGAGGCGGCCGCTCTATCCAACTGAGCTACGGGGGCACAACAGCGTTATTTTAGCGCAAAGGGCGGCGGGTGTCAATGACCGGCGGCAGAAACGGGCCGCACGGTTGCGCGCGGCGGGGAATCATGGTATAATAAACGGACTGCGCACAAAGGAGGTAGCCACATGCGTCTCATCCGCGAGGAAAAAGCCTTCATTCGGGAGGCCGTTTTGCTCATGCTCCCGATGATCTTGCAAAATTTCGTGACATTTTCCATGTCCATGGCCGACACGTTCATGGTCGGCGTGCTCGGCGAGACGGCGCTCGCCGCCGTGACGATGGCCAACAGTCCGTTTTACGTCATGCAGCTGATGATCTTCGGCGTGCAGAGCGGCATGAGCGTGCTCGTGGCGCAGTACCACGGCCGCGGCGATCAGGAGGCCATCAACCGCGTCATGGGCATCGCGCTCTTTGTTTCCACAACGATCACGGGCCTGCTCGCCATCACGGCATTCTGCATCCCGGAGCAGATCATGCGCGTGCTCACCAACAACGCCGACCTCGTCGCGCCCGGCGCGGCGTATACGCGCTACGTCGGCTTTTCGTATTTCTTCTCCGCCATCAGCGGCGTGTACATCGCCGCCCAGCGCAGCACGGAAAATCCCCGCCTCGGCGCGGTGCTGCTCACTGTGTCCGGCGCGCTGAACATCTTCCTCAACTGGGTGCTCATCTACGGCAAGCTCGGCGCGCCCATGCTCGGCTGCGCGGGCGCGGCCATCGCCACGCTCATCAGCCGCGCGTTCGAGGTCGCGGTGCTGTGCGTGTATGCCCGGTTCAGCCGCCGGCTGCCGCTCATGCCGCGCGCGCTGCTGCACCCCGGCCGCGTGATCGCAAAGGACTTTGCCAAGTACGCCCTGCCCGTCGTGTGCAATGAGTGTCTGTGGTCGCTCGCATTTTCGCTCTACACGGTCATCATGGGGCATATGGCGGACAACACGCCCATCCTCTCGGCCTACACCATCGCCGGCAACCTGCAGCGCATGCTCACCCCGGCGTCGTTCGCCGCGGGCGGCGCGGCCACCGTGCTCATCGGGCGGGAGATCGGCCGCGGCAATCGCGATCAGGTGCAGCGCAAGGCCTGGGTGCTCGACGGGCTGGCGCTCGTCGTCGGCCTCGTGTGCATGGGCATCATCGCGCTCGTGCGCAACGTGCTGCTGCGGCCGTACATCCTGCCGCTGATGCACATGGAGGGCGCGGCGTGCGACATCGCCATGTATATGATGGGCGTGCTCATGCTTGTGCAGCCGGTGTCGAGCGTGAGCCTGACGAACATCGTCGGCGTGCTGCGCGGCGGCGGCGACGTGCGCTATGCGATGCTGTGCGACGTCGGGCCGCTGTACGCGGTGTGCCTGCCGCTGGCGGTGCTCACGGCGCTCGTGTGGAAGCTCGACATCCGGTATGTGTACCCGCTCATGTCCATCGATGTGATCGTGCAGATCTTCCTGTGCGTGCCGCGGTTGCGCTCCGGCAAGTGGATCCACGATGTGACCCGCGGTGCCGGCGAACTGGAGGCATGACGGCACGATAGCCTTCCGCTCCAGGAAAGGCATCGCTTGATGCAACCGCTCTCCCGAGGAGAAGGTAGGAGGCAGGAGGGGGCGCGCCTTGACATGTTCGCCAAATGTGGTATTCTATTTTTATTCATTTTGACCGGCTTGCCCGGCGCGGCCGGGCTGCAGAAAGAGATGAGCAGCATGAAATACGCATTTGACAACGCCAATCTGATCGACGGCACGAAGGACATGTGCGTGCAGCCCGGGCTGTGCGTGCTGACGGACGGCGGGACGATCACGGACATCGTGCCCGCCGGCACCGCCCCGGCGGGGTACACGCGCATCGACCTGCGCGGGCGCTATCTGCTGCCCGGCCTCATCAACATGCACGTGCATCTGGCCGGCAGCGGCAAGATCCAGAAAAAGCAGCGCGACAACGAAAAACTCGTGCGCCGCATCCTCTCCAATCCCGTCTCGCGCGCGGTGGCCTACCGCATGGTGTGCGGTTTTGCGCGCGACGAGCTGCTCGGCGGCGTGACGACGATCCGCACCGTCGGCGGGCTGAGCACGTTCGACACGCGCCTGCGCGACGAAATTGCAGTCGGCCGCCGCGTCGGTCCGCGCATCCTGGCCGCCAACGAGGGCATCTCCGTGCCCGGTGGGCACATGGCTGGTTCCGTCGCCATCGCTGCCGGGACGATCGACCAGGCGCTGGCGCAGGTGGACGCCGTGCACGCGCAGGGCGCCGACCTTGTGAAACTGATGATCACCGGCGGCGTCATGGACGCGACCGAGCGCGGCGTGCCCGGCGAGCTGAAGATGCCGCCCGAGATGGTGCGCGCCGTGTGCGAGCGGGCGCACGCGCTCGGCTACACCGTGGCAGCGCACACCGAGTCGCCCGAGGGCGTGCGCGTGGCGCTGGAAAACGGCGTGGACTCCATCGAGCACGGCGCAAAGCCGGACGAGGAAATTCTGCGTCTGTTTCACGAGCGGGGCGCGTTCTTGTGCGTGACGCTCTCGCCCGCGCTGCCGTACGCGCTCTTTGACCGCTCGGTCACGCACCTGACCGAGGTCGAACAGTTCAACGGCAATGTGGTTTTCGAGGGCATGGTCGCGTGCGCGAAGGCCGCGCTGGCGCACGACATTCCCATCGCGCTCGGCAACGACGTCGGCTGCCAGTGGATCGCGCAGTACGACTTCTGGCGCGAGCTGTGCTACTTCCACAAGTACACCGGTGCGTCCAATGCCTGCGCACTCTACTGCGCCACAGGGCAGGCCGCGCGGCTGGCGGGGCTCGGCGGCGTGACCGGCACGCTCGCCCCCGGCATGAGCGCGGACATGATCGTCGCGGCCGGAAACCCGCTCGACGATCTGCGCGTGCTGCGCACGCTCGATATGGTCGTCGCGCGCGGCCGGGTCATCGACCGGCCGAAGGTCCGGCGCAACGCCCAGCTCGACGCCGGGCTCGATCCCCTGCTCGCCTGAGCGGGACACTTAAAAACCAGGTGATGCTATGAAAGCGCTTTCTCAGCCGCTGTTCGCCTCCCTGCGCGGGTACGACAGGGCACAGCTCGGGCCGGATCTGTTCTCCGGCGTGCTCATCGCGCTGCTGTCCATCCCGATCTCGATGGGCTATGCCCAGCTGGCCGGTCTGCCGCCGGTCTACGGGCTGTACGGGTCGCTGGTGCCGATTTTGCTGTTTGCAATGCTCAGCACGACGCGGGAGTTCATCTTCGGCGTCGATGCCGCGCCGGCCGCCATGATCGGCGCGGTGGTCACGTCGCTCGGCATCGCGCCCGGCGGCGCGGAGGCCATGCGCATCGTGCCGGTGCTGACGCTCTACGTCGCGCTGTGGCTGGCCGTGTTCGCGCTCGTGCGCGCGGATAAGGCCGTCGATTACATCTCCGAGCCCGTCATGGGCGGGTTCATCAGCGGCGTCTGCTGCGAGATCATCCTCATGCAGGTGCCAAAATTGCTCGGTTCCGGCACCGGCACGGGCGAGCTCTTCGAGCTGCTGGGGCACATTTTTGACGCGGCAAAGGTCATCAACTGGCCGACTGCCGCGCTCGGTTTTGCGACGCTGGCGATCCTGCTCATCGCGCCGCGCAAATGGCCGAAGGTGCCGTGGGTGCTCGTGATGATGGTGCTCGGCGGGCTGCTCGGTGCGTTCGCGCCGCTGGACGACTGGGGCGTCGCGCTGCTGGCCGCCGTGCCGCGCGGCCTGCCGAAGGTCGTGCTGCCGGATCTCACCGCGCTGCCGTTCACGCAGGCGCTCGTGGCGACGCTGCCGGTCGCGGCCGTCATTCTGGCCGAGACGCTGCTGGCCTCGTCCGGTACTGCGCAGAAAAACGGCTACCGCCTCAACGGCCGCCGCGAGATCGCGGCGTATGCCGTGGGCAACGTTGCTGCCGGGCTCGTCGGCTGCTGCGTCGTGTCGGGCAGCGTGTCGCGCACGGCCGTCAACGAACGCAACGGCGGCAGGACGCAGCTCGTGTCCGTCATGGCGAGCGTGACCATGCTCGTCGTGCTGCTCGTTGCCACGCCGCTCATCCGCTTTCTGCCCGTGCCGGTGCTGACGGCCATCGTCGTCAACGCGCTCATTGGGGCGACGGAGTTCGGCATCGCGCGGCGGCTCTGGCGCGTCAACCGCGTGGAGCTCGGCATCTTCGCCGGGGCGTTTCTGGGCGTGCTGCTGCTCGGCGCGATCAAGGGTGTGCTCGTGGGCATGGTGCTGTCGTTCATCGACGTGCTCATGCGCGCGGCGGCGCCGCAGCGCACCTTCCTCGGTACGCTGCCGGGCAAGGCGGGGTTCTTCCCAATCGACCGTGTCAGCGGCGTGCAGGCCCTGCCGCACATCGTGCTCTACCGCTTCAGCGGCAGCTTGTTCTTTGCCAACATCCGCCGCTTTCAGGAAGACATCGAGGGCGCGCTGCAGCCCGATACGCAGGCCGTCATCGTGGACGGCAGCGCCATCGTGAGCGTGGACATCACCGCGTGCGACCGGCTCGTCGCGCTCAACCGCAAGCTGCGCGCGCAGGGCGTGCGCTTTTACCTGACCGAGCATATCGGCGAGGTCAACGACCAGCTGCGGCACTTCGAGGCCGGGGAGCTGATCGAATCCGGCGCGGTGCGCCGCACGATCCAGGGCGCGCTGCGCGATGCCGGCGCGGCCGTCGACATCGGCGGGGCGCAGCAGCGCATTCCCGACAACATGGACGATATCCGCCAACTGCAGGAGCTTGAGTGGCTCTACGGCGCGGACGCCGAGGTGCAGATCGAGCGCAACGTGCAGCTCATGCTCGCGCGCATGCGCGCAACGGACGACAAGGATGCCCGCCGCACCATGCTCGAGCACTTCCTCAACGAGGACTTCCACTTCGGCAGCATCGACACCGACGAGGTGCTGCTGCATTTGGAGGGCCACACGGACGAGCTGGCTGCGCTGCTCGGCAACTCCGAGGACGATGTGTTCACCGACCTCGAGGTCGAGCGCGACAGTCTCATCGACCGCGTCGAGCAGGACTATCCCGAGCTCGTTGCGCACGTGCGCGAGCGGCGCGACCACCTCGACCACGACTTCCGCGCAAACCACCCGTCGAGCGCTGCCCGCATCGAGGCCCGCCGCGCGCAGCTGCACGCACGCATCGAGCGCGAGCGCGCGGAGCGAAACGAGCGCCGCGCCCAGCACGCCGCCGCGCATCAGGAGCGGCACGAGCAGCACGCCACCGAGCAGCAGCTGCGTCATGAGCAGCAGCTCGAGGTGCGCCTGCGCCGTCAGGCGGAGGAGCAGGTCGCGCGCGAACAGCGCCAGGCGGCGGAGCTGGCCCGCAAGGCGCAGCACGCGGCCGAAAAGGCCCAGCGCCATGCGCAGCACGCGGCCGAGCGCGCGCAGAAGCAGGCCGATCATCTGGCCGAAAAGGCGCAGCGTCATGCCGAGCGTGCGGCTGCACACAGCCGCCGCGACCACAAGGACTGAGCGCGGGCGCAGATACAAAATACAGTATGAAGCGGAAGGGACAGCTGCCCCTTCCGCTTTTTGCTGCGTGCAGGCGGTGCCGCCGGTCGTGCGCCGGCCGAAGCGGCGGTTTTCGTGCCGCGCCGCGCGCAGCGGGGCGGACACTGTCGTGGTGACATGACACATGTCGGAATATCGGTTTACATAACGCAAGGCGCATTCGACACATTCTGCCTGTCGAATGCCGGCGAGATTTCCCGATATACTTCGAAAAATTGTATCTTTCGACGGTTATTATCAGATTATGTCAACGGAAAACTAGAGCAATTCGCCAAAAATCACATTGTTCTCGCATTCCAGATATGGTAAAATATCCTCGCAAGACAGGGGAAACGAGCGATTCGGCAGAGAGCTGACCGCAAGCCTGAATTTTTGCGGAGGAGAAAGTTATGGAAACGAAAATCAGTGTTCTGCTCGCCGACCCCGGCGAACAGTACCGCGCGGCCTATTCCAAGGCCATCGGCCAGGAGACGGATATGGAACTGGTCGCCCAGACGGACAATGGGCTGCGCGCGGAAGAACTCATCACCAAATTCCAGCCCGATGTCGTGGTGCTCGACCTCGTACTGCCGAATCTGGACGGCCTGTCCCTGCTGACGCATCTGCGGGCGAAAAATGCATCGTCCCGCGTGATCGTCACCTCCGCGATCTGTAACGATCAGGTGCTGATGGAATGTGCGGAGCTCGGCACGACGTACTTTATGCAAAAGCCGTTTGACCCGCCGCTGCTCGTGCAGCGCATCCGCCAGACGGCCCGGCCGCGCCAGCGCACCGGCGGCGCGGGCACGCAGCTTGCCGCGGCGGAGCCCGAGCCCTCGCTCGAGAGCGTCGTTACCGATGTCATCCACGAGATCGGCGTGCCCGCGCACATCAAGGGCTACCAGTACTTGCGCGAGGCCATTTTGCTGACCATCGATGACATGGATATCATCAACTCCGTGACCAAGGTGCTCTATCCCGAGGTCGCGCGCAAGTTCAACACGACGCCCTCGCGCGTCGAGCGCGCCATCCGGCACGCGATCGAGGTCGCATGGGACCGCGGAGATATCGAGACGCTGCAGAAGTTTTTCGGCTACACGGTCTCGAACATCAAGGGCAAGCCGACGAATTCGGAGTTCATCGCCATGATCGCCGACTGCCTGAGCCTGCGGCAGAAGCAGGCGAGTGTGCACTGAATGCACAAAAGGAGAGCAAGAGGATGCAGCAAGCCCCCGGACATTCCGTCCGGGGGCTTGCTGTGCGATGGGTGGGTAACTTTGGGGGATGCGCCCGCTCACCAGCTCGGGAGCAGGGCAATGAAATCGTCCAGATCATAGTAGCTGCCGCCCTGCGGGCTGAGATCCGGCGCGGCGGCGTAGGCGCTGCCCGGCGTGGCCGTGACGGCGAGGGAGGCCGAATCGACCTGCGTGCGCAGCGTAATCTGGCTCGGCGTGAGCGAGATATAGAGCGGCGACGCCGCGATGTTCGCCGTGATGTTCAGCGCCCCGTCGGCATAGCCGAACTCGGAGATCGCGCCGACGACGCTTGCAAACGACAGGTGCTCGAAGAAGTACGTGTAGGCTTCAATGGCGTTCTGCACGGCTTGGCGGTCGATGCCCGGCGTGATGGTGAGCACGGCGTAGAGCGCCTGCTCGAGCGAGCCCATGGACGCCTCGACATGGTGCCAGCCGAAGTCGATATAGACGCGGTTGTTCCAGAATGTGACGGTCAGGTCGCGGCCGAGGATCTGCGACACGGCGCGCGCCGCGACAGGCTTGCCGAGCGAGAGCACGAGGTCGGTATCGAGACTGTAGCCGTTGACGGACACGGTCGCGGCCATGCCCATGGCCTGCGCGCCGACATAGCGCTCAAGCACCGGGGCGAAGGGCTGCAGCTGCGAGAGAGTGACATAATCGCCGCTCGTGGGGGTGAGCGTGGTGGCGGAGCCGGACGTGCCGGTGATGGTCACGCGCACCGTCCAGCCCGCGGCCGTGACGGTCACGCTGTCGGCCGAGAGGGCGGCGGAGACAGGTGTGCCCGCGATGTTCAGCTGCGCGTGCAGCGCGTTATCCGACCACGCAAGATCCTGGATGCTGTCCACGGCGGACTGCGGCGTGAGCTCGTGGAAAAACTGCGCGTAGGCGTTGCCGGCGGCCGCGGCGTCGTTTGCCCCGGCGAGCCTGCCCGCCCAGGCGACGAGGTCCTTGATCTCGCTGCCCGTGCCGCTGACGTGGATGTTCCCGGCCGAGACGTACACCGTACTGCCGATGTACTCGGCCGTGACGGTCACGCCGTCGACCGTGGTGGTGAGCGCGGCGTCATAGCCGCCGGAGGTTTTGGTCACGGTGGCCGTGCCCGTGAGGCTCAGCGGGCCGCTGAGCGCGACGTTAAACGTTGCAGTTTTGGCGGTGGCTGCGTCCATGAGTGGGCTCACGAGGCTCAGCGCGCCGGTGAGGTCCGTGTAGCCCTCGAGGGACTGCACCTGGAAGCCGCCGTAGTACGGCGTGGCGGTGATGTGCATGCGCGCGCCGCCGAAGTTGAGCGCCACGTCCACGCGCGTCAGGCGCAGGGCGTCCGGATCCGTGAGCAGGACGGTGCCGGAGATCATCGGGTCGTTGAGCCGGATGGTCATGCCGGTGTCGGTCTCCTGCATGGCGACGTTTTTCGTCAGCGCGGTCATGCCGGCCGCGTCGAGCGAGATGTTCGGGATCTGCACGCCGAGGTAGCCCGCGACCGTGCGCGCCGCGTCGATCGTGTCGCTCGCGCGCAGGACGATCTTCTGGCTGCCGAAGGCGACGTACACGCGCTCGTTGCTGTAGGCCGCGAAGAGGTCCACGCCCGCGACATTGCCGCGCACCTGGAAGGCCGTCTGGTCGATGTCCACGTGCGCCGTCAGGCCGTAGGACTGGCCGTTGGCGGTGACCGTGAGGCTGTAGTTCGGCGTGCGGCGGAAGAAGTCGCGCACCATGGCCTGCGTGTCCTGCCCGCCGTCGGAGAGCTTGCCGAGGTTGTTGGGGTCATATTCGGTCTCGAGGTAGTGCTGGAACTCCGTCTGGTCGTCGGTCACGGCGCCGAAGTCCGTGAACACCTCGGAGAGCGTGCTCGTGCAGTTGAGGCTGCCGAGGCCGGACATGGACACGGTGTAGCTCTCCACGGTGTCCATCTGCAGGAGGTCCCAGTTGGCGTCGATCGTCCAGACCATGTGCACGGCCGTGAATTCGGGGTTTTTCGCCGCGCCGCTGTACGTGCGCACCTGGTGGCGGTAATACGCGCTCGCGCCGGCCGGCTCGAGGTCGAAGGTGAGGGTGTAGGTGCCGTCGTCGTTCGCGGTCATGGACGGATTCTGCACCGTGTCGCGGCTGATGACGTAGTTGCTGAGGTTGCGCGGGTCCTGCCCGTAGGCGTCCTGATAGTCCTGCTGCGAGATGGCCACGATCTGGTCGCTCCAGGCGGCGGTGTCGCCGCTGATGGAGCTGGCCTTGCGCACGAGGATGGCCCCGTCCTTGAAGTATTTCTGCTCGCCGAGCTTGACGAACATGCTCGTGCTGATGGCCTCGGTAAAGACGCTGTCGCTCGTCACGACGCGCACGTTGTGCACGGCCTGATTGTAGTCGATGAAGCCGACTTTCGCCTTCGTCTCGCCGGTCGTCTCGGAGCGGTAGGTCTCCTGATCCATGACGCCGGTTGTGATGTAGATGTTGTCCTCCGCGCTCTGGCCGGAGGGGTCGCCGTCCGGGCGGGAGAGCGTCGTGCTCGCGCCGCCGGCGCCGTCATCGTCGCCGCCGCCGACTGCGCCGGGAATGATGATCGCCGCCGCGATCGCCAGCGCCAGCAGCGCGGAAAGCAGAATAAACATACTGATGGAGCGCAGCTCCCGATGGCTCTGCGCCGCCCGCTGCTCTGAGGCTTCCGCCACCCGGGTCACGTACTGATTGATATCTTCGTTAAGCAACGCGACCAGCGCTTTGATGTGATACATGTACCAGCTGATCGTCAGGTCGCTCTCCTCCAGCTGGGCCGACAGCGGGGCCAGCGTCGCCAGCTCGCGGGTCACATCAGGGAGGACAAACGCCAGCGCGGGATCGGCGCTGCGTGTCGGCAGGGCGCCGCGCAGCTGGTCGAGTTGCAGGACGATCGACCGCGGCGTGACGGTATGGATCGCAGCCACGATCAGCCGGTCCATCTCGGCCAGCCGGCGCGGATCGATCGCCTTATCCCCGCCGCGATCGTTAAGATCGGCGAGATGGCGCAGGTTACTCTGATTCTGGTAAAGCGAACTCAGCAGCGCATTGCGCTGCAGATGGCGGCGCTGGCCGCGCTCCAGCATCTCCGCCACGCTCTGCTGCAGCGCGTTGCTGCGGCGAATAATATTGGCCACCCGCGCCTGCTCCTGCTGCGCCAGCGGGGCCGCCGCCAGCTGGGCCAGCGAGTGCTTCAGCGCCTGCTGCGTCGCCAGCAGCCGTTCCGCTTCGCTTTTGTACTCCAGAGCCCCCACCACCTGCGACAGGCGCACCGCCGCCGTGGCGACATTCGCCGTGTCCCGCGCCAGATCCATACTGCCGCGCATGTCGTTGAGAGTCTGGCGCTGCACCTGCTCCTGCAGCTGGCTGGCGTGGTGAAAGCCGAACACCGCCACGCCGCTGACCAACAGGGTGACCACGCCCATCAGCAGATTAAAGGAGAGCAGGCGGCCACGGGCGCTGGTGAAAAACGGGTGTCGGCGAGCGGTCATAACAACTCCGGTGAAGGATCGGTCGGCAGATAAGCGTGACGGTGCAGAAAATGACGCCGCGTAACTGTGATCGCGGTTAACTATTTATCACTATGACAAATATGAATGGATTCTGACATTCTGCATTTATTTTCCGGTGGTGGACTGCAGCTATTGTTCTTACAGACAGGAGCGCCGCGATGACCGCCACCCCGGTACTGGAAATGCGCCATATCGCCAAAGCTTTTGGCAAATTCTACGCGCTGAAGGGCGTCGACCTGACGGTCTGGCCCGGCGAGATCCATGCCCTGATGGGGGAGAACGGCGCCGGAAAAAGCACGCTGATGAAGATCCTCGCCGGCGCCTATACCGCCACCAGCGGCGAGATCCTGATCGACGGAAAACCGCAAACCATCCGCGGCCCCAAGGACGCGCTGGCCGCCGGGATCACATTGATCTACCAGGAGATGCAGCTGGCGCCGAACCTGACCGTCGCGGAAAACATTTTCCTCGGCAGCGAGCTGGCGCGCGGTGGTCTGGTGCAGCGCAAAGCCATGCTCAGCCAGGCGCAGGCGGTGATCGACCGTCTCGGCGCCCAGTTCAAAGCCAGCGACCGGGTGATGACCCTGACCATCGCCGAACAACAGCAGGTGGAGATCGCCCGCGCCCTGCACCGTCAAAGCCGCATTCTGGTGATGGATGAACCCACCGCCGCCCTCTCCTCGCGGGAAACCCAGCGCCTGTTCGAGCTCATCCTGCGCCTGCGCGATGAGGGGATGGCGATCATCTATATCAGCCACCGCATGGCGGAAGTGTATGAGCTCTCCGACCGGGTCAGCGTCCTGCGCGATGGGCAGTATGTCGGCAGCCTGGTGCGCGACAAGCTCAACGCGCCGGAGCTGGTGCGCATGATGGTCGGCCGCCCGCTCAGCGATCTGTTCAATAAAGAACGTGACATTCCCCGCGGCCAGCCGCGCCTGCGGGTCGAGGATCTGACCGATGGCGGCAAGATTAAGCCCAGCAGCCTGGTGGTGCATGCCGGCGAAATCGTCGGCCTCGCCGGGCTGGTCGGCGCCGGGCGTTCCGAACTGGCGCAGCTGATCTTCGGGGTGCGCAAAGCCACCGCCGGGGTGATTGAGATCGACGGCGAGCCGGTGGTGATCCACTCGCCGCGGGAAGCCATCGACCTCGGGATCGGCTTTCTGACCGAAAACCGCAAAGAACAGGGGTTGTTTCTCGAACTGGCAGCCCAGGAAAACATCACCATGGCGACGCTGGAGCGCGACGCGACCTGGGGGATGCTCAACCGCCGGAAGGCGCAAACCATCTCCGATGACGCCATCCAGTTGCTTAACATCCGCGTGCCGCACGCCCAGGTGCGCGCCGGCGGACTGTCCGGCGGCAACCAGCAGAAGCTGTTAATTTCGCGCTGGGTGGCGATTGGCCCGCGCATTCTAATCCTCGATGAACCCACCCGCGGCGTCGACGTCGGCGCGAAAAGCGAAATTTACCGCATCATGAACGACATGGCGCGCCAGGGCGTCGCCATTCTGATGATCTCCAGCGAGCTGCCCGAAGTGGTGGGCATGAGCGACCGGGTCTATGTGATGCGCGAGGGCGTTATCGCCGGCGAGCTACAGGCCGGTGATATTAGCCAGGAAAGTATCATGACGCTGGCCACCGGCGTGACCGATTCTCACCTTAAGGCAGGGCAACTATGAGCATACCGAAAGAGACCTCCGCGCCGGTCGCGAAATCCGCTTCGGCGAAAAAAATGTTGATGGGCGACCTGATGCAGACCGTCGGCATTCTGCCGATCCTCATCCTGATCGTCGCCGTTTTCGGCTTTATCGCCCCCAACTTTTTCACGGAAAGCAATCTGCTGAATATCACCCGCCAGGCCTCGATCAACATTGTGCTGGCGGCGGGAATGACCTTCATCATCCTCACCGGCGGCATTGACCTTTCCGTCGGCTCCATCCTTGGCACCACCGCAGTGGCCGCGATGGTGGTGTCGCTGATCCCGGCGTTTGCGTTGCTGTCGATTCCGGCGGCGCTGATGCTCGGCCTGCTGCTCGGCCTGTTCAACGGCGCGCTGGTCGCCTTCGCCGGGCTACCGCCGTTTATCGTCACCCTCGGCACCTACACGGCGCTGCGCGGCGCCGCCTATCTGCTGGCCGACGGCACCACGGTGATCAACTCCGATATCAGCTTCGAGTGGATCGGCAATGACTACCTCGGCCCAGTGCCCTGGCTGGTAGTCATCGCCCTGGCGGTGATCGCGGTGTGCTGGTTTATCCTGCGCCGCACCACCCTTGGGGTGCATATCTACGCGGTGGGCGGCAACATGCAGGCGGCGCGGCTGACCGGCATCAAAGTCTGGCTGGTGCTGCTGTTTGTCTATGGCATGAGCGGCCTGCTCTCCGGCCTTGGCGGGGTGATGAGCGCTTCGCGGCTGTACAGCGCCAACGGCAACCTCGGCGTCGGCTACGAGCTGGACGCCATCGCCGCGGTCATTCTCGGCGGCACCAGCTTCGTCGGCGGTATCGGCACCATCACCGGTACACTGGTGGGGGCGCTAATTATCGCCACCCTCAATAACGGCATGACCCTGATGGGGGTCTCCTACTTCTGGCAACTGGTGATCAAAGGGGCGGTGATCATCATTGCGGTGCTGATCGACAAATACCGTACCCGGCATCATCAAAGTGCATAACAACAACATCTTACCTGCGAGGAAAAGCGAATGCGTTTAAAACCGATAGTCACCGCGCTGTGTGCTGGCGCGCTGCTGGCCGCCTCCCCTTTTGCGTCGGCCAAAGAGCTGAAAGCGATTGGCGTGACGGTGGGCGACCTTGCCAACCCGTTCTTTGTACAGATCACCAAAGGGGCGGAGCTGGAGGCCCGCAAGCTGGCGGGGGATAACGTCAAAGTGACGCTGGTCTCCAGCGGCTACGATCTGGGCCAGCAGGTGGCGCAGATCGATAACTTTATCGCCGCCAAAGTCGATATGATCATCCTCAACGCCGCCGATTCGAAAGGCATTGGCCCGGCGGTGAAGCGGGCCAAAGAGGCCGGGATCGTGGTGGTGGCGGTTGACGTCGCCGCCGAAGGGGCCGACGCCACCATCACCTCCGATAACACCCAGGCGGGCGAGCTGGCCTGTAAATACATTAGCGACCGCCTGAACAACAAAGGCAACGTGGTGATCATCAACGGGCCGCCGGTCTCCGCCGTACAAAACCGCGTCGAAGGCTGCGAAACGGAGTTCAAAAAACACCCGGACATTAAAATCCTCTCCGCCAACCAGAACGCCAAAGGCAGCCGGGAAGGCGGCCTGGAGGTGATGACCTCCCTGCTGGCGGCCAATCCGAAGATTGACGGCGTGTTCGCGATCAACGATCCGACGGCGATTGGTGCCGATCTGGCAGCGAAACAGGCGCAGCGCAGCGAGTTCTTCATCGTCGGCGTCGACGGCAGCCCGGACGGCGAAGAGGCGCTGAAGCGTAAGAACTCGCTGTTCGTCGCCACCCCAGCGCAGGACCCACAGGTGATGGCAGCGAAGGCGGTGGAGATTGGCTACGACATCCTGCAGGGCAAACCTGCGCCGACCGCGCCGGTACTGATCCCGGTGACGATGATCGACAAAAATAACGTCAGCTCTTACAAAGGCTGGACCGTGAAATAAGCGCAACCAGGCGCACAATCGTTCCGCCGATTGTGCGCTACGCTTAACGAATATGACGGCGCGGAGTAGCGATCATGGAACGGAAAGGCATTATTGCCGCAGGCAACATGCTGGTCGATCATGTCCACCAGATCAGGCAGTGGCCGGAGCGCGGCTGGCTGGTGGAAATTGTCCATAGCGAACGCGCCACCGGCGGCGCGCCGCTGAATGTCCTGCTGACCCTGGCCAAAATGCACGCCGGGCTGCCGCTGCAGGCGGTCGGCCTGATTGGCGAGGATAACGATGGCGACTACATCACCGCCATGCTCGATCAGTACCATATCAATCGCCAGCTCGTACAGCGCACCAGCTCCGCCCCCACCTCGATGACCCAGGTGATGACCGACGCCGAAGGCCAGCGCACTTTCTTTCACTCTCCCGGCGCCAACCGCCTGCTTGATCTCCCGGCTTTTGAGCCGCTGGATGCGCCGCTGAAAATTTTCCATCTCGGCTATCTGCTGCTGCTCGAAAGCCTCGATCGCCCCGATGAAGTGTACGGCACCCGCAGCGCGCGACTGCTGGCGCAGATGCGCGAGCGAGGCTATGAGGTGTCCCTCGATCTGGTGTCGCGCAAGGGCGACCCGCGCTACCGGCCGCTGGTCCTGCCGGCGCTGAAGCATCTTGACTACCTGACCATCAATGAACTGGAAGCCAGCGAGTTTAGCGGGCTGGAGATTCGTCTACCCAACGGCGAGCCGCACGTCGCCAATATCGCCCGCGCCGCCAGCGCATTGCTTGACGCCGGCGTACGCCAGCGGGTAGTGATCCATTGTCCGGAGGGGGCATGGGGCGTCTCCCGTACCGAAGCCGGGCGCTGGGTACCGTCATGGCGGCTACCGCCGGAGGAGATTATCGGCAGCGTCGGCGCGGGGGACGCCTTCTGCGCCGGTCTGCTGTATGGCAGTCACGAACGCTGGCCGTTAACCGCCAGTCTGCAGCTGGCTCACGCTTGCGCCCGCGCCAGCCTGCAGGCCGCCAATGCGATCGACGGCGCCAAAACGCTCCCTGAGCTGCAGGCGTTTATACAATTGCAGAATGGTTAGATCGAGTAGATCCCGCTATCAGGGCGATGCCACAGGAGAACGGCGTGTCATGGCGAGAAAAGGGATACGGTTTATTCAAATCACGCCTGTTTTACGCTGAGTTCAACAAGGGCGGGCCAGGTAACTAACTGCGCCACTCGGCCAGCACCTTTTCCAGTTTATCTAATGACTCAGCGCGTTTTATCGCTGGCATCTGATGAATATTGCGCAATTTCCACTGCACGGCAGGCAAATCCTGAATACGCATTTCCGGCGCTAAACGCCAGTCTGGTTCGCCTCGTTTAAATGACAGTAAAAAATCGACATCCTGTTGTGTGATACAGGATTTTAACGCAGCAATCATCCTGTTGGGGACTGCTGTCAGTTCCTCCAGGGCTATCGTCTCAAATGTCATCCCGCTGAATTCACGGTAAAAAGGTTCAGCAATATCTTTCCAGCGAGGATTCAGCACTTCAGCCAGAGGCCGATTATGGCTCAGTAAATACACGATAAACCCATTGAAAATGGGACGGTCAAGCTCCTGCGCATCAAGAAGTAATTTCACGTCATAAAAATCTCTGGGATGCTGGCGATCCAGCGCCGCGCATAATTTTCCACCGTAGAGGTCAGGCAACGAAACCACTGGAAGGCTGGCATAGCCAAAAACGTCCTCTACCGCCCCCACCACTTCTCGCTCCTGTGGTGGATATAATGTTCCCCGGGCGACCGGTGAAACCTCTATCTTTATTTGCGCGCTATCGGTAGTAACAATGACACGCAT
>OIWO01001169.1_pt1 | contig 23291 bp, 20 predicted proteins | sample 1587641 | NCBI WGS metagenome assembly OIWO01 (sample SAMEA3888924, study PRJEB22519) | human gut metagenome | biome: human gut; feature: human-associated habitat; material: faeces | place: Denmark | collected 2010
TGTAATGCCATCTTCTACAATAACCTTTGTGATTGGAACAACCTCCTGTGTTGTTCTGTCAGCCTCGACATCGCTGAGTAAGGCTCTTCTCCAAGGAGCAATATCCCCCTCAAAGCTATCAATCGTAATATTTTTCCCGTAGTAATCTGCAATGTTGCCTTCGCCCGAAATGGTCAGGGTATAGCCATCTACTTCTTCGTATCCGTCCTCGGCTGTTGTTGCGTAGGAATATCCGTTTTCTTCCGCCTTGCGGTATAATGTATCGTTATTCTTTACCAGTTCCCACGAAACCTCATCTTCTTCGGTTGCACCGCAGTCCCCTTTTGCAAAAACTTCCCCTTCTGCAATGGCAGTTTCTTGGTCATCATCAGAAGCTGCGGAAATTCCATCTTCTATCTTTTCTTCCTTTACGGACTGCTCAGTCTTTTCCTGCTCTTCCTTCGCAGATTTTTCCCCTTTCTGCTCGTCCTGCTCCACCGTTTTCTCCTGTGCCTGAGGGTCGTCCATCCCCTCCGCCGCGAATGCCGGCACAGAAACCATGCTTGCCGCTACGGTCAGCGCAAGCGCCTTCGCATAATAATTTTTCTTCATATTTTTCCCTCACTTTTATCTGTACTTTCTTTATACCCAATGCGAATAAATTCCTTTTTTCTTCACAAACAGAAAAAAGCACCGCCCATATCCGGCAATGCTCGTTTTTTTTGCAGCTGGCTACCAGTTGAAAGGCCCTGTAGCTTTGCGTCATAGGCTTTCGCCTACTTTGCCGAATTATGCTTGTTTTCTGCGGAATTTATTATTTTATGCAATTTGAATTATGGCAAAAAGGGATTTCTATTACAACCTTAATTTATAAAAAATATCCTAATTTGTAATATTTTTTCGTAAGAGGGTGGTTTTGTTTCGTTTAAAGGCACTACAATAAAAAAGAAGGCAACCCATTTGGGTTGCCTTTTCATGAGAGATATCTTATTTTACTGCAGCAGCTGCTTCAAATCCTCCTCCGGAGTCGTGATTGGTGCAATCCCGAAATTCTCCACAAGGTACTGCAGCACATTGGGCGAAACAAATGCCGGCAGGGTCGGGCCAAGGCGAATGTTCTTGATGCCCAAATACAGCAGGGTCAGCAGGATACACACCGCCTTCTGCTCATACCAGGAAAGCACCATAGACAGCGGCAAATCATTCACACCGCAGCCGAACGCATCGGCAAGCGCAACGGCAATCTGAATCGCACTGTAAGCATCATTGCACTGCCCGATATCCATCAGACGGGGCAGACCGCCAATGGTGCCAAGGTCAAGGTCATTGAAGCGGTATTTGCCACAGGCAAGCGTCAGCACAACCGTATCCGCAGGGGTCTGCTTTACGAACTCCGTATAGTAATTGCGTCCGGGACGCGCCCCGTCGCAGCCTGCAACAAGGAAGAAATGTCTGATTGCGCCGGCTTTCACAGCCTCGATGACTTTATCCGCCACCCCAAGCACAGTACCGCGGGCAAAGCCTGTCATCACTGTATTGCCGCCATTGATGCCTGTAAACATTCTATCCTCGGCATAACCGCCCAGCTCCAGCGCCTTTTCAATCACAGGGGTGAAGTCCTTATCCGCGCCGATATGCGTCATTTCGGGATAGGATACCACCTCTGTGGTGAATACGCGGTCGGCATAGCTTGCCTTCGGCGGCATCAGGCAGTTGGTGGTAAACAGCACCGGCGCAGGCAACTCTGCAAATTCCTTCTGCTGATTCTGCCATGCTGTGCCGAAGTTGCCCTTGAGATGCGCATATTTTTTCAATTCGGGATAGCCATGTGCAGGCAGCATTTCGCCATGGGTATAAATATTGATACCCCTGCCCTCGGTCTGCTCCAGCAGCAGCTTGAGATCATGCAGATCGTGACCGGAAATCACAATAAACGGTCCCTTTTCCACAGTCAGCGGAACGGTAACAGGTGTGGGCGTGCCGTAGCTTTCGGTATTTGCCTGATCCAGAAGCGCCATGCACTTGAGGTTTTTCTCACCGACCTCCATCACGATGGGCAGCAGCTCCTCCATGCCCCAATCCTCGCCGACAGCAAAAAGCGCCTTTGCGAAGAAATCGTTCACCGCATCATCGGTATAGCCCAGCACCAGCGCATGATGCGCATAGGCCGCCATGCCGCGCACCCCGAACAGAATCAGGGATTTCAGGCTGCGGATATCCTCCTGCGCATTCCAGAGCCTTGCCATATCGTAATCGGCAGCGCGACCGCACGGAGCAGCGCAGTCCGAACAGTCAGGCACAAGCCTTGCCTTTTCCGCATGTACGCGGTCAATCAGCTCGCGCAATGTCTTTTCGTTGAAGCTTACATTTGTAACGGTGGTAAATAATCCCTCAATCATCAGCCGCCATGTGCCTTCATTCACATCGGGGGCATTGTCCGTTGCGCGCGCAAGCCCAATCAGCGCCCCTGTCAGCTCATCCTGCAGCTGTGCCACATCAGCAGTTTTGCCGCAAACGCCTGCATTTCCCATACAGCCGGTACATCCTGCCGTCTGCTCACACTGAAAACAAAACATTTTGTTGCCCATTTGAAACCCTCGCTTTCTTCTTTGTCCTCTTTTTAATCCAGAATTCTGCCATCTGTGGAGATGGTCACAACCTGCCATGGAATAAATTTCCCACTCTGCTGTAATGCCGTTTTTGCCGCAAATTCCAGACCGCCGCAGCAGGGAACCTCCATGCGGACAATGGTGACGCTTTTGATATCGTTCTCACGAATGATTTCGGTCAGCTTCTCGGAATAATCCACACTGTCCAGCTTCGGACAGCCCACAAGGGTGATATGTCCCTTGATGAATTTTTCGTGGAAGGCGGCGTAGGCATACGCAGTGCAGTCTGCGGCAATCAGCAGCTTTGCGCCGTCAAAATACGGTGCGCGTGCGGGAACCAGCTTAATCTGCACAGGCCACTGGGACAGGCGGCTGACCGCCTCTGTATTGCAAGCCACAGCGGATTCTTCGTGTGCGATTGTTCTGGACTGACTTCCCGGACATCCGCAGGGGAGTGTCATCCCTTCTGTCTGCATTTTTTCCTGTAGCCTTCTGCGCTTATTTTCCTCCACTGCCTTTTCATCATACGCTGCCGCTTCGCGCTCCACAAAGGTAATCGCGGCAGTGGGGCAGGTAGGCAGGCAATCGCCCAGACCATCGCAGTAGTCATCGCGCATCAGCTGCGCCTTCCCGTTTACCATAGCGATTGCGCCTTCGTGACAAGCGGCGGCACAAGCACCGCAGCCATTGCATTTATTCTGATCAATTTCAATGATTCTTCTTTTCACAATAAAAACCTCCTTGCTTTTTTGTTTTCATTATAGTATGCTAAATTCAACAAGTCGGTTGAATTTTCAACGAAAAGAGGGTTTTTATGAAAGAATTTTTTCCCATCATCCGTTCCTCTCAGCTTTTTTCGGGCGTTTCCGAGGAGGAGCTGACCGCAATGCTCTCCTGTCTGGAAACAAGAAAGGAAAGCTTTCCCAAGGATGCCCTGCTGCTGCGCATCGGGGATACGGCAGATGCCATCGGTCTTGTGCTGTCCGGCAGTATTCTAATCATACAGGAGGACATCTGGGGCAACCGCAACATCATTTCCAAGGCAGGGGTGGGGCAGACCTTTGCCGCCGCCTATGCCTGCGCGCCCGGCTCTGTGCTGAATGTAAGCGTTGTGGCGGAAACAGCTGTTACGGTGCTGTATTTGAACATAAAGCGTGTGCTGCATGTGTGTTCCTCCGCCTGCACGCATCATAGCCATATCATCCGAAATCTGCTTGGCGAGCTTGCGGAGAAAAACCTTCGCTTCAGCGAAAAGCTGACCCACATGGGGCAGCGCACAACGCGCGCAAAGCTGATGTCCTATTTTTCCGCAGAGGCACAGCGGCTCGGAAAATATGAATTCGATATTCCCTTTTCCAGACAGCAGCTTGCGGATTACCTCGCGGTGGAGCGCAGCGGACTTTCTCTGGAGCTTGGGAAAATGCGGGATGAGGGTCTGCTGGATTTTCATAAAAACCATTTCGTTTTGAAGGTATAACGCCAATAAAAAAGCAGAAACTCCTTTTTCGCAGGAGCTTCTGCTTTTTGTTTGCTTATTTCATTCCGTTTTCAGCGAAGCGGTGGAACAGCGCCGCAATCTCGGCACGCGTAGCAGTGCCCTTCGGATAAAGGAGATTGCTGTCGCCCTTTACAAGACCGGTATTCACCGCCCACGCCATAGCGCCCATTGCATAATCGGAAATGCTCTCATAATCGTCGAACTCCCGAATTGCCATGCCGCCCTGTGTGGTATCATAGCCCTTATACTGCGCGTAGCGATAGAAAATCGCCGCAAGCTGTTCACGGGTAATCGGATCATTCGGGGCAAAGCTGCTGTTGCCGTAGCCGCCCATAATGCCGTTTTTCTGTGCCCATGTCACCGCATCATAAAACCATGCCGTACCGGAATCACGCACAACATCGGTAAAGCTGTTTTCTCCCTCGACAGCAGGGCTGCCCTCCATGCGGTAGAAAATTACCGCAATCTGCGCACGGGTGGTGTTCGCATAGGGCGCAAAGGCTGCCGCATCCATACCGGACATCAGACCCTTTTCGTAGCTAAACAAAACATCCTGATAAAACCAATCGCCCGCATTGACATCCGCAAAGGGATTCTTCACTGCATCCGGCTCTCTCTTTTTCCAGTCTGCATAAACCGTTTTGCTGCCGCTCAGCTTGATTTCCGTAATCCTCTGCGTCAATGCCGAATCGGCATACCAGCCGCCGAAGTCATAGCCGTCACGCATCGGGGTATAGGCGGAAAGGTCAAGCGTTTTGCCGCGAGCGGCGCGGATTGCCTGCATGCTGCCGCCGCCGTTGGTTTCAAAGGTCAGCGTGTAGTAGGTCGTGCCGCCGCCACCGCCGCTACTGCTTGAACTGCCGCCGCTCGAACTCCCGCCGCTTGGACTGTCGCCGCTGTCTTTTTTCGGAATACTCTCACCTGTCGCAATCTTGGTATTGCACCCCTTACAGTAGGTGTCACCCGTATAGCCGTCTGCACTGGTGGTGGCCTCAACTCTGCCGCGCACCTCAGTGCCGCCCGTATGATTGCTTGCGTTTAATTCGCCGTAGGCTGTATTGCAGATTTTGCAGACAGCCTTCGCCGTACAGGTAGCCGTACCGCCGGAACAGTTGCCCGTTTCGGTGTGACTGCTGTTGTTCAAGCAGGTGCGGGTATGCGTCCCATTGCCGTTGGAAGTCCATTCGCTCCATTCGTGGATACATACTGTCGGAGGCTCGGGGTCCGGTATCACTATGTGCAGTCTCCAGTTGGCGTAAAGTGTCACATCCTCCGTAACAGGAAAAACCTCTCCAGGGGAGCCCGCTCTCTCTCCATCAGATCTCTCCAGTGTCCAATATTCAAAATCAGCCGTATCATACGTAAAGCCGGACTTCGGAAGAGTATAATCCCCGGATGTCTGAACCGGTTCCATGGAGCCAGATGCGTTACCGCCGTCAAAAGAGACGATGTAATTTTCGCCCTCTACCTTCCAAGCCTCCCATGCGCCGCTTACAAATCTTTCCTTATACCCGGCAGGAACATATATCACTCGATTCTCGGGCCAGGAAGACCCAAGCTCATAAAATACGAGGTGTCCAAAGATGATTTCATTCGGATTCTTCCAATGAGTATGAACCTCCTGGAGTTTCCTGCATCCAGCAAATGCGGACGATCCCACAAAAAGGACGCTATTAGGAATATCAATTTTCGTAAGGGCAGTACAGCCTTGAAAAGCAGAATACCCTATCTTCTTGACTGTTTTGGAAATATGTACCTCGGCAAGATTTAAGCATCCCTTAAATGCGCTACTGCCAATATTGGTCACGCCTTTCTCTATGATTACCTTTTTAATCTTTTGCTTTTCGTTCTCCCACGGGCAAACCGGATCGCCAGTACCTTCAAAATCAGGCATTTCACCCTCACCTGATATGGTAAGCGTCCAGTCCGTAAGCACCCCGTCCTCGTATTGGCTGATCATCCATTCAACATCTGTTCCGGGAATAGGTATAGGAACACCCAAAAACGGCCCATATAGCACAGCAGCAACTTTCCTATAACGTGATGTATCAAGTTTCCTCTGTTCCTCGGCGGTAAGCTGCTGCATTGCATCTACAACGGCTTGAAACTGCGTCCTCACTTTCTCAATATTATCGTCATTGATATCTTTCGCATCCGGCAAAGCGTCAATCATAGCCTGTACGCTTTCCACGGTAACGACTCCCTTTGTATTTGATAGGGTAGTCATTTCCTCCTGCTCCGTTTCTGCCGCCGATACCGGCACAGAAGCCGTAGAAAACAGGAAGCAGGTGCAAAGCAGTGCCGTGTAAATCCGTTTTCTTTGTTTTTTCATTCGTTTTTCCTCCCTCCATTGCTGTCATGTTGTTTCCTTTTCCGTATCCCGCTCCCTCCTTTTTTCTGTGTCATGCAGACACCGCAGAAAGAGCCTTTCACTTATATAGGTACAAAAAAATGGAAAAACTCTCACCTAAAAATCAAATTTTTTTAAAAAAAATAAAAAAATCAGCTTGCCTGCCGCCAGAATCCCCACAGGCAAAAGATACGCGATATACTGCGCTGTGCCGCCGTAGGCAATCAGCAGGTTATAAATTGCATGAAAGGTAATCGCCGCCCCAAGCAGTCCGCAGGTTCCGGAAATTTTCAGCCATGTCCGCCGCCATACATACGCAAGCCCGCCGCCGACGATGGCTCCGCAAATGACATGCATTGCTCCCGTTCCGATGCCACGGAAGAAAATAAAGGAGAAATGCGCGGCTCCGTTTTGAATCAGATAGCAGATATTTTCAAAGGTAGCAAAGGAAAGCGCAGTAATCACTGCGGCAATCCCAATCTGCCGCGCCTGCGGCTCAAATACCAAAAGATAAAAGAGCAGCGGCAGCAGCTTCATCCCCTCCTCCACCACAGGCGCAATCTCCACAGTGGCAGCAAAGGCATCCGCCCCATACAGCGCCGCGAAAAAGGTATTGAGATATGCAGAAAGCAGGCACATGCCCATTCCCGCAAAGCAGAACAGAAAAGCCCTTGTATGCCGTTTTCCCATGCACAGGGCGGCAATCAGCAGAGGCGATGCCATGCAGATAAAAATATTTTCCATATATGTCATGCCTGCACCGCCCTTCCTGTGGCAGGCAGCAGAGCAAATACGCAGCCCGTCAGCAGAACATCAAACCCGTAATAGAGGAAGGAAGCCGAATCCCCCTGTCGGAAGCAGCCGGAAGTCCAAAGGATATATTCCGCCGCCACATAGCACAGCACCCCGATATGGAAATATCGCAGCTGCCGCGCCGCTCCCGTCTGCGTCCGCGCATAAGTAAGCCCCCGTATCGCATGATAGGAAACAGCAATCATCATGCCGCACCAAAGCAGATTCGAGAGAATATCCCCAAAGGTGCAGTAAAATATACATAAGGGAACGCCTATCAGGAAGGCAATCCGCGCCCTTCGGCACACAAAGCCTCTTTCCTCCGCGGAGGAAAGGGAGTATTGCAAAATAGAAAGAAAAATAACGCTTGCCACCCAGCCAAACTCCGATACATAAAAAACCTGCGGCGTTTTTGAGAACAAAAACAGATGCAGCGTCCAGTACAGGGAGCCGAGCGCAAAGCAGCCATAAAAGCAGGTCAGCAGAAAATACGCCTGCTTTCTGCCCTTCAGATATCGCATCCCGCTCAGACAAAAGCCCAGAAGGGTAACAGAGAATTGCACAAAGTTATCGGCAAGTTCCATTCGCATTGTCCCCCTTTTGCTCCTCCGACTGTTCGTCCTTATGCAGCAGGCAGATACGGAAGCACGCGATTGTCACACACACACCAAGGACAAAGGCGAGCAGTCCGGTCACGATATATCCAAGCGCAGCACTGCCGCCCAGCATGGTTGCCGCTGTTCCAAAGCCGGAGGACATGCCCGGCTCCATTCGATTGACCATATCGGGCATAAAAAGAGAAACCCCTACGATTACCACAAGGCACGCCGCCACGCCGAAAACGGCGGCGATCCGTTCCTGCCGCTGCCTTCTCCGACGCTCCTTTTCCGCAATCCGCCGTTTTACCTCTGCAATTCGTTCCTCATGACTCCGCATTTGTGATTCCCTCCCGTTCCAGTAATCCGCGCAGACGGCCCTTGCCCCGATACACCATATTGGTAATCTGCTTCTCGCTTTTCCCCATAACCTCAGCAGCCTGCAAATAGCTCATGCCCTCAAAATAGACCAGATAAAGCGCCTCTCGGTAATCCGGATTTAACGCAGCCATGCAGAAATGCAGAATCCGATCCCGCTCCTTTGTGCGGACAACCTCCTCCACCAGTGTCTGTCCGTCCGGCTCCTCGGTCAGGTTATCCAGGCTGAAGAACAGCCGCCGTCTGCTTTTGCCGCGTAAAGCCATGTGCCGTGCCGCTTTATACAGATAGGCCTTTAAGCCGCCGTCTCGAATGCGTGGCTTTTTCGTAAATAAATAGGAAAAGACTTCGATCATCAAATCCTCCGCTTCGTGAACGTCATGCAGATAGCCGTTGATATATAAGGTCAGCGGATTGCCGTATTTTTTCATCAATGCCACAAGCCCCGCTTCATCGCCGCAAAGATATTGCCTGTAAAGCTCTTCATCCATCGCCATGCCGTTCACTTCCTTTCCATCGCATCCTCTCAGCACAGAAAGGCATTGCGCCGCAAAAGGATGTCCTCTGTCTGAAATACTATCTCCAGTATATGCGAACATCCGCATAAATTCAAGATTTTCGTCATCAATCGCATCTGCATGCTGTCGGCAGAATTTTCTAAGATGCTCCGATGCGGAAATCTGCATCTTCTCCCCCCGATTCCGTCAGAAATCCATAAAACCGCGGACTGACTGCAACCAACTTGCTTTTCTTGCAAAAATCCTCTATGATAAGCTTAAATTAGCTATTTTCTCGCAAAGGAGGAACCTTCTATGGATAAGGATTTCTTGAAATTTATGTCATTCGTTGCCTTTATGGAAGCGAAAAAAGAAGCGGAACGGGATTGTTCTGCCGAAGATACCGGATGGCAGGATACCATCCCTACTATCAGAAAAAAGCCCGACCCTGCTACAGAAGCGCTTCTTCTCAGCCGCATCCGGATGCCCGAAAAGCCGGTAAACAAAATGGGATCCGGCGAAAAGGTTTTTATGGGTATCGGCATCATCGGTCTGTTTGATGCCGCTTTCGGTCTCTTTCTGATGGACGCTTTTTATTTTCTTGTCGGGCTTGTTGTCGGTGTTTCCTTTATCATCATGGCAACCTCAAATGCAAAAAAGAGATATGATGAAAAGCTGGCAGAATATGAGCTGGCACAGAGGGACTTCCCTGCTTATCAGAGAAAAATGCTCGCTAAGCAGAGGCTCGGAAAATAAACGGAATGATTGGAGGGGATCAGATAATGTCACAAAAAAGGAGTACCATTCTTATCTGGGCCGCGGTCATTTTTATTCTCATTGTCACATGCTTGATTACCGACCGCAACAATCTTGCAGAAAGAACGCTTTATTCCTCACAGGAGGAAATGCAGTCCGCCCTACAGGATACCTTTGTATATTACACCGCGAGAGGGGAACGACAGGCATGGAGCATCCATGGCGATACCGCAATACAAACCTATGAAAACGGCGCAGTATTTTCGTATACCATCACGAAATGGCATCCGCAGCGCGGTGCGCTGACGCTTACGCTGGACACCACGGCACAAAAGGAAACGCTGTTTGTTGCACTTAATGGCTCTCTGTTTGATCAGCATAAGCATGTCTTTCGTCGGGAAGAACAGCTTGCCTCCTCCGACAGAAGTACGAAGCGCAAGCCTGTTTCCGGACAGAATCAGCCTGCTGCGCAGAATAAACCCTCCGAGCAGAGTAAATCTTCCGAGCAGAGTAAATCTTCCGAGCAGAGTAAGCCTGCTGAAACAACTCCCACCCCCGTATATACCTCCCCCAAATCACAGAAGAAGCCCGAACTGCCCGATTGCGGCGATTATGAAAGCTATGAGGATTTCATGGATGACTGGGATGGCTATATGCCGGATGACAGTGATGCAGAGGATTACTGGGAGGATTGGTAAGAACGGTATGCAGAAAGGGAGTATGCACATGAATGACAGAAAAATGGTCTTAGATGGCATGATGGGACTGGTGGTCGGGGACGCATTGGGGTGTCCCGTTCAGTTTCTCGACAGAGAGGAGCTTCGGGAGCGTGGAGCCGTCACCGAAATGGAGGGCTACGGCACCTATAACATGCCCCCCGGCACATGGACGGATGACAGCAGTATGGCGCTCGCAACCCTCGCGAGCATCAACGAAAAGAACGGCATCGACCTGCGCGATATCATGGAACGCTTTCTTGATTGGGAATTTCATGGCGCATATACCCCCTTCGGCGAGGCGTTTGATGAGGGGAATACCTGCAGCAACGCCATCTATAAGTATCGTGACAGCCACGACCTCGCAACCTGCGGCGAAACGGGCGAATATTCCAACGGCAACGGCGCATTGATGCGAATTCTCCCTGTCTGCCTGTATTTCATTCAGAAGGAAGATATTTCGGATGCGGATGCCCTTCGGCAAATCCATCTGGCAACAGGGCTTACGCATAATCATCTGCGGTGTCATATCGCAAGCGGATTGTATTATTTTATCGCAAAAGCCATCGTCACAATAGCACCAAAAAATGCCGATTTGAAAACCTGTATCCAATACGGCTTAGAAAAAGGCTTTGCATTTTATCACACGCCTGAAAGCCTTGCGGAGCTGATGTACTTCCAGAGATTACGCGATTTAAATGAATTTTTCTCTCTGCCCGAAGATGAAATCGAGAGCGACGGCTATGTTCTGCATGCTTTGGAGGCGGCAATCTGGTGTCTGCTTCATACCAATCGCTTTCGGGACTGCCTGCTCCGCGCAGTCAATCTCGGCGATGATACCGATACCACTGCCGCAATCGCAAGCGGTCTGGCAGGGCTGTATTATCACTATGAAGCCATGCCGCAGGAATGGGTAAATGCCATCCGAAGAAAAGCATGGATAAAAAGGCTGTGCCTGCAAGAGCTTTAGCATAAAAACAGGACTTCCCCTGCGGGAAGTCCTTTGTAACCTACTCATTTTCAATTCTTCATCTTCTGCACTCAACTCGCCCATTTCCTCCAGTGCAACAAGGTACTGTCTGAAAATATTCTCTTTAGATTTTTCTATGCAGGATAAATATTGCGGCTCCTTCATCATTCTGAAAAGCTCCATTCTTGTCGGAACTTTTCCGTGCAAGGCTGCCTTTATTCGATAATACTCACTTCTTGTCCACGAATTTACTATCATTGCAATCACCCTTCATTTCGTTTTCTCAGAATCAGATTCAGCCACCGTTCGTCTCCTCTTTCCGGTCGAACATCGCCGGTAATCCATTTCCCCTCTATGTCAAAGCCATCTATTTCTGCCAATATCTTCGCAAATGCTTCCTCTGTCATATCAAGAAAATATCTTCCCCTTCGCTCTCCCTCAAAAGCCCCATATTTAAATGAAAGATAGGCAATCCCCTCTTTCTTGAGTGCAAGCAATATTTTTTTCAGCACCTCTTTTAATTCATTATGGGTTAAATGAAGAATGGACGCACACGCCCAAATCCCATCATACTTTTCATATTCCTCCAATTCCTGAAATAACATTTGCTTCACTTCAATACCCGTATATCGACTTGCCGCCCGACACATCTCGGCAGAACCGTCTACCGCCTCCACAAAATAACCTCTATTTAGAAAACATTTTGTGTCACGCCCCGAACCACAGCCAAAATCTAAAATCAAAGCACCCTTTTCCAGCTTACTCAAAAAAAGCTCTTGTACCTCACTAAAATCGACCTCTCTTGTTTCACGGATAAAATTTTCTGCATTTTGTTCATAATATAATAAGGTCTTTCTCATACTTTAACTCCCTCATATCAAATAGGCTTTTAAAGCATAATATCATCTTCACTGTCTCTCGGCAAGCCTTCTGCCGATAACCACATAAAAACAGGACTTCCCCTACGAGAAGTCCTCATTTTTTTCTCTCTATAAAATTAGTACAGCTTAGCCCCTGCCGGGATTCTGTCATCTACCATCAGAAGGTTCAGTCCTTCGTGACCGTCTTCCTCGTGTACTGCCGAAATCAGCATACCCTCGGAATCAATGCCCATCATTTTTCTGGGGGGCAGGTTCACGATAGCGATTGCTGTCTTGCCAACCAGTTCTTCCGGTTCATAATAGTCGTGAATACCGCTTAAAATCACACGATCCTTACGTTCACCGTCATCCAGTACAAACTTCAGCAGCTTTTTGGATTTTGCAACTGCCTCACATGCCAGAATCTTAACCGCACGGAAATCGGATTTTGCAAATGTATCGAAATCTACCATTTCTTTAAAAATAGGCTCAATCTTCACATTGGAGAAATCAACCCTCTCAGCGACCTTTGCTGCAGGTGCTGCTTCGGAAGTCTTGGATGCCTTCTTATCAGCGTCCAGAGGCTTCATAGTGGGGAACAGGATAACGTCTCTGATAGAAACGGATTCTGTCAGCAGCATAACAAATCTGTCGATACCAACACCCAGACCGCCTGTAGGGGGCATACCGTATTCCAGAGCAGTCAGGAAGTCCTCATCAATCATATTTGCCTCATCGTCGCCGTTTTCGCGCAGATATTCCTGATATTCAAAACGCGCACGCTGGTCGATGGGATCGTTCAGCTCGGAATAAGCGTTGCCGTATTCTCTGCCGACAATAAACAGCTCGAATCTTTCTGTAAATTCGGGTTTGTCGGGCTTTCTCTTTGTCAGAGGAGAAATTTCTACAGGGTAATCAATGATGAAGGTAGGCTGAATCAGGTTCTTTTCTACGAATTCTTCAAAGAACAGGTTCAGAATATCGCCCTTTACATGGCGTTCTTCAAATTCCACGCCCTTTTCTGCCGCGATTTTCTTTGCTTCCTCTGTATCCTTCACCTGGTCGAAATCAACGCCTGTAAACTGCTTTACGGCATCTGTCATTGTGATTCTTGCGAAGGGCTGACCCAGATCCAGATCATAGCCGCCATAGGTAATCTTTGTTGTGCCCAGCACGTTCTGTGCTACGGTACGGAACATTTCTTCCGTAATGTCCATCATGCCCTTGTAATCTGTGTAGGCCTGATACAGCTCCATCAGCGTGAATTCGGGGTTATGACGAACGGAAATGCCCTCGTTTCTGAATACACGACCGATTTCATATACTCTTTCAAAGCCGCCGACAATCAGTCTCTTCAGGGGCAGCTCCAGCGCAATACGGCAGTACATATCAATATCCAGTGTATTGTGGTGTGTGATAAAGGGTCTTGCGGACGCACCGCCGGGGATGGTCTGCAAAACGGGAGTTTCTACCTCTAAGAAGCCCTTTGCGTCCAAAAATCTTCTGATTTCCGTAATAATCTTGGAACGCTTGATAAAGGTATCTCTGGATTCGGGGTTTACAATCAAATCCACATATCTCTGTCTGTAGCGCAGCTCCTGATCCTTCAGACCATGGAACTTTTCGGGCAGAACCTGCAGGCTCTTGGAAAGCAGAACAACCTCTTTTGCGTGTACGGAAATTTCGCCTGTTTTTGTTTTGAATACAAAGCCCTTAATGCCGATGATATCACCGATGTCATATTTTTTGAATGCAGCGTAATCCTCCTCGCCGATGTCATTCTTGCTGACATAGGACTGCATCAGACCGTTTCTGTCCTGAATATTGCAGAAGGATGCCTTCCCCATAATACGCTTGCTCATCAGTCTGCCTGCGATGCAAACATCCTTATTCTCCAGCGCATCAAAGTTCGCTCTGATTTCGTCGCTGTGGTGTGTCACATCATATTTTACAATCTGGAAGGGGTCCTTGCCTGCTTCCTGCATCTGTGCCAGCTTTTCTCTTCTGATTCTATTCTGTTCACTCAGCTCCTGCTGGGTCAACTCCTTATTTTCCTCTGCCACTTTTCTTCCTCCTGTCCGTTCTTTTGTAATGGTTTTATTTTGTAAATCTCAGCACCTTGAATTCCACTTCGCCGTCAGGTGTTTCAATCATAATGATATCGTCCTTTTTATGTCCCAGAAGTGCCATACCGACAGGGGATTCGTTGGAAATTCTGCCGTTCATGGGGTCTGCCTCTGCAGAGCCTACAATGGTGTATTCCATTTCCTCGTCAAATTCCACATCCAGCACCGTTACGGTCGTACCCAGGCTGATGGTATCCTTTGCACCCTCTTCTTCATCGATAACCTCTGCATTGCGCAGCATTTTTTCCAGCTGCACGATACGCGCTTCGATTTCTGCCTGTTCTTCCTTCGCTGCATCATATTCGGCGTTTTCGGAAAGGTCACCCTGACCTCTTGCTTCTTTGATTTTTTCTGCTACGTCTTTTCTGCGGACGGTTTTCAGGTTTTCCAGCTCCGCCTCCATGTTTTTCAGACCGTCATAGGTCAAAACAACTTTCTTTTCTGTCATGGGTGTGTCACTCCTCGTTTTAGTCTCATTTCATGCTTTCCTCGTTTTAGACAAGGAAAAAAGGAAGGCTTGCGATTACCCTCCCGAACTATCGTAATATTATATACTGATTCCGACCGGATTGTCAACGCTTTTTCCTTGAAAAATCAAGGCTTCTTATCCGGATGCGGCTTTATTTTTACCCTTTTGCCAAAGGCGGAAAAGCCCGAAATGGAAAAGCCCTTCTCCTGCAAGGCGGAAAACAGCCGCTCCCCGTCCCAATCCTCTGCCGAAAAGCCTTCCCGAAACGCCTCACAGCCAAGGTATGCCCTCGCCTCGGCAAGCCTGCCCTCCATCTGCTCACCGCCCTCTGCCGCCATGCGGAAAAAGAACCCCTCCGCCGCCGAAATATCCGGACGCAGACTCCTAAGCCGCCGCAGAACAGGGCGATTGCCTGCGAAATCCAGCCAGATGCACCCCCGCTTCAGAATATGCTCATAGGCACGCTGCTCCATGCCGCAGGAAAGCACCACATCCGCCGCCCCAAGCGCAGCATTTTTCGGAGAGGAAAAGACCTCCGCCATCAAGCCGCGCTCCGCATAAAGCCGCTGCACCACGCCCTCTGCCGTTTCCGGCTCCTGCGTAAAAATGGCAAGGCGGTTCACCTCATTTCCCAGAGAGGAAAGCACCCTCCCCCAGATATGCGGCTCGCCCCCTGCCAGAAGAAATGCCGATTCCTCCGGATTTCTGCCCTGCCGGTGCAATGCCTCTGCCGCACCTGCGAAGGCAAAAAGCTGTGCCAATCTGCGCCCCTCGGCAAAGGGAAGCCGCTCTCTGGGAAATTCTCCCTCGGCAGGCGGCACAATGATGGCAGCACCCGCTTCCTCCAGGGCTGCCAGAAGGCGCACCGCCCCCCTTCTCCAATCTGCTGTCAGTACGGCTGTCCGCTCTGCCTGCAAAATGCCTGTCAGTACCCCGTCCACTCGTGTCAGTGTGTACGGGTAAGTGTCCACTGTTTTTCTCTGTCTCCACCGCTGCGGCAGCAGTTTTGTCCACTTAGGAAGGACAGGCTCCTCCCCCTCTTCCAGAAATCGCACTCTTGCCGGTTCCATGCTCTATTCCCCCTTTTCCGATAGGCTTTTTCCCTGTTTTGTCAGAGAAATTCGCCTGCTTTTTCCTTAAAACTCCATACGATTCCAAAAAATTACATCCGTTTGTACTTTTCTTAATGCAAAACTTACAAGTATTTAATTTTGTACACAAAATACAAGTTCTTTTTCTCGTACAGTATTGACAACAAAATTTCAATAATCTAACATTAAATTATACAAAAGATAGCAATTCCCCATTCAGACGGGAACCCGATACAGGATAACAAATCACTATTTCTATCCCTTATTATTTATATGAAAGGAGTCCACACCATGAACACAAAAATGATGAAAACCATGGATGGTAATGAAGCTGCGGCATACGTTTCCTATGCCTTCACAGAGGTCGCAACGATTTACCCCATCACTCCCTCCTCCCCTATGGCGGAGCACGTAGACAGCTGGGCTGCAAACGGCAAAAAGAATATCTTCGGTCAGACCGTACGTCTGCTGGAGCTGGAATCCGAGGCAGGTGCCGCAGGCGCAATGCACGGCGCTCTGGAGGCAGGCACACTGGCAACAACATATACCGCATCTCAGGGGCTGCTGCTGATGATTCCCCCGATGTACAGAATCGCAGGGCAGCTGAAGCCCGGCGTATTCCACGTTGCATCCAGAACCGTTGGTACACATGCCTTCTCCATCTTCGGCGATCACTCCGACGTTATGTCCTGCCGTCAGATTGGCTGCGCAATGCTTTCCTCCGCATCCGTACAGGAGGTTATGGACTTAGCAGGTGTGGCACACCTTTCCGCAATCAAGGGCAGCGTTCCCTTCATCCACTTCTTCGATGGCTTCCGCACCTCTCATGAGCTGCAGAAAATCGAAGTAATGGACTATGAGGATCTGGAAAAGCTGGTGGATCAGGATGCACTGAAGAAATTCAGAAAGAATGCACTGAATCCCGAACACCCCGTACAGCGCTCCACCGTACAGAACCCCGACGTATTCTTCCAGAACAGAGAGGCATGCACACCCTTCTACACCAGACTGCCTGAAATCGTAGAGGAATACATGAACGAAATCAACAAAATTACAGGCAGAAATTACAAGCTGTTCAACTACTTCGGCGCAGCTGATGCAGAGCATGTTATCGTAGCGATGGGCTCCGTGACAGGCGTTGCGCAGGAGGTTGTGGAAAGCTTGACCGCAAAGGGCGAAAAGGTTGGTTTCCTGCAGGTTCACCTGTACAGACCCTTCTCTCTGGCACACTTCGCAGCAGCTCTGCCCGAAACAGTAAAGGTTCTGACCGTTCTGGACAGAACAAAGGAACCCGGCGCACTGGGCGAGCCTCTTTACGGCGATGTTTGTTCCGCACTGATCGAAACAGGCAGAACCACAAAGGTTCTGGCAGGCAGATACGGTCTGTCCTCCAAGGATGTGACTCCTGCACAGATTATCGCAGTATTTGACAACATGAAGGGCGCACAGAAAAACCACTTCACCGTTGGTATCATTGATGATATTTCCAACAGCTCCATCGAGGTTGGCGCAGAGCCCGATCTGGCTGACGCAAGCACCGTATCCTGCAAATTCTGGGGTCTTGGCTCCGACGGTACGGTTGGCGCAAACAAAAACTCCATCAAAATCATCGGTGACCACACAGATAAATACGCACAGGCTTATTTTGAATATGACACAAAGAAATCCGGCGGTATCACACGTTCTCACCTGCGTTTCGGCGACAAGCCCATCCGCTCCAGCTATCTGGTAACAAAGAACGCAAACTTCGTTGCTTGTCATAACCAGAGCTACATGGAAAAATATGATATCGTTTCCGAAATCAAACCCGGCGGCACCTTCCTGCTGAACTGCACATGGACACCCGAGGAGCTGGATCATCACCTGTCTGCGGAGGTAAAGAGAACCATCGCAAACAACAACATCCACTTCTACACCATTGATGCAATCAAGATTGGTAAGGAAATCGGTCTGGGCAACAAGACAAACGCAATTTTGCAGTCCGCATTCTTCAAGCTGGCAAACATCATCCCCGTTGATGACGCAGTTACATACATGAAGGCGGCTATCGTAAAATCCTACGGCAAGAAGGGCGAAAAGGTTGTCAACATGAACTATGCCGCTGTTGACGCAGGGCTTTCCGGTCTGACAAAGATTGACGTTCCCGCAAGCTGGAAGGATGCAAAGGACGTAGATCAGGAAGCAATCAAGAAGGTTCTTCCCGAATATGTTGAAAAGCTGATGGTTCCCATGAACGCACTGAAGGGCGACCTGCTGCCTGTATCCGTATTCGCAGGCAGAGAGGACGGCACAGTTCCTCTTGGCACCTCCGCATTTGAAAAACGCGGTGTTGCGATTGACGTTCCCGCATGGGATGCAACAAAATGTATCCAGTGTAACCAGTGCTCCTACGTTTGCCCTCACGCTGCAATCCGTCCTTTCCTGCTGACAGAAGAAGAAGCAGCAAATGCTCCCGCATCCTACGCAGTTCTGGATGCAAACGGCGCAGGCGAAATCAAGCAGTACAAATTCCGTATGCAGGTTGACCCTCTGGATTGTCAGGGCTGCGGTGTCTGCGTAACAGCCTGCCCTGCAAAGGAAAAGGCACTTGTGATGCAGCCTCTGGAAACACAGCTGCACGAACAGGACAACTGGGACTTCTCCCTGACCCTGTCTGATAAGAAAAACCCCATGAGCAAATTCCCCGTAAAGGGCTCTCAGTTCGAACAGCCTCTGCTGGAGTTCTCCGGCGCATGTGCAGGCTGCGGCGAAACAGCTTATGCGAAGCTGATGACACAGCTTTACGGCGACAGAATGTATCTGGCAAACGCAACAGGCTGTACACAGGCTTGGGGTGCAGCAGCTCCCTGCGTACCTTACACCACAAACAAGGAAGGCTGGGGCCCCGCATGGAGCAACTCCCTGTTTGAAAATAACGCACAGTTCTCCGTTGGTATGGTTCTTGCTGTAGAGCAGCAGAGAGACCGCGTAACCATGAAGGTGAAGGATCTGCTGGCACTGACCGCAGGCACAGATTTTGCGGCAGCAGCTGAAACATGGCTGGAAAACTGGGATAACGGCGACAGAAGCAAGGCTGACAGCCGTGCGGTTATCGCAGCACTGAAGGAGCTGCAGCTTGACGGTGCAGCAGCAGAGCTGAAGGACTTCATTCTGGAAAACAGCGAACACCTGACAAAGAAATCCATGTGGATGTACGGCGGTGACGGCTGGGCATACGACATCGGCTACGGCGGTCTGGATCACGTTCTGGCAAGCGGTCGTGATGTAAACGTACTGGTTGTAGATACCGAGGTTTACTCCAACACAGGCGGTCAGTCCTCCAAGGCAACCCCCATCGGCGCTGTGGCACAGTTTGCCGCAGGCGGTAAGCCTACTGTAAAGAAGGATCTGGGTATGCTGGCAATGAGCTATGGCTACATCTATGTTGCACAGGTTGCACTGGGCGCAGACCCCAACCAGCTTATCAAGGCACTGAAGGAAGCAGAGGCATACAAAGGGCCTTCCCTGATTATTGCTTATGCACCTTGTATCAACCATGGTATTTCCAAGGGCATGGCAAATGCACAGCTAGAAGCAAAGCTGGCTGTTCAGGCAGGCTACTGGCACCTGTATCGCTTCAACCCCGACCTCAAGAAGGAAGGCAAGAATCCCTTCATTCTGGATTCCAAGGAGCCTACACTGGACTTCAATGAATTCCTGATGGGTGAGGTTCGCTACGCTTCTCTGGTTCGTACCTTCCCCGAAACCGCAGAGGTTCTGTTGAAGGAAGCAGCAGAAAATGCAAAGGATAAATACGCATCCTATAAGAAGCTGGCAGAGGCTTAAAAAATAATTAAAAAAAACGAAGGGCGGAACCGAAAGGTTTCGCCCTTTTCAGTGTGTCGATAGAGGGCAGCGTTTCCTTTTCGGCAAGTTTTCAAGAAGTCATTACGTTGCGAGTATAGTCGAAGCGATGAAAAAGTTATCTATCATATTGTATAACTTTTTTATCAACTCTATTGACAAGAAAACTTGGCATGAATATAATGAAAGTATGCAAAGAAAACTTGGAACGGAGGTGTTCTATGAAAAAGGAAGAAATTTTAAATGCAAGCAGAAAAGAGCATCGCAACAAAGATTTGGCTGAAATGGAAGTGGCATATCAAGCAGGATGTCATGCGAGTAGAATTGGTGCCTTAGTGTGTTGTCTGCTTTCTTGGTTATCATCTATGCTTGTCCATATTATGATTTATAGTCCATGGGTTATATACTTTAGCATTCTTGCAACACAATGGTTGGTCCGTTTTATCAAAATGAAACGAAAGAGCGATTTGGTATTGAGCGTTTTATTTTTCATTCTTGCAATTTTGGCATTTGTTGGATTTGTTTGCCGCCTTTTAGAGGTGAGGGTATGAAAGAACAATTACAACTGAAAAATCACTTGAAGGAATTTCGTACAGAAGCAAACCTTTCTCAAACTCAACTTGCAGAAATGGTAGGCGTGTCAAGAAACACGATTAGTTCCATTGAAACAGGGCAATTCAATCCAACTGCAAAATTGGCTCTTATCCTTTGTATTGCATTAGATAAGAAGTTTGAAGATTTGTTTTATTTTTAGGAGGTTATTATGGAAAATATTGTGTTATTGATTTTGGGAGTGTTCATATCTGTTATGGGAATTGTAAATATCAAAGGCAATATCAGCACCATTCACTCTTATAACAGACGAAAAGTAAAGGAAGAAGATATACCGAAGTACGGAAAAGCCGTCGGCACAGGAACGCTTATAATCGGAGTATCTCTTGTGTTAGGTTTCATAGTTTCGTTTTGGAGTGAGGAAATGATAGCTTATATCACCCATCCGGCAGTTGTTGTCGGATTAGGCTTTATGCTATATGGACAATTCAAATATAACAAAGGTATTTTTTGAGAATATAGGTAATTTCAAAGATAATTTCAATTTTCACAAACATCAATCAGAATATATCTAACAAAAGGGGGAAATCTCTCGGTTTCGCCCTTTTGCTTTAATTCTTAAGACTTTCTTTCAATTTCCGAAAGCCCCTTTTCTTTGCGGAAACTTTGTGCTACTATGTTATCCGAAAAGAAAACCTGAAAGGAGAAACACCCCATGAAAAAGAAATTTATCACCCTTTTGCTCTGTGCTGCTGTCGGCATTGGCGCGCTTTCCGGCTGCGGAGGCAATACCTCTGCAAAGGAACTGCCGGAGGATTCCGTTGCCGCCGATATTACAGTAGATAAGGAGAGCCTGCCCCCACTGAGTGAGGATTTACAGGAAATTTACGAAGGTGCTTATAAAATTTATTACCAGATTAGCTTTGGCGCATTTGATTATGATGAAAATGCCACATACGAAAAGGATGAATTGACATACTACAAAATCACCGATCCCCGTTTCCCGACCTATGAGGATTTCCGTACCTATCTGTTGCAGTATTTCACGGAATTTTTCGTAGACAACAGCATCCTCAGCAAGGATAACCTGATGTTCACCAAGGGCGAGGACGGCGGTCTATATTACCTGGGCGGCGGCAGAGGCTCGAATATCTTCTATGCAGGGCACACCTTTGAAATAGATAAGGAAAGCGATGACGAAATCGGCTTCAAGGCAACCGCATATTACACCAACAGCAACGAGGCATACAAGGGTGATTATTTCTACACCGCCCCGGACAATCCCGAAGATTATACCACACAGGAATTTCTGTTTGTACTCTGGAAGGAAGATGCAGGCTGGAGATTTAATACCTTCCATCTGTTCTTCTGATTTTGATATAGCCCCCTTTATGAGAAAATGACTTGAGCAAAATGCTCAAGTCATTTTTGTTTTGGGGAAACGGCGATTGGGCACAGGGGAATCACCTCTCGTGTGCAAGAAAAAGCAGCGGCGCAAGCGCCGATTGGGCGCAGTCGCGCCAAAAATTCTTCTTAGACAATATCAGTCATTCGCCAGTTTGGAACTCTCTCGGCGAAACAGAGGATTTCTTCCTTACTTTTTATGCTAAAAAGTAACAAAAACTTGGAACCCGTTTCGTAATGGGTCCCGAACCCCCGCAGACGAGGAAAGGGCAACAAAGTTTCCCTTTCCAAACCCTTCCCCACAAGCCGGAAACGGCAGGGAGAAAAGCGGCGCAGACGCGCCTGCATGTTCTAAACGGGCGAACCCCATATCTTCACCAAGCTATGCTTTTTTCTATTTTTCACTTCGTATATTCTTCCTTCAAATCAAACGCATGATTCATCGGGCCGCTGCCTGCGCCCAAATCAAGCATTGCCGCCAACGCACCGGAGATATATTCCTTCGCCCGCTCCACTGCGGTTTCCAAATCATTTCCCTTTGCCAGATTTGCCGCAATCGCACTGGAAAGCGTACAGCCTGTGCCATGGGTATTGGGGTTATCAATGCGCTTTCCGCGGAACCAATGTGCTCCCTTTTCATCATAAAGCAGGTCATTCGCATCATTCATGCTGTGTCCGCCCTTGCAAAGCACCGCACAATGGTATGCCTTACTGATGATTTCCGCCGCCGTCACCATATCCGCAGGGCTTGTAATTTTCATATCGGCAAGCACCTCCGCTTCAGGAATGTTCGGCGTAACAACCGTCGCAAGGGGCAGAAGCTTTTCCTTCAGCGCAGAAACCGCATCCTCGCTAATCAGCTTTGCACCGCTGGTCGCAACCATCACAGGGTCAACCACGATATTTTCCGCATGATATGCCGTCAGCCTTTCCGCAATCACGGAAATCAGGTTTACAGAAGAAACCATCCCGATTTTCACCGCATCGGGGCGGATATCCGTAAATACGCTGTCAATCTGCATCCCCAGAAATTCCGGTGTCACCTCAAAAATCCCCTGTACGCCGGTGGTATTCTGCGCCGTCAATGCCGTAATCGCGCTCATGGCAAATACACCGTTCATCGTCATGGTTTTCAAATCCGCCTGAATCCCTGCGCCGCCGCTGGTATCGCTGCCTGCAATGCTCAATGCTGTTTTCATGCTGTCTTCCTCCAAACTTTTTTCTTGCTCTCGCAAATTTTTACGCCTGCACCATTTCCGCGGAAAGGGCCTTCAATGTCTTACATTCTTCCTCGATATTTTCTGCGCCGAAAATCGCGGAAACCAGAGCCACACCGTCCACGCCGGTACCCTTCAGCTCCAGAATATTCTTCTTATTGATGCCGCCAATGGCAACCACAGGGATATCCACCGCCGCTGTGATTTCCTGCGCCGCTTCGCGAGAAACCTCCTCCGCATCCAGCTTTGTCCCCGTATGGAACATTGCGCCAACGCCCAGATAATCCGCGCCATGACGTTCTGCGCGCAGCGCTTCTTCCACATTATGCGCAGATACGCCGATGATTTTGTCAGCGCCCAGAATGGCACGCACATCGCCGGCTTCCATATCATCCTGCCCGACATGCACCCCGTCCGCGTCAATCTCTTTCGCAAGCGCCACATCGTCGTTAATCACAAACGGCACGCCGTACCGCCGGCACACTGCCTGGATCTCCAACGCCTCCGCACGGAGTGCTTCCCCGGTCAGCTTTTTTTCCCGCAGCTGGACAAATGTCGCGCCTCCCCGGAGCGCTTCTTCCACCTGCG
>OIWO01001175.1_pt1 | contig 23232 bp, 24 predicted proteins | sample 1587641 | NCBI WGS metagenome assembly OIWO01 (sample SAMEA3888924, study PRJEB22519) | human gut metagenome | biome: human gut; feature: human-associated habitat; material: faeces | place: Denmark | collected 2010
TTCACCATCCTTTCATTCTTGCGCCTGACCTTTTCAGTCAGGAACGTGTCGCACCATTCTCCCAAAGCATAAAGCGTGGACGGATCTGCGTTCCAGTGCGGCCGCGCTCCCGTTCCGCTGAACGCATCTCCTTGATAATACGGATCTGCTCCATGAAAAGGCCAGAGCGGGCACCGGCCAATCCGGCTCTCGCTCCGGCAACTGAGAGATCCTGACAGGGGCTGCCTCCGCAGATGATGTCAACGGGGAACAGCAGCTTTCCATTGAGCCTGGTAATGTCTCCTTTGTTGACCATGCTGGGGAAGCGGCGTGCGGTGACCGCCAAAGGGAATGGTTCGATCTCACTGGACCAGACAGCCTTGATACCAACTCTGGCTGCAGCCAGAGGAAAACCGCCGATTCCGTCAAACAGACTTCCCATGGTTATGACTCTATTCTGCATCAGTGTGCCACCGCCTGTGCGACCATTCTGGTGGCAGTGACGGCTGTCTGGGCCGTATAGACTGCGGACATGATGTTTGCGTGAGTGGTGGTGTCCAGGCCGAACGTGCCCGCAATGCGGGGCACCTCTCCGGCTGACAGCATCAGGCCCAGGCCCAGCAAGGCATTATCCTTGAATACCATCAGTCCTGCTACCAGGATGGTGGATTGTAGGAATGCCGTCAGGCAAAGCCCTATGACCTGCTTGATCCACTGGACGAACCCGTCCGTGTAACCTCGCGGGATGGAGAACATATAGAGGCTTCCCACGGCAATCTGGATTAGCAGAATACCTCCCCGCTTCAGATTTGCAAAAAACACCTTGATCACTGCGTAAGCCATGAGAATGACGCAAAACACAATCATGATGGGGCTGGTAATGACCCCCAGGCCAAAATACGAGTTATCCAGCACTTCGGACAGCGTATCGATCTCACTGAGTTCCTCAACGATCTCTTTTCCCACCTCGCCAATACTTGTGCCGTAGCCGGTAATGCCCGCGGAAAAGGTTCCCTGCAGCGAAACGGAAAGCGCATAAAGCCTGACGGGAGCTATCGTAAAAAGAGATACTGCTAGGAAGCCTTTGATAATACTGATTGCAGTCTGCTGGAGATTCCCCCGACCGCCGCTTACATACATGATGCCAAACTGGAAACACGAGACAACGACACTCACTCCGAACAAGGCCCAGGCGAGGCGGGAGAAAAACAGGACGATGGCCTGGACCCATGCCAGATCAAACAGCTCTACTCCCATATTTCCCATCTGGGAAAAGAAGTTCCCGAGGAAGCCAACGACTTGCCCGTAAAACCAGTCCACGAGGTTGTCCATCACCGTGGCTGCTACAAAATCCCAAATAAACAATTTCCGTTGTCACCTCACTTGCGGAAGGCCGCACGATTCGAGCAACTCAACAGCCGTCGGATCGTGCGGCCCCATAGTTAATCTCACATACCAACGATGCCCCAAATGTAGTTGGGGGCTGTTAAGCAGAAGATCAGGCAGGCCAGCAGGATGGCGGGACCCGCCCACTCGAACTGGTGGCCTTTGCGGTAATCAAAGTACGCACTTCCCAGCTTGACAAAGAATGCGATTGCGAGGATCATGTCCAGGGCGGGAAATACTACATTGTCGACGACAGTCTTAATCTGGTCAGATGCCGCATCCCACGTTTCCTCAATCGCGCCCGCGACATCTCCCTCCGCAGCGAGGGCGGCGGAGCTGCAAACGACGGCCAGAAGAAGGACTGCCACAGTAAGAAACAGCATTTTTTTGATTTTCATAACTACCTCCAAGCAGGTGAGCGCCGCCCATAAGGGCGGCGCTCATTGTCATATGATGCTCAATAGCCGGTACGAGGCAGAGGCTGGGTGAGCTTATAGATCCTGGTCACCCACCGTGAGGTCGCCATAACCCACTGTCCGTTATGGACACCGCCCACGTCCGCCTGGTTGACAACCTGGCTGCCGTTGGTCAGCCACTTGCTGGCAATGCAGTATACCGCCGGCGCCTCCACCTGCCGGAAATTCGAGGGGACGATGCCGAAGGACACCATAAACTCTGTCACCCGTTCACCGGAGCCGAGACCCAGCACAGCCGGGCTGGCATCCAGCACGTAGTTCTTCTGGGTGCTGAGATTGTCCGCCAGCACCCGCCAGTTGTCGCCGCTGTAGTTGGTCTTGTAGACGATCTTATAGTTGCCGGGCACATTGTAGGTTCCCGTCACGATCATGTCCAGTGCCGCGAAGGTCGGCAGAGTATCCCGCCAGTAGAAGGACTCCAGAGCTGTGGTGGAGTTGTTGGCAATGCCGGTAAAATCATACCGCAGCGTCTGGCCGGGAACTGCCTCCACATATCCGGTCTTCTTGATGCTGACATTGGTATAGAGACTCTTGTTCGTCATGGCCGTCTTGACGATCTGTCCAGCGAACTCGATCTCCGCCTCAATGGGAGTCTTGTCCAGTCCGTAAAAATCTGCGGACTTGGATTCCACGATCTTGTACCGGCCCAACGGCAGAGGTCTGGAAACCGCAACGCCATTCTTATCTGTAACGATGGTATCCACCAGATTGCCGGTCCGGTAGTTGTAGATCTCAAATTCCGTGTTGGGGATCGGGGTACCTGCAGGCCAGCCATTCATGCTGTTGTAGTCCGCGGATGTCTTCGTGATCTGGATCTGGCCGGTGATGGGGGTGTTCTCCCACTCGATCTCCGTGGTCTCTCCAGACTTCACATAGACTGTTTTCTTCTGCGTATCCGGCACATAGCCTTCATTTTCCAGCTCCCGCAGATAGTAGCGGCCACTCTCCAGATCCTCGATGTACACATAGCCTCTATCGTCGCTGGTGTACTGTCCGATGGGTGTATTGGTGCTGTCATACAGGATGAAAGAGACGCCATAGAGTCCTTCCCCGCTGGTACTGTCCGTTTTGTGGATGAGGATGCCGGAGATGGCGCGGTTGGGTACGGTCAGGATCGTTGTCTTCCCGTCCTTTACCTCAAAATAATGCGGGGTATCATCCAAACTGAACCCCTCCGGTGCCTGGATCTCAACCCCATAATAGGAGCCGTCCTCCAAGGGCAAAAATACCCGGCCATTTTCATCGGTGGTCACAGTATCCACCAGCGAGTCATCCATCCTACGGATCTCGAAGGTGGCGTTGGACAGGCGCTTTGTCTGTTTAGCCGCATCCACCTTGACGACCTCCACACCGCCGATGGGATCATTGTAAAACGTCAACGTCTGAGTATCCTCGGAATTAACGGTCACGGTCTGCATCTGGGTAGCCGGATCGATGGTATATCCATCAATTGTTTTTGTCTCCTTAACCACAATAGTGCCGGTGATGCCGGAGATACGGATCTCACCATTTGCGTCTGTGGTGTAAAGGCCCAGGCTGGAAAGATGCCCATTGGCGTTATCTACATAGCTTCCATCTGCATAGGTCAACTCGAATTCCACACCGGCCAGAGGCTCCTTCGTCACCGAGTTCAGCTTTCGGATAACGATGGTCCCGGCAAGCTCGTTCCAGAAGGTCAGGGTCTGGACCTCACCCTCCTTGATGAGAATACTCTGAGGCGTGCCATCCAGCACATATCCCTCTGCTGTTTTGGTCTCCCGCGCGGTAACGGTGGTGCCGGGAGTTAAGCCGGAAATGACCACTCTTCCATCCGCTCCGGTGGTATAGACACCGTTATTGGGGCCTACCACTGCGCCGGAAGAATCCGTCACCAGGAATTCCACGCCGGGCAGAGGTTCGTTCTTCGTCCCGGAAATGAATTTCTGGAGCACCAGAGTTGTCTGAGGCGTGTTGTAAAAATGCAAGGTCTGCGTGTCATTTGGATTAACGACCACTGTCTGACTTTGGGTAGCCGGATCAATGGTGTAGCCAGGGATGGTAGCAGTCTCGGTGACCACCAATGTGCCTACCACACCTGTGATCTTGATCTGGCCGTTTTTATCTGTGTAGTAGAGACCGTTGGAGGAAAGCTGCCCATACTCGTCTGCCACGAAGCTGCCGTCTGCGTAGGTCACCTTGAACTCCACGCCCTCCAGCGGCTCATGGCCTGCTCCGCTGCTGTTCTTCTGAATGATCAGCGTGCCGGCAGGGGCATTTCGGAACTCCAGGCGAGCGGTTTCTCCGCTTTTGATCAGAGCAGACTGTGGGGTGCCGTCCAGGAGATAGCCTGTTTTTGCTCGAATTTCCCGTACCACCACCGTGGTTCCAGGAGTGATGCCGTCGATCAGGATCTCACCCGCGCTATTGGTCGTATACTTGCCATTGGCATTGCCCAGGTAATTACCGGCACTGTCTGTCACCAGGAATTCCACATCAGAAAGCGGCTCGTGCTTATCGTCATTGCTGACCTTCGTGATCAGCAGCGAGCCCAGGGGCGCATTGCCGAAGCGAATCGTCACTACATCCTGGTCCTTACCGGAAATGTAGACGGTCTGGGGTTCAGAATCAATGATATGGCCGTCAGGGCTCTCCAGTTCCTGGCAGATATACGTACCCTCACGGAGTCCGGTGACAGTGAAGGAACCATTGGACGAGGTAGTATAAGTCCCAATGACCGTGCCGCCGGTGCCGGATGTTTCACCGCTCAAATAGCGCAGTTCGAACCGCGCCCCTTCGAGAGCAGCCCCTGTTTTTTCGTCATACTTGAAAACCACCAAGGCACTGAGAGGTGTGTTGTCTACCACCAGTTCCTTACTGGCGCCGCCCTCCAAATAGAACTCATATACGCCATCCCCTCGAATAGAGAAGCCTGTGCTGGGTTCTTCCTCGACCACTTTGTACCAGCCTCTGTTGATATCGGTGAGAACGATTTTGCCGTTAGCGTCGGTATAATAGGTGCCCAGATCATTCATTTCTCCGGTCTCGGTGTGATCACTGCCATAGTAGATGTGAAAGCGGGTATCTTCCAGCGGATCTTTCGTCACCGAATTGCGCTTCAGAATGGTCAGTGAAGGTTTGACGGCGTTGAAGAACGTGACTGTCTGTGTTCCGCCCGCCTCAAGGGAAATGGTCTGGGGAATATCACAGAGGATCACATTGGAGGGCACGTTCACCTCTGTGATCTTATAGCTGCCCACAGGCACCTCCAGGAAGATGCGGCCCTGCTCGTCCGTGGTGGCAGAGGTGGAGTAGTCGCCATCGATCTGTTCGATTTTGTAGGTCACACCTTCGATAGGGCTTCCATCGGCGATATTTTTCTTAAGGATTTCAATGCCAGGCTTTTGGTAGTCCTGGAACCGGGCTTCCGTTGTCTTTCCGGGGCGGAGGGCCACAGTCTGCTCGGTATGGCAAAGGACGTAAGGAGACGGAACCGATTCCTCCCGCAAAACATAAACACCAGCGGGAAGAGACTCCAGCGTGGCCGATCCATCTGTTCCGGTGGAAACAGACGTGGAATAGTTGCCTGTTACGGATTTTACGGAAATAACCGTATATGGGACAGGTTTTCCGGAGAGCGCATCTGTCTTAATGATTTTCAAGTTTGGGAGTTCCTTATCCTCCGCGGTGATAGTGTACTGCTTGTCTCCATCGGTGACATCCACATAGACACTGTGAGGCGAGGGGTCCAGCGCAAATCCCGCCGGAGCTTCTTGTTCCACGAAAGTCCACAGTCCCTCGGTTACATCATTTACTTCGATGATTCCCCCATTGGATGTCACATCGCTGCCGACGATCTGACCGTCTCGATAGATGTTATAAACAGCGCCGTCCAGGCCCCGGTCAGTCCCTGCGGCCACCTTGCGGAAAGTGATGTCGCCGTCTCCGGCTACGGGAGGAGGATTGTCCCCTTCACCGGGAGTCGGACCTGTAACGATTTTGCGGGATGCATGGAAAGCTGCGAACGCCTGCCGGCCAGAGACACTGGAGGTTGCCAGCACCGCCCACTTGGAGCTGTCGTCCTCTACAATGGAGGCCTGGATTCCCTGAGCCGCGTATTCCTCCACCTGCGCCTGGAGCTCCGCGTCCTCGTTGGCTTTCTGGCCCAGGAGCCAGTTGTAATACTCGACATACTGATCGTAGGTATCCTGATTGGCGAAGCCTCCGGCGTCGATGTCGCCGGAGGAATCACCGCCCGCTGACTTATCGCTCTGGTTGTCCCAGATGTAAGTCTGCAGCGCCATGAACAGGCTGCCGGGGATCTCGCCGGTGTAGTCCGCGATATAGGACATCATCCACTTGACGTTCTCCTGCGTCGCCACATCCATTTCACCCAGGCCGGTCTTTGCCACGATCTCATTCCAGAGCGCATCCGCGTCCGTGCCAGTGGCAGAGCGGTAGGTATAGGACTGCAGGAAGCTCTCTGTTCCATAACGATAGGAATAACCAAGATCCATACAGTAGAGCTGTCTGCCTGCTGCGGTGGGCGGCCGGTAGCTGTAAGACTGACCGGACGTCGTCAGGCGGGTCGTCCAAAGGTTCGGGTCTGTTACCGGCGTGATTCCAACGCCTGTGGACTCTGCCGCGAAGGCCGCTGTCGGGAACAGCGACAAAACGGTCAGCAGGGTCAGAAAAAGGGATACGATTCGCTTTTTCATAAAAGCCCTTTCCGCTCGTGACAAGAAGGCGGCCCACTCGAAAGGCCGTTGCGGTTCTCCCTGTCACGGCCATATAAAAATTTCGAGTGAAATTGGGCACAAAAAGAGCCGTCTCATGTGGAGACGGCAATCCTTAGCACACGCATGATGCGCGGCTCTGCGTTGTGTTCTCAAATATGCTGTGATAGAATATGTGTCGATTTCAGTCGATCAGGAGGTACCCATGTTCAATTTCTCCCCCATGAAGGATCTGTGGGAAAGCCCGCTTCCTCCCATGGCCCTGACGGACTATGAGACATTTTCCAAATTTCAGAACCAGGCGCTTCATCGCTGCCGGGAGTCCGGTCGGAGTTTTGATGTGTTTCTGGATTGGGCGATCCGTGCACTGGCAGGCAGTTTGGCTGCCGACAGCGCGTCCCGGATCTTTTTACCCAAAACTAAAACGGCGCCTTTTTCCCTTGATGACCTGATTCCGATCTTGGATTTCCAGCCCGCGGGAAAGAAACGGGTGAATCTGAAAACCAGCTATGTGATTGCTCCGGTCTGGAACAACACCGATCTGGCGGAGGCTGTGGAGGCGTTTGCTGACAGCGATTTTGAGGATGCCCAGATTGATCAGGTGTTCAGCGGCGCCTTCATTGCGGAATTGAACCTCGCCATTATAGATTCTCCATCCGATGTGGATGTCCCGTATATCCTGTCCATGTGGAAGAGAGGAAGCATCCAGATGGATGTCTACTCTCTGAAAGATTTGGCCCAGGGACTTCATACAGACGGTGCCTCCTGGTTCCTGCGAACGGAGGAGAACGAGGAAACACTGCCTGTCCTAGAACCCCGTATGGCTGCCCTTTATAACTGCGGACTGCATCGGTACTGCAAAGATTCCTAAAGAAAAGGAGCAGGATTTCCCTGCTCCTTCTTTTATCCCGCAGCTGGTGTGTCCACCCAGGAAATCATATAGCCATCATACAGGAAGGTCTGAACACAATACCAGCTTTCCATTCCGCTTGCGTCAGCGCCTTTAGCAATTCCCACTCCAATGGCTGAAACCCGTGAATTGAGCATGTTCTTCAGATGCCCCTCCGATACTTTCCAATCATATACTGCCGTCTCTGCAAGTCCCTTGTTTTGCTGAGTTAGATATAGATCCATTACACAATCAATGTTTTCAGCAGTATACGGACAGTCCGTCACCGTATAGTAAGGCTTTCCATTTGGCCGAGTATGTGAGTAAGTACCTGATGATGCCATTTCCTCCGCTCGAACCTGTGCTGCTTGCATCAGGAGGTCGTTGGTCTTCAGCTCTCCCAGTCCGTGTTCTCTTCGGAGCGCATTGGTGAGATCCACGATCTCCTGTTTTGCTGCATCAGCATTTTGAGATGTCGATGGCGCTGTGTCTTCCGCGGTCGGTACGGAATCCGCCGGAGGTTCTCCTGTGTAGTCCGCATCGCTGTCCACCTGAACACCATCCTGCCAGTAGACGTTGAAGCCCACCTCCTTTCCGATGTCCCGGAGCTTGACATAGTTGTTGCCGTTGATGTTATACGCTTTCATCTGCACCTGTTGCCCGTCCACATAGATGGGCTGCCAGGTGGGCTGAGCCACGATCCCCGCAGCATAGGCGCCACCGCATAGGGCCGCTCCCACTGCCATGCCTGTCAGCAGCAGGCCGATGTTCTTCCCTCCGTTTTTCATGACTTACCTCCTCATCTTGATTGTCGGCCAATATCTGGCTACTCTCCCGACACTGTAATCCTTGGTGACAGCTACCCGCCACAGGCCGTGGGTCTGATGTGCGGAACAGACGATCTGTTCCAGCAAATCGTCCGGCTGCACATAAACCGCGGTCTTGGGGCTGCCGTTATCCGCAATCAACGGTCTGCCGCTCTCCAGCCGCCTTCTTCCAGCGGCATCCAGATAGATGCGGCCTTCCGGGGTTGACAGATCCAGATCAGCGTCGGGATGGGTATCAAGGAACTCCTGAACCGTCACTCCGGTTCTTTTGTCCTTTCATCATATCGAAGAATAAGGAGGAAAGCCATAGACGATTGTGGAAAAACAAAGGGGGAAAATGAAGCATCTTATACATCACACTTCTACCGCTCTCACGCACCAGCGGTATGCACTCTGATCGCGGACGCAGGTATAGAGTGTCAGGCAGTTCTCCGTGGTAGGTGTGAGGCTGCTTCGATCCGTCTCGGAGATCTTTTCCACGGAGGTCACCCGATAGGTCCGGGTCCCCAGTTTTGTGGTGAACTGGATCTTGTCCCCGATGTCCAGGGTGTGGATCTCTCCAAAATAGTCATTTGCGCCTCTGTTGTGCGCCGCCAGCGCCACATTTCCGCTCCATACAGATGTCTCCTCGAAGTGACCGACGCCCTTGCGGAGTGTCGCGGCGCCTGTTCCCTGGTAGACCTTCACAGAGAGCCCAAGCGTGGGGATTTTCAATGTGGCAAGATACCCGCCGGAATAATAGAGATCCTCCGTCACCTCGGTGTAACCGACGGTGCCGGAGGATGCAGAATTGCCGGAGGAGGGGGGCGAGCTGGTAATCGGTGTCCCAGGTGTGACGACTGCCGCGGTGCCGCCGTTGATGACCGCGCCGGTAGCTGCCATGCCGCCGGGGGCGAGGTTGGGCGTCAGGAAGGTCCCGGTGTTGAGGGTATAGGCGGTGGGGCTGCCGAATGTGGGCGGGATCAGCGCCGCATTCTTGCTGCGGTCCTCGTTGACTGCAGCGCCGCCGTCTGCTGTGATCACAGGTTCGATGGATGTGGGCTTTCCGTAGTCCGGGTCACCGGGTGCGTCGATGGTGTATTCCAGGGCCCCGGCCTGAACTGTCAGGCTTGCCATCAGGCAGGCAAAGATCAAGATGCTCAGGACTTTTTTCATAATGTCTCCTTTCCGTTCCCGTTTGGAACTCTGTTTTCCCGTTCAGCCTATGAGAAGCTGGTTTGACATTTACTTACTGGGACTGCTCCTCATTCTCGGCCTCCACTGTTTCACTGCGCCGGCGGAAGAAGATTGCTGTACCGATTCCAACGCCGACAGCCGCCACGATCCCAAACGGCAGCAGCACGGCGCCCCAGTTGAACTGTCCGGCTCCGCTGTCTTCCGTACCTGCCAGCGGCTGGATGGGGGTACCCTCGAAGATGGCCACATACCGGACACGATCCAATGCAATGCGGGAGACGGTCCCGGTGTAGTCCGCGGTTACCGTATATCCCTTCACATAGCTGCTGGTGGCGCTGCCGGTGTAGGTTGCCACCGCGGTGAATCGGTCACCCAGAGCATATCCGTCCAGAGAAGCGGTGTTGTCCGTCTGCCACTGGAGGGTCTCCAGCGTCAGCGTGCGGCCATTGTCCGTGATGGTCTTGGGGATATTGGCGGTATCCTGATTCACCAGATTGGGATAGGAGCGGGTGGCGGTTACTTTCCTGGTGGAACTGCCGTAACCGGACACTTCAACCTGTACCGTACTCAGCTGGAGCTCCAGTGTCCCAATCATTCCGTCCTCTGTCACAAACTCCTTTTCCTGGGGCAGCAAAGCCAGCACAGACTCCATGTCCTTTTTGTCGCTCTGGAGGGAGACGGTTTCCGTGTGCTGGCGCTCCTCATGCTCCGGAAGCTCCTGCTTGAGCAGATCTGTCAGCGTGTAGTGATACCCATCCTGCTCAAAATCCGAGCGGGAAATTCCCAGGGGATCATCCTCCGGCGACAGGTCATAGATCTTGCGGATCTCACTGCAGTCCTCGCTCTGGGTCACCGATGTGGGGTAGCACACCTGGACCTCCGGGGCCTCGGCGGCCATTGCCGCCGGAGTTAACGCGGCAGTCAGACACAGGACAGCCGCACAAATGGTAAACAATTTCTTCATGATGTAATTTCACCCTTTCATATTCATTCCGCCCATCGTGGGGCCACTCTGCTGTGTCTGGCTCTGCCGCATCTCCAGCCGGAAGGCTTCCATCACCGCCGCATCAAACGTCCGCTTGAATTCAGGGGTACAGGGGAAGCAGTAGTCCTTGTACTGGGCCCCCATTTTCCGGCTGGGCATTGCTACAAAGGGACCGTTCTTGCTGTCCAGGATCTTGATCCCCTGCACCGCGAAGCATCCGTTCAGATTGACTGATGCGAAGGCCAGAGGGCCGCCCTTCTTCTTGGCGGGGTAGACTTTAACGTGGATCTGCATGGGAAGCTGCTCGTAATTGGGACCGGATCGTTCCTTCGGCTTCTGACTCATAATGTCATTCCTCCTTTTCTTTTTCCTGAAGTTCCAGGGTGTGCTTTGCCAATAACTCAAACAGCCAAGGCTGAACGGGGACAGAACGAAATGCGCCGTTGGGATCGACCAGATCCACCCAGTACTCAAAAACCAGGTGCGGTGGATTGGCTTTCTCCTGGAGCACACTGGGGGGCATGGGCCCCTTTCCGATGACTGTGACGCTCTTGATCGCAGTCTTTGGATCGTCAAAAGGTTTCTTCATCCACAAACGCTTGTCCTTCAGATCCTCCGGCAGTTCCTCCCCGGCAGGGATCGGAACCCGGATGACCCCCTGGGCCATGTAACGCAGCTTCAGCTCCTGCTTGCAGGTCTCCATCGCAAGAATCACCTCTGGCCGCTCGGCCCAAAACGGATATCGTCTCGGATCAGAGGAAAGGATGTTTGTTCCCTCCCGATCTGTTTCAAACAGGGGCACGCACCGCACCAGCTCCAGAACACAGATCCCGTCCGAAAGTCCCAGGACCTTTTCCTTGTTGACCGGCAGCTTACAGTAGTGCGACAGTGCTTCATGCAGGTCATCGAACTGTTCGATCACACACTGCCTTGCAAACAGCGGTCGTTTCATGTGGCTGGCATCGTCCAAAATGTAATAAAAAGTGCTCATGTTTACCTCATTTCAATACAGGGCCATCTGGATTGACGGGCCCCTTTGCTGGATGGAAATCGTGGTTTTCCTGTTCTGTAAGCTCCTTCAGTTTTTCGGAGGCCCATGCGGGCAGGAGTTCATCCTTAAGTACACCGATGAAATCCGTGCGGTTCCAGCGGGTCTCCTCACCGTCCCCCAGGCAGGTGCAGCGAATAGAACGGCCTATGGCATGCGGACTGCATCCAAATCCGTCATGGGCATACCAGAGCTGGTTTTCCTGAGTCCAATAGGACTCTTTCAGGGAGTCGGGGCTGAGGACCAGCACCTTTCCCGTGTAGTCTGAATCAGGACAGCAGTGCTCCGCTCCAAACAGATGGAGATTCTGATAGGCCTCTCTGGCCTCATACAAAAAGCCATCCAGCACCGCTGGATGGCTTTCTACGACGAAGTCACAGTTATGTTCAGGATCGGGCGGAACCACTTGGCATCGTGCCCATTCCTTGTTGCTCTGGCTGAACCGGCCATCCCACAGCTTCTCCCGAACGGTATTGGCCAGCACCCAGCCAACTCGCTTGAAGCCGTATTCCTCCAGGACTTCCTGAACACAGCCTTCTCTCAGGTGCATTCCGTCGAATCCCTGGCGGATACTTTCCTCTATCGCCTCTTTGCAGGCAATGTTCGCTTGGTGGCTGGCCCGCCAGAGGGATACCTGACTAACCCGCCGGGCATCGGCCAGGCTTCCTCTGTAGAGGTATGTTTCATTTTTCATTCTGCGTTTCCATCTCCTTCATCAGCAAGACACGCAGGCGATCTTCATCTGCCCCCATGCAAATCAAGTCTGCCACAACGTCCTCATCGACCTCGCTCAACGGATCATTCTTCAAAAGGAACTCCCCGCTGACCTTGTTGCTGGCATCTACCAGCTGCTTGCACAAGGCCGCAATATCTTTATACAGCTGTGTGATGAGATTCATTTTTCCCCTGGGGGTAAGATCCGAATCACTGATCAAAATGTGGCCCCCTTCAGCATGAATGTGCAGACATTCCGCATGTTCCAGGCCGGCCATTTCCATTACCGCGCCGGGAATCACCTGATTATTTTTGCTGAGGTCACGAAAAAGAAAAGTATTTGTCATTGTAGTATTCCTCCTATAAGATGAAATGTAAGGGAGCACTGTCGGCACATACTTGGTGTCTTGCCTATGCTGCCTTTTGGTTTTCCGGAGTATGAATCAGAGTCAATTCACCCTTCGGCCTGGTTATCCGCTCAAAGAAGCTCAATTGGACATTGAGATAAGGCGTTGGATCATAATTTGTGATAAACAGCTCTTCATAGGTGGCATCGGGCTGATGTTTCAGTGGATTGTTCCGGGTTACAGCCAGAATGTAATAGTTTTTATAGAGCTGGCGGATAAATGGACAATCATTGTAGGAGAGCAGGAATCGTCCTTTGCTGCTGCTCAATGCCATCCAGAGCCGGACATGGAAACGCTTGTTCATCTTGACCTCATACAGGTTCTCAGCTTCAAAGTACGGTGGGTCACAATAAAAGAATGTTCCAGGTCGCTTCTCGTCCTTGATCAGTGTGATGGCATTTTTATTCTCGATCACAACATCTTCCAGGCGCTTTGCCGCTGGTTTGAGAAGATACAAAAAATTGAAGAGCCGCAGTGCTTTTGATCCAAAAGAGGTAACAGTTGCGCTGTAGCTGCCGCGAATGCATTTATAAAACATCGCTGCACGTTCCACATCGAAGTTTTCCAGTTTCTGATCGTAAATCGGGCGCAGCTCCTTCGCCTGTTCTTCTGTAAAGCATGTCCGGTCTTCCAGTATTTGAATTTCCTCCCAGATGTTCTTTTCATAGACCTTCCAGTGGATTTCTTCATGTGCCAGAAAAAGCTTGTACACTTCGAACAGCCATCTGGACTGGATCGGGAGAAACTTGAGTTCCCGCAGAAGAGCATTGGTTTTATCCCGCAGGCACACAAAAAAGTTTGTCAGGTTACGGTTGAGGTCGTTGTAAACATCTCTCCTCTTTGAGCTGGCACGCATCTCCAGAATGACAGCACCGCTTCCGCCAAATGGTTCAATATAATTTTGTATGTCTGAGGGAAGCAGTTGGAAGATGAATTGCAGCAATTTCCTTTTGCTGCCAACCCACGGAAAAGGGGGCTTAGCCATCGCTCCCACCATCCATGACATAACATTCAGCGAGACAGGCTTTCAAACCTTGAATGTCCGCCTGCAGCCCGTCAATCATCCTCTGGAGCATTTCGATGGTTCTGATAATATCCTGAGCTGTCTTCGCATAGAAGTAGCCGCTGTTGGTGCTGCAAATCGGCTTTTTCTTTCGCCGCAGCCGACTCACAAGTTTTTGTACCGTCTTTCTGCCAATGCCAATGGCCCGCCCCAGCTCTGTGCTGCTCGCACAAAATTCCCTCCCTCTGCAGGCCACTTTCAAATAATTCAGCAGCAGTTCTTCCATCATATGTTTCTCCTTTCCCGGGCTCGTCTTCCCGAAAAAGGGTGCAAAAAAGAGGGGGCCGCTGTCCCACTCGGGAAAACGGCCTCTTATCTTTAAATTACTGTTTTGATGGCGTTCTCTTGATTACTTCATCTTCATCTCTCCCACCTGACTCGTGGGTTCTTCCGCAGGTGCAGGTTCCCCAAACGGGCCCATCTGCATATAGGATTGAAAGCAGTTGGCATACTGCTCATAGACTTCACCGCCAATCTCGCGGAGGAAATCCTCTTTGAAGTGCCACAGCGGGTATTGGCAGAATCCACTGCTTTTTGTCAGCCCAGTATTTTCAGCAAAGCCCTGCTCCAGAAGCTGCGGGGCAAAATAGCAGTTGTTCGTGTCAATGTACGCGCAGTCCTTAGCCCCAATGAACTCTCCAAAGGAGGTCGTCAGCACGGCATACTGCTCCGTCTCCTCCGGCGTACCGCCCAGGCGATCCAGGATAATGGCCAGTCCCGGCATTTCTTGCCCCATAAAGTCTGTGACGGAATACAGTCCCAACCGGGGCTGTAAGGTAACCTGTTCTCCAAAGCAATCCGTAATCTGGAATGTAGGCATTATGGTTCCTCCTCTGTTTTTGTGGTTAGAGTTTCATCTCGAAATGTGCTTGCGGTGTCGGCGGCTGGCTGCGCTCATAGCAGAAGTCCAACGCATTGCGGCGGATGAAGCTGCCGCTGGACGCATGCAGCTGGTAGCCTTGGTGAGTCAGAAGATACTTTCCATAGCTCTCACGATCCATGCACTCGGAAATCAGGCTCGCATTCCCCGCTTCGATTCCTCTGGATTCCAGCTTCTTTTCGACGAAGGCCTCAATCTCCTCTTTCGGCACAAAGTCATAGCACCGGAGATTCTGGCCGATGTCCAGTGCCACACCCAGCCGGGTACATTTTTCATAGGCCAGGGCGGCATGGAATTTCTCGCTGAAGTGCGGCATGCCCTGGCCTTGTTCATCCAGCAGAAAGCCCAGGTCATTCCCATCGTAGATGAGATCCGCCAACTCACGATACTGGTCCTTGAGATCCTTCACTTCCGGGAGGATGCAGTGGGCATCCAGCAATGTACATTCCTGAATGGTATCGACCTTCAGTTCCAGAAGGGCGAGTTCTATTTCATCCGCCTTGTCATCGTTCACCATGGAATAATCCGGGAGACGAACCCAGACCCCCTCCGGTTTTTCAGGCGAGGCGATCTTCAGCCGGACACTCCAATCCGAGTCATCCAGCTCCATGAGATTATGGCCGGTATAGTGCTGCTCCGGCTCCTTGGTGGGATAGACCACATAGCTGCCGCCGATGAAGAGTCCGGGATGGAGATCCTCATAACGCCTGCCCAGCTGTTCCAGGTCTACGAAGGGTAGGGCCTCTCTGGGGGCGCCGCTTTCATATTGCAGGAAGAACCGTCCCAGGGCATCGTAGCTGCCCGCTGGGTAGCAGACCTCATAATCGTGCAGTGTCATCAGACAGTTGATCGCCTCCGCCGCCACGTCCGGCTCCATTCGCAGGACGGTGGCTTGCAGCTCCTCTCTATCCTTTCCCATCAGCTCCTGCAGTCTCCCGGACCGCATAATCGCCGCGGTCAGCTGGTAGCTCTCTTTGACAGAGAGTGTCTCCAGCCGGTCTGTCAGCCACTCCCGCTCCGCGTTGGTCAGGGGAAGGCCCAGGAGGGCCTCTTGCTTTTGGTTCATCATTCATCGCCTCATTTCCATCATTCCCATTTGTTTGTTCTGGATGCGAAGCTCCTGTCCATCCCGGCGCTGGAGCAGACCATAGCCGGTCTGGATGCAGTGCTCCGCTTCCATCAGTGCTTCTCCGCAGCGATGACGGTTAAGGTTGTCCAACACCTTTTCCGCCAAGGGGCCCTCCAGTTTTGCACAAATGGTTTCCCGCGCAAATTCAGAGGGAGAATTAACATCCTCTCTCAGGATATAAGAATCCAGTGTGTCTGCCAGAGCAGCTGCTCCGGCTAGGTCACAGCACTGAAGGCCCTCCAGCACGGCCTTGTATACTTTCCGCCGCTCCTGCGTCATGGCTTCCAAAGTCTGCGCGAAGCGATTGACATCATTGATCCCGCCAGAGAATGTGACTGCATCCCGCATCTCCGGGATCACACAGTCGATGCAGCGCCACCACAGCTCCTGTGAGGAAGCAGCTTCCAGGTGCTCCGTCACCGTCTCCAGTTCCTCCGGCGCCGCAGGCAACTTGACCAGGATCGGACCGGCGCCGCCCTGTGCAGGGCCATCACCCTGCCTCCTGGCCACTTCCAGCAGGACCATGTAGTCCGGCTCCGCGATCTCTCTGGGTACTGAAGGTGCCTGCTTGAGATCGCTGTTCTGGAGGACATATCCCTTCCGCGTGAAGACGCCGCCCTCCTCCTTCCGGGCCCGCAGGCCGATGGCCGTGAAGTCCAGCAGCTCGAACACCGCGTCCGGGATTCCCTCTGCTTCCGGCACGAAGCCGTTCTCGGCATAAAACCTTCCCAGCTGGCTGTCATTGAGGGCCTCCAGCACGACATGGCAGCAGTCCGCGCTCTCGGTCAGGTCCCGGAGCCGAGTGACGCTGATTCCATTCTCTTCTTTGGCTTTCTCCATCTGAATCAGGCCCTGAAGGGCAGTGCGTTGTATGTCATTCAGCCGGGTGAGCCGCTCTGCCAGATCATTCAGCTCCGCGAGGCTGTCCTCCTGGTCCTGCAAGAACGTCGCCAGCTCCTCGAAGTCATAGTAGTCGTCGATCTCCAAGTAGAGGCAGTCGCCCCCCTGCAGGTGCAGTTTTTCCAGGGCATCCAGCAGTTCCCAAGGCTGGGCAGGCAGGTCCAGCTTGGCGTAGGCGTCACTCTCCGGGTCCTCCTTTGCCAGATACACCCCAAATACTTTCTCACACAATTCAGATCCACTCCTTTTCAAATTTTTTGAACCGTTCACAGCCCTTTCATCTCCAAACTGTTTTTTGCGCCCAAAATCCGCTCCTGAACCACAGGATCGGCCATGGGGATGTCCCAGCCATGCATGCTGCCGGCCAGCATTGCCTGCTCCTGAGCCGGGGTAATGCCGCGCCGGCGGTTGTTGTAGTCCGCCAGATAGCGGTTCTGGGCCCTATCGCCGGTAGACCAGTCGCTGGGAAAGTACCCGTGTTCACCCTTCTTGATGCAGATCAGCGTCCCTTCCCCCGGCAGGACGGACCAGCACATGTCAGGGAGTCGGGTAAGGGAATCGGGAGAGAATTTTTCTTCCTCTGTCTGGATGGTCCAGTTCCCGTCGTTCCAAAGGTGTACATTCAGGATGCCGTCGTCTACCTGGATTTCTCTCTGCTCAAAGCCCTCGCCCCAGCCGTCCGAGGCTTGTCCGGTGATATAATTTGCCAGAGCTTCTTTTTCCTCCGGCGTCAGGGTCCCAAGCACTTTGCACTCTGCAATTCCCCAGAGCTGTCCATCCCGACTTTCCACATCGAAGGTTGCAGCCTGGACCTTGTCGTTGACACCATCCTGCTCGTCATACCAGTGCATCAAACCGCGGTCTGCTTCTACCGGCATTCGGTTATCTACCAGGGCTGCTCGGATCTCGGCCTCGTAGCTTCGCAGATCTCTGCCGCCCAGATCAGTCCCATACTCCTCGCGGTCGCCCCAGTCATCGTATCCGAAGAATTCCGCTGTCAGCGGCATATAGAATTTGACTGTCTGCACTTCCGGAGGCAGGACTTGGAATCGGTCCACACCTATGATCAGGGCCAACCTACTGCCGTTGTCCCAGCGGACATGGAACTGGCCGGCATCGTCAATACAGTCCAATGTACCCATACTCCCAGGTTGGATGGGCATTGGATCGTCCTTCATTTCACTGAGCCGTACCCGGCATCCAGCAGGATACTGCTCCCGCAGGAATGCAAGCCATTCTTTCTGAATCATTTCATACCTCCCATCACCATGCCCCGCTCCGGGGCACTCCACTCCAGCTCACGATGGATCGTCTGCACTGCCTCAAAGATCTCCGGGTCATTGCGGAAGCTGTCCATCTTTCTGTGGTCCTCGAAGAATACCTGCTCGCCATCCGCTTCCCGGAGGAAGTCCACCGTAGCAATCCCATCCTTGGTAACGCCCAGCCGCTTTTCCGGCCGGGTGCTGTCCCGGTAGATGTGAACCGCCTCCTCCAGCGTCAGGTCCCGGTGCATCTGCTCATCCGGTGTATTACAGTCCGTCATCACGAACCAGGCGTAGGTGTGAGGCCGTTCGGGATCAGCGGCTTCCCGGAGTGCCTGTTGTCCAGCCTCCGTCAAGCCGTAATTGCAGGCTCGTTTGGGATTTTCCTCCCCTGCGAAATTCAGCAAGAGGTCATCCACCGCTTTCCGCACCGTGGGATCGCTCGTCAGAGTCTCATAGCGGAAGCCGGTGGTGGCCTGATACGGAAGCTCCTCTCGAATGGTGTCCAGGTATTTCCGGACATCCGTGAAGGCCTGTTCCTCCCCGCTGGCGTAGGTCACCCGGCCCACCGGCGCCTCCTTTTGAGCCATCCTCTGCTGACGGAGGTCATAGCAGTACAGGTAGCCCTGATAATGGCCCGGCAGCGGAGTGCAGCGCAGGCAGTAGCGGTAGTGCTCCGTTTCTGCGATATAACCACAAGTGGTACCCCCATCTGCGATGGCGCCGCCGTGGCTGCCGCAATAGGCTCGCATGGTTTTCAGGTCCTTGAGAGGGCCGCTGCGGCGCAGTTCGTCTACTACCTGCTGAAGGTCCGCCTTAAACTCCAAGGTTGTCAGCCGGTCATGATTGTGTTCCCACCATGTGGACCAGAACTCCTGGCCTCCCTGGCCGAAATCCATCCGCAGGTGGCCGACAGTACCAAGAGCCTGATCTTCACCTTCTTCCATCTGGGAATAGAAAAGGCCCGCTTCTTCAATGGAAGCGGGCCGAAGATCGAATTCATTTTTTTGAGCTGCTTTTTTCTGATTCTTCATCTCCATCACCTCCAAGTATTTTGAACACAACAGATACCACAACATTCCAGTAAAGTCTATCCCAAATCTGCTTCTTATTTTTGAGTCATCTTCATACTGAATTGCTCCTTTGGCATCTGCATGATCTGCTCCAGATATCTGGGATCGACAATTACTTCCGATTCGTTTCTGCCTGCGAAATAAGCATGAATATGTTTCTTTTGGATTTGCGCTCTGTACACTGTTCCTTCTTTTCCAAAAGGATGGGCAAAACCTTCTGCCGTCTTATAATCCAAAGTCCAGGACAAAGCTTTGACACTGGTCTTGTTGGATAACGCAACACCGCGGTAGACTGTCACAATATCCCCCAGCGACTGATATACCTGGTATTCGTCCTGATCCATAAGATACTGGGGAGAAACCGATTTAAATAATGCAACCAACTCTCGTTTGCTCACATTGTGGTCATTGTTGGGAGCCGCAGCCATAATCCAGGCATCCGATAAAAGATGCCCCAGATCTTTTTGAGAGAGATCCGAGGCAGCATATTTGATGAAGGTCAGGTAATAGGGCTTATCAAAAAGCATGAGGATCTGATAAGGGGTTTCTGCCTTGTCAATCTCCTCTCCTACCTTCTGCCTCCACCTATCCAAATCATCAGGATTATTAACCAGATCAGCTAATGTAATGTTTCCTGTGTCGTCCAGGAGCCGCACAATTCCATCATTCGTGAATGGATGGCTCACAACCATTGGGGAAAATGCAGTCGTCTGGATATCTACGTCAAGAAGCATGTGTGCCACACATTTCACGTTCTGTAAATTGGTCTTTTGTGTACCCATATCACTCCTCCTTTTTTATTCAATTGCCAGCCACGCTTGAAACTCTTCCAGCGTCATCTGGCCCTGTCTGCATTTATTATATTTTTCCCTTACCTGCTTGCTCCAATTGTAAAAGGCTTTTGAAGTAATGCGGCCTGCCTTAATCCAGGCGAAGCGCCTCTTATATTCCTTGCGATAAGCCTTATAGAGCGGGTCATCCCGCTGTTTCATTGTCCATTTCTGGAAGGCTCCTGACTCCCGACAGACTTTTTGTCCCTCTGCTGTCGGTCTTGAACAGTATTCCGCGCTGACGCGGCCGGTTTGAGCAAAGTACCGTCCACAGCATTTGCAGCAACGGACTGTGATCCCCCGCTCCACGCAGGTTCTAAGCGCAAAGTCTATAAGTTCCAGAATGTTGCTGGAATAGAGCACGGGGACGATTTCCCCCTCTCTCACCAGTTCATAACTGATGGGAATAGGACGGAAGTGGAACATATAGTCATCGTCCCCCACATCATGTTCATATTTCTTCCGCATTTGGCATTGGGGGGACCGCCCCGCACGGTCGACATCCAGAACAGTTTCAAGGAACTCTGTCGTATGGAAAATATACATATTCGAATTTTGGAAAAATTGAAGCAGGTGTTGAAGTTCCTGCAGACTCTGATTTGGGCAATAATCTGCTCTTTTTATCTCTTGGCTGCATGCCAGGTGTAGGATTTCATAGTAGATGTGGTTCTTTGACAACTCCTGAAGTTCCCGCAGCGCATTTTCAGCGCTTTGCTTTTCCTTATAAAATGGATATGAAATTAAGTCGCTTTCAATTTGAAAAAACAACGAGTAATCCGACATGTGATCCATCTCCAAGAAAAGCAGCAGGCTCTCCAGAAAGGGAAACTCTCGCCGAGAAACGAGGGAATCTTTATCACATTCTTTATAAAACTCAAACACTTCATGGTCACCGCAGTAGTACATTCTGCAGAGCGTATCCGCATCCAAATATCTTTTTAATTCGCCAAAAAAGCTCATCTTCCAAGTCCTCCAAACTTTACAGTCTGCTCCTGGGGATGTTGATCGATGAGTTTAGGGGTGCGGCGAATTGCTGCGAAGCGAGTTCTCATGACGCCATCTTTCTCCATGGCATCCTCACCGTATCCCTCGAAATCCATATACCTGTCTATGGCATTCATCACCGCCGGATCTGCGCCAATTCGGCGTAATGCCGCCATCCCATATGCCTCCGGATTCATTGGGACTCGCTCGAAATCGTCCCTCTCAAGGGCCAATTTGAGAGCACTCTGAAAGGTCTCCGGCTGTTCCGCCTCCAGGATGGCAAGATATTTTTCCACCCCATTGTCCTCCTGCCGCATTTTCAACAGACAAGATGCCAGCTCATTTGCGGACTCGACGGTAATCAGATCAGAAGGGACCATCACCGATAGATACGGGAATTCATAGTGGGCCGAGACGATCTCCGCCTCAGCAAAATCTGTGATGCCCAGATTTTCTTTTGCCCATTGCAGAGATTCCGCGGAGGCAGGCAGGGAAAGTGTGTGGGAATGGCCGCTGCCGGTCCGAAGATCCAAAGAGAGCACACCATTTACCTCCTCATAGCGGCGGCAGAAGCTTCCAGGCAGTTCCGTCTTTTGCACCGCGTAGCCACCTCGGCAAAAAGCTCCGCCGTGGTTGCTGTAAAATTCCTGACCGATTGCCTGGTAGTCCAAGTAAGGCTGAATGTGATCTGGGCACTCAAAGACGCCCTGATTCACCAAATACCGCCCAAGCGCGCTTCCTGTTCCCACCTCCGGCAGCAGCACATACTCATCCAGACAATCCGCCAGCTTCATGACGTCATCCACGCCCTGAATCATATTGGCGTCCAGCATACCTTCAAATTTCAGGCAGGACTCCATGTCCAGCGTCTGAAGTTTCTCCGCCAGAGCTTCGATCTTCTGCAATCCGTCAGGCCGGCTGAGATCTGCATTTTGAATATAGTTGCCAAGGTTTCTTACGTTGCTGGCAATATTCAGGATTCGCGTTGTGGCGACATCTTCACTGATAGCATCAAGCCGAGCTGTCGCCTCTTTTATTTTTTCCTGAGCAGACGGAAGCCTGATGTAAATGCCTTCCGGGTCATTTCCGCGGGTTAATTTCAGCGTAATCATATTGAAAAACCTCCCATCTGCATCTCCGGTCCGACATGCCGCTGTTCGGTCGGGGGCCTCATCAACAGCTCCGACAAGCTCTGCGGTCCCTTGTAGGCAACGTAGCCCCGATCATTGAAAACGCCGACTTCAGCGTTGATCTGCTTTTGTCCATATGCCTCATAGTCGATAAAAGGCGCCAGATCATCGTCCAGGTCGAAGTGGCCGGACTCCCGGATCATGAACTCGCCATACTCCCTCGGTGAATGGATGCCGGGAACAAAATCGAACAGATCCAGGGTTTGGGCCAGTGCTGTCATCTCCGCTGCTGTCCGAGGATTTACCATCTGAACAACCGCTCCAAGCTTTACCCCCTGGTCAACATCCAGCAGTGCAATGGCGCTTGCCAGCTTACTCAGATCGTTCAGAGACTCGTGCTCCACATCCAGGCGGGAATCAATTTCGTTGGGCGCAGTACTTTCGGAGAGGCGAATATGGATATCGTCCTCACTCTCATAGCCGCCTCTTCTAAGAGTCCTCTCCAGACGCTCCCTGCAGGCGGGAAGAAAAAGCCATGTAGTGGGAGGATTCATGTCGGGGTCTGATTTGTGGCTCAGGCCAAGCAGAAAGACACTATCCCCGTCCTGATACAGGGGGAAATTCTGCCCATCATAGACAGGGCGGAGCTGCATCCCGTTGTCGTAAATCACGCCATACGGCGTGATGGTGCCGTCACCGTCTCCGATCAGCAGCAGCGCGGTTTCATATCCGTCTACGTTCTTCAGCTCCTCGCTGGAGGCGGAGCCGCCACTCACGTCCAGGAAGTGGCGGCGGCCGACCTTCTCCAGATCAGAGAAGTCGGTGATCACCGTTGTCTCCTGGCAGCAGAACGTCAGGTCAATCAGATGCCTCATATCAAACAGGCCGAATTTGACTGCGGCGGCCTGGAATTTTGCTTTTTCCTGTGCGTCGAAACTGTCCAGCCTTCTGGCGAGGTAATCCATCTCATCCAGATTGATTGCCACCTTCTCCAGCCGCTTGAGGATTGGCCAGTCTCCGCAGACTTCATCCACCCTGCAGTCTCGCTCCAGCGGGTTTCCCAGTCCCATGCTTCTGAGCAGCTCCACAACATTGGGATAATCATTCTCCTTGATGGGAAAGGAAATGGTAGCCTGTCCGTACTCAGGGAACTTCGCATTACTGATGATTGTCTGGATCACACGCTATTCCTCCTTAATGTCTAATATTATTTCCCTTTCTTTCCTCTTGAATAGAACGTTTGTTCTATGCTACAATACCAGCAGAACATCAGAGGCCGAAAAGGAGGGGATATTTGTGGCTGATAAAACGTATCTCGCAATTGATTTGAATAATGCCGAGGAAAAAGAAATGCCGATATCATTTGGAAGTACCTGAAACAA
>OIWO01001176.1_pt1 | contig 23191 bp, 23 predicted proteins | sample 1587641 | NCBI WGS metagenome assembly OIWO01 (sample SAMEA3888924, study PRJEB22519) | human gut metagenome | biome: human gut; feature: human-associated habitat; material: faeces | place: Denmark | collected 2010
CCAGAGGCTCAGTGGGATATAACCTATAAAAAGTGCCGCTAACACCAGATAAATCGCGCTGTATGTTGCATCGAGATCGCCCCATGTCACAATGGTTACAACGATGACAAGTGCTGCCATCACGATCGAGAGTATCCCATGAAATCCATGATAGGTATGATACATATTAAAACGGTACATATCCTGAGGGGTCAGGTTAACGTCAAATTCTTCTTTCATGATCTTTTACCTTTCCTGTGCTCCTTTGATGATCGGAGATATGTGTTTGTAAACTAAAAATGTGATCAATACGTTCATCATTCCTTTGATAAAAGTGAACGGCATATTAAAGATCACCAGACACTTTAAAAGTGTGTCTGCCTGTGGCAGTATTACCTGATATGCATTGATGATCGCCTCCATCGGCATAAACGCGGTGTATACCGGATATACGATAAAATAGTTTGATGCCACGCTGACAACTGACATCAGCACTGCTCCGACTAAGGAACCGATCAATGCTGATTTACGACCTTTTCTTTTCTTATAAAAAAGTCCCGCCGGAATGACAAACATTGCTCCTAAGATGAAGTTGGACAATTCTCCGACTCCGCCGGTGGAACTCATCGGAAGATGCAAGAGGTTCTTGATCAGGCAGATGACGGTTCCGCTCAACGGTCCCATTGCAAAAGAACCGATCAGTGCCGGAAGCTCTGAAAAGTCCAGTTTGATAAAGGACGGCATAATCGGTATGCTAAATTCTAACATCATCAGCACAAACGCGATGGCTGAAAGCATGGCGGTCATGGTCATGTATCGTACGTTTACTGGTTTCTTTTTGGTATTCATAATCTAAAATCTCCTTGGTATTATTTATTTTGCAATTTTCATCGTAAGCTGTATTCTCTGTTTTTTCAAGTCTACGGACATGACCTGTACTTCTACAATATCCCCGACACTTACTACTTCTAACGGATGTTTGATATAACGGTCACTCATCTGCGAGATATGCACCAGTCCGTCCTGATGGACTCCGATGTCCACAAATGCACCAAAATCTATGACGTTTCTGACGGTTCCTTTTAATATCATACCTTCCTTTAGGTCTTTCATTTCTAAGACATCTGTTCTTAAGATCGGTTTTGGCATCTCCTCACGCGGATCTCTTGCCGGCTTTTCTAATTCTTTTACGATGTCTTCTAAAGTCATTACCCCAATGCCCAGTTCGTCTGCTAAGGCTGCTTTGTCTTTTATTTTTTTAGAAAGTCCTTTCAGGTTTCCGCCTGCAATGTCTTCTTCCTGACATCCAAGTTTTTTCAACAGTTCTTTTGCTGCTTCATAGCTTTCCGGATGGACGCTGGTTGCATCTAACGGCTGCTTTCCACCTGTAATACGCATGAATCCTGCACACTGTTCATATGCTTTCGGTCCGAGTTTCGGGACTTTTAACAATTCTTTTCTGGTTAAAAATCTGCCGTTCTCTTCACGATAAGCAACGATGTTCTTAGCGATCACTTTGCTGATACCGGAAATATATTCTAACAGGGAAGCGGATGCCGTATTCAGATCCACACCTACACGGTTGACGCAGTCTTCTACTACTCCGCCTAATGCTTCTCCTAATTTTTTCTGGTTCATATCATGCTGATACTGTCCGACTCCAATGGATTTCGGATCGATTTTTACCAGTTCCGCTAACGGGTCCTGAATCCTTCTTGCAATGGATGCGGCACTTCTTTGTCCAACATCAAAATTCGGAAATTCTTCTGCTGCTATTTTGCTTGCAGAATATACGGATGCTCCTGCTTCATTTACGATCACATAACGAACCGTAACCGGAAGCTCTTTTAACAGCTCCACGATGATCTGCTCCGACTCTCTCGATGCCGTTCCGTTTCCAACGGAGATCAGGGTAATGTGATATTTAGCAATGAGCTGCTTTAATACTTTTTTCGACTCCTCTACTTTGTTCTGTGGTGCAGTCGGATATATGACTGTGGTGTCTAACACTTTTCCGGTTGCATCTACAACTGCTAATTTACAGCCTGTCCGAAATGCCGGGTCCCAGCCTAACACTACCTGATTTGCGATCGGCGGCTGCATCAGTAACTGCTCTAAGTTCTTTCCAAAGACACGGATTGCCCCATCCTCTGCCTTTTCGGTCAATTCGTTTCTGATCTCACGCTCGATCGCCGGTTCGATCAGTCTCTGATAGCTGTCTTCTATGGCTTCACGCAGAATCGGTGTGGTGTACGGATTTTGTGCCACAATAACTTTCTTTTCTAAATAGGAAAGGATCCTGTCTTTCGGTGCCTGCACTTTTACGGTTAAGATTTTTTCTTTTTCCCCGCGGTTCAGTGCTAAGATCCGATGTCCCGCTAATTTTTGTATCGGCTCTTCAAAATGATAATACATTTCATAGACAGACTCTGCATTTTCATCTTTTGCCTCTGAGAGCATCATGCCCTCTTTTTCTGTCTGCTTACGGATATGCATACGGTAAGCTGCTTCGTCTGAAATATGCTCTGCTATGATGTCCTTTGCTCCGGCGATGGCTCCTTCTACGGTATGCACTTCTTTTTCTTCATTAAGATATGCTTTTGCTTCTTCCTCGATCGGATGTGTGACCTGTTGCAGTAATATCAGATTTGCAAGCGGTTCTAATCCTTTTTCTTTCGCTATGATCGCTCTTGTCCTTCGCTTTGGACGATACGGACGATAAAGATCATCTACGACTACTAAGGTCTGGGCTTTTTCTATCTGCTGCTTTAATTCTTCCGTCAGCTTTCCCTGTTCTTCAATGCTTGCTAAAACCTGTTCTTTTTTCTCTTCTAAATTTCTAAGATAGTTCAACCTCTCATAGAGATTTCTGAGTACCTCGTCATTTAAGGCTCCGGTTGCTTCTTTCCGGTATCTTGCAATGAACGGTATGGTATTTCCCTCATCGATCAACCGGACTGCGGTCTCTGCCTGAGAAGTTTTTATCTGTAATTCTTCTGCAATCTGTTTTATGATATCCATGTTTTCTTTCCTTCCATGTTATATACCGTTCTATTATAGCGAAAAAGGCTTTTTGCTTCAAGTACGACATAAGGCTTTCCGTGACTCTTTTCGCACAGAAAGCCTTACTTTTTTACTTTTATTTTCTTACTGACTAATAACTTATTTTTTTACGATACTTATTGTAAACGCTTTTTTTTCATCGTCGCAGTCTTTACCTTGCTGTAATTTCCATAAATCTTATTGCCAAACGGATCTTCCACAAATCCTTTGGCCTGTACATAATATTTTCTTAAAATTGGAAAACGGGTAGTTAACGTTACTTTTTTCCTGGAATTACCGTCGCCAAACGAAATGGCTTCTTTTGCAAGATTTCCACTCATATTCTTTTTCTTGGCTACTTTTACATAATATCCCTGGCAGTCTCCACTGTTTTTCAGTTTAACATAAATATCCGTGTAATTCGTTCCGAAAAATTCATTATGTGCCGTACCGCCTACTCCGGTAATTGTTGGCTTTTTAATATTGAGCTGTCTTGCTGGTATTGTTATCCTCTGCTTCCCAGTTTTTAGTCGTCTTATAGGATACTTTTATATCGAAAGATGTTCTCCATGCATAGTAACCATCTTCTACCTTCAGATAATAAGTACGATTTCCTTTTGATGAATAGTTTGGAAGAGAATACGTTACTCCTGATACTTCCGGAATGATCTCATTGTTATTGGAATCATAAAGACTTGCGTCTAATTCCTCATTACCGGTTGGATTGGTATTTTTTATGGTAACTGTAAAGTTTCCGGTATTTGGCACCCGGAATGCATAGACTCTTTTGCCAAATTCCTCGATTGTAATGTTCTTTGTCTCATTTAAGTTCAGAGTCCCATCTGCTGCTCTTACCTCTTTTGGCATACCTAAAAATGTAAGGACACAGCATATTAACAGTGCTCCACACCACAATGGCAATTTTTTCATGCTTTTTTCATTTCTACTTTCCTCCTTTGCAGACATTTCCTTATGTCTGAAATCATATCATGTATTCTGACAATTTCAATCTTTTTTCTTCTCTTTTCATGGAATGATTGTCTTTCACTTTTCCCAATGATATAATAAGAAAAAATAGATTTATCAGGAGGTTCTTTTATGGATAATTACGAATTTCAATCAGAACCGGAAAACTCTTTTCATGAGAATTACAATCTTTACCATGATAAACGTTCCCAGTCCTTTGCGACCGCAGGATTTGTATTGGGACTTATCGCCGCACTGACTCCATACTTTGTATTTACGAGTCTGATCTGCGGACCGCTTGCCATTATTTTCGGACTTTTGTCCAAAGGCGGGGAAATGACAATGGATACCAAAGGTAAGGTTGCTGTCATTCTTGGGATCATTGGTCTTGTACTGACAGTCCTTATCATGCTTGTAGCTTTCCGTGTTGTGATCCTTGATGAATTTGGTGGATTTGAAAACTTTTTAAAATACTATCAGATAAACTCACCATCTTCTTCAGATATGATTTAAGTTGAACGAAAGGAGTGTGGATTTTATGATGATCGGAAATGATTCAGATGCTTATAACGATTATAAAATTTATCCTTATGCTTTAGGAAATGACCGTGCCGAAAAAGATTCTGCCGTTTCTTCCAGCGAAGAATGCCAGACCTGTAAAAACCGTAAATATCAGGACGGTTCCGATGAAATGGTTTCTTTTAAATCGGCTGCCCATATTTCTCCACAGGCTGCTGCCGGAAGAGTCCGTGCCCATGAGGGCGAACATGTTTCAAATGCTTACGATAAAGCCGCACAAAAAAACGGCACCGTGGTTTATGCCTCTGTTTCCATCCACACCTCTGTGTGTCCGGAATGTGGAAAAACTTATGTTTCAGGCGGAACAACGAATACTGCTATCCGCTATCCGAATGAGGATAACCCATACCAGAAAAACAGAAAGGCCGCAGATGCAACCATCCTTCCGGGGGCAAATTTTGACGTTGCAGTCTGAGGTTAGAAAGGGAGATTTACTACTATGAAAACATCATCTGCTGAACTTAAGAGGACTGCCCGCGAGAATCTGAGCGGCAAATACGGCGTGGCTATGTTAGCCATGATTACTGTCTCATTGATTCCGTCTGCTTTACTCTATCCTTTTGCAGATAACGCCAGTCACGGCGGTGCATCACAAAAGACAATTTATTATCTGGCTTCTATTATTATTACTGTGCTTCAGTTGATTTTAACCTGTGGTCAGTTACGACTTCATTTAAATATCGCAACCAGACAACCTTATCAGTTTTCTGATATTTTCTTTAGTTTCCGTGCTCATCCGCAAAAAATTGTAGGTGCCTACCTGCTTCTAATGCTGTATATGATTCCGGCTGTTTTACCGGGCGGTATTCTGCTTGCCTTGGCTCTGTCGCTGTTTGCAAATTCAGCTCCAATTACCGGGCTGGCAGTCATTGTTCTATTAGCCGGTATGATTATTGATATCCGTATTGCTTTACAGTGCTCACTGGTATTTTTTATGCTTGTGGACAACCCGGATGCTTCTATCCGTGGTACCTTCCGCAGAAGCAAGGAACTCATGGAGGGTAACAAACTTCGCCTGCTTTATCTGCAGCTTAGTTTCTTAGGTTTTTATCTGCTGGCTGTCTTAAGCTGTGGTATTGGTCTCCTTTGGCTGATGCCTTATATGCAGCAGACCATGGTAAGTTTTTATCTGGATGTTCAGGACGTAAAAGGAGCTGCACATAGCTGATGTAAATCAGCTATGTGCAGCTCCTCTTTTCAGGTTCTTTTATAGTTTTATATCTCTTAGTCTTCGATGAACTTATCATGTACTGCTTTTGTTGCAGTATCTACATCTGCCTCATCGATTAATACGGTGATTCTGATCTCTGATGTTGCGATCATGCGGATATTGACTCCGACATTATAAAGTGCCTCAAACATCATTCCTGCAACTCCTGCATTAGACTGCATTCCTGCACCGACCACGGATACTTTGGCAACCGTTGTGTCGGTCTCTAATTTTTCAAAAGTCAGTCTGGTTCTGTTTGCCTCTAAGATTTTTTCTACTTCGGCTACATCATCTCTTGCAACGGTAAAGGAAATATCCTTTGTACCATCACGTCCGATGGACTGTAAAATTACGTCTACATTGATGTTTTTCTTTCCTAATAAATCAAATACTTTAAATGCAATTCCCGGCTCATCCTTTAATCCGATTAATGCAACTCTGGCTGCATTTTTATCTACAGCTACTCCGCTAACAAGCATACTTTCCACGTCTACGTCCTCCTTCACCACTGTTCCTTCTGCTCTGTTGAGACTGGAACGAACAACTAACTGTACTCCATATTTTTTTGCCATCTCCACGGAACGGTTATGCAATACTTTTGCTCCGAGGGTTGCAAGTTCTAACATCTCGTCGTATGTGATTTCTTTCATTTTCTTTGCATTTGGCACAACTCTTGGGTCTGCTGTGTAAACACCTTCTACGTCTGTATAGATCTCACAGGCATCTGCATGCAGTGCTGCGGCAAGTGCAACGGCTGTTGTATCGGAACCGCCACGACCTAATGTGGTAATGTCATCATATTTGTTGACTCCCTGGAATCCTGTAACAATGACAATTTTCTTATTGTCTAATTCATGACGAATCCTGTCGGAATCGATTCTTTTAAATCTTGCATTTCCATAACTGGATGAGGTATGCATTGCTACCTGAAATGCATTCAGAGAAACAGATGGAACTCCAAGGGTTGCCATCGCCATAGACATCAGTGCTACGGATGTCTGTTCTCCGGTTGCTAAAAGCATATCCATCTCTCTTTTGGACGGATTTGGATTGATATCATGTGCCATATCAATCAGATGGTCTGTTGTTTTGCCCATTGCAGAAAGTACTACGACAACGTCATTGCCTTTTTTATAATCTTCTACACATCTCTCTGCAACGTTGAGAATTCTTTCTTTGTCGGCGACTGAACTTCCGCCGAACTTCTTAACTATCAGCATAACTTCCTCCTAGATGTTTTACATCTTATTCTAAACCCTTCGCTACTATGAAAAAAGTTCATCTATCAGCTTATGACCTTCCTCTTTTAAAATTCCGGTCTCGGCTGCTTCTTTTTCATTGTAATGATAGGTATGATGTTCTTCTTTTCTGCTGTCATATAGCAGATACGGAACATTGTCCGCGGTATGTGTACGGATACAGATCGGTGTCGGATGATCCGGAAGTACCAAAAGTCTGTAATCTTCTCCTGCATCTCCCATTCCCTGTACGATCGGGCGGATGACACGTTCATCTAAGTTCTCTATTGCTTTGACTTTCTTTTCTACACTGCCCTGATGTCCCATTTCGTCAGGAGCTTCTACATGAACGTATACAAAATCGTATCCGTCCTCGGTCAGCACTTTTACGGCTGCCTCTGCTTTTCCTTCATAATTGGTATGAAGTCCGCCATTAGCTCCTTCTACCGTAATGACTTTCATGGATGCACCAACCGCAATTCCTTTTAACAGGTCTACTGCTGAGATCATGGCTCCGCTCTTGCCTGTCTTTTCCTCAAATGAGGACAGTGACGGTTTTGTGCCGGCTCCCCAGAACCAGCAGGAGTTCGCCGGATGAAGTCCTTTTTTTCTACGCTCTACGTTGATCGGATGATTAACTAAGATATCATAGCTTTTTTTCATCATCTCTCTTAAATCCTGATTTTCCGGCAGCTTGTCGCCAATCTTTTGTCCTAAAACATCATGTGGCTGGACTAAATCGACAACCTCGCCTTTATCCCAGATGAGCAGATGACGGTAGCTGGTTCCTACATAGAACTGATACTGTTCTGTCTGCAATTCTTTTTTTACTGCTTCTAATAAAATGGCCGCATCCTCTGTGCTGATCTCATCAGAACTATGATCAATGATGGTTCTTTCTTCATAGGTATCTTCGTTCTCTGAAAGTGTTACTAAATTGCAGCGCAGTGCAATATCAGTATCTTTCATTGGAACACCTATGCTCAATGCCTCTAGCGGAGAACGTCCGGAATAATATTTTCTCGGATTGTAGCCTAGTACAGAAAGATTTGCCGTATCACTTCCCGGTTTCATTCCATCCGGGATCGTATGAACCATTCCGATCTCTCCTAATTGTGCAAGACTGTCCATCATAGGTGTCTTTGCATACTCTAATGGTGTCTTATCTCCTAATTCCGGAATAGGCTTATCTGCCATTCCATCGCCTAACACTACGATATATTTCACGAAAACTGCCTCCTAATCTACGCGGATCATCTGTTTGATGCCGCTAAGCTGTTTTGCTTTTTCTAAGTATGTTTCTTCTTTCATTTTTGCTGTTACAAATGCTGTTTCGCCTGTCACTTCTTTGATCTTGATCAGTGCCGGATTGTCAAAAACTGCTTTGACCTTTTCTTCGCTGTCGGTCGTTCTGACAAAGTATGCGTATTCTGCCTGTTTATAATCCAACAGGTTCATTTTTTCAGCACTATAAGTGATCATGATGTTGCGTTTTAAATGTTTTGCTATGTCTACGATATCCGCTGCTACTGCACTTGCAGTTGGGAGTTTTCCTGCTCCACTTCCATAGAACATCGCATCTCCTAACATGTTTCCATGTACAAAAATGGCATTGAACACTCCATTGACGTTATTTAACGGATGATCTTCTCCTAACATAAACGGTGCTACCATTGCATAATATCCGTTTCCGTCTCCGCGGCTGGTTGCTAATAACTTGATGGAACGTCCCATTGCTTTTGCATATGCAATGTCTTCCGGTGTGATCTTAGAAATTCCTTCGGTATGTATTTCTTCAAAATCTACGGTTTTTCCACATACTAAGGATGTTAAAATTGCAATCTTACGGCATGCATCATAGCCTTCTACATCCGCTGTCGGATCTGCTTCTGCGTATCCCTTTGCCTGTGCGTCCTTTAACACTTCATTGTAATCGGAACCCTCGGTACTCATTTTGGTAAGCATATAGTTCGTGGTTCCATTCAGGATTCCTGTAATTTCTTCTACGATATCGGCTGTCAGTGAAGTTACTAACGGACGGATGATCGGGATTCCACCACCTACACTTGCTTCAAATAAGAAGTTGATCTCTCTTTCTTTGGCAATCTCTAAAAGCTCTGCACCATGTTTTGCAACTAATGCCTTATTGGATGTTGCCACATGTTTGCCTTCTAGTAATGCGCCTTTTACAAAAGTATATGCCGGCTCTACGCCACCCATTGCCTCTACAACGATCTGAATCTCCGGATCATTTTTGATAATTTCATAATCGTGTACGATCTTGTCCTGGATCGGATCTCCCGGGAAATCTCTTAAATCCAAAACATATTTTACTTCAATCTCCTGACCTGCTGTCTGTGTGATATGTTCACGGTTTGTCTCTAAAACTTCTACCACACCGGAACCAATGGTTCCATATCCTAATACTGCAATTTTAATCATTGAATCACTCCCTAGCTAATATTTTTAAATAATGGATTCCTTCATGCTCCTCCATTGTCCGTGTCATTGCCGCAACATCACCGGTTTCCGGCAGCACATCCACACTCAATGTTAAGGATGCGATCCCATTGACCGGAATACTCTGATGTATCGTCAATATATTGGCATGATATTCTGCCACGGTCCGGAGTACGACAGACAAAAGCCCCGGCTCATCATCCATCTGAAGAACCATTGTGATGGTCTTTCCTTTACTGTTTTCATGGAAAGGAAAAATATCATCTTTATATTTGTAAAAAGAACTCCTGCTGATACCTACTCGCTCTGCAGCTTCCTGCACAGATGCGACTTTTTCTGATTCCAGCAGTCTCTTTGCTTCGACTACTCTAAGCAGTACATCCGGGACTGCTTTTTCTTTTAAAACAAAATATGAGGTTTTCTCTTCCATTATCTGATTTGACCTCCTGTGTTTGCGTCAGAAATACATTTGTGCTCGTAAGAAAGATAATAGCATATTTTGTTAGTGGAATGCAACTGGTTTTTCGTATTTTTTGAGGTACATGATACCGCTTCCCCGGCTATTCCCACAGACATGCTGCGTTTCCTGTTCGTCTCACACGCCTTTTTGCTCATGTTTTGTGCAACTCGCCCTACGGGCTCAAACAGACACAAAACATGAGCGGCAGTGTGCTCCTCACGACGGAAGCCTCGCAACTGTCTGTGGGAATAGCCGAGGACAGCGGTACGGCATAGAAAATCTTGAAATAATGTAATGAAAAAAATGACATTTTGGTTGCTATAAAATAAGGTTCTAAAACAAAAGATGCTGCTCATTTGAGCAACACCTTTTGCTTATATCCTCGTTATACACTCATTTTCCTTGTGAATTTTTTTTAAAGAACCTGAATTTTCTTCATTCCTTTCGAAAGTATATACCCCAGTGAGATTTCAGCAATGATGGAGTGTTTCTTTTATGCTATGGAGATGAAACTCGGAAGCATTGGTGAAATCTTACTGGGCAATACAAAAATCTTTATATAAATAGTATGAGTAATATGATTCATTTACTTACATTTTCGATGCAAACTCATCTATAGACGCTGCCTTTGCCGCCTGCTTAACCAACCGTTCAGGATTTTAATATCTTTTTCATTACGGATTTTTTTGCGGATTTCTTCCGGTATCGTGCCGATATCTTCTAATAATTCTAAGATAGCATCTGCCTTTCCGGCTGAAAAACCCTCCTCTCTTCCCTCTTCTATGCCTTTTTCAATCCCCTTTTCTAGACCTTCCTGAAGTCCTTTCTCATATTCATCTTTCCGGACAATCTCAAAGACTGCTTCTTCATCATATTCAAAGATACTCATTTCCACCGCCTCTTTTCTGTTTTGAAGCAGAAACTCCCGCAGGATTCCTTCATTGATACATTCTCTCACCGCACGGTCTACCGCTTCTTCTACTTTCATGCTCTTTGCATAGGTTCTTACTTTCTTCACATAGATAGCATATTCCTTTAAGGTTTGGCACTGTTCTAAAAGTTTCCGGTTCTTTCCGAGATTGATGTTTAGCATGGTTACTACCAGTTCTAAATCCGGGTCGTCCATGGATTTTTGAAAAGCATCCGACAGACGTAAGTATTTCTTTTCTGCCTGCTCCTCCGAACCATTGTAAAAAACTAAAAATCTCGGTGTTGGAATTTTGATGAGTGTGTTACGATACAGATCCCTGTGATCGACCTGCCCCTGCAATTCTTTTGCAATATAAAACAGATCCCGCAATGGCATGTTCGGAGAATAAGTGGACTGATGTTCATAAAGATTCAGGTATGAATCCATGATAAATGCCAGATCATTTTTCATATTCATATAGATGGCATTTTCTAAGGTTACAATCTCTAGTTCTTCTGTGTTTGTGTAAGATGTTCCGTTGACTGCATTATAAAGGCTCAATAGTTCCTTCTTTTCACGAAATATCATGCGAAATAATCTGTCCTTGTGGTTTCTTGCAACACTGATCTCATTTTTGGTTTCTGTCATAGTATTACCTCCTGTGTGAAATTGTCTTGCAGGAGTTCTTATCCTTATTTTCTCGAAAACTCCTGCTGTTCATAATGTTGGAAAAGCATGAATTTTCTGATCTGAATAAGATTTGTAATAGACTACGGCAGAATTGCCGCCTTATATAAGAAAATATGCTTTGAGAGTATTATAGCATGGTGGGAAGTGGGTTACAACCGGATTTAAATGCAATCTTGAGTATTTTTTCTTTATACGCTGGTGTTATCCTCGGCTATCCCCGCAGACATGCTGCGTTTCCTGTTCGTCGCACACGCCTTTTCGCCCATGCTTTGTGTAACTCGCCCTACGGGCTCAAACACAAAACATGAGCGGCAGTGTGCTCCTCACGACGTAAGCCTCGCAACTGTCTGTGGGGATAGCCGAGGTCGCGTACTACATAGAAAATCCTAAAACAACTTCTAAAAGAATTATATTTATGGAATTATTCGATATTTTAGAAATATTAAGAAAATTGGCAATACTATGTAAGTAACATCCAATACCATACCTACTCTGCACCACTCTACTTGTAGTATTCGCCTGAAAATCTCAACATAGAACTGCTCTCCCCAACCGCATTAGAAAACCTATATCCCAGCGGGTTCCCGACAATTATGAAAAGTTTCTTTTGGGGCTATGGAGATGAAACTCCCGGAAGCGTGGAGCCCTCTGGCGAACACGATTCCTGCTTTGTGGGAGGTTCATCGGAATGTTTAGCACAAGGAAACTTGCAATAATCGTCGGAAGCTCGCTGAACACAGACTTTTTCATGCACATATGTTATAATACGAAGTAAATATCGAAAACAGCTTTTAGATTAAGGAGACTTCTGATGAAAAAATATCTGACTATTTTTGTATGCTTACTGAGTGCACTCTTTTTTGCTGCCTGCCAAAAACAGGATACCTCTGTGTCTAAAACGGGTTTCTATTTTGATACTGTCATAAAAGTCACTCTTTACGACGCGGATGCCGAACCAGAATTAGAGTCCTGTTTTGCTCTTGCAGACAAGTATGAAAAACTTTTAAGTGCCACGAAAAAAGGCAGTGATATCTGGAATATCAACCATGCAAAAGGAAAACCAGTAGTAGTCTCAAAAGAAACTATTTCCCTGCTTCAAAAAGCCATTGATTACAGCGAGCTTTCCGATGGTGCCTTTGATATCACGATCGGCAAACTCTCTTCTCTTTGGGATTTTGGTGAAAATAAGGATACTGTTCCGTCTCAAAAAGACATTAATGCCGCACTTCCTACCGTGGACTATCATAATATTGAGATATCAGACAATACCGTAACCTTAAAAAATCCGAAAACACAGATCGACCTTGGTGGGATTGCAAAAGGCTACATTGCAGATCAGATGAAGGCACAACTTCGTTCAGATGGCATTACCGAGGGGATCATTAATCTTGGCGGCAATGTGTTAACCGTTGGTCCGAAAAAATCCGGCGATACTTATAAGATCGGCATACAAAAACCATTCGATGATTCTGGTTCTCCGATCGCATCTGTTGATATTACTGATGCTTCTCTTGTATCTTCCGGGGTCTATGAACGGTATTTTGAAAAAGACGGTAAACGCTACCATCATATTTTAAACCCAAAAACCGGGTATCCTTATGAGAATGGCCTACTTGGTGTTACCATTATTACGGATTCGTCTGTTGATGCCGATGCACTCAGTACCACCTGTTTTGCACTCGGCTTAGAAGATGGGATGAAACTGATTGAAAATACAAAAGGAGCCGAAGCCGTATTCATTACTGAAGATTTTACACTTCATAAGTCCTCCGGCATCGGCTCTGAGATTCCATTCCATGAAAATTAACTGTTTGCTGCTTTGATGGTCATATTGTTCAGCCATACGCCTTTTTTTACCAGCACATAGCCGATGATACATTTTACAATTTCCATCATCTGCACTAAGAAATATACAAGGATCACATTCCAGTCTGTATAATTGATGAGCAAAATAGCTGCCGGAATGTCTACAACCCAGATATAGAAGCTGTCGAATAAAAAGGTAACGATCGTCTTTCCGCCGGAACGCAGAGTAAAATAGGTTGAATTCATAAATGCGTTCAATGGCATACAGACTGCCAGCACCCGGATGATCCATGCCGCAATATATTTGACATCATCACTGGTATTATAGATCTGCGGAAAGAATGGAGATACAATGATCATTAAAATGGCAACACCCAAACAGCTTGCCACAGAAAAGAAGATCAGTTTTCTATCGGTATCCACTGCTTCTTCCATCTTTCCTGCTCCTAAAAGCTGTCCTAGAATGATTCCGATCGCACTTCCCATTGCGATATAGACAATACTGAACATATTGGATAATGTCGTTGCGATATTGATACCTGCAACCACAACCAATCCTCTTGAAGAATAACAACGTACCAGCATTGCCATTCCGCCTGCCCATAACGTCTCGTTTAACAGCAGCGGGGTTCCTTTTTTGATAACTTCCTTTACTAAATCCATCGGCACATGGAAAGAACGGTACACACCGCGTATAAACGGTTTTTCTGCCGTATGACTGTGCGCCCACGCCATGACAACCGCCACTTCTGCGATTCGTGCGATCACGGTTGCTATCGCTGCTCCGCGTACCCCAAGTTCCGGAAATCCGAATTTTCCAAAGATCAGACTGTAATCTAACAGCAGATTTGCAAAAAAAGCAACGATTCCGGCTTTCATCGGGACAATCGTTTCTCCGGTCTCACGCAGGGTCCCACTGTATGTTTGCGTCAGTGCAAACGGGATCAGACATCCCATCATAATATGCAAATATTCCCTTGCATATTCAAATGTCAATGCCGCATCATTCCCCTGTGCATCTCCTTTTAAAAACATCCGGATCAGATCATCTCCGAAGATTCCAAATACCAGAAACCAGATACCAACTAAGACAGCAACCACCATTAATTTCAGACGAAGCGTGTGACGTACCCCTTCTTCATCTCCGCTGCCATAGTATTGTGCCGTAAAAATTCCAACGCCGGACACTCCACCAAAGATACAGAGATTGAATACCGTTATGAGCTGATTGACAATAGCAACTCCGGACATCTGGTTTGTTCCAACCTGTCCGACCATGATGTTGTCTAACAGATTGACAAAGTTCGTAATCCCATTCTGTACCATGATCGGTACTGCAACAAGCAGCACCATCTTATAAAATGCTTTATCTCCTATAAATTTTTTCATTTCTAACCCTTTCTTATGTGTATATACAAAAACACTGCAGTGAAACTGTTTACAATGTAAAGAATCACACTACAGTGTCATTTATAAGAGATTTTGTTTTTCTTAAAGAATTACATGTTTCGGACACTTTGTAGCACATGCACCACACTCTACACAGAGATCTTTGTTGATATGTGCAACGTTATCTTCTACATGGATCGCATCGTGTTCACAGGTCTTCTCACACAGGCGGCAGGCAATACAACCTTCTGCACATGCGTCCATAACCTTCTTTCCTTTATCGTGAGAACTACACTGAACAAAGTGTTTGCCCTCATAAGGAACGAATTCGATCAATTCTTTCGGACAGGCAGCGATACATTTACCACATGCTTTACATAATTCTTTATCGACAACGGCAATTCCGTCAAGGATCTGAATTGCACCAAACGGACATGCTTTTACACAACTTCCAAATCCCAGACAGCCATAATTACATGACTTAGGACCGCCATTTGGAACATATGCCATTGCCGCACAATCCTCTACTCCTGTATATACATAATCTTTCCTTGCTTTTTCACAGTTGCCTGCACATTTGACAAAGGCAACCTGACGGGCGCTTTCAGATGCTTCTACGCCCATGATCTTTCCGATTTTTTCTGCGACAGGGCTGCCTCCGACCGGACACTGTCCAACAGGGGCTTCTCCCTTTACGATCGCGGCTGCAAGACCGGAACATCCTGCATAACCACATCCACCGCAGTTATTTCCCGGAAGAACCTCTAAAATAGCTTCTTCACGTTCATCTACTTCTACTTTAAATTTTTCTCCGAAGATTCCAAGAATAAAACCGATCAGGATACCGGTTCCACCTACAGCAAGACCGGAGATAATAATTGCACTTACACTCATATCCATTCCCTCCTAAATCATGCCTGAGAAGCCCATAAAGGCGATAGACATCAATGCTGCTGTGATCAGGACGATCGCAGTTCCCTGAAAACGTTTCGGAATATCGTTATATTCAATTTTCTCACGGATTCCGGCCATAATAACGATCGCGATAAAGAATCCGATAGATGTTGCTAATCCATTTACCACACCCTGTAAGATCGTATAGGATTTTGTAACGTTATTTAATGCTACACCTAATACGGCACAGTTGGTTGTGATCAGAGGCAGGTAGACACCGAGCGCCTGATATAACGATGGAATGGATTTTTTCAAAAACATCTCTACTAACTGCACTAACGCTGCAATGACTAAAATAAATACGATCGTCTGCAAATACTGGACATTGAGCGGTGTCAGGATATATTTGTAAATAAGACCCGTAACAAAAGAGGACAGGGTAATAACAAAGATTACCGCTCCGCCCATTCCGGCAGCTGTCTCTGTTTTTTTAGATACTCCAAGGAATGCACAGATTCCTAAGAACTGGCTGAGTACGACATTGTTGACAATGGCAGCACCCACTGCAATAATTAATAATTCTTTCATTTATCTGCCCTCCTCTTTTCCGGTATCCGCTGTCTCTTCCGGTAATTTTCCGGTACACATAGACAGATGGTCACAACCTTTACAGTCTCCGGTAAGACAACCGCTTGGAGCAGCTAAAGGTTTTCCCTTTTTCTCCATTGCTTCACGAACACAGTTCATACCGGCAACTAAAAATGCCAGAACTAAGAATGCTCCCGGAGCCATGATGAAAATTGTGATTCCAAGTGTTGCACCTAAAATCTGACGGATAAAACCGATACATACCAGACCGATCGTAAAACCAAGACCCATTCCAAGTCCGTCAAATGCAGATGGAATGACCGGATTTTTGGATGCATAGCTCTCTGCTCTTCCAAGGATGATACAGTTTACAACGATCAGCGGGATATACACACCTAAGGATTCCGATAAGGAAGGTGTATACGCCTGCATGATAAACTGCACGACAGTAACAAGGGATGCTACAATTACAATGTAAGCCGGCATACGAACGCCATTTGGAATGACCTTACGAAATGCGGAGATCAACAGGTTTGACATTACTAAAACCACAGTTGTTGAAAGTCCCATTCCAAGTCCGTTGATCGCAGAAGATGTAACTGCCAATGTCGGACACATACCTAACATCAGTACGAAGGTCGGATTTTCTTTGATAATACCATTGTATAATCTTTCAACATTTCTGTTCATGCTTAATTACCTCCCTGTAAGACCGTCTGAAAATATACCAGTGAAGCATTGACTGCATTGGTTACGGCTCTTGATGAAATGGTTGCGCCTGTTACGGCTTCGATCTCATTGTCCGCAGATGGTGCTGTCTTTACAACGGTATATGACGATTCTGATTTATTTTCAAACTGAGAGTAAAATGCTTTTTCCTGTACTAACATACCAAGTCCCGGTGTCTCACTGATGGATGTAATGGAATATCCGTTCAATGTGCCATCGTTGCGGATTCCGACAGAAAGTGTGATATCTGACTGGCTTCCTTCATGGGATGTTACGGAAATTACATATCCAAGCACTTCACCGGATTTATCTAATGCTGTGTTTACAGATAAGATCTCATCATTGGCATAATCGCTCTTAGCGATGATATCCTCTGCTTTTTTTGCATCAAAATCCTTATATTCTTCAAAGGAATCAGCATCCTTAAATACATTCCGGTAGGACTCCTGTTCTGCTTCATAATTTACTTTTGCAATAGGACCCTTTGTGATTTCATTGACCACACCGAGGATCAGGCCTAAAACAAGGGTAAAGGCAGTTAAGATCATTGCATCTTTGACAATCTTTTTATTCATGCTTCTTTCCCTCCTTTTTCACGCCAAACGCTTTCGGGATCGTATGCTTTTCAATGATTGGCACTAAGAGGTTGCCTAAGATGATTGCAAACGATACACCTTCTGCATTTGCACCGAACAGGCGGAATAATCCGGTCAGGATACCCAACAGGATACCATAGATGATCTTTCCGCTTGGTGTGATCGGTGATGTGACATAATCGGTTGCCATGAAAAATGCTCCAAGCATCAGACCGCCTCCGCAAAGCTGTGCGGCAATATAGTTCACATCAAATCCTTTTCCACTAAAGATCAGTAAAAATACAACAAAGGTGATCAGATAACTTCCCGGGATGCGAAGGTCAATGACACCCATCAGGATCAGGAAAACAGCTCCGATCAAAAGTGCAATGACAGAGGTCTCTCCGATCGTTCCTGCGGTTGTTCCAAGGAACATCTTCATGGTATCTACGCTCTCGCCGTTTCTCATCAGGGCTAACGGAGTTGCTCCGGTAACACCGTCATAAGTAAAACTTGTCATGGTGCTTGCAAAAGATACAAGCAGGAAACAACGTGCTCCAAGTGCCGGGTTCATAAAGTTCTGACCCAGTCCTCCGAATAACATCTTGACAATGACGATTGCGAACATGCTTCCAAGTACTGCCTGCCAGATTGGAAGGGTATATGGAAGGTTCAATGCTAATAATAATCCGGTTAACACGGCACTGAAGTCTGTTATCGTACTCTTTTTATGTACAATCTTTTCAAAAATCCATTCTGATGCCACACAGGTTGCGATACAGACTGCAATCAATAACAAAGCCCGCAGCCCGAAGTTGTACACACCAAAGATACTTGCCGGCAGTAATGCGATAATGACATAGAGCATGATTTTTGCCGAGGTATCTTTCGCACGGATGTGCGGCGAAGATGATATATTATATAACTCACTCACAGTTCTACACCTCTTTCTATTGTTTCTTTCTTCTCTCTGCTAAGATCTGTTTTTTCATGGTCTTGATATATTGTGCTAACGGACGTTTTGCAGGACATATATAACTGCAGCTTCCACATTCAATACACTCCATACCATTCCATTTTTCAAAACTTTCCGAATCATGGAACTGTGACATTTTTGCAAGTCGAGATGGAACGATCTGCTCCGGACAGACAGATACGCAACGTCCACAGTTGATACATGCTGTCACTTCACTTGCTGAAACATCATCTTTTTTTAAGCACAGCAGGGAGGATGACGTCTTTGTTGTCGGAATCTCCAGACTAAAGACTGCAAATCCCATCATCGGTCCACCGGAGATCATCTTTTCCGGATCTTCCTTAAATCCGCCTGCTTCTTCTAAAATTTCCGCATAGCTCATACCGATACAGTATTCAAAATTGCCCGGATTTGCAACAGCGTCACCTGTTACGGTAAAGATTCTGTCCATTACCGGTTTCCCTTCTTTGACTGCACGGTTGATCGCTACTAAAGTCTCCACGTTATCTACAATACATCCTGCATCAGCCGGAAGCATCTTAGAATTGATCGAACGTCCGGTGGTTGCATAGATCAACTGACGCTCACCACCCTGTGGATACTTTGTCTTTAATGGCATTACTTCAATGCGTTCCTCATCCTTTGTCAGCTCTTTCAACTTCTGGATACAATCCGGTTTGTTGTCTTCCACACCGAGGATTCCCTTCGCATGGTCAAACAGACGCAGGACGATCTTCATACCGCCGATCAGTTCTTCCGGATTCTCTAACATTCTCCGGTAATCTGCGGTCAGATATGGCTCACACTCTGCACAGTTTGCAATAATAAATTCAATCTTATCAGGCTCCTTTGGTGAGAGCTTTACATGTGTCGGGAATCCGGCACCTCCCATACCTACTACGCCTGCTTCTTTTACTTTTTCAATAATCTGCTCTTTAGAAAGACTTGCAACATCTTCCACACCATGGAAATCTGTTTCTTTCATCTCTCCATCATTTTCAATAATGATAGAATTTACCAGATCACCGGTCGCTACATGTCTTGGCTCGATTGCCTTTACCGTACCGGATACGGATGCGAAAACCGGTGCAGACACAAATCCGCCTGCTTCTGCAATCTTTTGTCCTCTTAAGACCGTATCACCTACTGCAACAATTGGTGACGCCGGTGCTCCGATGTGCTGAGACAATGGATAGACCAGAATTTCTTTGGGTTTGATTCTTCGTATCGGCTGATCCTTTGCGAGATCTTTGCCATCGTAGGGATGGACTCCGCCTTTAAATGTCGAAATACCCATTTTGTTCCCCTCTTTCCTAAGTTATTTTTTGTGTCGTTGTACTGATCCCCTCTCATACAACTTTCCGCTATATTATACCATATACCCATAATTCTACAACCGTTTTCCCTGCAAAATTCATGTTAATTTTCCTTGCACAGAGAAAAATACACGAAAAAAATATTTGTAAAAGAAACAGAATATGGTAGAATATTTCCATGATAAACAGGAGGAAAGAAAAACGATGCAGACCTGGCACAAAGAGTTAAATTTTGACAATACCGATACCCTTACAAATGCTTTATTTGCAGAGGATTCTGTATTTTTTGATATTGAAACCACCGGATTTTCTCCGGCAAATACTACTTTATACCTGATCGGATGTGCCAGACGAAAGGGAAACCTCATCTGCATCGATCAGTTTTTTGCTGACACCCCGGACGAAGAACGTCTGATCCTTGCTGCTTTTTTAGAATTGTTAAAACCATACCGGACACTGATCACTTTTAACGGACTTGGATTCGACATTCCTTATCTGACTGCAAAATGCCAGACCTATGGAATGCCTGCTCCGTTTTTAGAGTTTTCAAATTTGGATATTTTCCGTGCTCTTTCGAAATTCAAAAAGATTTTCAAACTGCCGAATTTAAAGCAAAAGACCGTAGAAAAATTCTTAGGGATCGGCAGGGAGGATCTCTATTCCGGCGGCGATCTGATCAACGTCTATCATCAGTATGTTGCCACGCAGGAGGAAGAGGCACGTTATCTTTTACAGATTCACAACTATGAAGATGTCTTAGGCATGATCGATCTGCTTCCGATTCTCTCCTATCCTCAGATTTTTCAGGGAGCTTTTACGGTAGATTCCATTGTAAAAAATCTCTATGAGGACTATCAGAGCATTACCAAGAACGAATGTATCATCACATTAAAGAACCAGTATCCGGTGCCAAAACGTATCTCCTATGGATTTGATCAATTTTATCTGACCAGCTATCAGGATACCACGAAGCTGAGTATCAAAATCTACAGTGGTGAGTTGAAATATTTCTATCCGAATTATAAGGACTACTACTATCTGCCGGAGGAAGATACTGCTATTCATAAAAGTGTTGCTTTTTATGTGGACAAGAATTACCGGACGAAAGCCAAAGCAGCTACCTGTTACAGCAAAAAGACCGGCTGTTTCCTGCCCCAGCATCAGGTTGTGGTCTCTCCTTATTTTAAATTAGAATACCATGATAAGATCACTTATTTTGAGTTGACGGATGAATTCATTGACAATGAGACGGATGTGAAAGCCTATGTGATGCATGTGTTATCACTGCTGTTGATGGCAAAGTAAATCTTCTTAAAATATTTTACACTAAATAACATATAAAATCTTTTTTAAGAAAATTTAAGTGAGATAGTTATATGAAACTTAAGGATTTAGAAATATTTACTTAGAAATTTGAGAACTTAGAAAAAACCTCAGGCTACCATACCAGTGCCTGAGGTTTTGTATTACCTCCCTTTTTCAAAGAAAAAGGATTTGTTTCTTCTGAAGTTAAGTTCTTTATAATTGGTAATCTGCTCCGTACTGCCAATGAATAACAGTCCGTCATTTACCAATGACCGGTTAAACTTCCGGTAAATCTCATCTTTCGCTTCTTCCGTGAAATAAATCACAACATTTCTGCACACGATCAGGTGGCAGTCAGACGGATAAGTATCTTTGAGCAAGTCATGTTCACGAAATTCTACACATTTTTTAATCTGGTCAGAAATCTGATACGAAGAACCTACCTGTTTGAAGTATTTCTTCTTAAAGTCATCCGGCACAGAAGCAATGCTCTTTTCGTTATAAATGCCAAGTCTTGCTTTATCTAAGACCTGCTTGTCTATGTCTGTTGCTATAATATGAATATTTTCTAACGGAAGATGTCTTGACAATGCCATAACCAGTGAATACGGTTCATCGCCTGTGGAACAGGCAGCACTCCAAATCTTCAATCTCTTTCCAAACTTCTGGATCAGTGCCGGGAACAGTTCTTTTTCTAAAACTGCCCATTGTTCCGGGTTCCGGTAAAACTCTGATACATTAATGGTTAAGAAATTGATAAATTGTTCGAATTTTTCCTTATCACTTTTGATCAGTCTGACATAGTCATCATAAGAAGTCTTGCTGTTCTTTGTGATCAATGTGTCAATCCGACGTCTCATCTGCTTTTCTTTATAAGCATTCAGATCAATCGTTGTCAAATTGTAAACATCTTTTTTAAACTTCTCGTAACCTTCCATTCACTATCTCCGGATTTTATTCTGCGTCTAACTCACTTGCTACCGCATCAATATCTACGTCTGCTACGTCAGCATCGTCTTCTTCCTGCTGTGGCTGTGCCTGTAATGCTTTGATGCTTAAGCTGATCTTTTTCTCTTCTTCATTGAAGTCAACGATCTTTGCTTCGATTTCCTGTCCAACGCTTAATACGTCAGATGGTTTCTCTACATGCTCAGAAGATATCTGGGATACATGAAGTAATGCATCTACGCCAGGATCTAATTCTACGAATGCACCAAAGTCTGTCATTCTTGCAACAACACCTTTTACAACATTGCCTACTGCATATTTCTCAGCAGCGTTGTTCCAAGGATTCTGATCCTCAAATTTCATGGATAATGCAATCTTGTTTCCGTTGATGTCTTTGATAAATGTCTTTACAACATCACCGACTTTGAATACTTTCTTTGGATTCTCAACTCTGCCCCAGGAAATCTCTGAGATATGAAGCAGTCCGTCTGCTCCGCCTAAGTCGATAAATGCACCAAAGTCTGTTACATTCTTAACAGTTCCTTCTACAACATCGCCAACTTTGATTCTTGCAAATAATTCTTTCTGCATCTCCTCTTTCTTAGCGAGTAAAAGCTGTTTTCTGTCACCGATAATTCTTCTGCGGCGAGGATTGAACTCTGTAATTACAAATTCGATTTCCTGTCCGTCATACTTTGTCAGATCTTTTTCGTATACATCAGATACTAAACTTGCAGGGATGAATACTCTGGTCTCGTCTACGACTACGCTTAAACCACCTGCTAATACCTGTGCTACTTTTGCTGTTAATACTTCCTGATTCTCAAATGCTTCTTCTAATCTCTTGTTGCCTTTTTCTGCTGCAAGGCGTTTGTAAGAAAGGAGTACCTGTCCTTCGCCGTCGTTTACTTTTACGACTTTGGCTTCCATGGTGTCGCCCACGGATACTACAGTTGTCAGATCTACGTTTGGTTCATTTGTGTACTCGTTTCTGGTAATAATACCGTCTGACTTGTAACCAATATTCAGGATGATCTCATCCGGTTTCACATCGATAACTGTACCTTCGACTACCTCCCCATTTCTTATTGTTTTTAATGATTCTTCTAGCATTTGTTCAAAACTCATTTC
>OIWO01001184.1_pt1 | contig 23112 bp, 19 predicted proteins | sample 1587641 | NCBI WGS metagenome assembly OIWO01 (sample SAMEA3888924, study PRJEB22519) | human gut metagenome | biome: human gut; feature: human-associated habitat; material: faeces | place: Denmark | collected 2010
CCTGCGCCCTACGGGCGCAAAAAGAAACAGCCCTCGCGGGCTGCTTTCCTCCCGCGCCCAAGGCGCGAAAGTTGTCCAAATTGTCAATATGGGATACTTATCCCCATTTCCCCTCTTTTTTCTTTGGATAATATGCAGTATTGACTTCTGGCGTTTTAGAGGCTAAAATAAGCCCATCAAACATGAGAGATACATGAAAGGATTTAATGCTATGTTCCGTTTTGCTTATGCAAATCAGAATAACGCCGCCGCTTCTGCTATGTGCGCAGAGGCCGCTTCCTCCTGCACCTCTCAGTTCTCCCGCTTCAACTGCATCGCTCTGGGCGCCATTATTATGGCGTCCATTATTATTTCCCGCCTGATCGCCATTATTGGCATTTCTCTGCTGGTACTGGTACTTCTGGCCGTCCTGATGGGCGTTCCCGGGATGAAACGCGATTGCTGAGCGAGTAAAAAACGCGATACAGCAAAGCGGTTCCGCCGGGAATGGCGGACCCGCTTTTTTGTATAATAAATTTGTTCATTATTTAATCAAAGGAGATTTGAAACGATGAAAAAGAAGTTCATGTGCATGCTCATGGCAGCCGCCATGACGCTCTCGATGGCCGCCTGCGGCTCCAAGGGCGACGATGCGAACAACGACGCCAATGCAGGCGGCTCGTCCGACGGTGTCCAGACCTTCACGGTCGGCACCTCCGGCCCGCTGACCGGCGACAACGCGATCTACGGCGTGGCCGTCAAGCAGGGCGTGGAGCTCGCCATCAACGAGATCAACGCGAGCGACAGCACCATCAAGTTTGAGTTCCTCTCTCAGGACGATGAGGCCGACGGTGAAAAGGCCGTCAACGCCTACAACAACATGATGGACAACGGCATGCAGGTGCTCGTCGGCCCCACGACCACCGGCGCTTCCATCGCCGTTGCCGATGCCTGCTACACCGACCGCACCTTCATGCTGACCCCCTCCGCCTCCTCCACCGACGTGACCGCGGGCAAGGACAATGTCTTCCAGGTCTGCTTCACCGACCCCAACCAGGGCGTTGGCGCTGCCGACTACATGGCTGAGCACTTTGCCGATGCCAAGATCGCCATCATCTACCGCAACGACGATGCCTACTCTCAGGGCATCCGCGATGCTTTCGTGAAGGAAGCCGGCGACAAGGGCCTCTCCATCGTCTATCAGGGCACCTTTACCCTCGATACCTCCTCCAACTTCTCCGTTCAGCTCGCCGCCGCGCAGACTGCCGGCGCCGACCTCGTCTTCCTCCCCATCTACTATCAGCCCGCTTCCGTGATCTTCGCGCAGGCCAAGGCCATGGGCTATGCCCCCACCTTCTTCGGTGTGGACGGCATGGACGGCATCCTCGATATGCCCGGCTTTGACACCACTCTCGCCGAGGGCCTCGTGCTGATGACCCCGTTCTGCGCCACCGTTGAATCCAGCAAGAGCTTCGTCGACGCTTACGTTGCCGCTTACGGCACCAAGCCCAACCAGTTCGCTGCCGACGCCTACGACGGTGTGTACATCGTCAAGGCCGCGCTCGAACAGGCCGGCTGCACCGCCGATATGAGCAATGAAGAGATCTGCGACGCGCTCGTTTCCGCCATCACCTCCCTCAAGTTCACCGGCCTCACCGGTACCGACATGACCTGGAACGCCGAGGGTCAGGTCTCCAAGGCCCCGACCGCCTACGTCGTCAAGGACGGCCAGTACGTCGAAGGCTGATTGAAAATTTGCTTCTCTCTCAGGAAATCCTCTCTCTAAGGCGGGCTGCCGGGGGAAACTCCCCCCGGCGGCCTCCGTCCTTGCTTTCTATGGCGGAAACGAAGGCAGCGCCCTTCCTCTCTGCCCTTGTTTCTGCCACAGACGTTTCCCCACAACTCCAACGAGAAAAAAAAGAGGTGCCATCCTATGGAATTCTTATCCTATCTCATCAGCGGCATCAGCCTCGGCAGCGTGTACGCCATCATCGCCCTCGGCTATACGATGGTTTACGGCATTGCCAAGATGCTGAACTTTGCCCACGGCGACATCATCATGATCGGCGGCTACGTATCGTTCTGCGCGATGTTTTATCTGGGACTGCCCAATATCGTGGCGGTGCTGCTGGCCGTCATCGTCTGCACGGTGCTTGGCGTCGTCATTGAGCGGCTCGCCTATAAGCCCCTGCGCTCGGCGCCCAGCCTCGCGGTGCTCATCACCGCCATCGGCGTGAGCTATTTCCTCCAGAACTCCGCGCTGCTCATCTGGAAGGCCGCCGCGCGCTCCTATCCCCCCGTGGTCACGGGCGCTGTGAAGATCTTCGGCGGCAAGCTGACCGTTTCCTACATCTCCCTTCTCACGATCTCCGCCTGCGTCATCATCATGATCGCGCTGACGCTTTTCGTCAGCAAGAGCAAGATGGGCAAGGCCATGCGTGCCTGCTCGGAGGATAAGGCGGCGGCCCAGCTCATGGGCATCAACGTCAACGCCACCATTTCCGCAACGTTCGCCATCGGCTCGGCGCTCGCGGCCATCGCGGGCGTGCTGCTCTGCTCGTTCAACACCTCCCTCATGCCCACCACCGGCTCCATGCCCGGCATCAAGGCATTCACCGCGGCGGTGTTCGGCGGCATCGGCTCCATCCCCGGCGCGTTCCTCGGCGGGCTCCTGCTCGGCATCATCGAGGCCATGGCCCAGGCGTATATCTCGACGAACCTTGCAAACTCCATCGTCTTTGCCGTGCTGATCGTCGTGCTGCTCGTCAAGCCCGCAGGACTGCTCGGCAAGTACGTGCCGGAGAAAGTGTGAGGTGGCCGGAATGACAAAGAAAATGAAACAGTTCAACTCCCTCAAGAAAACCACCAGGGTCGACTTTGCGACCTATTTCGGCGTGATCGCCGCCTTCGTCATCGTGACGGTGCTGCAAAGCAACGGCTCTCTCAAGCGCTCGGTCATCGGTCTTCTCGTGCCGATCTGCTGCTATATGTCCATGGCCGTGTCGCTGAACCTGACAGTCGGTATCCTCGGTGAGCTGAGCCTCGGCCACGCGGGCTTTATGAGCGTGGGCGCGTTCTCCGGTATCGTCGTTTCGCAGAGTCTTGCGGGACTCATTCCGAATGGTCCCGCGCGCCTCGCGCTCTCGATGTTCATCGGCGCGCTTCTCGCCGCGCTCGTCGGCCTTCTCATCGGCACGCCCGTGCTCCGCTTGCAGGGCGACTATCTCGCCATCGTGACGCTCGCCTTTGGCGAGATCATCAAGGAGCTTATCAACTGCCTCATCATCGGCTGCGATGAAAAGGGCCTGCACTTCGTTTTCAATCTCTCCGGCAACAAAACGGTCGATGACCTCGGCCTGAGTGCCTCGGGCACCGCTATCATCAAGGGCGCGCAGGGTGCGACCGGCACCGCCACCATCGCAAGCTTCACCGCTGGCTTTATCCTCGTGATGATCACGCTCTTCGTCGTGCTGAACCTGACCCGCTCTCGCGCGGGCCGCGCGATCATGGCCATCCGCGACAACCGCATCGCCGCGCAGGCCATCGGCCTGAACCTGACGAAGTATAAGCTCATGGCGTTCGTCACCTCCGCCGCCCTCGCGGGCGCGGCAGGCGCGCTCTACGGCCTGAACTACTCTTCCCTTCAGGCGACGAAGTTCAACTTTAACCTCTCGATCCTCGTGCTGGTGTTCGTGGTGCTCGGTGGGCTTGGCAATATCTGGGGCTCGCTCATCGCCGCCGCGGCGCTGACCATCCTGCCCGAGGCGCTGCGTCAGTTTGCCGACTTCCGTATGCTCATCTACGCGATCGTGCTGATCTTCGTCATGCTCGCGACCAACAATCCGCAGGCCAAGGCGTTCTTCCAGAAACTTCTGCCCCATCACCGCGCCAGTGCTGAAAAGGAGGATTGACCATGACACAGAAAGAAAAAGCCAAGCTCGTTCCCGTCTCCCGTGAACCGGCGCTGCTCACCGAGCGTGACGCGGACAAATCCCCCGTGCTCGAGTGCATCGACCTCGGCATCACGTTCGGCGGTCTAAAAGCGGTCGACAACTTCAATGTGACCATCGGTCGCACCGAGATCACCGGCCTCATCGGCCCGAACGGTGCCGGTAAGACGACGGTCTTCAACCTGCTCACCAAGGTCTATCAGCCCACCCACGGCACGATCCTCTTAAACGGCAAAGACATCCATGACCTCAACACCGCGCAGGTCAACCGCGCTGGCATCGCGCGTACGTTCCAGAACATCCGCCTGTTCGGCGAGCTGAGCGTGGAAGAAAACGTCACCGTCGCGATGGACACGCAGATGCACTACACGATGCCCGAGGGCATTTTCCGCCTGCCCCGCTTCTGGAAGGAAGAGCGCATCGTTCACGAGCGCGCGATGGAGCTTCTGTCCATCTTCCACATGGAGGATCTTGCCAAGGCCAAGGCAAGCTCGCTCCCCTACGGCGCACAGCGCCGCCTGGAAATTCTCCGCGCGCTGGCGACGAACCCGAGTCTGCTGCTTCTTGACGAACCCGCCGCCGGCATGAACCCGAGCGAGACGGCTGAGCTGATGGAAAACATCCGCTCCATCCGCGATACGTTCCAGATCGCGGTGCTGCTCATCGAGCACGACATGAACCTCGTCATGAACATCTGCGAGGGCATTGCCGTTTTGAACTTCGGCCATGTCATCGCCAAGGGCACACCCGAAGACATTCAGAACAATCCCGAGGTCATTGAAGCCTACCTCGGCAAGCAGAAGGAGGCCTAACGATGGGACAGATCTTACAGGTGAACGATCTTCACGTTTACTACGGCAGCATCCACGCTGTCAAGGGCGTTTCCTTCGAGGTCAACGAGGGTGAGGTCGTCACGCTGATTGGCGCGAACGGCGCGGGTAAGTCGACCGTTCTGAACACGGTCTCCGGCCTTTTGCACCCCAAGCACGGCAGTGTCGTTTTCGAGGGCAAGGACTTAAAGGGCGTCCCCGCGCACAAGATCGTCGAGCACGGTCTTGCGCAGGTCCCTGAAGGCCGCCACGTCTTTTTGCAGATGACGGTCGAGGATAACCTCGAAATGGGCGCTTACACCCAGCCCAATTCCACCATTGAAGCGGGCATTGCGGACGTCTACGAGCGCTTCCCGCGCCTCAAAGAGCGCCGCAAGCAGATCGCCGGTACGCTCTCTGGCGGCGAGCAGCAGATGCTCGCCATGGGCAGAGCGCTCATGTCGAAGCCGAAGCTTCTGATGCTCGACGAGCCGTCTATGGGCCTCGCTCCGATCCTCGTTGAGCAGATCTTTGACATCATCCGCGAGCTGCACGCTGCGGGCACGACGATCCTGCTCGTCGAGCAGAACGCGCAGGCCGCGCTCTCCGTCGCCGACCGCGCGTACGTGCTTGAAACGGGCCGCATCACGCTCTCCGGCACCGGCAAGGAGCTCATGGCGAGCGACGCCGTCCGCAAGGCCTACCTCGGCGGTTAAATCCCCCGCAAATGCAAAGAGTCATCCGAAAGGATGGCTCTTTTTTTGTACAGTTTCGCCGCCGTGCAAAATTTCCGCCCAACCTACTGCACATTTGCCAAAGATATGGTATACTGACAGAACATGACACAGGATCGGAGGGATCGGATTGTTCAAAATTCTCATTGCGGAGGATGACCGCGAGCTGCGCCAGCTCTTCGCCCATGTGCTCACCAAAAACGGCTACACTGTCCTCGGCGTCTCCAACGGCGAAGAGGCGCTTGCCGCGCTCGAGCAGAGCTATTACGATCTCATCATCTCCGACATCATGATGCCGAAGATGGACGGCTACGAGCTGGTGCGCTCGATTCGCGAGAGCGGTTCGTCCATCCCCATTATGATGATCACCGCCAAGGACGCCTTTGACGACATGCGCCTCGGCTTCCTCTCCGGCAGCGACGACTATATGGTCAAGCCCATCAACATCGGGGAAATGGTGCTGCGCGTGAGCGCGCTGCTGCGCCGCGCCCAGATGGCGAGCGAGCGCCGTCAGGTCATCGGCAGCACGGTGATGGAGTGCGACTCGCTCAGCGTCACCGTCGACGGCGAGAGCATGGTGCTGCCGCAGAAGGAATTCATGCTGCTCTACAAGATGGCGTCGTTCCCCGGCCGCATCTTCACGCGCCAGCAGCTCATGGACGACATCTGGGGCTATGATTCCAGCACCGACACCCACACCGTCGATGTCCACATCGCGCGCCTGCGCGAGCGCTTCCGCGACAATCCCGACTTCAAGATCGTCACGATGCGCGGCGTGGGATATAAGGTGGTGCGCACATGAAAAAGCGGCGCAACAAATTTCTCGACATCCGCGTGCAGTTCTTCTTCATCAGCATGGCGGGCTTTATCGGCGTGGCGCTGCTCGCCGCGCTCGCGGCCTGGGGACTTGAGCATCTCGGCGTCAACGTGCCGATGTTCGTGTGGCTGCTCATCTTCACGCTGCTGCTCGGCAGCGCGACGGTGGCGGGCTTTTCCATCGCGTTCTTCGCGCCCATCTCGCGCCTGTCGCGCGCGATGAAGGAGGTCGCGGGCGGCAACTTCCGCGTGCATGTGGAGACGAAGAGCGTCTTTCGCGATATCCGCGACAGCTTTGACAGCTTCAACCTTATGGTCAGCGAGCTGAACGCGACCGAGACCCTGCAGACCGACTTCATCTCGAACGTCTCGCACGAGTTCAAAACGCCCATCAGTGCGATCGAGGGCTACGCCTCGCTTTTGCAGGAGCACCAGCAATCCCCCGAGGAGCAGGCGGAGTACATCGACAAGATTCTCTTCAATACGCGCAGGCTTTCCGCCCTCGCGGGCAACATTCTGCTGCTTTCTAAGCTCGACAGCCAGTCCATTCATCCCCAGCGCTCGCGCTTCCGCCTCGACGAGCAGGTAAGGCAGTGCATTCTGGCCCTTGAGCGCAAGTGGACGGAAAAGGATGTCGACTTCGACGTCGACCTCGATTCCGTCGACTTCACGGGCTATGAAGGACTCTTACAGCATGTGTGGATGAACCTCATCGACAACGCCGTCAAGTTCGGCCCGCGCGGCGGCCTGATCCGCATGCGACTCATCGAGGAAGACGGCAGCGTGCTCTTCACCATCGACAACGAGGGCAAAAGCATTCCCGACGAGGATAAGTCCCGCATTTTTAACAAATTCTATCAGGGGGACAGCTCGCACGAATCCGAGGGCAACGGCCTCGGCCTTGCGCTTGTGCGCAAGATCGTCGCCATCCACGGCGGCGAGGTCTGGGTCGAGGACCCGGTGAACGGCGGCTGCCGCTTCGCCGTGCGCCTGCCGGTAGAGAAGTGACCGCCATTTTTCAACAAAAATTGAGATTCTCTTCATCATTTGTTCGAAACTCTATGCTATATTAAATCTTAATAGCCGCAGAGACGGCTTTTCCCCGGCGCAGTGTCCCTGCGTCGGGCTTTTATCACGGGATAAGGAGAGGTGACGATGGGCTTTCTGCGCTGCTGCGTTTATTACGGAATTTTAGCCGTCGTGTCGTTTTTCATCGGGCGGCTGCTGCCAAAATCCTGGTTCCACGGCGACAAATTCCCCTACCGCTGCGCGAACTGGGAAGCAAAGCTCTTCCGCTTTCTGCGCGTGCACGAGTGGCAGGACAAGGTGCCCGACATGAGCAAGATCGTCCCCAAGCTCATCCCCGCCAAAAAGCTGGGCACGAACTTTCGCGCGCAGCTTCCGCGCATGATCGAAGAGACCTGCGTCGCTGAGTTCACGCACTTTGTGCTCATCCTGCTCGGCTTTTACGCACTGCGCCTCTGGCCCGGAACGGGCGGCGCGGTCGTCACCGCCATCTATATTCTATTCGGCAACCTGCCGTTTCTCATCATTCAGCGCTACAACCGGCCGCGGCTGCAAAAGCTTCTCGCCGCGCAGCAGCGCCGGAGCAGACGCAACCAAGAAGAACAACAGTAAAGGATCGGATCTTTTTATGAAAGTTTTGATTTTAAGCTGCAACACCGGCGAGGGGCACAACTCCTGCGCCGCGGCGCTCGAGGAGGAGTGCCGCAACCAGAACATCCCCTGCGACACCGAGGACGCGCTGCGCTTCATCTCGCCCGAGGTCTCGCGCTTTATCTCGAACTGGCATGTGCGCATCTACCGCCACGCGCCGGGTCTTTTCCGCGTGGGCTACCGCGCGGCGGAGGATCATCCCGCGCAGTTTCACGAGGGCTCCGCACTCTACCGCTACCTGACGCAGGGCGCGGAAAAGCTCTGCGGCTTCATCGCCGGCAGCGGGTACGACACGGTCATCTGCACCCACACGTTCGCGGCGCTGATGGTCAGTGAGGTCGTGAAGACGCACCTGCCAAACCTCAAGACCTGCTTCATCGCCACGGACTACACCTGTTCGCCCAGCGTGAAGGACAGCTCGCTCGACCGCTACTTTATCCCTGCCTCATCGCTCTCGGGCGATTTTCTCGGCGGCGGCGTGACGAGCGAACGCCTGCGCGCCTGCGGCATCCCCGTGCGCCAGATGTTCCGCTCCAGCGTGCGCAAGGAGGACGCCAAGCGCGTGTTCGGCATCCCCGAGGGTCACAAGCACCTTGTGATGATGTGCGGCAGCATGGGCTGCGGCCCCATCATGAGCATCGCGCGCCGCATCGGGCGCAATTTGCCGGACGATCAGGACCTTACCATCGTCTGCGGCACGAACAAGCAGCTCTACCGCCGGCTCCAGCGCCGCTTCTATGATGCGAAAAACGTCCACGTCCGTTCGTATGTGAAGGACATGGCACTTTTGATGGACTCTGCCGACCTCTACCTCACAAAGCCCGGCGGCATCAGCGTGACCGAGGCGGCCTCGATGCGTCTGCCGATGGTGTTCATCGACGCGGTCGCGGGCTGCGAGGAGTACAACAAGGATTTCTTCCTGCGCACGGGCGGCGCGGTCACGGGGCAGACGCCCAAGGAGATCGCGCGCACGAGCCTGCGCCTGCTCAGCGACGAGCATACGCTCGAAAAGATGGGCGACGCGCTCGACGCCGCCGTGCCGCACAACGCCGCGGCCAACATCCTCTCTGAGATGAGTGAAGTCGAGGAGGAGAAGGAGGAAGACCTCGCATGATCAAACCCAGCGTTGACTACCGCCAGTTCCGCTTCAGCAGACTGAACACGCCGGAGTTCTCCCACGTGTGGCTGCTGCTCTACTGGCCGCTTTTCGGCCTCGGCTTTTCGTATGTCGAGCGCTTCTACCCCGTGGCGCACTACATCAACATGCACTGCGCGCTCGACGATCTGATTCCCTTTAATGAATGGTTTCTGATCCCCTACCTGTTCTGGTTTGTGTACCTCATCGGCGCGGTGGCCTACACGTTCTTTTTCGACGTGCCGGGCTTTCGCCGCATGATGCGCTTCGTGATGATCACCTACTCGGTGACGCTCATTATCTATTTCCTCTTTCCCACCTGTCAGATGCTCCGGCCTGAGGTCTTCCCGCGCGACAATGCCCTCACGCGCTTCATCGCGGGGTTCTACGTGTTCGACACGAACACGAACGTCTGCCCGTCGCTGCATGTCATCGGCTCGATGGCGGCATTTTTCGCTTTCTGGTATGCGCCCATCTTCTCCAAGCGCGGCTGGCGCATCGCCTCGACCGTTGCAGCATTTTTTATCAGCATTTCCACCGTCTTTATGAAGCAGCACTCCATTCTGGATGTCGCCGCAGCCATCCCGCTGTGCGCGATCGGGTATTATTTCGCCTACGTCAGAACGTCGAAAAAGTCCCGCGCCGCCGTGCCGGACATCACAAGATAAGAAAATGCATCCGCAGAAGCGCTGATCGCTTCTGCGGATGCTTCTTTTATACGGCTCTTCCGCCGTTTTATTTTGCATATATTCGCGCATAATTGCATACTTTTGTGAATTTTCGGCTTTTCGCATGCATATTTGTGCACTTTGCATAGAGAGGCGTCGAAAGTTCTGGCATTTTTTGAGTTTTTAATCGTTGACAATGAATAAGTAAACATTTATACTAGCGCTATCGTTTCTGAAGCGTATGAAAATTCGTTCAACGATCAAACATTATACAAGATGGAAAGAAATTGAAAAAGGAGCTATCAACCATGAAAAAGTTTACTGCACTGATGCTGGCTCTGATGATGAGCCTTTCGCTGGTCGCCTGCGGCAATAAGACCGACGACAGCAACAACGCCGATGATGCCAACACCGACAACAACACCGAGCAGACCGGCGGCACGCTGGTGCTCGGCACCTCCGCTGACTACGCCCGTACGAGTTCATGTATGCCGATGACAACGGCAACATGCAGTACGCCGGTATCGACATTTCCGCCGGTCAGTACATCGCCGATGAGCTGGGCATGGAGCTTCAGGTCGAGAACATGAGCTTTGACTACCTGCTCACCTCCCTTGCCAAGGGCGACTTTGATATCGTCATGGCAGCCATCGAGGTCACGCCCGAGCGTCTCCAGTCCGCTGACTTCTCCGATCCCTACTACACCGACCTGCCGGCCATGATCCTTGTCAAGGCTGACGCCGCCGATCAGTACAACACCCTCGCCGACTTCGCCGGCAAGAGCGTCGGCGCACAGACCGCCACCACCAAGGAGGCCGTCGTCACCGATCAGATGGAAGGCGCGAACCTCGTCTCCCTCTCCCTCGTGACTGACCTTGTCAACGAGCTTGTCTACGGCAAGGTCGACGCGATCGTCGTCGACGGCGCTGTCGCCGAGCAGTACGCCGAAGCCAACCCCGATCTGGCCATCGCTCCCGCCTCTTCCGAGCTCGGTGAAGCGATGCCCTACTGCATCGCTGTTGCCAAGGGCGACCCCAAGGGCCTGCTGCCCGGCATCAACGAGGCCATCGCTAAGATGACTTCCGAGAACAAGATGGAAGAATTCATCGCCGCTGCCGATGAGCTGAGCGGCAAGGCCGTCGAGGTCACCGCGGACGCTCCTGCGGCCTAAGTTCTCCCCTTTAACTACGCTCTCTTCTCACTATCTCTCATAGCCAATGAGCAAAGCCCCAAATGGCTTTGCTCATTGGCGTCTCTTAATGAAAAGAGGCGAGCCTCTTTTCATTAAATCCTCACTCCACTCTGTGCCTCGCCCCCGCAAGCGGGTGCTTCGACACTCGCTCCGCGCAAAGTGTTTTTTGCCACGCGCATGTCGTGGCAAAAAACGAGCAAGATTTTTTCGCGCTGGCAGTGCGAAACTCTGCGAGGCTTATCCCAGCTAAATCACACATCTGAAAGGAGATCTCTCCCATGGATCTTGCCACGCGGTGGAGCAACCTCTTTGCCGGCATGTCGCCGGCGTCGTTCTTTAACTTTTCCTTTTTGCCGAAATACGGCGTCTACTTTTTGCAGGCGCTCGGCTACACGCTGCTGCTGGCCGTCATCTCGGTCCTGCTGGCGGTCATTCCGGCGCTGCTGCTCGCGTTCATGCGCCTGAGCAAGAATAAGTTTGTGCGCGGCATTTCCGGCGCGTACATCGCGATCTTCCGCTCTACGCCGCTGCTCGTGCAGCTCTCGATCATCTACTTCGGTCTCTTTGGCGCGATCTCCATCCCGCGCCTGTACATCTTCGGCTTTATCGACATTTCCCGCTTCATCCCCGGCGTTGTGGCCCTCGCGCTCAACAGCTCGGCCTATGTCGCCGAGATCTTCCGCGCGGGCATCCTCGCCGTGGACGCAGGGCAGACCGAAGCCGCGCGCTCGCTGGGTCTATCCTCCGTGCAGGCGATGAAGCTCGTCGTGCTGCCGCAGGCCATCAAGAATGTCCTGCCCGCGCTCGGCAACGAGGTCGTCACCATGGTCAAGGAATCGTCCATCTGCTCCACGCTCGGCATGGTCGAGCTGATGTTCGCCGCGAAGACCGTGGCGACCTCTACCTACATTTCCCTCGCGCCTTACGTGCTGGCGGCGCTGATGTATTTCTGCATCACCTACCCCGCCGGCAAGGCGATCGAAGCGCTCGAAAGGAGGATGCGTCGTGGCGACAAGCACTAATTCTCTCATCCGCGTGACGGACGTCTGCAAGGAGTACAACGGCGGCAGCGTCCACGCGCTCTCCCACTGCAATTTAAGCGTGAAAAAGGGCGAGGTCGTGGCCATCATCGGCCCCTCCGGCAGTGGCAAATCGACTCTGCTGCGCTGCCTGAACCTTCTCGAGCAGCCGACCTCCGGCACCATTTACTTCAAGAATGTCGCCCTCAACGGCAAGAAGGTCAACTTGGACCTCCACCGCCGCGAGATGGGCATGGTGTTCCAGCACTTCAACCTCTTCCCGCATATGACGGTCAAGAAGAACATCACCCTCGCACCCGTCAAGCTGGGGCTCAAGTCCCAGGCGGAGGCCGACGCACAGGCCATGGCGCTGCTTGAGCGCATCGGCCTTGCCGACAAGGCGAACGAGTATCCCGCGATGCTCTCCGGCGGCCAGAAGCAGCGTATCGCCATCGTGCGCGCGCTCGCCATGGCGCCCGAGGTCATGCTCTTCGACGAGCCGACCTCCGCGCTTGACCCCGAGATGGTCGGCGAGGTGCTCGACCTCATGCGCGACCTTGCCAAGGACGGCATGACAATGGTCGTCGTCACGCATGAGATGGGCTTCGCGCGCGAGGTCGCCGACCGCGTCGTCTTCATGTCCGAGGGCGCGATCATCGAAGAGGGCTCCCCCGCCGATCTCTTCGACCACCCGCAGAGCGAAAGACTGCAATCGTTCCTCGCAAAGGTCCTGTAATACTTCAAAAAAGCGGCTGAGCCACTTTTTTGAGAAAGTTGCACTTCGCTTTTGTGCCTACGAGCGCAAAACTCTGCGAGGCTTTTAAAAAAGGCGTCCGGCCACTGGCCGGACGCCTTTTTGTTGTCGGTATACTGTTTTACATCTTCTCCGGTGCGGAGCAGCCAATGACCTTGAGGCCGTTGGCAAGCACCTGGCGCGTCGCAGCGGCGAGCTTGAGGCGCGCGTCGATGACGGCCTCGTCCTCGCCCTTGATGCGGCAGGCGTTGTAGAACTTGTGGAACGCCGCGGCAAGACGCATGAGATAGCGGTTGATATAGCTCGGGTCGTAGTCGCGCGCCGCCATGCGGATCTCCTCGGCGAAGGAGGAAAGCTCCTTGATGAGCGCGCGCTCCGCCTCGCTGTTCAGGAGGGACAGATCCACCGCGCCGGACTTGACACTGTGGCCCTCTTCCTCGAGTGCCTTCAGGAGGCTGCAAATGCGCGCGTGCGCGTACTGGATGTAGTAGATGGGGTTCTCGCTGTCCTCGCGCACGGCGAGGCCGAGGTCGAATTCCATCTGCGTGTCGGGCTTGGCATTGAAGAAGTAGCGGCAGGCGTCGACAGGAATTTCATCGAGCAGGTCGGAGAGCGAAATGGTCTTACCCGTGCGCTTGGACATACGCACGACCTCGCCGTCGCGCACGAGCTTGACGAGCTGCATCAGCACGATGTCGAGACGGTTCGTGCCGTCGAGGCCCAGCGCGTCCATCGCGCCCTTCATGCGGGCCACGTGGCCGTGGTGGTCAGCGCCCCAGATGTTAATGACCTTGTCGAAGTGACGCACGGCGAACTTGTTGCGGTGATAGGCAATGTCGCCGGCAAAGTAGGTGTAGAAGCCGTTGGCGCGGCGCAGAACGTCGTCCTTGAGGTCGAGCTTGTCGATGTCCTCATCCTTCTTGCCCTGCTTGCGGTACTGCTCGCGCATGATGTCGGCGGTCTTGAGCCAGAGCGCGCCTTCCTTTTCATACGTCCAGCCGAGCTTATGAAGCTCCTCGACGGTGTCTTTGACATAGCCGCTGTTGTGCAGCGAGGACTCGAAGAACCATTCGTCGAACTTGATGCCGTAGCGCTCGAGGTCGCTCTTCATTTTCGGAATGTTGCGCTCCAGGCCAAAGCGCGCCATATCGGCGTGGCGCTCCTCGACGGACTTTTCCAGATAGCTGTCGCCGTGGACATCGTAGAAGGCCTTGGCGAGCTCGCGGATGTCGTCGCCGTGGTAGCCGTCCTCGGGGAACTCGATCGCATCCTCGCCCTTGATAAGCTGGATGTAGCGTGCTTCGATGCTCTTGGCGAACTTTTCGATCTGGTTGCCAAAGTCGTTGACGTAGAACTCGCGCCACACGTCCGCGCCCGACCAGTCGAGCACCTCGGCGAGCGTATCGCCCAGCACGCCGCCGCGAGCGTTGCCCATGTGCATGGGGCCCGTGGGGTTCGCGGAGACGAACTCGACCATGTACTTCTTGCCGTCCAGCCAGTTGTCGCGGCCGTAGTCGCCCTTCTCCTCCTCAACGGCGGTCAGGACGTCGGCGTACCACTTGTCGCCGAGGCGGAAGTTCAGAAAGCCGGGGCCCGCGATCTCGACGCTCGTAAAGTACGTGTCGCTCAGGTCCATGTGCTCGGTCAGAATTTTCGCGACCTCGCGGGGATTCTTGCGCATGGCCTTGGACGCGGCCAGGCAGAACGTCGTCGTATAGTCGCCGTTGGCGGTATCCTTGGGGATCTCCACGGCGGGGATGGTCTGCACGCCCTCGGGCAGCAACCCCTCCCGCACAGCCGCGCGATAAGCCGCCGCCGTCAGCTCGGCGATCTGGTTCTTTGCGCTGCGGATCATATTCATAGCAATTTCTCCTCTATCCTTCGCGGTTTTACCCAAACGGCGCGGCACATTCGCCCGAAATCGCCCCATGGGGATACTTTTTTGCAATTATACTATATTTAATGGCAGAAAACAAGGGAATCCGGTAAGAAATCTGCCGCGTCTCCATCACGGGCAAACGCAGGCGCGGCAAGGCCTTTCCCGCGATAAAAATCGCTGGTCCAGAAAGAGAATATTTTCGTGTCCAGTTGGGCGCGGCAGAGGCGTTTTGACGGCGCGGTGCGCCCGTCTTGCAGGGCCACTGTGCCGCCTGTCAGCGTTTTATCACAGACCAGTATGCATTTCTCTCCGCGTGCCAGTGAGCGCCGCAAAATCGCGCCTCTCTTGCTTTTTTAACCAAAAATAATATAATGGCGATAGCATTATTTAGATGCTTTTGAGAGATTTTGAGAGTAAAACGATAAAAGGAGGACTATCCCATGCCCGTTAATCTGAAAGGCCGTTCGTTCCTGACGCTGAAAGACTTCACCCCCGACGAGATCCGCTACATGCTCAATCTCGCCGCTGACCTCAAGGCCAAAAAGCGCGCCGGCATCCGTGGCAACCTGCTCGCCGGCAAGAACATCGTGCTGCTGTTTGAAAAGACCTCTACCCGCACCCGCTGCGCGTTCGAAGTCGCCGCTTACGACGAGGGCGCGAACGTCACCTTCCTCGATTCCAAGTCCTCCCAGATGGGCAAGAAGGAAACGATGGTCGACACCGCCAAGGTCCTGGGCCGCTTCTACGACGGCATCGAGTACCGCGGCTATGACCAGAAGGTCGTCGAGGGTCTCGCCGCCAACGCGGGCGTTCCCGTTTGGAACGGCCTGACCGACGTTGACCACCCCACCCAGGCGCTCGCCGATATCCTGACGCTGATGGAGAACACCAAGAAGCCTCTGAGCAAGTGCAAGCTCGTCTTCTGCGGCGACACGCGCAACAACGTCGCCTACTGCCTCATGTACATCTGCGCCAAGCTCGGCATCCACTATGTCGGCTGGGGCCCGAAGGAGCTTGCGCCCGCCGCTGACGTCGTCGAGTACTGCCGCGAGGTCGGCAAGGAGACCGGCGCCGTCGTCGAGTACGGTGAGGACAAGGAGCTGCTCAAGGGCGCTGACGCTCTCTACACCGATATTTGGGCTTCCATGGGCGAAGAGGACAAGATCCCCGAGCGCGTCAAGCTGCTCACCCCCTACAAGGTCACGGGCGAGGTGCTCAAGGCTACGGAGAATCCCGACTGCATTTTCCTGCACTGCCTGCCCTCCTTCCACGACTTCGACACCACGATGGCTGCTTCGCAGAAGGAGCTCGGCTATGACATCCGCGAGGTCACGGACGAGGTCTTCCTCTCCCCCAACTCCAAGGTCTTCGACGAGGCGGAGAACCGCATGCACACCATCAAGGCCGTCATGGTCGCGACGATCGGCAACGTGTAATTGCTGCAAAAACGATAAAAAGAATGGGAACGCCGAGCGTTCCCATTCTTTTTCATTTTTTACTTTTCAAGCTGGGACCAGTCGCGGGTCTCGCGCAGCGCCGTCCACTGCTCGTCGGCAGCGGCCCACTTGGCATTGCGCTCGTAGTCATGGCTGTTGGTCGCCTCCTGCATCGCAAAATAGAACCAGTCGCCCGGGTTCGCGTCGGGCCAGATCTGCATCACGCCGCGCGAGAGCAGATGGCTCTCCTCGGACGGGACACGGTCGAGCACGCGGTTGATCATCGTGGCGGTCTCGGCACGGGTGATGTTGCGCTGGGGGCCGAACGTACCGTCGGGATAACCCGCGATCCAGCCGTTGCCCGCGGCGAGCTTGATATACGCCTCCGCCCAGTGGCCCGCGATGTCAGAGAAGCGGCTCTCGCTCTTGTCGAGCTTGGCGAACAGCGAGATAATCTTTGCCATCTCCGCGCGCGTGATGGGCGCGTCGGGGCGGAACGTGCCGTCGGGATAGCCGTCCACGATGCCGGCCTTCGTCATGGTGGAAACCGCGGTGTTATACCACGCATCAGACGCCACGTCGGTATATCCGTTGGTCTTGGTCAGGTTCGCGCTGCGGCTCTCCTCCGTCAGCAGGCGGAAGAAGATGGTCGTCGCCTCGGCGCGGGTGATCTGGCCGTTCGGCTGCACCGTGCCGTCGGGATAACCGATGATGTAGGCGAAGTGGTCGTCCGTGTTCAGACCGAGCGCATCATCGTCTTCAATCTCCACGGTGGGCTTGGAGGGGGTGGGCGTGTGCTTCCTTGCAAAGGTAGCGTGGATCGTGTGGTTCTCCACCACATCTTCAAACGTGTACGTGCTCACCGCGCCGACGCTTACGCCGTCCACCAGCACGTCCTTGATGCGGTAGCCGGAATCGGGCGTGATGGTAAAGGTATGATCCTCGCCCTTGGATACGATGACTTCATCCGCGGGGGTGATCGCACCGTGCTCGCCAGCCGTTGCGGTGATGATGCGAACTTCATCGACCTTGACCTGCAACGTATAATAATTTCTTACGGTTGCAACATCCTCACCGGAGCCAAAGTGGATGAAGTTGTTACTGCTCTGATAAAAACGTACCGGATTACCATCTTTTACGATGTAACCGCAAATTTCAACCAGATAGTAGTTGTGGTCTGTTCGGGCATGATCCGTTTTCGTGATCGGAATGATATTATCCTTTACCCAGACACGCTGCAGTTCTCTATCTGTTTCGGCCTTAGAAAACAGCTTCGGTTCTTCCGTGCTGCGAGGGCCGTTTACGGTCATCGCTGTGCCGTTATCAGCAAAATATCCTTCGTCCCACCAGCAATACTCAAAGTAGACATACTCGTCTTCTTCATTGCCCTGCTCCGAGAGCAGCAGCGGATGAGATACCTGTACACCGAGAGTATGCTCCTTGCCGTCGCCGATGGTCACGGTGAAGGGCTGGTCAGCATCAACCGGCTTGGATTTTCCATCCACAAGGTAAGAGATTGTGGGGTTCTGTAAAACATAGGTGCCCTGACCGGATGTTACTCTAACAGTTCCATCCGAGCGAGGTGTAACATTAAGCGGTTTATCATTCTGTAACGTAAACGCTTTATTTGCGTTATCTGTTCCCGACCATCCGCCGATATAGTCGTAACCGGGTTTCTGTTCTGCGGAGGAAGCGGGGGCTTCCGGCAACGCATAACTGTTATCGAACTCCCAAAATCCGGTGGTTGCATTCTTCTGATAGCCAAGCAGTCGATAGTTGAGGTGATACTCCGATTCCCAATTATAGTTAATGAAAAACTTAACTTCAACCGGATAGGTCATTGCATTACGTTCCGTAGAGCTATATTCCTTAAAACTCTCATAGGTTGATTTATCCGGGAAGATTATCATGCAGTTTGTTCCATCGGGAATGCGGATCGCGCTGGAATCATATACCGATCCGCCACCCCATACATCATATTTTTTGTTTATGATGATCTGCGTGATATGCTTATCGTAAAAAGCGCCCTCGCCAAGTGTTGCTACGCTGGCAGGAATAATAATCTTGGCATCTACTCCATCAGCAAAGCAGTTCTTGAACGTATTATTGCCGATATGCTTCAGAGTCTCCGGCAGCGCAAATACGACACCTTCCGGAGAACCGGCCAGTCGCATGACCTTCAAAGATCTGCAATCCGTGAATACGGAAGCGCCGTCCGAATTACCAAGGCTTGTCAACGTATCAGGGAAAATAAAGGTTTCCAAGGATGTGCAATCGCCAAACGCAAATTTGCCGATGGTTTTTACTTTGGTATTGGACAGGTCAACAGATGCCACCGGAGAATACTGAAACGCCTGATTGTCGATCTTCTCCAGATTGATTGCCTTGCTAAAATCGACAGTTGCAACTTGAGGATGATTTTCAAGGCCTGCATTTCTTGCTTTAAAAGCGTTTTGACCGATACTCGTCACCGCTATGCCGTCAATTTTCTCAGGAATGGTAACAGAAAGCTGCTTATCCTTATTTTGGGCAAGCCAATCCTCATCAATGCCCTTGATCACGCCCTTATCTTTGTCAAAAATCAGCTTCTTCTCAGGGACTTCCATTCGTCCCTCCGCCTCAAGCTCTTCGTCCTCGGTGTCCGTATTCTGCACCGCAGCTGCACTTACCGAGGCGTTATCACGAGCATACGTGCTCGTGACGTTTTTACCGTAAAAACGTGCTTCCCCGTCTTCCGCCATTGCGCTGACCGGCAGGAGCGAGAGGGTCATCATCAGCACTAAGACCCATGTGAGACAGCGCTTGCCGAACTTCTTCTCTCTCATAAAAAAATCCTCCCTCTTGTCCCTGTGGACCCGAGAAAGGAAAGTTCTCCGTCTTAGGCAACCCGGCTGTCGTGCGGCTCATGGCCGTTTAGACCCATAGCTTTGCGGCACCGGTTTTCGCCGGCTGTGCCTTTGTCTGTACGCTTTGCCCCACTTTCGCGAGCCGCACAGATCATTCGATTGATAAATTTATTATAGCACTCAAAAAGTAATCTTCAAGCGGAATCCCGTCGAATTTTGTCGGCAGTAAAACTTTTAATACCTGTTGAGTTTTGTCGCGTTTCAGAAATACCTTGCGGTTTAATCGGTTTTATGACAGAACAGGAGGGGCGGATCGCTCCGCCCCCTGTCCTCTCTCAATCTCGTCTCTCTCGTTCACTTGCAGTACTGGCGCAGATCATAGCACAGGCGCTCGGCCTCCTGTTCGCCGCGGGCGACGATCGCCACGGAGTCGTTGCCGGAGATGCAGCCGAGCATATCGGGCAGCTTCATCGCGTCGATAGCCGCGCCCGCCGCGTCGGCGAGCCCCGGCAGCGTCTTGAGCAGCACAACGATCCCCGCATAGTCCACGCCCACGCTGCACTCATTCAAAATGAGCTTCAGGCGCTTCGTGTTGTCGATGTGGTCGGCCTTGCCGGATACGGCGTAGCGGCTGCGGCCGCCGCCGATCGGCTCCTTATAAAGGTACAGCTCCTTGATATCGCGCGAGACGGTCGTCTGCTTGCTCTCGATGCCGCACTCGGCGAGACGCGCGATGAGCTCCTCCTGCGTCTCGATATTGTACTTTTCGATCAGCTCCAGGATCTTCTCTTGTCGCTTGCTCTTCATGGCTCTCTCCCATTTTCCTCCGCCCGGCCAGCTGCCGGCGCGGATGAGCTCTTCTCTCGTTCTGCGGTGGAATTTTTTACAGGTCGTCGCGGTTGACGGGGCAGGACATGCAGCGCGGGCCGCCGCGGCCGCGCGACAGCTCGGCAGACGGCACGGTCAGCACGTCGAGGCCGTGCTTTGCGAGCAAGTCGTTCGTCACATAGTTGCGCTCATAGGTGATGACGCGGCCCGGCGCGATACACAGCGTGTTCGAGCCGTCGTTCCACTGCTCGCGCTGCGCGGCCATCAGGTCGCCGCCGCCGCAGCGGATCAGGTCGACCGCGGGCAGCTTGAGCTCGAGGGCCAGAATGTCCTTGAGCTCTTCCTTGATCGCGCCGAAGCGGAGCTCGCCGTGCTCGTCGAGCGTCATCTCATAAACGCTCAGCGGGCCCTCGATCTCGGGATGGATGGTGAACTTATCATAGTCGACCATCGTGAACACGGTGTCGAGGTGCATGAACGCGCGCGTCTCGGGAATGTCGAAGGCGAGCACCTTCTTAAAGTCGGAATTTTGCAGAAGATTGCGCGCAAACGTCTCCGCGCCGGAGACCGTCGTGCGCTCGGACAGGCCGACGGCCACGATGTCCTTGGACAGCACGAGCACGTCGCCGCCCTCGATCGAGTAGCTGTCGGACAGGTCGTACCACATCTTGTTGTCCTGCGCGGCAAAGTCGCGGTTGTAGAGGAACATGTACTTTAAGAGCAGACTCTCGCGCTTGCGCGCGGGGGTATGCATGCGGTGGATGTTGATGCCCTCGCCCACGCAGGCGCCGGGGTCGCGGGTGAAGTACAGGTTCGGCATCGGGTCGGAGACGAACGGATAGTCGTCGTCGACTAAGTCCATCAGCGACGTCGGCTGCTTGGTGGCGACCTCGCAGCGCTTGATGCCCGCGATCATCTTCGTCACCATCTGCTTGGGCGGCATGTCGAGAAGTAAGCTCGTCATGCTCGCGCGCAGTCCCTTGGCGTGGATCTTGCTGATGTTCAAAAAGTCGTTGACGAGCTGGATCTGGCGCGCGGGGTCGGCGATGGCCTTGGCGACCTCGTCGACATAGTAGATGACCTCGACGCCGTTTTCGCGCAGGACCTCGGCAAAGCGGTCGTGCTCCTCCTGTGCGACCTTTAAGTACGGGATGTCGTCAAACAGCAGGCGCTCGAGCGTCGCGGGCGTCAGCGATTCCAGCTCCTCGCCGGGGCGGTGCAGCAGCACCTTGTTGAGCTTTCCGATCTCGGAAAAGTTATGAATGCCTGAATACATAAGTCGTGCTCCCTTTCCCGGGATGCCGGCGGCTCTCTCATCGACCGCCCGTACATCCCGACCTGTTTTCCCTGTCCGCGCCGCCGGAACGCTCCCGACGGTCCGCGGATCGTTTTACCGTTATTACGCAGTAAAGTATACACTTTCAAAAGGCGCTTGTGATGTATCAGTGCTTTTGCCATTTCGTGTACCAGTCACTCCTCCAGTTCTTCTTCCAGCGCTTTGCGCAATACCTCCATGCCGCGCTCCAGTCGCTCGTAGGATTCATAGGAGTAGTTGATGCGGATATGGTCGCGCCCGCCGTTCTTGCAGGGGTAAAAAACGTATCCGGGGATCAGCGTGACGCCCATGTTGTAGGCCCTGCGGATAAACTGCTTGCTGTCCACCCCGTCCGGCAGCCTGCACCAGACATATACGCCGCCTCTCGGCTTTGTATAACTCACGCCGAGCGGCGCAAGCTCGTCGAGCTTTTGGCATACCAAATCTCGATTCGTGCGGTAGACGTCGCGAAATTTTAAAAGCGACGTGTAGTAAATGCCGTCGTCCAGGTACATGCCGAGGATCTTTTGCGTCATCCAGTCTGAGGCCATCAGCCGCACGGAGACGAGGTAGCTCAGCGCGCGGATAAAATCGCGGTTACCCGTGATGAAAGCAAGGCTCAGTCCCGGGATGAACGTGAGTGAAAACGAATAGATGTAAATGACGTTGCCCATCGTGTCGAACGCCTTGATGGGCGGGGGCTTATCGCCGTCGTAGACGAGTTCGCTCGCCGCGTCCTCCTCCACGATCGGCACGCGGTAGCGGTTCGAGAGCTCAACGATCTTCTTGCGCCGCTCGAGCGACAAAATGTTTCCCGTCGGGTCGTGATAGCTTGAATTGACGAAGATGAGCCGCGGGCGCGTCTGCGTGAGTAAGCTTTCGAGCACCTCGCAGTTCATGCCGTTCTCGTCGACGGGAACGGTCAAAATTTTCGCGCCCGCAAGCTCCATCACACGGTACATATCAGGGTGGACGGGCTCCTCCATCACGACGCTGTCGCCGGGCTTGACGAGCAGCGTCACGATAAAGTCGAGCGCCTGATTCGTCTCCGAGAGGATCTGAATTTCGCCCGAGGACGCTTTCACGCCCTTCGTGCCGAGGAAGGCCACGAGCTTCTGCCGCAGGAATTTATCACCCTTATAGGGGCTGAAAAAATACTGGCACGGGCCGCTGCCCGTGAGCAGTGTCGCAATGTCGCCCGCGACACGCTCGGACGTGTACACCTCGCGCGAGGCGACGCCGCTGCCGAGGGAATAGTGGCTCTCGTCCGTAAAGCGCTGAAACAGGTCGTCAAATGTTTTTTCCATGTCGAGGTACTTTTCCGCCACCTCGCTGACCCAGTTGACACGGCCGGGCTGCGCGCCCTCGCCGCCCCTTTCGTCCTGCGCATCCTTTTCGTTGTTTGCCGCGGCCACGATGTAGCCCACACCCTGGCGCGACTCGATCCACGCGTCGCTCTTGAGCTCGCTGTAGGCCTTGACCACGGTGTTGCGGTGCACATCCAAGATCTGCGCGAGCGCGCGCTCGCTCGGCAGCGCGCTCCTGCGGGGCAGCGCGCCGCTGATGATCTGCGACTTGATCTGGTCGGCGATCTGCAGATAGACCGGCACCTTCGAAAACTTGTCGATATTGACTTTCATGGCTTGTTCTCTTCTTTCTCCCGCTTCGCGGCCGCTCTCTCATTTCGGCCGCAGCAGTACATCACGCATGCGGACGCTATCTCTTTTCGCATTTTATCATATGCCGTGCGGTTTTGTACAGTCATTTTTGTGCATGTGATATAAATACGCAAAATAATAAGAGAAGAGACGTCCTTTCGGACGCCTCTTCTCCTTTGGATCAGTGCTTTGAGTAAGGAAAAGCCCTTTTCCTCTTAGAACAGCAGATGTGCGATGGGGCAGACGATCAGCAGGCTGATGATGGTGCGCTCCAGGAAGATGACGAACAGCTCCCAGATGTTGAGAGGAAGCTTGGAGCCGAGGATCAGGCCGCCGACCTCGGAGAGGTAAAGCACCTGCGTGACGGAGACGACCGCGACAATAAACTTGGCCATCTGGCTGGTGGACTCCGCGATC
>OIWO01001199.1_pt1 | contig 22792 bp, 20 predicted proteins | sample 1587641 | NCBI WGS metagenome assembly OIWO01 (sample SAMEA3888924, study PRJEB22519) | human gut metagenome | biome: human gut; feature: human-associated habitat; material: faeces | place: Denmark | collected 2010
CCCCGTAGACCAGCCATAATCTACCCAGTCTCCTGACTGTACTACTTTAACAGCTTCATCTGCCGTCACCAATTTACTCTGGTATTCCTGCGAAAAACCCATTTCTTTCCCTCCTCACAAGATTGTTAAATTTTTACCATACTTGTATACTACCACGATACACCACGAATTACAATATTTATGTATAAGAAAAGGCACCGGATTTGCTCCGGTGCCCATTTATGCCTTATACTATAAAACATTTTATTTTATTGTCTTTGCCAAAGCCAATGTCTTTTCATCGATTCCCAATGCAAGAATATCCTTATCGCTTTTCCCCTGGCGCAAACATTCAACCGCTTTGACCAAAGCATTCTGCCCTTCTTCACGTCCTTCCATACGTCCTCGATTTTCTAATCGTTCTGCAACATCACACATACTTTTCACTTTCCTTCCCGGCATTGCTAGAATTTCTTCATATCTCCGATCACCCGTCATGACGGATAATAATTTTAATACCTCATCCACATGTTTTATTGTCTGCCTATCCTTTGGTATATAATTCTTATCTTTTCGTTTCTCACAGAAAAACTTTGCAACTACTTTAAAATCACTTTGAAACATTTCTATCTGATTATCTGTCAGCCATGCAACATTGACAACAATGATCTTATAATCGTTAATATATTCCTCCATACCTTCCGGTATAGAGAGTAACTCTTTTAACCTTATGGGTTGATCCCATCGTTTATTCGTCCCAAAATACAAAACCAATGTAACTACTGGTAGCATTTGTTCCTGATGCTCCAATAACTGACTTCTATAAGCCGCCCCATCATACGCCATTATCCGAAAAGGCATATTCCTTTCTATTTTTGTCTGGTTCTCAATACCACAGATGGCCAATTCTACATTACAATCTTTCCATCTTTTTAAGACATCTCTTTCCTGTTCATGGATCGCAGCATCATTTGCCCTATATTGTGAATGCACCGCCAGATCTTCCAATGCACTTGGCATCACACGCTGTTCCCCTTTGAACAAAATCGTATTTATGATATCGGCAAAGACATCATTATAGTCTTCTAAAATCTTTTCTGTTATATCCTTATTTGTCATAACTCACCCCCGCATTTCTTAGGTGCATTATAGCATGGGATAATAACTTTTCCAAGAAATTCTTACTATACTCCAAAAACACCTATCGATATAATACAATAACCATGCAGAAACTACCTTCTGCATGGTTATTACGTTAATCTTAATAGAATTATAACATCGTGAACTCCTACAAAAAGGAATGAAACAAATCTTGAAGATTTTCTAACTGACTCAGCAATATTCCTCCAACAAGGATTGCATATATAAATATTATAATGATCAAGATAATACTTATGATTAGTGCAATCTTTGCAAAAATTCTCGTCTCTTTTTCACAGTCTTCCTTAGAGCAAAGCACAATGATACTGATTACCAACGCAGCAATTTCAGTAAATACACCTCCAAACACGACCCCAACCAAGGCCAATCCCAATGCAATCATACTCAAAATCTTGTTTGTGGACATACTTCCATGTTGCACAGAATGATTCTCTTGATATGGATTTTTCTGTTCATATGGTGCTTCTTGACGTGTACCACAATAAGGGCAGAATGATGCGGATACATCCATTTCTTTTCCACACGATATACAAAATTTTCCCATGTATCATCCCCTCCTATAACAGAATGTATGACTGCAAAAATCTGCCATATCACACACTTCGCATTTCAAATACTCTAATGCTTGTATGCGCAATTCCTCATCAGATGGTAAGTCATAGAATTGAATTTTTGTAATCCCCTGTGGGTTTCTCAATCCATAATCAAGTGATTTCCCATGGCTCGTTTTAATGTAGCGATAAACTTCTGCACCGAAAGAAACAGCGTCGCCTACATGATATTGTTCAAATCCAGTTAATTCCATCCATACATGATCTTCTTTATCGTCATACATAGTTCCATCAGAATACATTCCAGATATATATATCTTTTCAAAGCACACATATTTATTGTTTTTCTTCTGGATTTTCCCCTTAAATTCTAGCGGTATCGAATAATAACATCTTTCAAATGCTCTTTTCACCTGAACTGGGCTAGAAACAACTACTCCTTTTTCTGTGCAAATTGCTGTGTCTGACTCATACAAGGAGTCTTTTTCTTGGTCTTTCATCTTTTTTACCTCCATTTAATAAGTGTCATAATGACCTAACATATTAATGAAGTTTCTATAATTATAACATAACCACAACATCCTTACATAGAATTTTCAAAAACCTGTAATTTCTGATGTACGAATATCCTTATATTTCTCCCAGTGCCTGCCTCGCCTGCAATAGAGCTTCCATGAAATAATCCCGCTCATCCTCTGAAAGTTCCTGCCCCAGCACAGCCTCATAGGAAGTAACAAGCCTTTGCAGTGCATGCTCTCCTCCCGCATTTACATCCAGGATTGCCTCCGCTTCATAAACGGCATTGTAGAACCAGAGCGATGCCTCTTTCGCATCCATCTTCTCCAGATAAAATTCTCCTAGTTCTACGCACACCTCACTACTTGGCGTTCCTGCCATTTCCTTCAATGCAACTTTAAAAAATGCCAATTCATTTCCTGCCATGCGATATGCCCGAAGTAAAATAGCCGCTGCATATGCATGTTGATCCGGGTCACTTTCTGTTTCATAAATACCAGAAAAGTACGGACATGCCTCCAAAAGATCCGCCGCATCTCCTGTCTTGTAAAGTTCCATCGCATACATACGAAGCAGCTTATCGGAAAGCCTGCCATCTCTTATAAGTGCCTTTTGAAAAATGGAAAAATCCCGCTTGCTATGTAGATTCTGTGGCATATGCGTAATCACAATATCACTGTCAAAAACGACCGGATCCAGACGAACGGTCTCATGTACGGGATCAATCCATGTGAAACTTCGTTCCCGTTTAAACAGTTTTGGCCGATATTCTTTTTCTGCATTTAATACCGTATTGTATTCTGTAACCGTGTGATACAGCATCTGCACAATCTCAACTTCCGGTAAAAGAACCTGCTTTAACTGTCGAAAAGCCTCTCTATTTTCTTCATCTAATACTTCATCTGCATCCGGCACATAAATATAATCTTTCGTTGCCTTAGAAAAAGAAAAATTACGCGCTGCCGCAAAATCATCCTGCCAGGCAAAATCATATACCTGGTCTGTATAGCGTGATGCGATTTCTTTGGTCGCATCACTCGAGCCCGTATCTACGATAATAATCTCATCCACAAGATCTGCGACGGAATCCAAACACCTTGCCAGCACTTTTTCTTCATTTTTTACGATCATGCACAAACTGATTGTTGTATCCTGCATCTGTTGCTCCTATCTATGCCTATCCACCATAAACCATATGCTATGCTTGCCAGACTCCTTCTAACGATCCGGGTATTGCTCCTCTACAAATCTGCGCAATACCGGAATGCTTCTCTTGACCTTTTCCGTATCAATGCAGTATGCCATACGGAAATACCCCGGCAAGCCAAAATTATCAGAAGGCACCAAAATCAAATCATATTACTTCGCTTTCTGGCAGAAAATATTTGCATCTTCCTCCAGTGCCTTTGGAAAAATATAAAAGGTACCGCCCGGACGGACCACGGAAAATCCCAGTTCTACCAAGGCATCATACAATAGATTCATATTTGTCTCATAAACAGATAAATCACTCGTCTTGTCAATAACACGCGCCACAGCCAGCTGCACGGAAGACGAAGGGCAATTATGACCTGTTCCACGGCTGATTTGTGCCATCATTGGTACCAACAAATCTGCATCGACCGCCTTTGGATTGACGGCAACATATCCGATACGTTCTCCCGGCAGACTCAGGCTTTTTGAAAACGAATAACAACTAAGCGTATTGTCATAATACTTACTCGGATATGGTATCTCTTTTCCATCAAATACGATTTCGCGGTACGGTTCATCACTAATCAGGAAAATCTCATGACCAAACTCTTTTTCTTTTGCCCACAGCAACTTTGCTAGTCTCTCGATTGTTTCCTCAGAATAAACAACACCTGACGGATTGTTTGGGGTATTGATCAATACTGCCATCACATCTGGCGTAAGCATTTGTTCCAACGCCTCAAAGTGAATTTGAAAATCACTTGTATGCGCAGGCACAACCGATAATTTTGCACCGGTGCCTTCTACATACGGCATGTATTCCGGGAAAAATGGTGCAAATGTAAGCACCGTATCTCCTGGTTTTGTCACAGCTCGCAGCGCATGTGCCAAGGCTCCCGCAGCTCCCGTGGTCATAAAAATATGCTCCATGCCATAGCACATACCGAAACGTCGATTTAAGCTTTCTGCCACTGCCCGCCTTACCGATGGAATGGTTGTAGATGGACTGTAGCCATGCAATTCCATTGGATTCATCATCTGATGCATCTCAATGACTGCCTTGGTATAATCCTCGGCACAAGGCACACTGGGATTGCCCAGACTATAGTCAAAGACATTGTCATACCCAATCTCCTCTCCCCTTTTTGTCGCGTATTCACTCAATTCACGGATAATGGATTTGCCGCCCAACATTGCCTTGTAAATTTCGTTGATCATCTTTTACATCTTTCCTTTCCCACTTGTCTGCTATCAATCTTAAGAAAAAACCGCAGTCTGTTCAGACTGCGGCATGTTTTATTTTATTCCTTCAAACTCATATCCAGCATCTTTTACTGCAGCAGCAAGCACATCCTCAGCTACCGGTGTGCTCATCTTGACCACAACCTCGCATGCTTCATGATCTGCCTTTGCCTCGGTCACACCGTCGATTTTCTCCAGTGCTTCCTTTACATGTGCCTCGCAATGTGCACACATCATTCCCTTTACTTTTAATGTCTCTTCCATATCAAAATTCTCCTTATCTATCTTTTCTTTTTGTTCCGCCTTTGTCTTGTCTTCTATTATAACAGTATCTTGCGCTTCTGTAACGTGCGATTTTGCTTTTTGTCCTTTGACTTTTTTATCATGCCTGGTGTTGTAAATGTCCACAAAATTAAGGCGTAATGCATTTGTCACAACACAAAAACTGGATAAACTCATCGCTGCCGCTCCAAACATCGGATTTAATTCCCAGCCATTCCACGGATACCATAGCCCTGCAGCCAGCGGAATACCAATTGCATTATAGAAAAATGCCCAAAACAGGTTTTCATGAATATTGCGAAGCGTTCTGCGGCTCAGACGAATAGCCGCTGCCACATCCGTCAGACGACTGTTCACCAGGACAACATCTGCGGCATCTATCGCAATATCTGTGCCTGCTCCGATAGCAACACCAACATCTGCGCGTGTCAATGCAGGCGCATCATTGATACCATCACCGACCATCATTACATGACCCTGCTCAGATAAACGGCGCACTTCTTTTTCTTTTTCATCTGGCAGAACCCCTGCAATCACTTCGTTCACTCCTGCGCGCTTTCCGATTGCCTCGGCTGTTTCCGCCCGGTCACCTGTTAACATCACCACATGGATGCCCATATCTTTTAACTGCGCAATGGCTTCCGGACTATCCTCTTTCATTTCATCTGCAACACAAATCATACCATAGAACTGGTTCTGACTTGCAAAAAAGAGCGGCGTCTTGCCATGCTTTGCCAGATTTTCCACATCATGGCTTCTGGCATAGGATGAAAATGTCTGACCTGCCATTGGTGCAACGAATTCTTCTTTCCCTGCATAGACTTTCTGTCCCTGCCATACACCGGAAATTCCATTGCCCGCCGTAATTGCAAACGACTCAACTTCCTGCGCAACAACCTTTTGTTCCATGCCATAGGAAAGCACTGCCTTTGCCAGTGGATGCTCACTTTTTGCTTCTAAAGAGACCGCAAGAGTGAGCAGTTCTTCCACGCCAACTCCTTCCTGCGGTATCACGTCTGTCACCTTCGGCTGTCCTTTGGTGATTGTTCCTGTCTTATCCAAGACAACGATTGTCGTCTTTCCCGCTTCTTCCAAAGAGGTAGCATTTTTAAATAGAATTCCTTTCTTCGCCCCAACACCATTACCAACCATAATGGCTACCGGTGTTGCCAGCCCCAACGCACAAGGACAGGAAATAACAAGTACCGCAATCGCACGGGATAGGGCAAAGCCAAAGGTCTGTCCCACACCAAGCCATATGACAAATGACAGCAATGCGATCACAAGCACCGCTGGAACAAACACACCGGAAATACGGTCTGCCACCTTGGCAATCGGCGCTTTTGTTGCTGACGCATCGCTAACCATATGGATGATTTTTGCCAATGTGGTATCCTCACCAACACGCGTAGCTTTTGCTGTCAAAAACCCGGAAGCATTGATGGTTGCAGCCGTCAGTTCATCGCCAACACCCTTATCCACCGGTATGCTTTCCCCGGAAATTGCAGATTCATCTACTGCACTTTCACCGGAAAGAATCACACCATCCACCGGTATGCTTTCCCCCGGTCGTACCACAAAGATATCGTCTACTTTCACCTGCTCGATTGGCACCCTTTTTTCTTCTCCATCCATCAGAATGGTCGCTTGTTTTGGTGCTAATTCCATTAGCCCACGCAATGCATCTGTCGTTCTTCCCTTGGAATATGCCTCCAGCATCTTACCTACGGTGATCAGTGTCAGTATCATGGCTGCAGATTCAAAATAAAAGGAATCCATATATTTCATCACGCCATTCATATCACCTGTCATCTGCGCTCCTGTCATAGCAAAAAGCGCATACACACTATAGCCAAAGGATGCTCCGGCGCCCATAGCTACCAGGGTATCCATATTCGGTGCCTTGTGCCAGGCACTGGTAAATCCACTGATAAAAAACTTTTGATTGATGACCATGACCGCCACTGTCAAAAGCAACTGGTATAGTCCCATTGCCACATGATTGCCTGCCATAAAGGATGGCAAAGGCCAGTCCCACATCATATGTCCCATAGAAACATACATAAGCGGCAGTAAAAAACAGAGGGACGCAATCAGACGATTGCGCAAACGACAAAAGGCTCTTTTTTGCGTACTCGCCAATTGATCGGCTTCACTTGCTCCGCGCTTGACCTGCGCCTGTCCTCTCTGTCCATCTTCTTTTAAGGATGCTCCATAACCGGCTTCTGTGACTGCCGCGATAATGACTCCGCTGTCTGCATCGCCCTCCACATTCATGGAGTTTGTCAACAAGTTGACCGCAACATCCGTCACGCCGTCCACATTTCGCACGACCTTTTCTACGCGCGCCGAACATGCCGCGCAGGACATTCCTGTTACGTCATATTTTTGCATGTCTATCCTCCTTATTTCATCAACTTCTGCAGGGTAACGACCAGCTCGTCCACCTTTTCGTCCTTGCCCTCCCGGATATCATTTGCCACACAGGTCTTAATATGATTCGCAAGCAGTACCTTGTTAAAACTGTTAAGAGCCGAGGTAATTGCACTGACCTGTGTCAAAATATCCACACAATAGGCATCATTTTCTACCATACCTTTGACGCCACGTACCTGACCCTCAATGCGGCTCAGACGATTCATCATATCTTTATATTCTTTCTCGTCGCGCACCTTTTTATGACAGGAACTACAGTGCGGACAGATATTTTCCATCTTTTCTTCCATCTCTTTCTCCTTTCGTTGGCTTATTATATACCCCATAGGGGTATATGTCAATTCTATTTTTCATATCATTTTAAATTGTGTCATCGTAAATACATGAAAAAGCAAAAAAATCCCATGCATAAGTCACGAAAGACCTATACACGGGACAAACTCAGTTATCGATTCATTTCGGATACCGGACCTTTGGCATTGTGATCTGCGATAACATACTCTACTTCTTTCAAATCGGATGATGGCAAATCTCCAGGAATTGTATTTTTGATTGCGCTGCATGCATTGCCAAAGGCGAGTGCCTTCGTACAATCCATATCGGAAGAAAGTAAACCATAAAGCATTCCTCCACAATATGCATCTCCACTACCAATACGATCAACAACGTCAATCTTTTCATATGGCTGTTCTTTATAGAATGTATCACTCTTTGCTTCATAAATCACCGATCCAAAACTATGCTGCTTTGGACTGTGAACCACACGCTGCGTAGAGGCTACAATCTGAATCGGGTATTCTTTTGTAAAAGAACGCATAATATCCTCTAGGGATCCTTCTTTTAAAAAGGTCAGACGCGCTGTATCCTCGGAGCAGAAGAAAATATCTACATAAGGAAGAATGCCTTCGATACACTCTTTTGCCTCGGCGCCTGTCCACAGATTCAATCGAAAATTCACATCAAAGGAAATCATAGCTCCTGCCTGCTTGAAGCGCTTGATCATTTCAACCGCACATGTTCTTGCTTCCGGGCAAAGTGCCAGGGTAATACCAGATACATGAAAACAGCGGGTTGATGTATACATTTCTTCCGGGAATTCATCAATCGAAATTCTTGTAATGGAACTGTGTTTTCTATCGTATACTACCTGTGGTTTACGTGGAAATGTTGCACTTTCATAAAAGTATGATCCCAGACGCGCATCTTCTGTATGATCCCACACCAGATAATCATCACTCACGTTCATGGAACGCACTTTGCTTCGTGCAAGTTCTCCAATGGCATTTGCCGGTAATTTTGAAATAATTCCTGTGTGCAACCCCAAAAGTGATACACCAGATGCTACATTCAGCTCTGCGCCGCCCACATGACTTTCAAATTCCGTACTTCTGACAATTCTCTTATTTTCCTTTGGTGAAAGACGAAGCAAAACCTCTCCGAGCGTCAATAAGTCAAATTTTTCCATTTCCTTTTCCTCCAATTATATTTTCCGTATATTATAATTTCTTATATTGCATCCGTTTAAAGCAAATAACATAGGTAATGATGTGTGCACATAGCGTAATTGACCAGGTAATCGGATACGCCATATAAAGGATTTTCTCTGTGTGATACATTTGAAAAATAGTAGCGATCCAGACCAGTCGAAGACCACATGCACCAATAATAGACATTATCATTGGCAAAACTGATTTTCCGATTCCACGCAGACACCCTACCATGGTATCCATCATACCACACAGAAAATATGGCATACAGATATAGGACATACGCACCAATCCTGCTGCAACGACCGGCTCACTTTCTGTATAAATGTGAAGCAGCGTCTTACCAAACAAATATGCACTTTCACCGGTAATCAGACCTACCACAAAAACAATGCCCAGGCATAAAAACATTACTTTTTTGATTCGTTTTTTATCTCCCGCGCCATAATTCTGACTGGTAAACGTAACCGCTGTCTGCGATACTGCATTCATTGCCATGTAAACAAAGCCTTCGATATTACTTGCAGCTGAATTACCGGCAATCACCGTACTGCCAAACGAATTGATTGAAGATTGAATGACTACATTTGACAGGGAAAATACGGTACCCTGAATTCCTGCCGGTAAACCAATCCGCACAATTCTGCCTAATACATCTGTCTTAATTCCCAGCTTAGAAAAAGAAAAATGCATCACGCCATCCTGGCGGCCCAGATAAAATAACACCAGTCCTGCCGAGATATACTCAGATACTACGGTAGCAATCGCAACACCTGCAACATCCATAGAGCATCCAATGACAAGCACCAGATTTAATATGACATTCACAACGCCTGATGCCAAAAGAAAATAAAGTGGTGTTCTTGTATTTCCGATTGCACGTAAAATAGCCGCACCAAAATTATATGTCAAAAGTGCCGGCATTCCCCAAAAATAAATCTGTAAATATGTCGTAGCAAGACCAATAACATCATCGGGTGAGCCCATCCACACCAGCAGCTGATGTGATGCCAATGTCCCAAAAATGCTAAGGAACACACCGCATAGCAGGCTTAATGTAATACTGGTATGAATCGTATCCACGACTTTTTCTTTGTGGTCGCATCCAAAATAAAATGCCACGGTCACATTAGCACCCACCGATAATCCCATAAAAAGATTAACCAGTAAATTAATCAGTGATGATGTAGATCCTACCGCCGCCAATGATTCATTCCCAGCAAATCTTCCAACCACAATGATATCGGCTGCATTAAAAAGAAGTTGTAATACGCCGGATAAAATCACAGGAATCGTAAAAGCAATCATTTTGCCTAAAAGCGGTCCATGGATCATATCGACTTCTTTTGTATTCGCTCTCATTCTGTTTCCTCTTCTGTTTCTATCATATTATCGCATATATTTATTCTGCATCTGAAGGCAACTTCTCTGTGTTTGTCTTCTCATCATATGTCTCTAGGAAATGGTGTTTGACACCATCCTTCTTATAGGCAATGATTGTACTCAAATTCACGTTTTCTACGCTTTTAAAAATATTTCCTTCCACATACGGATTTGTTTTCTTCATCTCACGAATCAGATTTTTTACTTCTAATCTCTTTGAATTATTTTGCCCATTGTCCTGACAGGAAGAACATGTTTCCGTAAATTTACATGCGCATTGCAGAAAATACAAATTGTTGTAATCACGCCATTTCTTAATATCATCTTCACGCACAAGATACAGCGGACGAATCAATTCCATTCCTTCAAAATTTGTACTGTGGAGTTTTGGCATCATCGTCTGCATCTGTGCCCCATAAAGCATGCCCATCAGGATTGTCTCAATTACATCATCATAGTGATGTCCCAATGCGATTTTATTACAGCCAAGCTGCTTTGCCTGATGATACAGATGCCCTCTGCGCATACGCGCACACAGATAACACGGCGATTTTTCTATTTCAAATACCGCATCAAAAATGTCGGATTCAAAAATAGTAATCGGTATACCAAGCTTTTTCGCATTATTCTCAATAATCTGACGATTTGCTGCACTGTATCCCGGGTCCATCACTAAAAAAACAAGCTCAAATTCTACTTTGTGATGACGCTGCAATTCCTGAAACAGCTTTGCCATCAACATGGAATCCTTACCACCCGATATACACACCGCAATCTTGTCACCTTCCTGCACTAATTCATAATCACGGACGGCTTTTGTAAATTTACTCCAAATGCTTTTTTTAAATTTCTTACGTAGACTCTGTTCAATATCAAACGTGGTGATTTCCGGTGCTTGCTCCTCTTCCTGCATCTTTTGCATCAGCCATGCGAGATATCCTCCCTGCAAACTGTATGCATCCCATCCGGCTTCGCGCAAACGTGTTGCAAGAGCAAGACTGCTTTCTCCTTTTTTACAACACAAAATCACTGTTTTAGGGCGCCATTTTTCTGCATCTGCCAAAAGCATTTCTTCTGTGATGTTTATACTTCCCGGAATGTTTCCATAGGAAAAAGAAAGTTCATCTCTGATATCAATTAAAATATAATCTTCTTTTTTCATAGCACATATTTGCTGCCATGATCTTTCCCATTGTTCCATACGAATATTTTACCTTTTATCACTCTTTTTGTTGCATTATCCACTCTCTAAATAAAAAAATCGGCTATATACAATCATTTGTATCATACCCGATTTTTTTCGTGGATTAAAGTATAATTCCCACGATTTTTTTATTATTTTTACATCTTCTTTTTAGATATACTTGCTAATTCTCCGCAAGCATCTCTTCTTCCACTTCCTTTCGTTCAAAAAGCAAACGAAAAATCAAACGCACAAGATACTATGTCGTATTATATACAAATTGCACAGGCTTAATGTTCTATAATTCCGACATTCATGCTACCCATACGGTAACCGCCCAGATCCAGGGTTACGTAAGCAAATCCGATTTCTTTGAAATAGGAATAAATCCTTTCGCGCTTGGCATCTTCTACCAGAATTGGAATTTCCTGCGGTAGAACTTCAATACGCGCCATGGTAGCTTCTCCCTCTCCGTGGATACGCACACGCACCTGATGAAATCCCATGTCAAGCAGCAACTGCTCTGCCTGATCTACCATGCCAAGACGCTCCTCACTGATCGTCTCCCCATAGACAAAGCGCGAAGCTAAGCAGGCAAAAGACTGCTTATCCCAGGTCGGCAGCTTCAGTCGTTTTGACAGTTCCCGTATCTCCTGTTTTGTCAGTTTTGCTGCACGCAGCGGGCTTTTGATTCCGAGTTCTTCTACTGCACGCAAGCCCGGACGGTAGTCTCCATTATCATCCATATTGGATCCTTCCACCACTGCCGCCAAATGATTTTCTTCCGCGATGGCAAGTATTTTTTCAAACAGTTCATGCTTGCACAGATAACATCGGTTCCTTGGATTGTGACGGAATCCTTCAATATCCAGTTCTTCTGAGAACACGATAACTTGTCGGATACCTCTCTTTTCACAAAATTCCTGTGCTTCCTTTCGTTCTCTTTCCGGGAAAGAACAAGAAGATGCTGTGACCGCCATCACATGATCCTTGCCAAGTGTATCTACAGCTACTGCTAATAAAAATGTGGAATCCACACCACTGGAAAATGCAACCGCCACACTTTTCATTGCGCGCAATTCTTCCTGTAAAACTTTATACTTTTCCTCTAAGGTCATTGGTCATTCTCCTTTTTTGTCCTTCTAAGCCAGCACTTTTCCTACCACATCCACCAAATCGGATAAGGTATCTATCTTTTCTACCGGCTTTGCAATCTCGCCAAAGCCATATGCAGCATGAATAAATGGTAACCCAGCTTCCATCGTCGCATCATAATCTCCCTGGATATCTCCTACATAAACTGCTGCATCCAATTTATTTTTTTCATATAACAAATGGATATTTTGTCCCTTTGGCTTACCATTATCACCAAAACAACAGGTATCTTCAAATAAATCATGAAATGAAAAATAATCCAGAAATGCTTCAATATAACCTGCCTGACAATTGCTTACAATATACAAATGGTAACCCATTTTTTTCAACTGCTCCATAGTCTTTCGCAAATTCGGATAAAGCATTCCACCATGTTCCCGCAAATAATCATTTTCTACTTTACAACACATTGTCAGCAACGTCTCGCGCTCTTTTCCCTGCGTAAATGGAAAAAGCATCTCTGCAATTTTATCCATGGTTCGTCCCATTGTCCGATACATATCTTCCTTGGTCACAACTGCATCTTCATATCCACACTGCTGCAATGCCAATGTCCACGACTGAGCCACCTGCTCTGCCGAATCCCAAAGTGTACCGTCCATATCAAAAATAATTCCTTTTTTCATTTACATTCCTCTTTCACTTTTTTCTATACACTCATAAATGTAATTTGCAATGGCCTGATTTCCCTGTGCATTTGGATGAATCCCATCCGGAAACCACTCACTGTGATCTTTTGTCAATTGGTAAAGATCAATATATCCCACATCCATCTGTTCTGACACCTGCATAATGATTTTGTACATACTACCACAGATGACATCATTTTGTATTCCATATTTGATTTTGCCATCTTCTGGATTTACAAAAGCCCGTGGTGGCTGCATCAAATAAATTTGGGCATCAGGAGATGCCTCCTGATAAGAGGATACAAACGAAACCAGTGCTTTTTTGTATTGTTCTTCATCCCACTGATAATCTTTTGCGTCGTTGGTTCCAAGCATCAATACATAAATAGAGACATCTGCCTCCAGACTCTTCCGATATAGAGTCTCCTCGCAGTAGGGATCATCCCCCTCATCCATAAGCGTTCGTCCACTCATACCGTAGTTTAACACCTGATAAGTATCCCCTAAAAGTTTCTGCAAATATGCAGGATACGATTGGCTTTTCCGATGGCCCAAAACACCTGCACCATAGGTGATGCTGTCACCCACACACGCCACCTGTATTTTTTTCTGTTTTATGCGTGGTGCCGGTGGATACTGAACTATATAGATTCCCAACCGGATCATCCCATATCCTATAAGTAAAACCAGACACGCAATTCCTAAAATCTTTCCTGTATTCTTCATCATTTTCTCATTATAACAAACCTTTTATAAAACGCAACAACAGAGCCTCGAAAGGCTCTGCTGCTGCTACGATTCATGCACTACAGGGTTATTGGTTGTAATCACATGTTATTCAAATCTCGGGAAAAATCCCCTTTAATGCAGGATAAACCTGCCGGAATGTCGCATAATGTTTTTCGTACGCTTCTACCAGCTGCGGTTCTGGTGAAATGGTATCACAGACACGTACAATGGCGCGTGCCGCCTCCTCCACCGTATGATATACACCGCATCCGACAGCCGCAAGCATTGCACCGCCAAGTGCAGGACCTTCTTCTACCTCTAATAGATCGACCTGTAAATTCAAAACATTTGCCATAATTTTACACCACAATGGACTCTTTGCACCACCGCCACATATCTTCGTTCGTCTGATTTCGATATTCTGACTGCGCGCCACCTCTAAAGAATCCCGCATAGCAAACGCAACTCCTTCAAAAATAGCCTGTATCATATCCGCTCTTGTTGTATCCATAGACATTCCTACGAAACAGGCTCTCGCCAGCGGGTCATTATGCGGAGAACGTTCTCCCATCAAATATGGCAGAAAATATACGTGATTCTGTCCTAGAACTGTAATATCTTTCTGCGCCGCCACATAGTCCTTTTCCTGCAAAATCTGATCCATCCACCATTTGTTACAAGAAGCTGCCGAAAGCATACATCCCATAAGGTGATAATTTCCATCCGCATGTGCAAATGAATGCAATGCATTTTGTGCATCTACACCAAACGTTTTGCTTGAAATAAAAATAGTTCCTGATGTACCAAGGGAAATATTACAAGCGCCATCTCCAACCGTTCCTGTACCTACTGCAGCTGCTGCATTATCACCGGCTCCTGCAATCACCTTAACTCCCACTGACAAACCAAGTTCATCTGCCACTTCCGGTCGCAGTGTTCCCACGACTTCGTAGCTCTCATAAAGATGCGGTAATTGTTCTTTTGTGATGCCACAGATTTCCAGCATTTCCTCGGACCACTTCCGATGTTCTACATCTAAAAGCAGCATTCCGGAAGCATCCGAATAATCGGTGCAAAAGCTTCCACTCAGGCGATATGCCAGATAATCCTTTGGCAGCATAATTTTTGCGATACGGGCAAAATTCTCTGGTTCTTCTTCCTTCATCCAAAGAATTTTTGGTGCTGTAAACCCGGCAAAGGCAATATTTGCTGTATAGGAAGATAGTTTTTCTTTGCCAATAACATCATTTAAATATGCTACCTGTTTTGTTGTTCTGCCATCGTTCCAGAGAATCGCCGGACGAATGACCTGATCGTTTGCATCTAGTGCAACCAATCCATGCATCTGCCCACCGAAACTAATACCGGCAACGCTGTTTTTATCACAGCCCTCTAACAGCTCTTTTAGCCCGAGCATGGTCTGTTCGTACCAATCGACGGGATTCTGTTCTGACCATCCCGGATGCGGGAAGGAAAGTGCATATTCCTTTGATGTAATTTTTAAAATGTTCCCTTGAGCATCCATAAGCAACAATTTTACCGCAGATGTTCCAAGGTCTATACCAATAAATAACATAACCTGTCTCCTATTTAAAAGGGTTTTCTGTTGGATAGCGCACTCCTGCAGGCTGATTGTAACCAATTTCCTCTACCGGAACTCCAATATACTTAAACACCTCATACAGCGCTTTTCCATAATTACCAAAGGCAACTGCCCCATGATGTGGGAAATTCTTCTCAATCAGTACATGGCGATAGAAACGTCCCATCTCAGAAATTGCAAAAACACCAATGGATCCAAAGGATCTTGTTGCAACCGGAAGTACCTCTCCCTGCGCAATATAAGCACGCAGCTTAGCATCCGCGGTAGATTGTAAACGGAAGAATGTAATATTACCCGGAGCGATGTCACCTTCAAGTGTTCCATTTGTCACTTCGATTGGAAGACTTCTTGCCATAATCTTCTGGTATTTCATTTCACAGAAAGACAGTTTATCAGAGGCTGTATTTCCACAATGGAATCCCATAAAGGTATCTTGCAATGTGTAATCAAATTTGCCTTTGATTTCCTCGTCAAACATATCCTTTGGTACGGTATTATTAATATCAAGCAAGGTAACCGCATCCTGACTAACCACCGTACCGATAAACTCACTGAGTGCTCCATAGATATCTACTTCACAAGATACTGGAATTCCCTGCTTCGTAAGGCGGCTGTTCACATAACATGGAACGAAACCAAACTGCGTCTGGAATGCTGGCCAGCATTTACCAGCAATTGCAACATATTTACGATATCCTCTGTGTTCCGCAATCCAATCTTTTAATGTAATCTCATATTGCGCTAATTTGGAAAGAATTTCAGGCTTTTTGTTTCCTGCCCCCAATTCCGCTTCCATATCTGCAACAACAGCAGGAATTCTTTCATCTCCTGCGTGCTTATTATAAGCTTCAAACAAATCCAGTTCTGAATTTTCTTCAATTTCAATCCCCAGCTGGTATAACTGATAAATTGGCGCATTGCATGCCAAAAAATTAAGAGGACGTGGTCCAAAACTGATAATTTTAAGATCAGAAAGAGCCGTCACTGCTCTTGCAATCGGTGCAAATTCTGCAATCATATCCGCGCAATCTTCTGCGTCACCGACTGGATATTCTGGAATATATGCCTTAATATTACGAAGCCTCAAATTGTAGCTTGCATTAAGCATTCCACAATAAGCATCTCCTCTACCATCCTGTAAGCTATCACCATGCTCCTCTGCAGCAGCAATAAACATCTTTGGTCCATCAAAATGTTTTGCAAGTAGTGTCTCAGAAATCTCTGGACCAAAATTTCCAAGATACACAACCAATGCATTACATCCTGCCTGTTTGATATCTTCTAGTGCCTGTACCATATGAATTTCACTCTCTACGATACAAACAGGGCATTCATACACCTGTAACTCTGGATACTTTGTATGTACCGCCTGCATCAATGCTTCGCGTCTGGATACTGACAGACTTTCTGGAAAACAGTCTCTGCTGACTGCTACTACACCAATTTTTGCTTCTGGAATATTTGTCATCTTTTTTCCCTCCATACTTCTTATTTTCCTCATCGTCATAACAAAAAAGAATGTAATTTCTCTCGTAGAAACTACATTCTTATTTTAACAAAAAATTTTTTTTCTCTCGCCTTGATACTTGACACTTACATATCGTTTTTTTGATAATTTTCCCTGTTCTTTCGGTTGTATTCGCTTGGCAGCATGCCATACTTTTTCTGAAACGCTTTCGACATCGCGCGGCTATCGGAAAATCCTACTTCCGTTGCAATCTCTCCGATCGTTTTATCGCCCATTTCCATCTCCTCTACGGCATGTTCTAAACGAATACCAGAAAGATAACTCTTATAATTAATCTGTGCATATTTCTGAAACATACGAGATAAATGTTCGATCGAATATCCAAACAACTGCGCTAACGACTGCAATGAAATATCTTCCGCGTAATGCTTTTTGATATATTCCGTAATCGGAGACAAACGCTGCAACGCCTTAGATGAACGATATAACATATCATCTGCTTCTACCTGACGATATATCGTCACAAGCAGCTGCATCATCGCATAATAATCGCGCAACATCTCATATTCATGTCCTGGCTCACCTGTTCCACTCAAGTCATAGATGTTACGTATCAGCTGCATCATTTTGTGGTCTGTGTTCTTCATTTGCATCGGATCAAGTTTTGCCAATGATCCCCTGCCCTTTTTGTCAAAGGAAATAAAACGATCTGCTGTCAGGTAATTCTTAAACTCGCTGATTGGAATCTGCACATAGACCGATATATTCTCCTCATCCGCACGCACAGAATGCAATTCGTTCGTGTTGATAATGATAAAATCACCGCAATCCACACGAATCTGTTTCTCGCGAAAAATGAACGTCAGGCTCCCCTCATAAACAGCAAAAAGCTCAACAGAATTATGCCAATGTGGCTCCCTTGTATAATTGCCTCTGCGTCCTTCAAAAATATCAATTCGAAACGGCATCCCCGCTCGTGGCACGACCACTTCATGTTCGTAGTTCATACTCCCTCCTTGTGGTTACTGCACTGATGGCTCTGCCTCTTGCTGTGTATTGCCCACTTCCTCTGTCTGACCTGCTGTGTCTTTCATCTCTATACCAAGTGCATCACATATCATCTTAGCATATCCGCTGCGTCCTTCTCCGTTCAAATGGATGCCATCATTATAAAACCAATCTGAATTTGCTGCGGCAAGTTCATCCCATGCAATCACATCCACATTTTTGTTATCCTTTGCTAACTGTCGAATGACACTATTGGTCCGTTCCTGATCCTGCAAATATTTGCCATAAACCGTAACCCAGTAAATCTTTGTATCTTTACCAAGGTAATCAATGATCTCCTGTCCTGTCGTTGAGCTAAAATAGCAATTGGTACCTAGCTCAATCACAACCGTACTGCCCAGTTTATTCTCTTTCTTAAGTCCTTCTAAAATCTCGATACCATCTCTTGCCTGACGACTTTCTTTTGCATCAATCACGCCATCTGGAATAGCTTCCATCAATTCCGGTGCTGCGCCAAGCATAACAGAATCTCCCACGCAGGTAATTGTTGGTGCCTTTTCTTTCTTGGCTGCATCTGCATCACCACCTTCTGTTGCGCTGGTCTGTTTTGCCTGATCCTGCTCCTTTAGCATTTTCTGATTGGCTTTAAACTCCTGCTGCAGATTCTCAGCCAACTTATCTGACGATTTCGACGGAGCCTTCATGAACCCAACAAGCGCTATCACAGAGATGATACCAACCACAATTCCAATCACAACTCTTTGATAAAACTTTTTGTCTTTCATAATCTTTTTCCTCTCTTCTAAAAGATATGTTGTAGATTAATAATAAACAATATTGGATAATGCCACAAATAAATCCAGTAACTATGTTTTCCAATCCATTGCATCACACCGTTTTTACTACATTCCATCGATGAAAAACCGCACTGATTCATCACATAAACGATAAATGCAAAATATACACTGATGATCGCCATTCCACCGCGGTATAGCCAATCAGATTCCCCTGGCACCAGAATAAATAGCGCTACTGTTACAAGCAAAGAAGCAATAAAAAGAGCCTTTCCTGTATCTCCCTGTAGGAGTATATTCTTCTTTTGTGCCCATTCATCCTCTTTCAATCCGAGTACCACACCAATCAAAAAGGAAAAGGCTCGTGTATCCGTTCCATAATATACACGGTTCACATTCTGCGGATGATACATAACTGCCATCGCTACTACGGATGCCACAGCAAGAATTGCAAAAAACAAGAATGCCTGTTTTCCCATCCTTGGCTCAATCTGTTTCTTATAAATTCCATACAATAGTGGCCATACTATAAGAAGCTCAATCTCTACCCCCAAATACCACAAATGTGTAAATGGCGAATGTTCTGTAATCTTCATAAAATAGGATGCCTGCGTCATCATTTGCCACCAGTTATTGTAGCCTAAGAAAATACTTGCTGCCTCTTCTCTTGCCCCCAAAAGTAACTCCGGATGAAATATCGTAAAAAATGCAATCACCGACATGACCATAATATAAAGTGCCGGATAAATGCGTATCCCTTTTTTGATATAATATTTTCGAATGTGTAACCCTTCCGCCTCCCAACGAAGCTCACTGTTTTTCGCTGACAAATATCCCGATATCAGGAAGAAAAAGCAGACGCCAAGGTAGCCTCCTCTTACACTAAATGGAAATATATGATACAGCACAATTCCCAGAATAGATACTGCCCGCAGGAAGTTAATTCCCTCATTATATGTATATGTTGTTTTCATTTGCTATCTCAATCTATATAAATGTATTCTTATGTTAACGTATGTTTCCTTTTTACCGATTATTATTATATATTGCATAGTTCTCTTTCGCAATTGGAAAATGCATTTTTTTGACAAAAATTGCGCAAAGTAAAAATGACGGCATGTTCCTGATAAACAAAACACACCGTCATCATACTTTTTTACATGATTTGTTCTAAATTGCCAGCAAATTCTTAATTGCTTCCATATAAATCAAAACCGATTCTTCCATTTCAGAAACCAGGATATACTCATCCGCTCCATGAATGCGATAGTCTACGTCCATCTTTTCCGGTCCGAATGCAATGATATTTTTCAATGATTTTGCATAGGTACCACCGCCAATAACCATCGGCTCATTCTCCGTATCTCCCGTCACATCCACATATGCCTTATATAGCGCTTCTACGAGTGGAGACTCCCTTGGGAAGAAAAGAGGATCACCGATTTCTTGAATCTCAATGCGTCCATTTGCATCTTCCAGATGATTTTTACACATAGCGCGCACTTCGTCTGCCTTTAAAGTCACTGGTACACGAATATCAATGGTGCAGGAAATCACGCCATCTTCCGTCTTTACGATACCATTACAAAATGTCAGATCACCATATGCATCTGCAAATTTAAGACCCACACCGGAACCATCGCAAGCTGTTCCAATATGTGTATTATAAAAAGTAACAAAGTCATCGACAAAACCGGCTTTTTCCAGACATGCACAAGTCACACTTGCTGCATTGACACCAAGCGTCGGTGTTGACGCATGCGCCGGAACACCTTTTGCAAAAATTGTCAGTGTAGCGCCTTCTTCGCTCACCTGATATTCTTGTAATTTTGTTTCTGCCAAGGCCTGCTCCAAACGTTCTTTTAATCCTTCCTCTGCCGGAATCACGGTCGTACAGGAATCACATACTGCATTGGAAACAAAACCACCATTCATAGAAATAATCCTGGTATTCTTGGAATACGCCATCATTTCCATATGTCCTTTTTCCCCATGAATGCACGGATAGTTGGCATCTGGGGTAAATCCACATGATAATTCTTCTTCCACCTGATTATAATGTTCCATACAAAGGGAACCTGTTTCCTCATTGCATCCCATAATGAGGCGGACTCTTTTATTTAACTTCACGCCAGAATCACGAAGCAGTTTCATGGCATACAATGCTTCTAATACGGGTCCTTTATCATCTGTCGTACCGCGCCCATATACGTAATCCCCATCACGCGTCAATGTAAACGGGTCATAAGTCCAGTCTCCTCCGGTTGGTACAACATCGAGATGTCCTGCAATACCAACAATTTCTTCTCCTTCTCCCATTTCTGCATAGCCACAGTAGTTATCCAGATTTACGGTGCGAAATCCTAATTCTTCTGCAATGGCAAGTCCTTCTTTCAAAGCCTCTGCCGGACCATCTCCAAAAGGTTTTCCCTCTTTTGCTTCACCTAACTGTGAATCAATAGCAACCAATCTGCCAAGATTTGTTATCATTTCCTCTGATAATGCATGAATTTGTTCTTTGATTTCCATTTTATTTTCCAATCCCCTTTCTTGATCGATACATCCTCTATAGTGCAGCCCGAATCGCCTCTAGCAATTCATCATATGTCTCATACGCCGGAATTTCCGGATTATCCTGTTTGATCTGTTCCGTGCTCTTAAAAAGGAATCCAGCCTTGCTCGCCTTGATCATACCCAGATCGTTGTGGCTGTCACCGCTGGCGATAGTTTCATAGCCAATGGATTGTAATGCTTTGACCGTCGTATATTTTGAATTCTCAATACGCATTTTAAAACCGGTAATCTCGCCATCCTCTGCCACTTCCAGGGAATTACAGAAAATGGTTGGATATCCTAATTTCTTCATCAGTGGTCCTGCAAACTGGGTAAATGTATCACTGATAATGATCACCTGTGTCAATTCCCGCAGCTCATCTAAAAATTCCTTTGCTCCCGGAATCGGGTCAATCTTTGCGATTGTCTCCTGAATCTCTTTTAAGCCAAGCCCATGCTCCTTTAAAATAGCCAGACGCCAGTTCATCAGTTTATCATAATCCGGTTCGTCCCGCGTTGTCCGCTTTAATTCCGGGATACCACTCTCCTCGGCAAATGCAATCCAAATTTCCGGTACTAAAACGCCTTCTAAATCCAAGCATACAATATTCATCGTTTTCCTCCTGCTATGAGCACTTCGTTTTCATTTTCGCTAAGTATAGCATATCACAGTTTCAGACACAAACACTGCTCAAAATTAAATACGGCACAGGAATAAAAAGAAAGGATGTTTCGCTCTGTTCCCTAAACTAATTCCATCTCAGATTCCATTTTAACAAAACCATATTTTTCATACAAAGACCGCCCCATTTCTGTCGCTTCCAATGATATTTGATATATTCCGCGTTCTTTTGCCACATTAACTAGCATATCTAGGGTTGTGTATGCAATTCCCTGTCGCCTATAGTGCGGATCTGTATACATATTCATAATGTAAGCTTTTTTGCCACTGGGATTGTGGTACGTCGGCATCACATTATAAAAACTAACACCTCCAGCCCCTATAAATTTATCATCATCCATTACAAGAATTGCAAAATGCGTACCATCAGCCAATGCCTTTTGATAATACTTGTAAGATTCTTTTTCTACATCTGTCATATCAACAGAATCATCTAACTTATTTGCCGCTCTTAAAACTTTAACACGAGAAACAGTTAGTAACTCAAGATCATCCATGGTTGCCACTTTATATTCCATTTGTCTTTCTCCTCTGCACTACTAAATTTTGCATTAAACATGAGCCATTTTTCATCATCATCTGAAACAAAGTTGCTCATTATATGCATTTTTTTACATTCTATTCGCTCAATTATAACATCAGCACATCCAAATTATACCATTACCTCCACATACATCATCACTTCATCCCTTACTCCAAGTGTAACCGCATACTCAATCAATCTTGAAAGATTCTTTTCCTTCGAGGACATATATTC